>Ga0256830_1000199_pt1 | contig 53165 bp, 48 predicted proteins | sample 128326metaG_FD_190537 | JGI IMG/M metagenome (GOLD analysis project Ga0256830, IMG submission 190537) | Hydrothermal vent microbial communities from Lau Basin, Pacific Ocean - 128-326 | ecosystem: Environmental > Aquatic > Marine > Hydrothermal vents | place: Pacific Ocean: Lau Basin | collected... | reverse complement strand
AGATCTTCTCGGAGATCTTGGTCATCAGGCCGGCCTGCTTCTTCTGCTGCAGGGTGTGGTAGAGCTCGGCGTTCTTCTTCTCCAACGCCTCCACCCGCTCCTCCAGCGTGGTCGCCGCCGAGGCGAGCGGAAAGGCGAGGACCAGGGCGGTTGCGGCGGTGAGACGGCGGGTCAACATCGGTCGTTTTCCTCCCAAGAACTTCAATGGTCAGTGATCAGTGGTCAGTCGGGCCTGTGGCCCGGTAGGCGGCTGGGCAGCTCAGCGGCCGGGCGGCTCCCGGGCCGCCGCCCAATGTGCGAGGCCATGGGGTCTGTCGGGGGGCTGCACGCGGCCGGCAGCAGACCCCAGGCCCCACACCCGACAAAGGCGTCTGTCAGGCCCCCCACGCGGCCCACACCATTCCCAACAGCAGCACCGTGAACACGGCGCCCCACAGGGCCAGGTGCCGCCAGGTCCGGCGCCAGGCCCCCGGAACGGCCAGGCCGGTCACGAGCGAGGCCACCAGCAGAGCCGACACTAGGTCCGCGAGCCAGACCCAGGACCCGGGGGTCTTGAACGCCTTGTGGAGCCGGTTGAGGGTGCTCCACGGCTCCACCGGCCGTTTCTCGATCCGGGTCATCCGGCCGGCCTCGGGGTCGATCACATAGGTGACCCGGCCGTGGGAGCCGTACAGGAACTCCACGGTCCGTCCGTTCTGGATCCGGATCACCGCGGGGTCGTCGTCCCGGCCGATCTCGGCCTTGTAGAACGCCAGGAACTCCCGTAGGGGCCCCAGGTCCTTTTTCGCCACCGGCCGGGCCCGGGCGGTGCGGTCCTGAAAGTAGTCGAACGCCTGGCGGTGGTTCAGCAGCACCCCCGTGGCCGCGTAGAACACCAGGGGCAGCGCCACGGCCGCGCTGCCCACGCGGTGCCACACGGGCCAGCGGAGCCGGTGTTTCGAGTGCATCTCGTGGTCGTCTCCCGAAAGGTCTGGGGGCCGGTCCAAAAAAAGGTGGGGGAGGGAACCCCTCCCCCACGACGAAAGGAGCGTTTGGGACCGGGGTTGGGCTACAGGCGCTTCAGGGCCCTTTGGATCTCCTTGATGAAGATCTCGTTGACCTCCGGGTAGAAGCCCAGGCCCTTGTAGTAGGTGTCGCCCTCATAGGTCACCGTGGTCACGTCGGTCTGGATGCCGGCCCGTCTGAGCTCGGTGTTCCAGCTGGGGTTCTTGGGGTCCTCTTCGTCGCCCATGATGTCGTTCATGATGTGGTCGCCGGCCACGTACATGAACGGGATGAACCGCACCCGCTTCTTGGAGCAGGCCTTGGCCGCGCCCAGGGCGTCCTCGCGAGTGATGATACCGTCCACCGCGCCCAGGAAGGCGTTGGGGTACTTCTTGGACAGGTGCCGCTCCAGGCCCAGGTAGGTGATGTTCGACCCCACGTGGGACGAGGGCGTGCCGTGGGCGGCGAGCACGTTGCACCCCTCCTCGGGGGGCAGGAAGTCCTGGGAGATCACCTCCACCACCTCGAACAGGCTCTCCCACCGCTGGAGCAGGGTCTCGCCGGTCTCGATCCGCAGACCCGGGTAGTGCTCCACGATCCTCAAGACCTCCTCGTACTCCTCGCCCGGGAAGATGTGCAGGGGCTGCACCACCACCTTGGTGTACCCCTCGGCCTCCAGGTCGCCGAGGGTCTGCTGCAGGCTCTTGAGGCGCTTCTGGATGCCCTGCTTGGCCCAGCGCTTGTTGACCCGCTCCCGGATGATCTCCGAGGTGAACGCCCAGCGGATCTCGTAGCCGGGCACCTCCTTGCGAAGCTGCTTCTCGAAGGCGTCGAACGTGACCTGGGCCCGGGTGCTGGTGCCGAAGGCCGCGATCACGATGGCCGGCTTGTCCTTGAGGGTTCGGGTCAGCAGCTGGGCCGCACCCGCCGGCCCGGGCACGGCCCACAGGGCCGCCAGGATCAGAAGGGGAAGGGTCAGGGTCCAACGTCGCATGGTTCCTCCTTTCTGGGGGAAATAGGGGAATGGGGACTCGCCGGGGCTCACCCCAGCATTCGGTATCCGTGGGCTGAAACCCGAATCTTCCCGGCCGGCTCGGGGTGCGCGGCCCGGAACTCGATCCGGTGGGCGCCCCGCTCGGCCAGGGACAGCATGGCATCCTGGGGCGTGGGCCAGCCGGGAGCCGAGCCTGCCACGGCCACCCAGTGGGGATCGAAGCCCAGGGCGGCGGCCCGGGCCGGGAGCTCCACGGGGTCGGGGGCGTGCTTCGCATCGGTTACGTACAGAACGGTGCCGGTGTTCATGGTTCCACCTCCAGACGGAGCTCGGGTTGGGGTCTCAATCGGGGACCGCTTTTCTCCAGGGCAGGGAGGGCGCATGCCCGGGGGCTTCCTCGGTTTGCTCCGCCGCGGTCTCGTCCCGGCGAGCGCCCGGGCGGAACCAGGCCAGGTCCTGGGCCAGGCCCACCACCTCGCCCACCACGACCGTGGCCGGGGCGCCCAGACCCAGTTCCTGGGCCCGGATCGGGAGGGTGGCGAGGGTCGCCCTCACCACCCGCTGCCGCTCGGCGGTGCCGTGCTGCACCGCCATCGCGGGCGTGTCGGGGGCGCGGCCCGCGCGGAGCAGCTCCTCGCAGATCCGGGGCAGGCGTCCCATGCCCATGAGGACGACCAGGGTGGGCACCCGGGCCACGGCTTCCCAGTCCGGCCCCTCCTGCCCGTTCGAACGGTGGCCGGTGACCACGGCGAAGGCGTGGGCCACCCCCCGGTGGGTCACCGGCACCCCGGCGTAGGCCGGCACGGCAACGGCCGAGCTCACGCCAGGGACCACCTCGAACGGGAGGCCCGCCCCCGCGAGGGCCAGGGCTTCTTCGCCTCCCCGCCCCAGCACGAACGGGTCACCCCCCTTTAGGCGCACCACCCGCCGGCCGGCCCGCACCCGCTCCACGAGGATCTGGTTGATCCGGTCCTGGGGCAGCGCGTGGCGGCCCGGGGCCTTGCCCACGTCGATGCGTTCGGCCGCAGTCGGTGCCTCGTCCACCAGCGCCTTTGCCACGAGCCGGTCGTACATCACCACCTCGGCCCGCCGCAGGACCCGAAGCCCCCGCACCGTGATCAGATCGGGCCGCCCCGGTCCGGCGCCCACCAAATAGGCCTTTCCTGACACCGCTCCCGCGTCTCCCCGGCGCCGGCGCGCCACAAAAAAAGCCCGCACGCGCCAAGGCGTGCGGGCTTCCCGTTTTCGAAGCACCGCTTCACGATCCCACCCTCCCAAGAGCCCGGGGAGGTTCGTGTGGGCAGCCCATGCCGGCAGGTCTTCTGGCTCGCGCGTCGTCCTCGGGGCCGCCTTCCCAGCCTTCCGGCCAGTGGCTTCGTGGCCCTTCGTCAGCGCTCACAGCGGCGGGTCCGCGGGGGATTCGCACCCCTCTTCCCTTTTCAGCCCCAGCGGGGCACCGGCGGGCGTCGTTCCAAGTTGTGAAGTGTACGCTACCGCGGGCAAGGATGGCGTGTCAAGCCGTCAGGTGGGAGATCCAGGCCCGGAAGCATATAAATAAGAAAATTTATTGACAAGGAAGAAGTAGTAGATAAGATATTGCCGGACCATCACCTGCCCGGCATCGGCCGGGCCCAACCACAGGAGGAGGACCATGGCGTCGATCAAGGGAACCCGCACCGAGAGGAACCTGCTCACCGCGTTCTGCGGCGAGTCCCAGGCCCGCAACCGGTACACGTACTTCGCGAGCAAGGCCAAGAAAGAGGGGTTCGTACAGATCTCGGCGATCTTCCAGGAGACGGCGGATCAGGAGAAGGAGCACGCGAAGCGGCTGTTCAAGTTCCTGGAGGGCGGCGAGGCCGAGGTGCAGGCCGCGTTTCCGGCCGGGGTGATCGGGTCCACCCTGGAGAACCTGCTCGCCGCGGCCGCGGGCGAGAACTACGAGCACACCCAGATGTACCCCGAGTTCGCCCGGGTGGCCCGGGAGGAGGGCTTCGGAGAGATCGCCAAGGTGTTCCTGGCGATCGCGGTGGCCGAGAAACACCACGAGGAGCGCTACCGGGCCCTGGCCGCCAACGTGGAGGCCGGGCGGGTGTTCCGCCGGGACGAGCCGGTGGTGTGGCGGTGCCGGAACTGCGGGTACCTCCACGAGGGGCCGGAAGCTCCGGAAAGGTGTCCCTCGTGCGCCCATCCCCAGGCCCACTTCGAGATCCTGGCCGAGGCCTGGTAACTTCCGCTAGGACGCTAGGAGGCTAGGACGCTTGAAAATCTGTCTGATTTCAGATCGTTCCAAGCATGGCCACGCCTCTTTGGCGTCACCTCGCGGTCTCGGGGGGCATGGTCTTAAGCCTCCTAGCCTCCTAGCTTTCCAGCCTTCCAGCCTTTGAGCATTCCAGCGGGCCTACGGCTCAACGAAAGGAGTTGCCATGCCCCCCGTGAGAATCCGAGACGGGATCTTCTGGATCGGCGTGAACGACCGCACCACCGACCTGTTCGAGGGGCTTTGGCCGATCACCCCAGGGGGGGTGTCGTACAACGCGTACCTGGTCCGCGGCGAGCGGACGGCCGTGGTGGACCTGGCCAAGGCCATCAAGGTGGACGAGTTCCTGGACCAGGTGGCGGCCGTGGCAGAGCCCCGGTCGCTGGACTGCGTGGTGATCAACCACATGGAGCCCGACCACTCGGGGCTTCTGCGGACCCTGCTCCGGATCGCGCCCCAGGTCACGATCCTGGGCACGGACAAGACCGTGGCCCTGCTGGACTCGTTCTACGGGATCCGCAGAAACGTGCGGGCCGTGGCCGACGGCGAGGTCCTCTCTCTGGGGAACCGGAGCCTGCGGTTCTTCTCGACCCCGTTCGTGCACTGGCCCGAGACCATGATGACCCTGGAGGAGTCGGAGCGGGTGCTGTTCTCCTGCGACGCCTTCGGCGGGTACGGCGCGCTGCGCGGCGGGGTGTTCGACGACCAGTGCCCCGACCTGGCCGGGTACGAGGAGGAGGCCCTGCGCTACTACGTGAACATCGTGGCCAAGTTCAGCCCCATGGTCCTGAAGGCGATCGCCAAGCTGACCGAGGTTCGGGTGGACGTGGTCGCGCCCTCCCACGGCCTGATCTGGCGCAAGGATCCCGGCCGCATCGTCGGGCTCTACGAGCGGTGGGCCCGGTACGCCAGGGAGGCGGGGGACCCCGGGGTCACCCTGCTGTACGGGTCCATGTACGGCAACACCGAGGCGGTGATGAACGCGGTGGCCCAGGGGGTGTCGGCCGAAGGGGTGCCGGTGGAGATCTTCGACGTGACCCGGGCCCACGTGAGCTACATCCTGCCGTCCCTGTGGATCCGGTCGGGGGTTCTGATCGGGGCCCCCACCTACGAGGCCGGGCTGTTCCCACCCGTGGCCCACGTGCTGGACATGGCCGGCCGCAAGGCCGTGCGGACCAAGAAGGTGGCCCGGTTCGGCAGCTACGGGTGGAGCGGCGGGGCCCAGAGGGAGCTGGAGCGGTGGTTCGAGACCCTCCGCTGGGATCAGGTTCTCGAGCCCTTCGAGTTCGTGGGGGCCCCGAGCGACGCCGACCTGGAGCGGGGGGAGCGGTTCGGTCGGAAGTTCGCCCGGGCCCTCTGGGGCAAGGAGGAGGCGCCGTGAGCACCCCCGGCGACGGCGTCCACGCCAGCCTGGAGCGGCTCCAGGGGGTGTGCCGTCACCACGGGTTCAGGCTGACCCACCAGCGGTTGGAGATCCTCCGGGCGCTGACCGGGAAGCCGGGGCACCCCACGGTGGAAGAGGTGTACGGCCGGGTCCGGCCGAGGCTGCCCACGATCTCGATGGACACCGTGTACCGGGCCCTGGCCGCGTTCGAGCGGATGGGGCTGATCGCCCGGGTCCAGCCCGGCGGGCCTGCGGTCCGGTACGACGCCGACCCGACCTCCCATCACCACCTGATCTGCCGGCGGTGCCGGGAGATCAGGGACTTCCGATGGCCCGAGTTCGACCGCATGTCGCCGCCCATCGAGTCGGGCGCCTGGGGGTCCGTGGAAGGGCGGCGGGTGGAGATCTGGGGGTTGTGCCCCCGATGCGCGGCCGAGGCCGGGAACTCCCCTCAGGCCCCATGCCCCTGAATCATGGTGCCCACAGCGCCCAAGGACAAACGGCTTCTTAACCGTCTGGCGTTCTAGCTTTCCAGCTTGCCAGCGGGCCGAAGGCCTTTCCCGTCCCCCTGATACCAAACGCGCCCGCTATGAGCTCGTCTTGATCGCAAATTGGCATGAGAACCTTAACGCCAGGTCCACCAGCCGGTTGGCGTAGCCCCACTCGTTGTCGTACCAGGCCTGGACCTTCACGAAGTCACCGCCCACCATCCGGGTTTGGGGCCCGTCCACCACGGCCGAGAAGGGGCTGCCCACGTGGTCCACGGAGACCAGTGGCTCCTCGGTGTAGGCCAGGATGCCCCGCAGGGGGCCTTCGGCGGCACGCCTGAGCTCGGCGTTCACCTGGTCGGCCGTGGCCCGGGCTTGCAGCGCCACGGTGATGTCGGCCAGGGACACGTCGGGGGTGGGGACCCGCACCGAGACCCCGTCCAGGCGGTCGGCCAGATCCGGAAGCACCAGCCCCACCGCTCGGGCCGCCCCGGTGGTGGTAGGCACCATCGACACCCCGGCCGCCCGGGCCCGGCGCAGGTCGGGGTGGGGCGAGTCGAGGAGCTTCTGGTCGTTGGTGTAGCTGTGCACCGTGGTCACCAGCCCTCTCCGGACGCCGAACCCCTGGTGGAGCACCTTGAGGATCGGGGCCAGGCAGTTGGTGGTGCACGAGGCGTTGCTCACGACCCGGTGCCGGTGGGGGTCGAGCAGACGGTCGTTGACCCCCAGCACCACGGTGAGGTCGGCCCCCTCGGCTGGAGCCGACACGACCACCCACCGGGCCCCGGCCTCCAGGTGCCGGGCCGCCCGCTCCCGAACGGTGTTGCGACCGGTGCACTCGAGCACCAGGTCCACGCCCAGGTCGGCCCAGGGGCAGTGGGTCGGGTCGTCCGCCCGGACGAACGGGATCTCCCGGCCCTCCACCCGGAGCCGGTCGGTCGCGGGCTCCACCCTGCGCCGGAACCGACCGTGCACCGTGTCGTACTGGAGCAGGTGCCCCAGGGCCCGGGGGTCCTCCCGGTCGGACACGGCGGCGATCTCCACGCCGGCTCGTTCCCAGGCGGCCCGGAACGCGCTACGGCCGATCCGTCCGAAGCCGTGGATGGCGATGCGAATGGCCATGGAACTCCTCACACCGAAACGACTCCGCCCCGGGCATTCCGGGGCGGAGGGGGCGCGGCAAGGTCTCCCCCGAGCGGGGCGGGGCCGATCGCGCTAGATGTAGTACATGAACCGGGCGTCGAGCTGGCGCTGGATGCCCAACTCCTCGGCCCTTTGACACAGGTCCTGGATCGTGGTGCTCCGGAAGATGTCAGCGATCTTGTCCCCGATCTCCTTCCACATAGGGCTGGCCACACACTGGGGCTTGCGCTCGCAGGGCGGAGCCGAGCACTCGCCGTCGATGTCGCTGACGCAGAACACCAGCTCGATGGGGCCCTCGGTGCAGGTGACGATGTCGTACAGGGTGATCTCGCTCGGCTTCTTGAGCAGGAAGTAGCCCCCGCGGGGGCCCCGCTTGCTCCCCAGGATTCCGGCCTTCTTGAGCTTTTGGAAGATCTGCTCCAGGTAGCGGGGGCTGATCTGCTGGCGGTCCGAAATGTCCTTGATCTGCGCGGGAAGGCCGCCTGAATGGTAGGCGATATCAAAGACCGCCCGGACGCCGTACCTGCTCTTCGTTGTGAGTTTCATGGTCTGCACCTCGTTGGTTCCCGATATGGATGTGCGAAATTACCAGCCGCCGCATACCGGGTCAAGGGGAGGTGCTTTCGGGCCGCCGTACGCGGATGTGGAGCTCCCGGAGCTGGGCCGGGTCCACCTCGGCCGGCGCGTCGGTGAGCAGGCAGGTGCCCCGCTGGGTCTTGGGGAACGCGATCACGTCCCGAATGCTGGGGGTCCCGCACAGGAACATGAGGATGCGGTCCAGGCCGAAAGCGATGCCCCCGTGGGGCGGGGCCCCGAACGAGAGGGCCTCGAGGAGGAACCCGAACTTCTCCCGGGCCTCCTCCGGGCCGATGCCGAGGGCGTCGAACACCTTTTGCTGCACCTCGGCGGTGTGGATCCGGATGGACCCGCCCCCGATCTCCACCCCGTTGAGCACCAGGTCATAGGCCTGGGCCCGGACCTCCAGGGGTGCGTCGGCCAGCTTGTCCACGTCCTCCGGCAGCGGGCTGGTGAACGGGTGGTGCAGCGCCACGTGCCGCTTCTCGTCGGGGTCCCACTCCAGCAGGGGGAACTCGGTGATCCAGCAGAACGACCACCGGCCCTCGGGGACCAACCCCAAGCGCTCGGCCAGGTGGACCCGGAGCTTGGACAAGGCCAGGTTGGCCACCTTCTCCGTGTCGGCCACGAAGAACAGAATGTCGCCCGGCTCCGGCTCCGCCGCCGCCCGGATCCCCTGCCGGGCCTCGTCGCCCAGGAACTTGGCGATGGGCGATTGCCAGGTGCCGTCGGGCTGGATCCGGATCCACGCCAGCCCCTTGGCCCCGAACGGGGCCACGAACCCGGCCAGGTCGTCGATCTCCTTGCGCGACAGGGCCTCCCCCGCTCCCTTGGCGTTCAGGGCCTTGACCACCCCAGCCTTGGCCACGGCCTGGGCGAACACCTTGAACCCCGAGCCAGCCACGCATCCGCTCACGTCGGCCAGCTCGAGCCCGAACCGGAGGTCCGGTGCGTCGGTCCCGTACCGGGCCATGGCCTCGGCGTAGGGCATCCGCGGGAACGGCCGGGGGAGCTCCACCCCCAGGGTGTCCTCCCAGAGCCGGCAGATCATGGCCTCCATTAGGTCGAGGATGTCGTCTGCGTCCACGAAGCTCATCTCCAGGTCGATCTGGGTGAACTCCGGCTGGCGGTCGGCCCGCAGGTCCTCGTCCCGGAAGCACCTGACGATCTGGAAGTAGCGCTCGATCCCCGAGACCATCAGGATCTGCTTGAACAGCTGGGGGCTCTGGGGAAGGGCGTAGAACCTGCCCGGGGCGAGCCGGCTCGGGACCAGGAAGTCCCGGGCCCCCTCCGGCGTGGAGCGGGTCAGCACCGGGGTCTCCACCTCCCAGAACCCCTGGCTGTCCAAAAACCGACGCACGCTGGCAGCGGCCCGGTGGCGCATGGCCAGGTTCTTCTGGAGGGCCGGTCGCCGCAGGTCCAGGTACCGGTACCTGAGCCGCAGGTCGTCGCCCACCTCGGCTTCCTCGTCCACCGGGAACACGGGGGTGCGCGACCGGTTCAGGATCTTGAGCTCCCGCACCCGCACCTCCACCTGTCCGGTGGGGAGGTCCGGGTTCTCGGTGCCCTCGGGCCGGGGCGCGACCTCGCCGCGCACCGCGACCACGTACTCGCTACGCAGCCGGTGGGCCTGCTCGTGGGCCTGGGGGGCCACGTCGGGGTAGAACACGGCCTGAACCAGACCCTGGCGGTCGCGCAGGTCCACAAAGATCAGGCCGCCGTGATCTCGGCGGCGGTGTACCCAGCCCATCAGCGTGACAGTCTGGCCCACGTGCTCGGGCCGGATGTGGCCGCACCCGTGGGTGCGCCTCCATGTTCCCATGGGTTCGATCACGGCAAGACTCTCCTTGGCGGTGAAGCGGCTCGAGATTGGTGGCCGCCGGCCGGCTTCCGGCCGGAGCGGGCCCCGAGCGCGCTCGGGAGCGCCGGGGCTACCCGGCCCGCATCAGTTTGTAGCTCTTTTGGCTTCCGTGGGGGTCGTGGCACGAGAGGCAGCGGCCGCCCGCCTTGGTGTGCTGGGTCCCGGTTCCCCGCTCGTGGCACATCAGGCACAGCCGGGCCGGCTTGGTCTTGAACCGAAACTTTCCGGCCTTTTGGGAGGTGCAGGCCGGCCCCGACGGCACGTGGCACGACACGCACCCGGGCGCCCCTGCCTGCTCGGCAGCCACAGGGCCGTGGAGGAACTGGGGCGCCATGAGGTCCTGGTGGCAGCTGCCGTCGACGCAGCTCCCCGCGGCTGCCGGTGTATAGGTGAGGACAAGGATCGCCGCCACGGCGAGCGCGGCCGAACCGAGCACTCGGAATCGTCGGTGGGTCATCGTTGTCTCCCTGGGGGATCAGGCGGGGGTGGCGATGTGGCCCATAAGATACGAGATCAGATCGTCGGCCGCCACGGTTTCCTGGCTACCGGTGGAAAGGTCCTTCACGGTCACCGTGCCGTCGGCCATCTCGTCCTCGGCCAATATCAGCGCAAACCGGGCGCCGCTACGGTCGGCCGCGCGCATCTGGGCCTTGAAGCTGCGGGCGGCCAGGTCCATCGCGCTGCCCACCCCCCGGGCTGCCAGCTTCCGCCGCAGGGCCAGGGCCAGGGCGGCGGCCTCGGGCCCCCGGGTCACCCAGTAGGCCGTGGGTGTCGGAGCTGGGGCTGCCTCGGGGTCCAACAGGAGCCCCAGCCGCTCCATGCCCAGGGCGAACCCCAGGGCCGGGACCGGCGGGCCTCCCAGGGCCTCGGCCAACCCGTCGTACCGGCCGCCGGCGGCCACCGCGTTCTGGGCCCCGAGCCCCTCGGCCAGGAGCTCGAAGGTGGTGCGGTTGTAGTAGTCGAGCCCGCGCACCATGCGGGGGTTCACCCGATACGCGAGGCCCACCCGGTCGAGGATCTCCCTCACCCGGGCGAAGTGGGCGGCGCACTCGCCGCACACCGCCTCGGTGATGCGGGGGGCGTCCGCGGTGAGCTGCCGGCACCGCTCTTTCTTGCAGTCGAGCACCCGGAGGGGGTTGGTGTCGATGCGGCGTTGGCAGTCCGGGCACAGGTCGAGCCGGAGGGCCTGCAGGTGCGCCCGCAAGGCCTCCACGTAGGCCGCCCGGTCCGCCGAGCACCCCAGGGTGTTGATCTCGAGTCGGAGCCGGTCCGAAAGGCCGAAGGCCGAGAACAGGTCCCACAGGAGCGCAAGCACCTCGGCGTCGGCCTCGGGCTCGGCCCAGCCGAAGCACTCGACCCCGATCTGGTGGAACTGCCGCAGCCGCCCTTTCTGTGGCCGCTCCCGCCGGAACATGGGGCCCATGTAATACCATCGGGCCTTGGGCGCCGACCGGGCGAGCCCGTTCTCCAGATACGCCCGCACGGCCGAGGCCGTGCCCTCGGGCCGCAGGGTGACCGAGTTCCCGCCCGTGTCGGTGAAGGTGTACATCTCCTTCTCGACGATATCGGTGGCCTCGCCGATGGAGCGGCGGAACAGGGCCGTGTCCTCCAGCAGGGGAAGCCGCACCTCCCGGTACCCGAAGGCCTCCAGGACCTGGCAAGCCTTGGCCTCCATGTGTTGCCACAGGGGGGTCTCGTCCGGGAGCAGGTCCCGAAACCCTTTGAGCTTTTTTAGTTCCATGGGTGGGGTTGTCCGTCAGAGAAGTCGGGCCTCGTACACGGCGTCGCGTGAGGCCTCCTTGTTTCGGTACATGGCCCGATCGGCCTTGTCCACGAGGTCTTCCCGGGACATGGCGTCCCGGGGGTAGGTGGCCACCCCCACCGAGGCGGTGAGATGGATGGACCGGCCCTCCCGGCCGAGAAACCGGTGGGAGCGGATCGCTTGGCGGATCCGCTCGGCCACCTCCACCGCCGCAGCGGTGTCGGCCCCAGGCAGCAGGGCCACGAACTCGTCCCCCCCGTACCGGATGAGGGTATCGTTGTCCCTCACGTTGGCCTGAAGCAGCCGGCTCACCTCGATCAACACCTTACCCCCGGTCAAATGGCCGTGGGCGTCGTTGATCTCCTTGAACCGGTCCAGGTCCAGGAACAGCAGGCTGAACGGCAGCCCAGACCGCTCCGACTCACGGATCGCGTCGTCAAGGACTCTCTCAAGGTACCGGGCGTTGTAGAGATCGGTGAGGGGGTCCACGAACGCCAGCTGCCGCGCCTCGAGGTACCTCTCGGCAGCGTCCAGGGCCAGCTCCATCTGCTGGCTCAGGAAAAAGGCGTTCTCCACGTCCTCCGGGGAGAACCGCTCCCCGCCCGGGATCCGGCCCAAAACCACAACGCCGCCGAGGCCGCCCCGGAGGCGCAGGGGCAGGAGCAGCAGCTCCCGGGCCTCGGGCACCTCGGTACGGCCCGCCAGGACCCGCAGCAGCCGAGCCCGGCCGAGCACCCGGGGCGACTCGAGCCCCCGTAGGTACCGCTCGGCCCGGAACACCAGGGCGTCCCGGAGGGCCTCGGCCTGGTCCGGGCCCAGGCCAAACCGCGCCGCAACGGTCAGCGGACCCGTCCCCGGCCCATGCCGCAGCACCGCCCCCAGGTTGCTTCGGGCGGCCCGGGCCACAGCCTGGAGCCCCAGGGCCACGACCCTCTCCGGCTCGTCCGAGCCCACAAACGATCGGGCCAGCTCGTAGAGCTCCAGCTGGCGCTTCAGCCGGGAGTGCTCCCGGACTAGCTGACGCTGCTCCAGGGTGGCGTGCACCACCGCGGCCAGCTCCTCGGCCGCGAACGGTTTGCGCAGGTAGTCCGCGGCACCGTGCTTGAGCGCCCGGACCGCGGTGTCGATGGAGGCATAGCCGGTCATGATCAGCACGTCCACCGAGGGGTGGCGTGCCTTCACGGCCTGGAGGAGTTCCAGACCCGTCATCTCCGGCATGTAGATGTCGGCGAGCACGAGATCCGCCGGCTCTTCCTCCAGCCGGGCGAGCGCCTCCGTGCCCGTCGAGGCGGTGCGTACGCGCAGCCCTTCCTGCCGAAGCACATCGGAGCAGAACGACCGGAAGAACGCGTCGTCGTCGACGACGATCACGGAGGCAGGATGCATGGACGACCCTGAACCAAAGGGATCTTGAAAGCTAGCAAAAGCCCCTGGGGGTGTCAACGCGCCGGGCCGACGCGGGTTTCGCCCGGGCCGAGATCGAGGCGTAGACACCCCCACTCGTAGGTCCCGAGAACCGCGGCCCCGGTGCCTTCCACGCCCCTGAGGAACCGTCCGGAGGGCAGACCCCGCCTACCCCCAGCGGACACGAGGACCCGGCGGGGCCTCACAGCCCGGAAGAACGGCGGGTACCAGGCGTCGGCTGCCCCGTGGTGGGGGGCCACCAGCGTCTCGGCCTCAAGGGGAATGCCGCTGGTGAGGGCCGCGGCCTGGCCCCCGGCCTCCAGGTCGGCGGGCAGGATAACGGCTCGGCCCCAGACCTCCACCCGCACGAGCAGGCTCCGATCGTTCTCCCCCGGGCCGGGACCGCACCAGGCCACGATCCGAGCCCCGTTGGAAAGAGGCTCCTCGGTCGGCGCGCCGATCCATCGCACCCGGGCCTCCACCTCGCGGCCGGCTGCCAGCAGCTCCCGGTACCGGGGGTCGCCCCGGAACCCGGCCGGGAGCCACACCTCCCGGGGGCGGCCCCACCGCACCACGGTAGGGAGGCCCTGCACATGGTCAGGGTGGGGGTGGGTCGAGACGACCAGGTCCAGCCCCCGGCACCCCACCGCTTCCAAGGCCGGTACGACGATCTTCGCCCCGGTGTCGAACGGGCTATGGGGGAAACCTCCGCCGTCCACGGCGACCCACCGACCGTTGGGTAGGCGGAGCGCCAGGGCCTGGCCCTGGCCCACGTCGAACACCCACAGCCGGAGGCTGCGCTCCAGGGCGGTCCGGATCGCGGGCAACGCCAGGGCGAGCATCGCGAGGCCTGCCGCTCCGGCGGCCCACCGTGCTGCCCCAGGGCGGCGCCACACCCAACGCCCCAGGGTCACGAGGCCGGCCAGCCCGGCCGCCAGCCCCAGGGGGGTCTCCAGGGTAGGGAGACGCACCGACAGGGCCCAGGGCTCCACGGCGGCCATGGCCGCGGTCCACCGGTCGAGGACGGCCCCGGCCGCGGCCCAGAAGAGCCGCGCCGCCCCGGGCAAGGGCTCGTACGCGAGCACTCCTGCCAGCCCCAGGGGGAGACACAGCCAGCCCACCAGGGGGACCGACACCAGGTTTGTGAGGATCCCGGCCAAGGGCGCCGAGCCGAAGTGGAACAGGGAGATCGGCAGGGTGGCTAGGGCCGCCCCAGCCGAGGCGCAGGAGATCCGCACCATCCCCCTGGCGGCGGCTGCTAAAGCCTGGGGGAGGCCGTGGGGGCATGGGAGGCGGGTCTCCCACGCGGGCCGGGAGGACAGGACGCGGGCCTCCAGCCCCGGCGCGAGCCAGAACAGCCCGGCCAGGGCCGCGAGGGACAGGTGGAGTGCCGGGTCCTCCAACACCGGCGGCCAGATCACCGCCAGCGCCAGGGCCGTGGCCGCCAGCACCGAGGGCACCGACCGGGGCCGGGCCAGGCCAGCGGACACCAGGGCCAGGATCACCATGGCCAGGGCCCGCATCGTGCTCACCTGCCACCCGGAGAGGGCTGCGTAGCCGACCAGGACGGGAACGGCCGTGGCGCGGGCCCACGGGGCGGCCGGCCGGCCGACGAACCATCGGGGAGCCCATCGCAGAAGGGCCCACCGGGCTGCGGGCACGATCAGTAGGGCCACAATTCCCAGGTGGAGCCCGGACACGGCCACCAGGTGCGACACCCCGGCCCGGCGCAGCAGGTCACGCAACCGGGGGGATAGCCCGGAGCGGTCTCCCAGGGTGATGGCCCGGAGGACCGATCCGCCCGGGCCCGGTGCCGCGCGCCCGATCTCCTGGGAGACCTCGCGACGCCAGGCGAGCCAAGCCGCGGTGCCCGGCCGAAACAGCACCTCGCCCGGCCAGCGGGCCCCCGCCCGAGCAGATACCCCCTTGCGCCGCAGGTACGAGGCGTACCCTTCGGTCCCCGGGTTCCGGAACGCCAGGGGTGGACGGAGCTCGCCCCGGAACCAGCAGGAAGCCCCCCGGGAGGGGGGCGGGTCCGGAGTTCCGGTCACCGTGAGCCGAATCCGGCCCCACGCGGGCCCCCAGGGCCCCGGCGGGTTCGGGGCCGCGGCCTCAAGGTCCACCAGCACCGACCAACCGGCGGCCGAGGGGCGCGGATCGGCCGCCACGAGCCCGTAAAACCGGCCTCGAGTGCCCAGGGTGGGGTATAGGGCGGGGGGGCGAGCGGTCGCGGCGTACCCTGCGGCGGCCAAGGTCAACAGGCCTACCAGGGCGGTCAGGAGGGAGGTTCGGGTCGGGGCGAGGGCGCTTGCGCCCAGGGCGGCGGCGATCAGGGCGGCCGCTGACCACCCGGGATGGCGGGCGGCCCAAACGCCCGCGGCCAGGGCCAGCAGGGGAAGCAGGGGAAGGATGCGAGGATCCCCCGGCCGCAGCACCCCAGCCCCCCGCGGTCGCCCGGTCAGCCCGCCGGCTTGATGGGGGGACGGGAAAACGCCTTGGGGACCACGGCCTTCTCCTGCTGCCGGAGGTACCGCTCCAGCTCGGCCCGCAGCTCCTCCCGCACGAACCGCACCACCTCGTCCAGGTGGCCCTGGAGATCCTCGATGGTGCGTCGCATCTCGAGGATCACCTGGATCCCCGCCAGATTCACCCCCAGGTCTCTCCGAAGGCGGCGAATGCGTTGCACGGTCTCGACGGTCTCCTCGTCATAGAGGTACCGCCGACCTTCCCGCGCCGCAGGTTCGATGAGGCCCGCCTCCCGGTAGACGCGCAGGGTCGACGCGCTCACCCCGGTGGCCTCCACGAGCTCCCGGAGTCGGTACAGCTTCACGGCCTTGTCCATGGCTGGCTCCCCTCGGTGCTCACACCCGGCCTCGCAGGCCTTCCAGGGTTCTCTTCACGTCGGGGTCGAGCCGGCGAGGGATCTCCACCTGTACCTCGGCGTACAGATCGCCCCGGCCCGGAACGCCCTTGCCCCGCAGCCGAAACCGCCGGCCGTTTTGGGTGCCAGGGGGGACCTTCATGCGCACCGGTCCGTCCAGGGTGGGGACCTCCACGGTACCCCCCAGGATGGCGTCGAGCACACCCACCTTCACCCGGGTCACCAGGTCGTCTCCCTCACGCCGAAACTGGGGGTCCGATGCGACGCGGACCCGGATGTACAGATCGCCCGGCGGGCCTCCGTCGGGGCCGGCCTCCCCTTTTCCGGCCACCCGTACCCGGGAGCCGTCGGTGATGCCGGCCGGGATGCGCACTCGGATCCGCTCCGCCTTGGGCACGGCCCCGCGACCGCCGCAGCGCTCGCAGGGCTGGCCGGGGGCCCGGCCCGTGCCGCGGCACGCCGGGCAGGTCTGCTGCACCGTTACCACACCCCGGGAGGCCCGCACCCCCCCCCTGCCCCCGCATCGGGGGCAGGGCCCACCGCCCCCGCCCGCACCGACCCCGGTTCCCCCGCAGGCCGCGCATGGTGCCTGGCGCTGGAACGAGATCTCCTTTTCGGTGCCCCGGACGGCCTCTCGGAACGATACGGTCATGTCGTACTCCAGGTCGGCCCCCTTGCGGGGGCCGCCCGCCCGGAAGCCGGGGGTTTCGCCGAACAGGTCCGAGAACAGATCCGAGAAGTCGAACCCGCTGAAACCGCCGCCCGTGCGGAACTCCTCCCACCGGGGCCCCTGAGCCCCGCCCGCGCCAGCCCCGAACGCCGCATGACCCACGGCGTCGTACCGGGCGCGTTTCTCGGGGTCGGAGAGCACGTCATACGCCTCGGAGATCTCCTTGAACCGCTCCTCCGCCTCCTTGTTCCCTGGGTTCACGTCGGGGTGGTATTTGCGGGCGAGCTTCCGGTAGGCCTTCTTGATCTCCTCGACCGATGCCTTGCGGTCCACCCCGAGGATCTCGTAGTAGTTCCGTTTGGTCGCCATCGGACGGATTCTCTCCTCCGCAAAGGACTGACCCCAACAAAAGCATTTGCCAGGTCCGAGCCTTTTTTCTCGGGGCTAGGGCAACGCTTTTGAAGGGGCTCGCATGCGCTCCCCCCACGGCGCCCAAACCTAGGCACCGCACGCCGGGGTGTCAACCAGGCTCCCCTCTTCGACGGTACCTCTACAGGCATCGGCTAAGGCGCCGCGGCCACGCCGGCGTCGCGCAGCACCTGCTCCAGCTCCTCCACGGTCCAGAATCCCACCTGGTTGAACCGGACCTTGCCGTCGGGGCCGATGATCACGATGACCGGCACGCACTTGACCCCGTACTTCTTGGCCAGCTCGGGTTCCTTGTCGGCGTCGTGCACCTGACGGATGATGTGGGGGTGCCGCGACAGCACCTCTTCGAGGGCCGGTTTGAGCTGGTCACAAGCCGGGCAGGTCTCCGATACGAACTCCCCCAGCACGGGCCTGCCGGTGGCCAGGGCCTCGGCCACCAGAGGATCCGGCTCTGCTGCGGCCGCGGCGGGCCACGGGCCGGCCAGGATCACCCCGGCCAGCAGGACCAGGGCGACGGCGAGACAGGCGCGCCGGGGGGCAGGCCCGCGGTGCACGGGGGGGCGTGGAGCGCCAGCCTCGGGGGTGGTGGCCCCCTCGGCCTGGGAGTGTGGGAAGCCGTTCACTTGGCGAACCTCCGGTTTCGGCTGGTGCAAGAGATCCCGAGGGGAGCAGCCGCGTTGACATCCCTCGGGCCGGTGGGCTAGCATGCCGACACCTTCCGCCCGAGACCCTTCCGACACGCCATGGACCGCCCCCTCGGCCTCATCCTGGTTTGGCTGTCGCTCCTGCTCCTTCCGGTATCGGCCCGGACGGTGCGGTGCGAGGATAGCATCCCCGCGCCAGCCATCCAACGCAGCTCCCCGCGGCTCGTTCTCGACCCTGGCCACGGGGGGGCCGACCCGGGCGCGCACGGCCGGGGCCGCGCCGAGAAGGACGCGGCCCTCGCCGTGGCCGAGGCCCTGGCGAAGAGGCTCGAGGCCCAGGGGATCGTGGTGTTCCTGACCCGGAACCGGGACCAGGATCTGTCGAAACCGTTGCGGGCCGCGTTCGCCAACTACCGGGAGGCCGATCTGTACCTGGCCCTTCACTTCTCCGGCGAGCCCCGGGTCCAGGCCCGGGGGTTCGAGGTGTTCGTCGCCCCTCCGCCCCTGCCGGGGCTCGATCCACAGCGGTGGGAGGCGGGCCAGGCCCGGGTGTGGCAGCAGAGTCGAGCCTGGGCCGAGGCCGTTCGCCGGCGGTTGGGGGAGGTGGCACCCACCTTCGACCGGGGGGAGGGGATCCTGCCCCATCCGGCCCTGGAGGCGGTGACCTGTCCCGCGGCCCTGGTGGAGTTGGGATCCCTGGCGTGGCCCGACGAGGCCGAGTGGTGGCGTTCTCCGGCCGGCGCCGAGGCCCTGTCCCGGGCCCTAGCCGCGGCCGTGGCCGATGTGACCGGCTGGAAGTCCCCGTAGGCCCCGGCTGACGACCAAAGCTGCTTGGAAGCCTCGTCAGGCCCCCGCGGGGCCCTACACCCGCGGCGCAACCGGCTGCCTTCCCGCGGCGGCTGAGTGCCGGATGCAGCGACCATAGGAGCCACGCCCGGCGCTCCAACAGGCCCCCCGCCGCCGGGTTGGCGAGAGCCGCCTAGCGGGGCGAAGGCCCCAGACCGGCGACCGTTGACCGTAGACCGACGACCGAAATTTCTGAGAAGGATGATCCGATGCGCCATGACGGAAGGGCGGCCGACGAGCTGCGGCCGGTCCGGATCCAAAGGGGGGTGCTCCGATACGCCGAGGGGAGCGCCCTGATCGAGATGGGGCACACCCGGGTGCTGTGCGCGACCAGCGTGGAGGAGGGGGTGCCCGCGTTTCTCAAGGGGACGGGCCGGGGGTGGGTCACGGCCGAGTACGGCATGTTGCCCCGGGCCACCGAGACCCGGACCCCCCGGGAGGCGAGCCGGGGCCGGCAGGGGGGGCGCACCCTGGAGATCCAGCGCCTCATCGGCCGCTCGCTCCGGGCGGTGACCGACCTGGACTCCATGGGGGAGCGAACCGTGTGGGTGGACTGCGACGTGCTCCAGGCCGACGGGGGCACCCGTACGGCCTCGATCACCGGGGCCTATGTGGCGCTGGCGGACGCGCTCCAGACCCTGGTGGAACGCAACGTGGTGAGCCGGATCCCTCTGACCGACGCCGTGGCCGCCGTGAGCGTGGGCGTGGTGGGGGGCAGGCCCCTGCTGGATCTGGACTACCGGGAGGACTCCTCGGCCGATCTGGACATGAACGTGGTGATGACGGGCCGGGGCGAGCTGGTGGAGGTGCAGGCCACGGGCGAGGAACGGCCGTTCTCCCGGGACAAGCTCACAGAGCTGCTGGACCTGGCCTGGAGAGGGATCGAACGGCTCCTGGCCCTGCAACGGGAGGCGTTGGAGGGCGGCCGGTGAGGCTGATCGTGGCCACGGCCAACGCCGGCAAGCTCCGGGAGCTCCGGCAGATGCTCGAACCCCTGGGGTTCGAGGTGCTGGGGTTGGCGGACCTGGCGGATCGACCGGAGCTCCGGGAGGAGGGCGACTCGTTCCTGGACAACGCCCGCTCCAAGGCCTGGCCCCTCGTCCAGAGCCTGGGTGAGCCGGTGCTGGCGGACGACTCCGGTTTGGTGGTGGACGCCCTGGGCGGGGCGCCGGGCGTTCGCTCGGCCCGGTACGCGGGGCCCCGAGCCACGGACGCGGACAACAACCGGAAGCTCCTGATGGAGCTGGAGGGGGTGCCGGCCAAGCGGCGCACGGCCGCGTTCGTGTGCGCCCTGGTGCTGGCGGTTCCCGGCCTGGGTGAGGTGGCGGCCGAGGGGCGAGTGGAGGGGCGGATCCTTGAGCGGCCTCGGGGCGGGGGGGGGTTCGGGTACGACCCCCTGTTCCTGGTGGAGGGCCTGGGACGCACCGCTGCAGAGCTCGATCCGAAGACGAAGAACCGGGTGAGCCACCGCGGCCGCGCCTTTCGTCTGCTCCTGCCGGTGCTCCGGGATCTCGGCCGGGGAGTGCTATGAGCGGCACCGGGCGCCGCCCGGCGAGTTTCGCCCTGCTGTTCTACTACGTCCTCCTCCTGATCTCCACGGCCGCGGCCAACGGCTCGCCCTATCCGTTCTTTGCCTGGGTGCTCGAAGGGACGGCCGCCCGGGTCGCCGTGGTGCTGGACTGCCTGGTCCTGATCCACATCGTGGTGGGGGTGCTCAAGGCCCAGCGCCTGACCTGGTGGATCCTTTTGGTGTACAACGCCGTGCAGCTGGTCAGCGTGGCGGTGGGGCTGGGGGCATGGCCGATGGACGAGCTGGCCCTTGCGTTCGGGTTCGAGAACGCCACCGGCTCATTGGTGTCGGTGCTGGTCGTGTCGGCCCTGGCCATGGGGGTGGCCACGGCCCACGCCTGGCGGCTCCGCGACGCGTTCTGGGACGAAAACCCCTACTTGTTCTGATGTCGGGATTCAGCGGACAGAAGACAGGGGCCGGTGGAGAGCTTTGCCGAGCCTCTCCGGGGCCTGGTCGCAACACGAGGGGTTGGGCGGAGGCCGCTTTCTGACCGGCTCGGCGTCGTGCCGTGCCCTGATGAGCGGTCACCGAAGGCCGTCGACCGAAGACCGCGGCCCGTGGAAGGAGTTCTTGGCCTTCTGGCGTTCTCGCTTTCCGGCTTTCCACTCACCCAACGGAGCCACGCCGTGTCTCTTCGCCGCGCCACCCCCCTGCTCCTAGCGCTTCTGGCGCTGGTCCGCGTGGCCGGGGCCGCGTCGGTCCCCCTCGAGCGACACGGGGGAGTGCTGGTGGCTCAGGTCACGGTAAACCGACGGTTCACCGGACGCTTTCTGGTGGACACCGGGGCCACCTACTGCGTGGTGTCCAAGGAGGTCGCCCGAAAGGCCAAGATCCGGGGGCGGGTCGGGGGGGACCGGGTGCGGCTGGCCACCGCCAACGGGGAGATTGAGGCATCCTTGGGTGAGGCCCGGCGGGTCGACGTGGGCAGGGCGCGGGCTCGGAACGTGGCCGTTGCCGTGGTGGATGCCGATCCCGTGCCCGGGTTGGACGGCATCCTGGGCCTGAGCTTCCTGGAGCGGTTTCGCTACACCCTGGATCCCGAGGTCGGGCTGCTGGTCTTGGAGAAGTAGTGTGTCCCGGGCGGGGGTCACGCGGCGCCCCGTCCCGGCTCCCTTTTCTCCGTCGCTTCCACCACTGGGACCCCCCACCCCTTCAACGTGTCCCGCAGGAACGCCACGCAAGCCTCCTGGGCGGCCGAGCCCCGGCGCTCCGGCGCGATCGGAGGACCGAACCGGAACCGTACCGGCCGGTCCGGCCTTACCGGCCCGAAGTCCTTGAGCCGCCGGCCGTTGCCCCAGGCGTCGGTCCGCAGGGCCACCGGCACCAGAGGCACCCCGGCCCGGGCGGCCAGCTTGGCCCCGATGGAGTTGAACCGGTCGAGGCGCAGCTCGTCCGAGCGGGTGGTCTGGGGAAACACGATCACCGACATGCCCCGTCCGATCCGGTCGGTCCCTTCCCGGAGCACCTTGGTAAAGTCCTCCCGGGGGCTCCGGCGACCCACCGCGATGGGGTCGCGGCTGCCGAGGATCGGACCGAACCACGGATAGGCGAGCAGCGACTCCTTCACCACGAAGGTCACCGGTTTCACCGGTTGGATCACGGCCGGCAGTACGAACGTCTCCAGGGTGCTCATGTGGTTTCCCACGAACACGGCCGGCCCCTCGAACCGCCGGAGCACGTCCATGCCCTCGATGGTGAGCCTCACACCCACCCACTCCAGGGCCCGCACGATGTCCTCGCTGGACCTGGCCCAGTGGGCCCCGTCGTAGACGCCCCGGGCCACCTCCCAGCGCGACCGTCCCACGATCCACAGCACCCGGGCGTAGAACGGCAGCTCGGGCCACGGGCACAGGCGGGGCACGAGGCCGGGGCGACGGTCGGGCGGGGTGCGATACTCGTTGTGGTCTGCGAACGCCATGGCTCCACGCAAAAGGAGCGAGCCTACGGGCTCGCTCCCTCGTCCTGCACGTTGTTTGCGGGCTCGGTTAAGGATCAGACCGGACGCACGTTGGCGGCCTGGGGGCCCTTCTGGCCGTCAACCACCTCGAACTCCACCTGCTGCCCTTCCTGCAGGGTCTTGAAGCCCTGCATCTGGATCGCGCTGAAGTGGACGAACACGTCCGGGCCGTTTTCCTGAGCGATGAACCCGTACCCCTTCTGGTCGTTGAACCACTTTACCGTACCGACTGCCATGTTCCTGCCTCCTTAACAAGGCGTTTGGGTGCCCCGGGCACCCGTGGTGAAAACTGCGTGGGAGAAACAACGCCCGGAGGGAGGAACCGCATCCGGTACTGCTTCTGCCCAGCGCGCCCAATCGTCGCGGCGCAAGGGGCGCCAACCAAAAAACGGAGGGGCCGGGGCCTCTCCGCTTCGATCCGCTCTCGGTGCGGGCCAGGACGGGCTGAGGCAGGTCCCTGACCGTTTGTGCCCGTCACCCTACCCGAGGTTCCAAACGCTGTCAACGATCGGGAGATCATTTTTTTCTCGCCGCCCCGGTCAGCCAGCCAGCCGCCCAGAACCCGTAGAAAACCGCGGCCGTGAGCACCGCGGCCGCGGCCGCACCGGGTGCGCTCTCCACCCATCGGGCGCCCCACCGGTCATACCGGTCGGTCCAAGGGGTGGGGCCGTCCCCCGGTGGCGTGCCTCGGCGCCGGTTCCGGCGGCAGTCCCAGGCAAAGGCAAGCTGCCACGCGTTGCGGGCCACGAACCCGCCGGTCTCCATCCACCGTCGGAGCAGCCCAAGGAACCCTTCCCGGCTTCCGAGTGCTTGAAGGAGCCGCAGGAACGGTACCAGATCCAGGCGGTCTGCCCGGGCCTGCTCCCGGTACAGGGCCGGGGCCTCGGCAAGGAAGCCGTGCCAGCCCAGGTCGTGGGCGGCCAGGATCAAGGCGTTCAGAGCCTGGCGGGGTCCCATCCCCTCGGCCTCGAACCGGCGGGCCGAGGTGACCACCGTGCCGGGCAGCAGCGTCCACACCCCGGTCCGGAACACCCGGCCGGCTAGCTCCTCGTCCTCCAGGAACGGAAGGGCCTCGTCGAACCCCCCCAGCGCATCCAGGTACGATCTCGAGATCCAGATCCCTTGGTCCCCGTGGACGGTGCCAGGTCGGTTGGTGCGGGTCTTGGCTTCGTAGAAGTAGAACGCGGCGCCCCCTCCGGGGCGGGCCTGGCGGAACCGGAGCCCGAAATGGCCGGCCACCCGGTCATGTGCCAGCCGGTTCCGCTCTTCGGCCATGTGCCGAGCCGCCCGGGCCAAAAGCTCCGGGTCGGAGAGCCGGGTGTCGGCGTGGAGGAACAGCAGGTCCGAGCCGCGGGTCGCTTGGGCGCCGGCGTTCATCTGGCGGCCCCGACCCGGGGCGCACCGGACCACCCGCCACGGGAACGGTAGGGCGAGCCGGTTGGGCACCTCCGGCGTGCCGTCCCTGCTCGCGCCGTCGGCCACCACGACCTCGAGCCCCACGCCCCGCTGTCGGGCCAGATCCTGGAGCAGGCCCGGCAGGGTTCCGACCTCGTCCCGGGTGGGAACCACCACGGAGACTCGCGGAACACTCATGGAGGGAGGGCCGGTTTGGGGCCGAGGGGCCCGAGGTGGTACCCTCGGTTTCCATGGACCGCGCATTCCTTCGCACCCTGGACCCTGAGCTGCGGCGGCTCTACGGCGTGTTGCGTCGAGACCCGGAGGGGCTGCGGGAGTACGAGCTCCTGGAGCGGCTGCGGGGCGACGGCCCCCTGCGGGGTCTGGACGAGCTGGAGCTGTTTCGGGTGCATTTCCTGTTGTTTCACCACCTGTACCGCCTCCGGCGGGCCCTGGAGCGGGCCGGTCGTGGCAGCCTCGAGATCCACGTGCTTCGGATTCGGCTTCTCCCTTTGCAAGGGCCGGCCCCCAACCCGCGGTGCTTGCCCGCCGCACCCGACCCCCTGGCCGCCTACTACCTGGACCTGGGTCATCTGGTGCGGACTCGGGCCGATGACGTGCGCGAGATGCTGCGATGGTTCTGGCGCCGGTTTCGGATCCACGACCGCAAGGAGGACGCCCTTAGGGCCCTGGGCCTGGAGCCCGGCGCGCCCGTCGGTGCGATTCGCCGCCGCTTCCGGCTGCTGGCGAGACAGCACCATCCCGATCTGGGGGGCGACCCCGAGCGGTTTCGAGAGGTGGTCGCGGCCATGGAGGTGCTGCGTACGTGGGGGGAGCCGGCTCCGGATCCCCATGGGGACGGGCCTTAGGTCTGGCGGGTCATCCGGCGCAGCCTCACACCGGCAGCAGAAGTGCTGGAACCCGATCGGCCCGGCCTGGTACGGGCGCTAGAAGGGGGGATTCCGCACCATGGCTTTGTGCTCCTTTAGGCCAGCCCCATCGGGGTCTGGGCCCCAGGGAGGATCGAGCTCAGTCCAGGGGACCGGCGGCTCTCCGATGCGCTCCGGCTGCAGCCGACCCCGACATTGTCCGCCTCAACTCCCCAGACCACCGTCCGAACCGTCTCGCGCACCTCGCTTTCTCCTACTGGTCGTTTCAGGAGCCTCCCTCCTACCATCGAACCGTCCCGGCCGCAATCGGAGCCGCTTTCCCCGGACCCCCTCTGGGTTATCCCTCACGTGCTTGAGCCGATAAGAAAATGGTTCACAGCATCCGCCGACGGAGGGAGTGCGATGGGGCTGAACGTCGGGCCGAAGGGACGAGCCTTCTGCATCCATCTGGGGGTGAGCGCGGTCACCATGGCCCTGCTGCTGTGGCTGTTCGTGAGCCGGTGGTTTCCCCTGCCCTACTTCGTGGCCGACGGGGGCTGGCAGGGCTTGCGGCTCATCGTGGGGGTGGATCTGGTGCTGGGCCCTGTGCTCACCCTGGTCGTGTACAACCCCCGCAAGAGTCGAAAAGCCCTCGTGTTCGACTACTCCGTGATCGGCGCCCTGCAGGCCGTGGCCTTCGGGTGGGGGCTATGGACCGTGGGGGCCCAGCGCACGGCCCTGGTGGTGTTCGCCGACGGCGCCTTCTACTCGGCGAGCGCGGACCTCCTGCCCCTGGCGGGCGACGAGGCCAAGAAGATCCTGGCGGACGCGGACACGACCCCGGTCTACGCCGTGATCCGCATGCCCCCCGACGAGGCCGAGCGCCAGCGCATCCGGAAGACCGCTCTCCAAACCGGCCGGCCGGTGTTCCTGCGGGGCGACCTGATGGAGCGGCTGACGGACCAAAACATCGGTATCATCCGGGAGTATCCTCTGACTCTGGACGCTTGGCGCGAGAGGGCGCCTAAATGGGCGGAGGAGGCGGAACGATGGGTGCGGGAGAAGGGGTTGGAGCCGGGCCGTGTGCTACTCGTGCCCTTGGTCTGCAGCTACGACGTCCTCACCTTCGCTCTGGATACCGAGGGAGCCCTGCGGTTTGCCCTCCTCCCAGAGGGGCCTCCATCATCGATCAAACCGGCGACAAAATAGGGGCGTTACCTCGGAGGGCGGGACAAGGGACCTGCCTCCGCCCGGGCGTTGAGATCCGCCGCGCAGGCACGGCAGGGGGGGTTCATGACGACCCTGTGGAATGGGTGCCATTTCGCGGTTCCAGTATCCGAGGCGCTGCGCGGCGAGCGAAGGGGCTGCGCCCGGCTCTCCAACAGGCCCTTTACCCCCGATCAGGGAGGGAATCGCGCCTGTTTACCCACTGGCTTATGAGATGGATCGGATCTGATGAGCATACGCACCCCTAGGTCATCGTCCTGGCTGAACACGGACATGGCTGTGTTCGTTGGCCTCCTCGGACTGGCGGTTGTGGTCTACGGTCGAGTGGGGGGGTTCTCTATCCTGGGAATGGACGACAACGCCTACCTGACAGACAACACCTGGGTGCCCCTGGGGTTCACGTGGAAGGGATTGCGCTGGGCTCTTATAAACACGAGGTACATGTACTGGCATCCGATCACATGGCTCTCGTTTATGGTAGAGGTGGACGTGTTCGGAGCCAGCCCGGCCGCTGCGCACCTTATTAATCTTTTTGTACACGCTGTCAATTCTTTTCTGGTGTTCTGGATTGTTCGTTGTATAACGGATGAAAGGGGGCTTTCATGGGTGATTGCGGCGTTGTTCTTGCTGCATCCGCTCCAGGTGGAAAGCATGGCCTGGGTTGCAGAACGTAAGACTCTTCTTTGCGGCACGTTTGCGTTTCTTTCTGTGCTCGCCTATCTGCGCGTGTATGCTCCTCGCCCCACGATACCCCGGTATCTCGGCGTCATGGGGCTTTTCGTCTTAGCGATGGCGTCCAAGCCGGCAGCGGGCCCCTTGCCCGCGGTGCTCCTGGCTCTGGACGCGTGGCCTCTGCGGCGCACGGACAGGGAAGGGTCTGTTCGGTTGCTGGCGGAGAAGGTGCCCCTTCTCCTGGTAGGCTCACTTCTCTCGTATGTTGCTCTTGCAGGCATGGAAAGTGCCGGAATCCGTTACTCTGGCGCGGCGGTCCCCTGGGCGCGGAGGTCGGTGGAAGCGGTTGCCGCCATCGGGGCGTTCTTTGAGAGATTCGTTGTGCCGACACGCCTCAGTTTTTGGTACCCACCGCCAGAAAATTTGTCCTTGGCTGGGTGGGCCAGTGCGATCTTGGGGACGACGCTGCTCGTGCTCGCGTGGCGGTGCCGCCGGACAAACCCGTCGGTTACGCTCGGGATCTTGTGGTATCTCTTTCTTCTCATCCCCGGCCTGGGTTTGGAGAGGGGAGGCGTCTGGCCGTTTGCCGCAGACCGGTTCCAGTATCTTGCGTTGCCGGGCTTGCTGCTGGCCGCCGTCGGTTTGTTGAGGGGGAGGCTTCTGTCTCGGAGGGCGCGCAGATTTTGCGCGACAGCGACCTTGGGGGTGTTTGCGGCGGTCAGCTGGGGGCAAACCGGTCACTGGAGGGATGGGCAAACTCTTTTCCGGTACGCATTGAGGCTGGAGCCTGAGAGAAACGTCCAGGCCCTAAACGGCCTTGGTATCGAGATGGCGCAAGAAGGACGTTTGCGAGAAGCGGTTGGGTTGTTTGAAAAGGCGCTTGATCGTTTCCCGTGCTACCTCGCAGCCCGCAACAATCTCGCGCTCGCTTGGGCCGGGCTGGGACGGTTCCAAGAGGCGCTTGATGAGGTGGACGCTTTGCTGAAGTGCCGCCCGGACAACAAGGAAGCTCTGCTGCTCAAGAGTCGCCTCCTCAGCACAGTTGGCCAGCTCGACGAGGCTGCCCAAGCGTGCCTCAGGGCGTTGGAGGAGGGCACTGAGGACGTGGCACTGCTCGCAGAGCTCGGCAGGATTCGCCTCCAGCAAGGGTACGGGGAGCAGGCGGTTGCGGCTCTAACTCGGTCCCTACAGGGAGATCCGGCCGATCGAGCCACGGTTCTTCGTGATCTGGGGGCCGCGCTCCTCCTTACGGGGCAGAACGCCCAGGCCGAGGAGGTGTTGAAGGAGGCCTTGCGCAAATTCCGTACGGACCCAGATGTCTTGGCAAATATTGGGTTGGCCGTGGCTCGCCAGGGTCGATGCAGGGAGGCGGAGAACTATTTGTTACGAGCCCTCGCAACGGCACCGGGGCACTCGACCGCCCAGGCAAACCTTCGCTGGCTCCACACGAAAGCAGAATGTGGCGGCGGGCAGAGCCTGGAGGCAGCTGGGGACCGGGATTGACCCGGCGGCCAGACAGGCTTTTTTCGGGATGGGGGCACGGATCAGTCCGGAGTGCGTGTCAACGGACGAGCACGCGGTGCCATGAACCCGGCGACAAAATCGGCGCGCTTCCTCGGGGGGCGGGGCAAGGGCAAAGAATCTGCCTCCGGCCGGGCGCCGGACCCGCCTCCAGACCCCAGATCACAAACGGAACAACCAGTTATTTCGGTGAAAATGTGACAAACTCCGCCGGCCTTGACAGTGGCGAGCGAAGGGGTCGCCCTCGGCCCTCCGGTAGGTCCCCCGATCAGGGGACGGCAGCGCCTATTTCGTGGCCGGGTCAATAGTGGTTGCTGGATCCGCCCTCTGCCGCGGTAGGAAGATCGGCTTGCCGGTCGGAAAAGCGCAGCGGGGCCGCCCCTGCCTCCTCTTGCCCAGGGCTCTGCCCGGAGGGGATCGGCGCCGGCCGTTTTTCCGGGAACACGAGGTACCGGCGCGCCAGGAAGTTGTAGAGAACGCCGGCGACCGCGGCAGCCGCCTTGGAGGCCACCGCCGGCAGTCCCGAAGCCATGAAACCCCTCGTGGCGGCCCAGTCGAACGCGGCGCCGCCCAAAACGACGGCCGTGTACACCAGGACTTCCGTTGCGGAGCTCCAACGTGCCTTGTGTCGGAACAAGATGATGATGCACAGCAGATAGTTCAATGCCGCGGCCAAGAAGAACGCGATGACGATCGCCGGGGTTATCGGAAGACCCGCGGCCGACAACCCGGCGAAAATCGCGATGTTGGAAGCGGCGGCCACGCCACCGATAAACAGATAGACCAAGAACTGCATCGGAAGAGGAAGGTGCCGTGCGTTGTACCTGAAAATGCAGTAGAGGGCACGCACCCCATCCTTCCAACCGATTTTCTTCCCCTCGGAATAGGTTCGGCCGTGGTACGAGATGCCCATCTCGTACACTCTCCACCCGGCGTGTGCGATCTTGGCTGTGACCTCCGGCTCGAATCCGAATCGATCCTCCTCGATCTCAAGGCTCTGAATAACATCTCGGCGGAAAACCTTGTAGCAGGTCTCCATGTCGGTCAAGTTGAGATCTGTGAACATGTTCGAGACGAGGGTTAGGAACGCGTTCCCTATAGAGTGCCAGAAGTAGAGCACCCGATGAGGCCGCCCTCCCAAGAAACGGGATCCATACACTACATCTGCTCGGTCGGATAGAAGCGGTTCCAGCAGGTCCGCGAGCTCCAGCGGGTTGTACTCCAGGTCTGCGTCCTGAACGGCCACGAACCGCCCCTTGGCCTCCTTAAAACCTGTGCGCAAGGCCGCTCCCTTGCCGCGGTTCCTCTCGTGTCGTAGGACCCGGACCTGGGGGCACCGCCGCGCTATGGCCTCGGCCACCAGAGCGCTTCGGTCCACGGAGGCATCGTCAACGATGATGATCTCCAGAGCAATCCCTCGCTCCTCAAGCTCCAGGACGCGCGAGATACAGTTCTCGAGGGTCGTCTCTTCGTTGTAGCAGGGCACCACAACGGTCAGCAGAGGGATGGCTCCATCCTTCTCCATCTCCATGTTCGTCCTCCGGGTAAGCGCTAGTGTCGGCGCGCCACGAGGAACACGTTCTTCCCTACGGGGGGGGGACACATCCTTTCGATCACCCGAGTCACGGGAACGCAAAACCGGTCATAAATGGCGACCTGAGCGGGGTTCAAGGCGGTCCGTCTGAGCACGCGATATGCGAACCACCACGGAAGCACACCGGCGAGGTCGAAATACCTGGATTCGAGGACCTCGAACCCGGCCTCGGAGACCTTGCGTTCCAGATCCTTTTTCCTGTATCGGCGCAAATGCCCCACGGCTTGATCGAAGTTTCCGTAGAGAAAGGGGAGCGCAGGGACCAGGATGCAGAGGCAGCCCCCAGGCGTTAGGCTTGCGAAGGCGGTCGCGAGCTCTCCCCGGTCGTCCTCCACGTGCTCTAGCACGTTCACGTACACCATGGTGTCCGGGGGCGCAGGGCATTGTCGGAGGCCATCGGGAAGGTACCCGCCTACCACCCGCACATGGGAAAGGTTCCCGTATCGTTCCACCAGCAGCCTGCAAAGGTTCGAAGAAGGCTCGACCGCCACGAGCCACTCAGGGTCGGTCTCCAGAAGCCGACTCGTAAAGTTGCCGCACCCGGCTCCCACCTCCAGGATTCGGCGTCCCATATGTGGGCGGAACCCTTCGAAGATCCAGCGGTGATAGTTTTCTGCACACGACATCGCTTCGAGGTCCCGGCCTTCGTAGTATCGCGAGATGATCTCGTTCACGGAAACCTCTCCTGTTTCCGCGTCTGGGCCTCGACCAGCCGGAGCTGGCGTTCCACGCGGCTACGCCACTCGGAATCTCCGGGTGGAAGCTTGTAGCGGGCAAGGCGCAAGAGGGTGTACGCCTCCGGGAGGCGGTCTGCCAGAAAGGCTGCCGTGCCGAGAAAGTAGAGGTCCTTGTGATTTGTGGTAGGTCGGTAAGGGAAAATGGACCGGGAGAAACAACGGTAGGCTTGCTTTGCGTCCCCGGTCTCGGCATAGATGAGCCCCATCTGGCGCCACGCGGCCTCGGCTACGGGCCCATCTGAGTGGCGGGTCGCCTGCCGGTACGCCTCGAGAGCTTCGTCAAAGCGTTTCAGGCCCCGCAGAGCATCTCCCCGAAGCTTGTGCCCCCGTGGAGACGCCGGGAACCAAGCCGCCACTTGATCGGCGTAACGCAAGGCTTTCCCGTACTCTTTTTGGCGCAGCATCCACATCGCCATGATCTGGTTGGCCAGACCGTTCTCGGGATGGATCTCGAGAACGCGCTGGATTTCGTTTCGGAACCCTGCTTGATCCGCTCCTTCCAAGAGCTGATCCATTTTACGTCCGGCGAGATCGAAGGGGCGGACCTCTCGCAGCTCAAACTTTCTGGCCAGGCCGGGCTCTTGGTTGGCGTCTACAAACAGTACAGAGGAGTTGTCAAAAAAAATCGGTTTATATTGTCTGAACTTCGGGAGAACTTTCTCCTGAAAGGCTTTTGCTCCTAAAGGAATGGCAACGAACCGAGGAGAGTACTGAGACACGAGTAGGCCGAAGATCTTAGGATCTTCAATCATATGTGTAGCGAGGAACATGTCTTCGTCGGTGAACAGAAAAGGGACCTCCATGTCCATGTAGATGCGAAACCGACTCCCCAAAGCCCACTGGTAATAGCCGCCCAGGTTCGGGTGCTGCAACAGCGTACCACCGCGCGCCTCCTGCTGGAGAAATCTGCACACGCCCACGGGCAAGTTCTTGGGATCAAACGGCCATGCTCCCCGGTTCACCAACGCCGCGTGTACGAAGAGCCCGTTTGCGAGCATCAGGAACAAAGCAACCGCCACGAGTCGTGCACCGGATCGACGCACGAACCGTCCCAATGCTGGGAGCCCACCCTCGGAAAGAGCGAAGGGGAGTGAGAGCAGAACGAACTCGTACCGAAATCGGGCGCCTCGAACGAGCAGGACCGCGCCCGCTAGGAGCAGTAGGAGATGAGAAATCCTGACTTTTTTGGAGCGAAAGGATTGGTAAAGGCCGGCCAATGTTGCGAGGGCCAGCAGCACGAACGCTGCCCCCTGATCGGGAACCATCCCTGCTACGCCAAAGTCGAACCAATGCCCCAGGGGAATCGGTTGAAGCTCGTTGATGTATTCGCGGGCGAATTCTGTCGGCACAAAAGGTAGTCTCAGCAGTGCGCTGCCGTGAGGGGTTGCGAGTGGCGCGAGAAAGCAGAGCATCAGGGTTGCCGCCTGGACGCCCGGTGCTTTTTTTCCGGCTCGTAGCCGCTGCCACATCTCCTCGGCGAGATACGCGCCCGCAATCGCGTACAGCACGGGGTAGGTGATGCCGTGCACGTTCACCCAAAACACCGCGAGAGCTGGAAGCAAGGGCCTCCATCTGGGACGTCGCTCCAGCACCCAGAGAAACACCAGCACGAGCAGGTACGAGAGGGTATGGGGCCGCACGAGCGTGTACCGGGAGAAAAGGAAGAAAGCGAGCAAGGTGATGCCGATGCACAGCCCTGGTTGTGGGCGCCCGGTCTCGTCTCGAGGGTAGAGGAGCGCGGCCGTGGCAAGGGCTGCTGTGAATACAGTAGCCCTGAGGACTACGAGACCCGCGTAGCCCCATGCGCTGTAAACTCCGTAGACCACTAATTGGAAAAACCAAAAATAGTCTACCCACGGCCTGGGGGGGCTCACGAAGCTAAAGAAACTGTGATCCGGGAGTGCACCGTTCTCTACAAAGTATCGCCCGCTGTTCAGGTGGTACCACAGATCGGTGTCGCCCGCGTGGATGGGGAGAGCCAGGAACAGTGCGGCGTACATCCCAATTAGCAGCGCCGCGGCCCACGGTTGGGAGCGGGGAGCGAGCGGTGCCAAGGGAATGCGGTCGGCCAGAAACCTACGCACGGGTGACTCGTTAGCCGTGGAGGAGGTGCAAAAGAAGGGGGAAGCCTTGAGGAAGCCGGATCGCGGTCGGCCGACGTGCCGTGCGTGCTTCACCACGGGCCTGTTTTTTGGTTCTTGTCGTCGATCGTGAGCGCTCCCGAGGGAGAGCTCGCCTTCGGGCTCGCGGTCGCCTTGAACGACGTGGAGATGGAACCGGTGCTGCCGGCCGTCACTCTATATGTGTAGTAGAGATCGTCCGGGTCGCCTGGTTCGAACCCCGGAAGGTTGTCGATGAGGGCTTGGGTGTCAGCCCCTGCGAGGTACGTTTTGTGGTCTGCGTAATACTGCTCCTCTAAGAGGCGTATGGTCTCCAGGTTGGCTTTCGCCTCTGACCTCTTAGATGTGCTGATGTAATTCCTGTACATGGGCACCGCCACGGCGGCTAGTATCCCCAAGATAGCCACTACGATCATGAGCTCTACTAGCGTGAACCCCTTCCTGTCCATCTTGTCACTCCAAAACGATGGTGATCGTGTTGCCTGAGATTGGGGAGCCGTTTTTGTCGTATGCAGTGACCTGATATGTAGGAGGTGTCGCCGTTGCGTCCTTCGTAATTACCACGGTGCCGGGAGCGCTGCCGCTGGTAGCAAACGCTGGAGAGCTGTCGTCATAGACGCTTTTTTTCCCTCCGCTGTTCAAAGTATTTGCGAACTCATCTGGAGTGTCGAGATAGTTTAGTTCTCCTGCGTTTCGTTTGCTGATCTCGTTGCGAATCAACCCAACGGCGGTCAAGAAATTGTTCTTTATGACGTTGTCTTTGCTTCTTGAGATATATCTAAGGTACTGGGGGATGGCAATCGCTGAGAGGATGCCCAGGATCGCCACCACGATCATCAACTCGATCAGAGTGAAGCCTTTGCGCCGGTCCATGGCGTGTACCCTGCACCCGAAAGAAAAATGGGCCGGGCGGCCACGGGGCCGCCCGGCCCATTGGCACCGCTTACTCGGGCACGATGGTGGTGTTGGTGCTGGTCCCGTTCCAGTTCCCGTATACGACGGCGTTGGTCGAGCCGCTGTACAGCGCCTTGAGGTTGGTGTTGCTGATGGCCACCTGACCCTTGTGGACGGTGCTGCCGCTCACGAACGCGTCTTCGCTGGCGTTGAAGGGATTCTTCTTGTCTCCGGCGTTCAGGGTGTCCACGACAGCGGTGTCCGCGTCTTCACCGGCAGCAGCCTTGGCGAACTCGCTCTTCACCAGGGCCACGGCGGTGTCGTAGTTCGCTTTGGCCGTGTTCTCCTTCGATCGTGCGATGTAGTTCAGGTACTGCGGGATCGCCACGGCGGCCAGGATGCCCAGGATGGCCACGACGATCATGAGCTCGATCAGGGTGAAGCCCTTGCGGTCCTTCATCTTGGTGCGGATTCTGCGGATCATGGTCTGTCCTCCTGCGTTGTGGGTTGGGTCTCGATCGTGCGGGTCTGCGGTCGTCAGGAGCACAAGCTCCCTTCGGGTTGGGTCTACGTCTCGGGTGGCGTCATCCTCGGGTTCCTACCTCCTTCCCCCCATCCGTGGGTTCGTGTTCGCCAGAAAGCCTTCGGGCTACTCATCGTCCTCCGGGTTCGCCCGCTTTAATAGCAACCCCTGTGCCACCGGGATTTTTCCTCAGAAAAATGTTGTCACCGAATATGTTGCGGTGCTCTGTTTTGTAGGCCCATCATGTAGTGGCTCGCTGTCAGCACGGTGGGAGCCTCCCCGGGTCGGTGACGCATCTTGTCAGTGTGAGGTGCCAAAAATTGGCATCCATCGCGGCCTGCCCGGTCCAAATCGCCCAGAGAGCCGCCCCGGTACGCCCCGTAGCAGCGGAGACGGGCCAGTGGTAAGGTGGGCCCCCACGGGGCGCGGCATGGACGGGGTATCTCAAAAGAGGGGCCGGGGCCCGAGGGAAAGAAACGGTATGGAGCGAGGGTACAGCAGGGAAAAGAGGGCCCGCCGGCGTGCGACCTCCCGTGCTTCGCCCCGAGACGTGGCGCTGCCTGGATGGGTACCGGGCCTTCCGCCATGTGGTTCGGAACGGGTACGCCTTCCGCGATCTCCCGGGCGAGGGGTAGGCCCGATCGCGGTTTCGTGGTGCTGTTGCGTCGTGGCGTGAGAGCGATGAAAAAACCCGAGCTGGTGGCTCCGGCCGGGACGGAGGAGGCCTTCTGGGCCGCGGTCGAGGGCGGGGCCGATGCCGTGTACCTGGGGCTCAGGGAATGGAGCGCCCGGGGCCGGGCCCGGAACTTCGACCTGGACGGGCTGGCCCGTGTCGTGCCTGCGGCCCACGCCCGTGGCCGGCGGGTGTACGTGACCCTGAACACGCTGGTGGACCCGGCTGACATGCTCCGGGTGGCCGCCGCCGTGTGGGAGCTCGCTTGCTTGGGGGTGGACGCGCTGATCCTCCAGGACCTGGGGCTCGCCCGGGTGTGCCGGCAGGGGTTCCCCGAGGTGCGGCTGCACGCCTCCACCCAGATGTCGGTGCACAATGCGGCCGGGGTCCGGACCCTGGAGACCCTGGGGTTCGCCCGGGTGGTGCTCGGCCGGGAGTGCACCATCCCCGAGATCGCGGCGATCCGCCGGGAGGCCCGAGCCTCTTTGGAAGTGTTCGTTCATGGGGCCCTTTGCTACTCGGTGTCGGGCCAGTGCATGGCCTCGGCCCTGCTCCTGGGCCGGAGCGCCAACCGGGGCTGGTGCGGCCAGCCCTGCCGGTGGGGCTATCGCAGACCTGCAGGGGAGTCGAGCCCGGAGGGGCCCGACGCCGACCGCACTGGGCCCCGGCGCCGTCCCCGCGGAAACGCCGGACCGGCGACCGGCGACCGGCGACCGGCGACCGGAAGGGAGCACCACCCCCTTTCCACCTCGGACCTCTGCCTGATCGACCGGGCTTGGGACCTGGCCCGGGCCGGGGCCGACGCCCTCAAGATCGAGGGCCGGCTCAAGACCGCGGAGTACGTGCACACGGTGGTGCGGGCCTACCGCAAGGTGCTCGACGCCCCCGAGGCCGACCGCGAGGCGGCCGTGGGTGCGGTCCGGGAGATGCTGGCCACGGTGGCCTCGCGGCCGGCGTCCCAGGGCTACGCCGTCCACCCCCGGCCGCGGGAGGTGCTGCGCCGGGGCGGCGCGCCGGCTCTGGGGGCCCGGGTCGGCCGGGTGGTCCGGTGGAAGAAGGGGAGCCTGGTCCTGTTCTCCGAGGTCGAGCTGCGCCGCGGCGACCGGGTCCGGATCCCCACCGGCTCCACCGGCCAGGCGGTGGATCTGACCCTGCGGAAGTTCCGCAAGCGAAAGGTTCCCGGCGGGTTCCGGTACGAGCTGGAGTGCCCCCAGGCCGTGGCCCGGGGCGACCGGGTTCTTCGAACCCGCACCGCGGCCGGCGAGGAGCTGGAGCAGCGCCTGGTCCGGGAGGCCCGGACCCACCGAGGCTCCGACGGCGCGGCCCTGGACCTCACCGTGTCCTTCGGGCAGGGGGAGATCCGGGTGCGGGCGGCGTGCGGGCCGGCCCGGACCGAGGGCGTGTATCCGGTGGAGTTTCACGAGGCCGAGCGGCACCCGCTGGACCACCACACCCTTCGAACCCGGTTCGGCCGGCTTGGGGGCACCGGCTACCACCTGGCCTCGTTCCGGGTGGACGGCGAGATCCCGCCGGTGGTGGTGGCGCCCTCTCGCCTGAACGAGATCCGGCGGGACATCGCGGCCCGGATGGACCGGGCGCGGGCGTCCGAGGGGGAGGCGCGGGTGGGGCGGGTGGCGCCGCCCGCCGGGCGCCGGCCGGCTGCCACCCCGGGCCGACCGCGCCTGTGGGTGCGGGCCGAGACGGTGCGGGCTCTTCGGGCCGGCCTGGCCGAGGGGCCCCACCGGATCGTGGCCCTGATGACCACCGAGACGCTCCGGGCCCGGGAGCGGCTGGCCCGGGAGGCGGGGCGGGCAGACCGGGTGGTGTGGGAGCTGCCCGTTTGGATCGCCCAGGCCGACCTGGCCCTCTACCGGGAGCGGCTCAAGGGGCTCGCGGCCGAGGGGTTCCGGGAGGTGTGCGTCACGAACCCGGCCCACCTCGCGTTGACCGAAGGCATGGGGCTCGTTCTGCATGCCGGCCGGGAGGCGAACGTGGTGAACCCGTGGGCCGCGGCCGCGCTGGCGGAGCTGGGGTGCCGGAGTTTTGTGGTGAGCCCCGAGGCCGATGCCGAGGCTGTGGCCCGCATGGGGGCCGAGGGCCGGTCGGCCCGGCCGGTGGCCTACGCCTGGGGGCGGGTCCCGCTGTTCGTGACCCGGCTCGACCCGGGGGCGGTCTGGCCGCCCGACGAGGCCCGGGTGGCCCAGGACGGCACCGAGCTCGTGTGGTCGTTCGTGCCTCGTGCCTTGGTGCGCGAGCCGGTCGCCCGGGTGTACCGGGAGGCGCCGTTCTCCTGGCTCGACCGGATCCCTGCGTGGCGTCGCAGCGGAATCCAGGATCTGTTGGTGGACCTGCAGGGGCCCACCCATCCGGGGGAGCTGCCAGCGGTGCTCCGGGCGATCCGGTGTCGGTGGACCGAAGGCTGAAGGGAAGGTCCTCGTGCCGTGCCGTGGCGAGGAGGCTTTAGCCTGCCTAAAGATCTTTAGTCTTGCTGAAAAGGAGCGATCCTGATACCCTGCCGGGCCAGTCCGCCGGGGTGGCCGGCGTCCTGTGGTTTTGAACCGAGATCAGAGGGAGGGTCCCATGGACAAGGATGCGATCCGCCAGCGCGTGGAGGCCTGGGAAAAGGGGCCGGTGGCCAAGACCCTGAACCGCTTCCCCGAGCGCCGGGAGCGGTTCGAGACCACCTCGGGCATCGAGGTGAAGCGGGCTTTTACCCCCCTCGACGTGGACCTTGAGGGATACCTGGAGAATGTGGGCCTGCCGGGAGAGTACCCGTTCACCCGGGGGGTGCAGCCCACCATGTACCGGGGTCGGTTCTGGACCATGCGCCAGTACGCAGGGTTCGGTACGGCCGAGCAGACCAACGAGAGGTACCACTACCTTTTGAACCAGGGCCAGACCGGCCTGAGTGTGGCGTTCGACCTGCCCACCCAGATCGGGTACGACTCGGATCACGAGCTGGCCGAGGGCGAGGTGGGCAAGGTGGGCGTGGCCATCGACAGCCTCAAGGACATGGAGATCCTGTTCGACGGCATCCCGCTCGACCAGGTCTCCACCTCCATGACCATCAACGCCCCGGCCGGAATCCTGCTGGCCATGTACATCGCGGTGGCCGAGAAGCAGGGCGTGGCGAGCGACAAGCTCCGGGGCACCATCCAGAACGACATCCTCAAGGAGTACGTGGCCCGGGGCACCTACATCTTCCCGCCCGAGCCGAGCCTCAAAATCATCACCGACATCATCTCGTTCTGCAAGGAGCGGGTGCCGGCCTGGAACACCATGTCCATCTCGGGCTACCACATCCGGGAGGCCGGGAGCACGGCCGTGCAAGAGGTGGCGTTCACGCTCGCCAACGCCATCGCCTACGTGCAGGCGGCCGTGGACAAGGGCCTGGACGTGGACGAGTTCGCCGGCCGGCTGTCGTTCTTCTTCAACGCCCACAACAACCTTCTGGAGGAGGTGGCCAAGTTCCGGGCGGCCCGGCGCCTGTGGGCCCGGATCATGAAGGAGCGGTTCGGGGCCAAGAACCCCCGGAGCATGATGCTCCGGTTCCACACCCAGACCGCCGGGTGCACCCTGACCGCCCAGCAGCCCGACAACAACGTGGTGCGGGTGACCCTGCAGGCCCTGGCCGCCGTGTTGGGGGGTACCCAGAGCCTCCACACCAACTCTCGGGACGAGGCCCTGTGCCTGCCCACCGAGGACTCGGTGCGCATCGCCCTCAGGACCCAGCAGATCATCGCCCACGAGTCGGGGGTGGCCGACTCGGCCGACCCCCTGGCCGGCTCGTACCTGGTGGAGGCCATGACCGACGAGATCGAGCGGCGGGCCCAGGAGTACATCGACAAGATCGACGACCTGGGCGGGGTGATCAAGGCGATCGAGGCCGGCTACATCCAGAAGGAGATCGGCGACGCGGCCTACGCCTACCAGAAGGCCGTGGAGACGGGCGACCAGATCGTGGTGGGTGTGAACAAGTTCCAGATCGACGAGGAGCTGCCCAAGAACATTCTGCGGGTGGACCCGGAGGTCGAGGCCTACCAGCGCGAGAAGACGGCCCGGGTGCGGGCCGAGCGGGACGCCCCTGCCGTGGACCAGGCCCTGGAGGCCCTGCGCCGGGCCGCTTCCGACGGGACCAACGTGATGCCGCCCATCCTGGCCGCCGTCAAGGCCTATGCCACCCTGGGCGAGATCTGTGGCGTGCTCCGGGGGGTGTACGGCGAGTACACCGAGGCTTCCTGATCGAGATTCCCCCTTTGCTTCCTTCCCGGGAGGGTTATGGGATGGCTCAGAAGAAGATCCGTGTGCTGATCGGAAAACCCGGCCTCGACGGCCACGACCGGGGTGCCAAGGTGGTGGCCCGGGCCCTGCGGGACGCCGGCATGGAGGTGATCTACACCGGCATCCGTCAGACCCCCGAGAAGATCGTGGCGGCATCGATCCAGGAGGACGTGGACGTGGTGGGGCTGTCGTGCCTGTCGGGGGCCCACATGGTGCTGTTCCCGCGGGTGGCCGAGCTCCTGCGCGAGAGGGGCAAGGACGACGTGCTGCTGTTCGGCGGGGGGATCATCCCGGTGGAGGACATCCCAACGCTCAAGAAGGCCGGGTTCGCCGAGATCTTCCTGCCCGGCACCGACACCAGCGACGTGGTGAGGTTCATCCGGGAATGCCTGGACGCGTAGTGCCCCCCGGAGAAACGGGGAGAGCTAGCGGCTGCGGAGGAACAAAATGCCCAGCAAGATCAATCACATCGGAATCGCAGTGCCCGACATCGAGAGGGCGGCCGAGTTCTACACGAAGCACCTGGGCCTGAGGCTCGGGGGTGTGGAGGAGGTGGCCGATCAAAAGGTGAAGGTGGCGTTCCTGCCCATCGGCGAGGTGCGCCTGGAGCTCGTGCAGCCCACCAGCCCGGAGTCGCCTGTGGCCAGGTTCCTGGAGAAGAACGGCCCCGGATTCCACCACATCGCCTACCAGGTGGACGACGTGGCGGCCGAGGTGGAGCGGCTCAAGGTCGAAGGGGTGCGCATGGTGGATCAGGCCCCGCGCACGGGCGCCCACAATACCCGGATCGCTTTTGTGCACCCCAAGGCCTCGGGCGGGGTGCTGACCGAGCTGGTGCAGGAGATGGGGGAGGAGTAGGAACGGCTGGGAAGCCGGGAGGCCAGCCATAGGGGGGCGGCCCGTGGCCGTCGGACATGTGCGGTACGAGCCCTTGGATCCGCGCGGCGCCGATGGTCCGCACACCGGGCGACCGGCGCGTGCGGCGCGCCCCATGCGCTGGCGCAGGAGAGGGAGGGGTGACGCTGTTTACTTCATCCCCAGGCGCTCCAGCCGGTACCGGAGCGAGCGGAAGCTGACCCCCAGGAGCTTGGCGGCCTCGGTTTTGTTGCCCCGGGTCCGGTCCAGGGCCTGCTCCAGGTACCGGCGCTCCACGGCTGTGAGGAGCCCCTCCAGGTCGAGCCCCTCGGAGGGGATGGGCGGCAGGATGTCACCCCCCGCCGGGGCTTGGGTGCACACCGCCGGGGGGAGACTGTCACAGGTGACGAACTCCCCGGTCTCCAGGGCGGCGGCCCGCTCCACCAGGTTCTCCAGCTCCCTCACGTTGCCGGGGAATCGGTAGGCCTCCAGGCGGTCCAGTGCCTCCCGGGTGAACCCCTTGAGGGGCCGATCGAAGGCTTTGGCGTACTTTTGCAGGAAGTGGAGGGCTAGAAGCGGGATGTCCTCGCGCCGGTCCCGCAGGGGGGGGATCTCCAGGGCCACCACGTTGAGCCGGTAGTACAGGTCCTCCCGGAACCTACCCTCGCCCACGGCTCCGGCGAGATCCCGGTTCGTGGCCGAGACAATCCGCACGTCCACCGGGATCTCCCGGGTTCCCCCCACCCGCTTGATCCGGCCCTCCTGCAGAGCCCGCAGAAGCTTGGGTTGAAGGTGCAAGGGCAGCTCCCCCACCTCGTCCAGGAACAGGGTGCCGCCGCTGGCCTCCTCGAACAGCCCCGGCTTGTCTGCCGTGGCGCCGGTGAACGCCCCCCGCACGTGGCCGAACAGCTCACTCTCGATGAGCCCCTCGGGGATGGCTGCGCAGTTTACCGCAACGAACGGCCCGTCCCGGCCCGACAGGGCGTGAAGCCGCCGGGCGACCAGCTCCTTGCCGGTACCGCTCTCCCCCTGGACGAGCACCGTGACCCCGGTGGATGCCACCCGCTCCAGGAGCCGGAACAGCTCCTGCATTCGGGGGCTCCGGCCCAGGATCTCCCCGCCGGCCTCCACCGCTTCGAGCCGTCGCCGCAGCTGTCGGTTCTCCCGGACCAGGGCGGTCCGCTCCAACGCCTTGGTTACGGTGAGCCGGATCTCGTCGGCCTTGAACGGTTTGGTCAGGTAGTCGTAGGCGCCGGCCTTCATGGCCTCCACCGCGCTCTCTGCCGTTCCAAACGCGGTGATCACCACCACCTGCGCGTCCGGATCCTGCTGGCGGGCCGCGCCGAGCACGTCCAATCCGGTGCCGTCAGGGAGCTTGAGGTCAGTGATCACCAGATCGTAGGGGGCCGCAGCCAGGGCTCCCTCGGCTCCGGCCCGATCGGCCGCGATCTCCACGGCGTACCCCTCCCGGCCGAGCAGGATCGCCAGGAACTCCCGCATGCTTCGCTCGTCGTCCACCACCAGGATCCGGGCTGCCTCGCTCATTTCGCCTCCTCGGCTCCGGGAAATCGGAAGGTCAGCCGCACCCCCTCCCCCGGCCCGGTATCCAGCTCGACCGTGGCACCGTGGTTCTCGGCGATCCGGTGCACCGTGGCCAGCCCCAGACCGGTTCCCCCGGGTTTGCCTGAGTGGAACGGTTCGAACGCCCGGGCCGCGGTCTCCGGGCACATGCCCGGCCCATTGTCCGACACCCGCAGCCACGGGCCTTCCGCCGACGCCGCCCCCTCCACGGTCACGGTTACCCCTGCGGGAGCGGCCTCCATGCTGTTGCGGAACAGATTCAGCAGCAGCTGCTCCATCTGCCCCCGGTCGGCCCGCACCACGAGCCCCTCGGGAACCCGGTTCTGCAGGTGGAACCCCTCGCGCCCCTCGCCTTGCGAGAAAAAGAACCCCACCTCTGTAACCAGGTCCCGGAGAGGGAGTTCCTGGGGCGCGGAGCGGCCAGGTCGGGCGTAGTGGAGGAAGTTGGTCACCAGCCGATTGAGCCGCTGGGTCTCCCGGAGCACGATGTCGAACAGGGCCGCATCCTCCCCCTGTGGAGACAGGGTTTGGCGGAGCACCTCCACCGATCCGGCCAGGCTGCCCAAAGGGTTGCGAATCTCATGGGCCAGGCCGGCGGCCAGCCGGCCCACCGCCGCCAGCCGGTCGGCTCTCCGAAGGGCCTCTTCCATCCGTTTCACCCGCGTCAGGTCCTGAAAGATCAAGATGTTTCCGATCCTGCGCCCGGCCCGGTCGGTCAGGGGCGAGACCGAGTACCCGAGGACCCTTCCGTCCACCAGGGTGACCTCGTTGCGGGCCCCTCCTCCGAGGTCGAACACCCCGTTCAGGGCTGCGCCCGGTTCCAAACGGACGCCTGCCCGGCTCAGCAGGTTCTGGGCGGATCGGTTGTGGAACAGAACCCGCCCCGATGGGTTTACGGCGGCCAGCCCGGAACCGAGGCTCTCGAGGATCGAGTCCTTCAGGTGCTCCAGGGCCAGCACCTCGGCTTCGGCCACCACGAGACGCTCCCCCGTTCGCCGGAGCTCCTCGGCCAGGTACCCGGCCAGGAACGCCACCGCGTAGAAACCAAGGATCCCCAGCGCGAGCTGGAACAGCAGGTTTCCCGTGTCCACCTCTGGCAGGGGGAAGGGGCTCAGGGGGCGGAGCCATCCGTAGTACTGGAGGTCGACCAACAGACCGTAGGCCAGCCCGGACGCCGTGGCTGCCGCGAGAGCGCCCTTCCGTTGAAGCAGTAGGGCCGCTCCCACGATCGCCAGGGGGTAGAGGGTGACGAACGGGGAGAACGCGCCCCCGGAAAGGAACACCAGGCCCGTGGCATAGACCACGTCCCAGGCCGGTTGGAACCGGGCCCAGGGTTCCAGGTCCTTCCCGAGGCGCAACGGTGCCAACGACAGAAGGGTGACCCCGAAGGCCACCCCGGTGATGCCGAAGAACCACGAGAACGGGAGGAGGACCTCCCCCTGGCGGGCCTGGAGCGCGGCAGCCACCGCCAACAGAACTCCCAGCACGGCGAACCGGCCAGCCAGGTAGCCCTGGTAACGCCTCGGTCCCGGGGGGGACACGGGTTCACTCCTGGCCGACCGGCCTAGCCCCCGCTCACCGTGCCGGCCATCTGGAAGACCGGAAGGTACATGGCCACCACCAGGCCGCCGATGGTGCCGCCGAGGAACACCATGAGCAACGGCTCGATCATGCTGGTGAGCGCGCTCACGGCCTCGTCCACCTCGGTGTCGTAGAAGTCGGCGATCTTGGAGAGCATCTGGTCCAAGGCCCCCGTGGCCTCGCCCACCGCGATCATCTGGACCACCATCGGCGGGAACACCTTAGTCTCCTTGAGCGGCTCGGCGATGGTTCGGCCCTCGCTGATGGACTCGCGGGTCTTCATGATGGCCTCCTCGATCACGGCGTTCCCGGCGGTTCGAGCCACCACGTCCAGGCCCTCGAGGATCGGTACGCCCGAGCTCACCAGGGTGCCCAGGGTGCGGGTGAACTTGGCCACGGCCACCTTACGGATGAGGTCCCCGAACACCGGCACCCGCAGAAACATCCGGTCGAAGGCCATCCGCCCCTTGTCGGTCTGATAGAGCCGTTTGAAAATAAAGGAGACCAAGAACAGACAGACCAGGATGAACAAGAAGTATTTTTTGGTGAAGTCGGACAGGGAGATCACGAAGAGGGTGGGCGCGGGCAGGTTTTTGCCCATGCCGGCGAACATCTGCTGGAACACCGGGATGACCCAGATCAAGATGATCGCCACCACCAGGATCGCCACCGACACCACGGTGGCCGGGTACACCATGGCGCCCTTGACCTTCTTTCGCAGGTTCATGGCCTTTTCGATGTAGCCGGCCAACCGGTTCAGAATGGTGTCCAGAATGCCACCCACCTCACCGGCGTTCACCAGGTTCACGTAAAGCCGGTCGAACACCTTTGGGTGTTTGGAGAGGGCATCCGCAAAGGTGGCTCCACTCTCCACGTCCTCTTTGACCTTAAGGATGATCTCCTTGAACGTGGGGTTCTCCTGCTGGCCGCCCAAGATCTCAAGGCACTGAACGAGGGGGAGACCGGCGTCGATCATGGTGGCAAACTGTCGAGTGAACACCACGATGTCCTTGGTCTTCACCTTGGGCTTCAGGCCAGGGATCTTGATCTCGACCTGGCCCAAGCTTTTCTTGACCTTGGTGGGCGTGATGCCTTGGGCACGCAGCTGGGCCGTGACCACGGCCTCATTGGGTGCCTCCATGGTGCCCTTTTGCACCTTTCCTCCCCGCGCTCGCCCTTCCCATTTGTACATCGGCATGGGTACCTCGCTGTTGAGGACCAGGGGTTAGGATGCGGCGGAAGTCTACATCCTCGTTCCGGCCGCGGCCGGCCGGGTCGCCCGCCGAGCGTCCACCATGTCGGGGGAGCCCTTGGCCAGCATCTGCCGCAGCTCCCCAGGGTCGGGGCTGCGGATCATGGCGTCCTCGAGCCGGATGATCTTCTTCGTGACCAGGTGGTACAGGGACTGGTTCATGGTCTGCTGACCGTACTTCTCCTGGCCCATCTGCATCTGGGAGTAGATCTGGTGGACCTTGTCCTCCCGGATCAGGTTCCGGATGGCTGCGTTGGGGACCATGATCTCCACGGCCAGGGCTCGGCCCCGGCCGCTGGCGCGGGGGATGAGCTGCTGGCTCAGGATCCCCTCCAGCACGAACGACAGCTGGGCCCGGACCTGGGGCTGCTGATGGGGTGGGAACACGTCCACGATCCGGTTGATGGTCTGCACGGCCGTGTTCGTATGCAAGGTGGCGAAGCACAGGTGCCCGGTCTCGGCCACGGTCAAGGCGGCCTCGATGGTCTCGAGGTCGCGCATCTCGCCGATCATCACCACGTCCGGATCCTGCCGCAGGATGTACTTGAGGGCCTTGCGGAAGCTCTCGGTGTCGGAGTTCACCTCCCGCTGGTTCACCACGCAGCTCTTGTGGGGATGGAGGTACTCGATAGGGTCCTCGATCGTGACAATGTGCTCGTGGCGCTCGGAGTTGATCTTGTCGATGATCGCGGCCAACGTGGTGGACTTCCCGGACCCCGTAGGGCCGGTCACGAGCACCAGGCCCCGGGGCTTCGAGGCGATCTCGTGGACCACCGGAGGGAGCCCCAGCTCCTCGAAGCTGAACACCTTGAACGGGATGGCCCGGAACGCCCCGGCCACCGATCCCCGCTGCATGAAGATGTTGGCCCGGAACCGAGAGAGATCCTTCACCCCGAACGAGAGGTCCAGCTCGTTCTCTTCCTCGAATCGGTGCTTCTGCGCCTCGGTCAGAACCGAGTAGCACAGCCGCTTGGCGTCGGCCGGGCTCAGGGGAGCGGCGTCCAGGGGCACCATGCGGCCGTCGATCCGGAGCTGGGGTGGGGAGCCGGTTGTGACATGGAGGTCCGAGGCCCCCCGCTCGATCATCGTTTTTAGCAGCTGATGCAGGCTGATCATGGTGTCGTCCTCGAGCTCGTCAGTCCTTCACGGTCACCCGGACCACCTCTTCCAAGGTGGTCATGCCTTCCATGAGTTTGGTGATCCCGCTCATTCTCAGGGTCTTCATACCCCCGCGTATCGCTTCCTGCTTGAGCTCCAGAGCGCTGGCCCCGTTCAGGATGAGCTCCTTGATCCCGTCGGTGATCACCATCACCTCGTACAGGGCCACCCGGCCCTTGAACCCGGTGTCCGCGCAGTTGGCGCACCCGGTACCCCGGTAACAGGTGAACGCGCCGATCCGGTCCGAAGGCACTCCGATGTCCAGCAAGGCCTGGGCCGGCACCTCCACGGCCTCCTTGCAGTTGGGGCAGATCCGGCGAGCCAGCCGCTGGGCCACGATCAGGTTGGTGGCCGAGGCCACCAGGAACGGCTCCACGCCCATGTTCAAGAGCCGGTTCACGGTGCTCGGGGCATCATTGGTGTGCAGGGTGGAGAGCACCATGTGCCCCGTGAGGGCGGCCTTGATCGCGATCTCGGCGGTCTCGAAGTCCCGGATCTCCCCCACCATGATAATGTCGGGGTCCTGTCGCAGGAAGCTACGCAGGGCGGCCGCGAAGTTGAGGCCGATCTCATCGTGGATCTGGACCTGGTTGATGCCCGGCAGGTTGAACTCCACCGGATCCTCTGCCGTGGAGATGTTCGTCTCGGGGGTGTTGAGCTCCGAGAGGGCCGAGTACAGGGTAGTGGTCTTTCCCGACCCGGTTGGGCCGGTCACCAGCACCATGCCGTAGGGTTTGTGAATCGCCTCTTTGAAGTCCTTGAGGGCGCCCTCCTCGAACCCCAGCTTGGTCATGTCGAGCTGGAGGTTCGATTTGTCCAAGAGCCGCATCACGATCTTTTCGCCGAACAGGGTCGGAAGCACCGACACCCGGAAGTCCATGTCCTTGTTCTTGGAGATCTTCAGCTTGATGCGGCCGTCCTGGGGGAGCCGACGTTCGGCGATGTCCAGGTTGGCCATGATCTTGACGCGGCTGGTGATCGCGTTCTTGAGCTTCATGGGCGGGCGCATCTGCTCGTAGAGCACGCCGTCGATACGGTACCGCACCCGGAACGACTTCTCGTAGGGCTCGATGTGGATGTCGCTCGCGCCCTTCTTTATGGCGTCGGACAGGATCAGGTTCACCAGCTTGACGACGGGGGCGTCCTCGACCGCCCTCTCCAGGTCGGCCACGTCCACGTCCTCTTCGTCCTGGACGAGCTCAAGCTCGTCCAGGTCGAAGTTGCCCATCACGTCCAGAAGAGTGGCCGACGAGTCGTAGTACCGGTCGATCGCCTCCTTGATGGCCGACGGCGCCGCCAGCACCATCTCCACGTTGTAGCCGGTGAGGAACTTGATGTCGTCCAAAGCAAACATGTTGGAGGGGTCGTCGACGGCCACGATCAGGGTGGAGCCGACCCGGTTGATGGGAATGATCCGGTACTTTTGGACCAGATCCTCGGGCACCAGCTTGGTGACCTCGGGGTCGATCTCGAAGTTCGCCAGGTCGACCGTGGGGACCCCGTACTGCTTGGAGAGGGTGCGCACCAGATCCTGCTCGTCCACCAACCCTAGGCGCACCAGCGCCTCGCCCAACCGACCGCCGTTGCGGCGCTGGTCTTCCCTGGCCCGTTCCAGGTCCGCGGGGGTCAGGATATTTTCCCGGATCAGGAGTTCGCCGAGTCGCTTGGACATGGGGGGATCTCCCCAGAGGGTCACGGGTGTACGAGCACAGGCGCGGAGCTACCTGGCGGTTCCGCCGGGAGGGTGTGCCAGCGGTCCCATCGCCCGGGCCATTGCATCCACCGGGGGGCTCCGGCCGGTCCAGAGCCGAAACGCCTCGGCACCCTGGTGGAGCAGCATCGAGCGGCCGGAGGCGGCCCGGTGCCCCAGGGCCCGGGCCTGGTCGACCAGGGGGGTCTCTGCGCCCCTCCGATACGCCATGTCGTAGACGAAGAGGTCCCGGCAGGAGCCCAGATCCCAGGGCCAGGAAGCGTCGTCCGACAGACCTGCCGGCGTGGCGCCCACCACCAGATCGCCCGGCCGAGGCGCGAACGCTGCGAGGTCGACCGCCGCCACCCGGGCGGGGATGAGCCGGGGACCGAGCTCGCGGACCAACCGGCGGGCACGGGTAGCGTTTCGGTTCGTCACCAGGATTTCTTGAGCCCCCCCCGAGGCGAGCGCCACCACGGCGGCGCGGGCCGCCCCCCCGGCCCCCCAGATCCAGCACCTCCGGCCGGGGGGGCGGAACCCCAGGTCTTCGGCCAGGGCCCGGGCGAACCCGGCCACGTCCGTGTTGTGGGCCTGCCAGCCGGCTTGGATCCGTACCAATGTGTTGGCCGCACCCACGAGCTCGGCTTGGGGATCGACCTCGGCCGCCAGGGCCAAAACCGCCTCCTTGAGGGGGACGGTGACGTTCCAGCCCGCGACACCCAGGGCCCAGGACCCGGCCAAAGCCTCGGCGAGCTGGCCGGGCTCCACGTCAAACGCCAGGTACACCGCGTCGATTCCCAGGGCCGCGAACGCCGCGTTGTGCATGGAGGGGGAGAGGCTGTGGCCCACGGGGTGGCCCAACAGGCCGAACAGGAGGGTGCGAGGGGAGAAGGTGGGGGTCATGGCGCGGCGTGGACCGCCTCCGGGGTCAGCCCCAGCACGCGACGTACCTCCCTGACGTCGGATCGGATATGCTCCACCAAGTCGTCTGCGCTCCGGAACGCGATCTCCCCGCGAATCCGAGCCACGGGCTGCAGCCGGAGTTCGGCCCCATACAGGTCGCCCCGGAAGTCGAGCAGGTACGCCTCCATCCCACTGCTCGATGCGCCGAAGGTGGGGTTGGGCCCGATGTTCACGGCGGCCGGGAACACTCCTTGCGGGGCTTGGGCCCACGCCGCGTACACTCCGGGCGGTGGAAGGCACTCCTCCCTCGGAAGCACGTTGGCGGTAGGGAAGCCCAGCCGTCGGCCCCGGGCGGCCCCGTGAATCACCGGTCCGTGAACGGAGAACGGCCGTCCCAGGAGCCGAGCCGCCGTCTCGAAGTCGGCCTCGGTTACGGCCCGGCGGATCCGGGTGGAGCTTACCACCTCCCCGTCTAGACGGCATTCGGGGAGGACCTCGACCCAGAACCCCACCTGGCTCCCCACCTTCCGGAGCAGCCCGATCGAGCCCCGACGCTCCCGGCCGAACCCAAAGTCCGGCCCGACCCAGATCTCCTTGACCGCCAGGGCTCTCACCAGGGTTCGGGTCACGAACTCCCGGGGCTCCTGCGCCGCATACTCCCGGTCGAACCGGGCCCACACGAGCAGGTCCACCCCCAGCTCCCCGATCCGCGCCAGCCTCTCCTCGAACGAGGTGAGTAGCGGCGGGCAGTAGGCCGGGTTCAAGACCCGCAGAGGGTGGGGATGAAACGTATACACCACGGCCTCGACCCCCAGCTCCCGGGCCCGGCGCACCACCCGGCGGATCAGGGCCTCGTGCCCCCGGTGAACCCCGTCAAAGTTTCCCACGGTGATCACGGACCCGGCCACCGTGCCGGGGGTCAGTTGGTTGTGTTCGATCACGCGCATCCGCGTTCCTGTCGGTTTCCAGTCACTTCCGCTAGAAGGCTGGAAGGCTAGGAGGCTAGAAGGCTTAAAATCCTCCGTGATCTCCGAGTATTCCAAGCGTGATCACGCCTCTTTGGTGTCACCTTACACTCCCGGGGGCATGGGGTCTGCGAATCAGGGGGCAGAAGACAGATTTCAGTGGGCAGGTTGTGACCGCACGCCGTCGGACGCCGGATCAAGCCTGTCGTTCCTTCCCTGTTCCTGAAACCCATGCCCCACAACGGAGTTCCCCAGATCAGGGAAAGTCACCCTTCCCGTTGTAGGTCCCCCCAGGGGCCTGAGATGCTTTTTCAGTAACTTTGCGTCTTCGATCTGTTGAGCGGTTGAGCCGTTGGGCGGCCGCCCGCCGGGGCGAGATCGCCGGGAGAACGGTAACGGTAGGTGGGCCCGGCCGAGGTGTCAAGACGCCGGGGTAGTAGGAGGCGGGGAGCACGGGAACGCTCCGGGGGCGAGCCCTCCGGCGGGGGGCCGGGGTCAGAGCCCTAAGGCCTTTCGCTTGCCGTCGATGTGTGCCACGATGGCGTCCGAGCACCTGGCCGGGTCGGGCTCCACCACGAACCGGGCGCCGATCACCTCGTCGAGCCCCTGGGTGGCCAGCTTGACAATGTTGGGCGAGCCCAGAATCGGCGGCACCACGCCCAGAAAGGTAGTGATGCCCGCAGCCACCACGTAGAAGGCGATGGCCACGGCCTTCTCCGAGTACCATTCCGGAGCCGCGCCAGCCAAGGGCAGCTGGGCCGTGTCCACGTCCAGGGCGTTCGCCAGGGCCCCGGCCAGGTGCAGGATGCGGGTGTTGTCCACGCACGAGCCCACGTGGAGCACCGGCGGGATGCCGAGGCTCCGGCACACCTCGCGGAGCCCCGGGCCGGCCAGGTCGGCGGCCTCGGGCACCTTGAACCCTGCCTTGGCGTTGGCCACGGCTGCGCACCCGGTGTCCAGCACGAGCACGTCGTGCTCGATCAGGCGGCGGGTGAGCTCCACGTGGCCGCGGTCGTGCTTCACCTTGGGGTTGTTGCACCCCACCACCCCAACCGCACCCCGTATCCTGCCCCCGGTGATCGCGTCGATGAGAGGCTGGGGGGTGCCCCCCAGGGCGGTCAGAACGGCCTCCACGCTGAACCCCGTCATCTGGGCCACCGGTTTCGAGGGCACGGCCACCGCGCCGGGTCTGCGATTGCGGTAGTTGTCCACCGCCTCGCGCACCACCTCCCGGGCCAGGGCCTCGGCGTTCTCCGGGGTGAACTCCCGGTGCTCGGCGCCCGGGAACCTGGCCTTGGGGCTCGTGGACACAAACTTGGTGTGGTAGCACCCCGCGATCTGGGGCAGGGCAGGCATGATGCACTGGTAGTCCACGATCATCATGTCCACCGCCCCGGTCACCAGCACCAGCTCGGTCATGAGATGGTTCCCTGCCATGGGGATGCCCCGGCGCATCAGCAGCTCGTTGCCGGTGCAGCACAGGCCCACCAGGCCGATGCCCTCTGCGCCTACGTCCCGGGCCCTCTGAACGAGCTCCGGGTCCTCCACCGCACGGGCCACCATCTCGGACACCACCGGGTTGTGGCCATGAAGGAGGATGTTTACCTGGTCGGGCCGGATCACCCCCAGGTTCACCTGGGAGGTGGCGGGCTGGGGAACCCCGAACAGGACGTCGGAGAGCTCCGTTCCGATCATGGACCCCCCTAGCCCGTCTGCCAGGGCCGTTCGGAAGCCGTGGAGCAGGATGTTTACGTAGTCGTTATCCACCCCCATGTGGGTGCGGTGCATCATCTCGGTCACCTCGCGGTCGATGCCGCGGGGCAGGATGCCGAGCTTCTCCCATACGGCGATCCGGGCAGGAGGCATTCGGTCCACGAACTGGAGCCGGCCTTTCCTCATGCCGAACTCCTCGAGCATGGCGTCGGCCAGCTCCCCGGCCAGGGCTTGAGAGGACTTTCCCTCGGTATCGATGCCGAACTCGGCCGCGAGCGCCCGGAGCTTCCCCTCGTCGGCGGTGGTGTAGCCTGGGGCCCTGCCCTCTCCCACGGCCAGCAGGGTCTCCACCAGGTCCCGGCCGTGGTCCGAGTGGCTTGCGGACCCGGCCGCGATCATCCGGCCCAGGTTTCGCGCCACCATAATGTCGGCATCCGCGCCGCACACCCCCTGCTGGGGGCCCTCGCCGAAGGGGTCGATCCGGCACGGGCCCATGGCGCAGATGCGGCACGACAGGCCCAGGTCGCAGTAGCCGCACCGGGGTTTCTGGGCCTCGTGGCGGTCCCAAACGGTGGTGACCCCGTCGGTCCGGGCTTTGTCGATCAGGCCCGGTGCGTCCTGGGTCACGGAGAGTTCTCGGGCTTCCTCAATCTTCACGGCCATGGTGCGACCTCCTTACGGCTAGAAAGCTAGGATGCTGGGAGGCTCGAAACCTTTTCTGGCCTTTGGCCCGCTGGGCTGCTAGGCGGCCGGGCGGCTCCCGAACCGCGCCAAAGCTCGAGGGCACGGGGCTGGTGGAGAGCCCGGCGAAGGGGGGATCAGCCCCCTGGGCCCAAGGCTTCGGCAGCGTCTCCCATTGCCCGCCACAGTTCGACGGCCTCCGGCCGCTGCGGGATCGCGGCCGGGGCCTGGCGGATGCCCAGACTGACCTCCCGGGCCAGCCGGCGCGACTCGTCCCGCAGGATCTCGTTGGGGTCCCCGAACTCCAGCGCCCCCACCAGGCAGGTCTCGACGCAGGCCGGGACCCGGCCTTCCTTCTGGCGCTCCACGCAGTTGTCGCACTTCACCGCCACGGTGCGGCCCGGGGTGCGGGCATCGGCCCGGTACCGGATCACGCCGAACGGACACGCCATGGCGCACATGCCGCAGTTGATGCACCGCGAGGGATCCACGAGCACCGCGCCGGTGGGGATGTCCCTCCAAAGCGCCGCCGGCATGCAGGCCTGCATGCACGGCGCCGGGTCGCAGTGCCGGCACTTGTTGGGGAACGCCAGGTTCCCGGGTCCCGGACCCACGTGGATCCGGGGCGCCGGCCGGGGCTCCTCGAACACGGCCCCGTACAGGGTCTGGGTGTGGGAGTGGGCCACGGCGCAGGCGCTCTGGCACTGCATGCACCCCACGCACCGCTGCGGATGCACCATCACGGTCTTCATCGGAACACCTCCTTGCCTACGGGATCGCCTGTCGGCAGTGTGGCGGCCGGTCCCCGCCGCCCCCCGGTCACCGCCTCTCGGCCGAACGCAAACCCGCTCCACGAGATCCGGTCTGCCAGGGGGTCGAAAGGCAGGTCCCCGATCCGTGCTCCCCGCCGGATGGCCGCGATCAGCAGACCGGTCCGGTCCGGCCCCGGGCGGCCGTCGGTGCCGACCACCACCGCGCCCACCAGCACGTCGTCCCGTAAAACCACCCGGCGGTAACCGGCGGTCGGGTCCCAGACATCCCGTACCTCATAGGGGCCGTCCGGCGGCCGCGTGATGCCCGCGCTGACGAGGTGGAGATGTCCCACCTTGACCGAGTTCATGGCCAGACTGCCGGGGTACGTCTCGTGGCTGCCGGCCATGTTTCGGCCGGCCAGGGCCCCCTGCTCCACGGCCGCCGGCCAGATTGCGTTCACCCGGGGGGCCTGCCATGCCACGTCGAAGGTGCGGGCAACGTCCCCCGCAGCCCAGATGTCGGGAGCGGGGGTGCGGAGCCGGGCGTCCACCGGGATCCCGTCACGGTCCCCGAACCCGAGGACCTCGGCCAACTCGGTACGGGGTCGCACCCCCTTGCCCCGGACCACGAGGTCGCACCGCAGGGTCTCGCCGGGCGGGTCGAACCGCACGGCTGTGACGCGGCCGCCCTCGCCCTCCAAGGCAGAGGGCCGGTACCCGGTGCGGACCGACACCCCTTCGTCCTCCAGGGCCTCGGCCACCTTCCGGCCTGCCTCGGGGTTGACCACCTGGGACAAAGGGGCGTCCGACCCGATGCACAACGTCACGTCCAGACCCCGCGTGGCCAGGGCGTGGGCGGCCTTGACCCCCACGAGCCCGCCCCCGAGCACCAACGCGGTGCGGGCCCCCCCTCGGATCTCCCGATCGAGGACCTCGGCGTCGCTCCGGGTGCGGAACCCAAGCACGTTGGTCGAGCCCTCCCCAGCTAGGTCAAGGGGGCGGGATGAGGCCCCCGTGGCCAACAAGAGCCGGTCGTAAGAGAGGGAATGTCCCCCCTCCAGAACCACCTCTTTCCTTTCGGGGTCCACGCCGGCCGCGCGGGTCGAGGTACGGACGCGCACTTGGCCCGGCGATGGGGGCGGCAGGTCGTAAAGGGTGACGGGGATCTCCCTGGCCAGGGCGTAGGAGATCAACGGACGGCTGTAGGGAGGATAGGGCTCCTCGGTGAGCAGGGTGACTTCGGCCGAGGGGTCCACCGAGCAGACAGCCTCGGCCGCAGCCAGGCCGGCGGCGCAGGCCCCCACGATCACGTAGCGCATGGTCCCTCCCCCTGGAGCCGTGCTAGGCTGGAAACAGGCGAAACGTAGCAAGAGAACCCCAGGGCCACAAGGGGGCCCAGCGGCGAGGTTCAGAACTTCGGTCTCCGGTCATCGGTCGCCGGTCTGGGGATTTCGGCCCGCTGGGCGGCCGGGCGGCTCTCGAACCGCGCCAATGCTCAGGGGGCATGGGGTGGTCTCATGCCCGGCTTTGCGCGCGGCTGGAGGCAGGCCCCTTGCCCCTCCGAGCAAGGAGCGATAGCGCCTGTTTATCCGAGCATCCCAGCGGAAGTTGCGAGAATGGACATCCAGGCCGTATCGTTCGACGCCGGAAACACCCTGATCCGGCCTCGCACCTCGGT
>Ga0256830_1000198_pt1 | contig 53380 bp, 61 predicted proteins | sample 128326metaG_FD_190537 | JGI IMG/M metagenome (GOLD analysis project Ga0256830, IMG submission 190537) | Hydrothermal vent microbial communities from Lau Basin, Pacific Ocean - 128-326 | ecosystem: Environmental > Aquatic > Marine > Hydrothermal vents | place: Pacific Ocean: Lau Basin | collected... | reverse complement strand
CGGAGACAACGTGAACGTCGAGGTGGAGCTGATAACGACGGTGGCGATGGAAGAGGGAGTGAGGTTTGCAATAAGGGAAGGCGGCCGTACCGTGGGTGCCGGTGTCGTTACCAAGATAATCGAGTAGGGAGATTATGAACCAAAAGATAAGGATAAAACTGAGAGGATACGATCACAGGATACTCGACCAGTCGGTGAAGGAGATAGTGGACACGGCACAGAGGACCGGGGCGAGGATAGCGGGGCCGGTGCCCCTCCCGACGAGGATACACAAGGTTACGGTGCTGAGGTCGCCCCATGTGGACAAGAAGTCGAGAGAGCAGTTCGAGATAAGGACCCACAAGAGGTTGATAGACATATATGACCCCACCCCGCAGACGGTCGACGAGCTCATGAAGCTCGAGCTGGCTGCCGGCGTGGACGTGGAGATAAAGCTATGACGGGAATCCTTGGAAGAAAGCTCGGAATGACCCAGGTCTTCGACGACAGGGGCAGGGTCATACCCGTTACGGTAGTGGAGGCCGGTCCGTGCCGGGTGGTGCAGGTGAAGACCAAGGAGCGCGACGGATATGAGTCTGTGCAGCTCGGTTATGAAGAGGTGAGGAAGGTCAAGAAGGTCAACAAGCCGATGTCGGGTCACTTCAAGAAGGCCGGAGTGCCCCCGTACAGGGTGCTGCGGGAGGTCCCGATGGGCGGAGAGGTCGGTGTCGGCGACGTCATAACCGTCGAGCGCTTTCAGAAGGGTGACAAGGTGGTTGCGACCGGCATATCGAAGGGCAAGGGTTTCCAGGGAGTGATGAAGAGGCTCGGCTACGGCGGCGGGCCCGGCTCGCACGGGTCGATGTTCAACAGGGCCCCCGGCTCGATCGGCGGCAGCTCCTTCCCGTCGAGGGTCTGGAAGAACACCGGCATGCCCGGGCGCATGGGAGGACGGAGGGTGACGGTGAGGAACCTCTCGGTTGTCGACGTCAAGCCGGATCAGAACCTGATACTCATAATGGGTGCGCTCCCCGGTCCTGTCGGTGGATATGTCGAGATCAGGAAGGAAGATTGAGAATGCCCGAGATAGAGATAAGAGACAGGAACAACAGCATAGTCGAGAAGGTGACGGTTTCCGAGGATGTCTTCGGCCGCGAGGTGAGGGCGGACCTCCTGCACGAGGCCGTGGTCAACTACCTCGCCAACCAGAGGCAGGGGACCCATGCCGTGAAGACGCGCGGCATGGTGCGCGGCGGCGGAAAGAAGCCGTGGAAGCAGAAGCACACCGGCAGGGCGAGGCACGGCAGCATCAGGTCTCCCCTCTGGAAGGGCGGAGGCGTCGTCTTCGGCCCGCAGCCGAGGGATTACGGCTACAAGATGACCAAGAAGCAGAGGAGGCTGGCGCTCAAGACGGCTCTCAGCGCCAAGCTCAGGGACGGAGAGCTCCTCGTGGTCGATTCGATGGAGTTTGACAGGCCGCGGACGAAGGATATGATCGCACTGCTCAAGGGCCTGGGTATAGATAACGGTTCGGTCCTGGTGGTGGTCCCCGAGAAGGATGACAACGTCTACCTCTCGGCGAGGAACATCCCGAGGGTCGACGTCGTGAGGGCGGCCGACCTGAACACGTACGACCTGCTCGTGCATAACCGCGTGCTGATGACGAGGGAGGCGCTCATGAAGGTGCAGGAGGTTGGAGGATGAGGGACGCTCACGATGTTCTGAAGAGGCCGATCTTCACTGAGAAGGCCACTTACCTGAAGGAGACCGGCGGCAAGCTGATAGTCGAGGTGGACAGGAAGGCCAACAAGATCGAGATCAAGAAGGCGTTCGAGGAGGTCTTCAAGGTCAAGGTTGACAAGGTGGCGACCATAAACGTCAGGGGAAAGAAGAAGAGGTGGGGTCGTTCGATAGGACGGACCGCAGCCATGAAGAAGGCGATCATAACACTGAAGAAGGGCGAGAAGCTCGACTTCATAGAAGGGGTTTAACGCGCGGGAGAGCCGGATGGTGAGACACGGCCTCGGGGTAACCGCATGAGATCAGGAGAATAAGGAGCAGAGATGGGAATCAGGATATACAAACCGACATCACCTGGCAGGAGATTCATGTCGGTCGCCGACTACAGCGACCTGACGACCGACAAGCCGTATATGCCCCTGTGTGTCTCGATCAGGAAACGCGGCGGGCGGAACAACCAGGGCAGGGTGACCGCCTGGCAGCGCGGAGGCGGCAACAAGAGGCTCTACCGGATGATAGACTTCAAGAGGGACAAGTTCGGGGTGCCGGCAACGGTGGAGACGATCGAGTACGATCCGAACAGGACGGCGAGGATCGCGCTGCTGAAGTACGCCGACGGCGAGCGGCGCTACATACTCGCACCCCATGGGATCAAGGTCGGCGACCAGGTCATGTCGGGTGCGGAGGCCGAGATAAAGGTCGGAAACGCCCTGCCGCTCAGGAACATGCCGCTCGGCACCTTCATCCATAACATCGAACTGAGACACGGTCAGGGCGGCAAGCTCGTAAGGAGTGCGGGGACCCAGGCCCAGCTCGTTGCAAAGGACAAGAAGTATGCCCAGATAAAGCTCGGCTCCGGCGAGGTGCGACTGGTGCCGATAGACTGCATGGCGACGGTCGGCCAGGTGAGCAACGTCGATCACGAGAACGTCAACTATGGAAAGGCCGGCAGGAGGCGCTGGGCCGGCAGGCGCCCGAGCGTGAGGGGCGTGGCAATGAATCCGATCGACCATCCGCTCGGCGGCGGTGAGGGCAGGAGCTCCGGCGGCAGGCCCGCGTGCTCGCCGTGGGGCAAGCCCGAGGGCGTCAAGACGAGAAAGAACCGCAAGACGGACAGGTTGATCGTAAAGAGGAGAAAGTAGGAATGCAGGGTCTTGCCGGAACGGCAGGCGAATATTACACGGACGGCCGCATTGCAGGCCGGTCTCATGTAAAGGAGGCGTAAGTGCCAAGGTCTCTCAAGAAAGGTCCATACGTGGATCCGAAGCTCATGAAGAAGGTTCAGGCGATGATCGATACAGGAGAGAAGAGGATAATCAAGACCTGGTCCCGCAGGTCGACCATAGTGCCCGAGTTCGTGGGCTTCACGTTCGCGGTGCACAACGGGATGAAGTTCATTCCCGTATACGTTTCCGAGAACATGGTTGGTCACAAGCTCGGCGAGTTTTCGCGCACGAGGACCTTCAAGGGGCATGCAGGGAGTGAAAAGACTACAAGGGTGAAGGGTTGATGGCTATGGAATCGAAGGCTGTGTTGAGATATGCGAGGATCACGCCGCGGAAGGCGCGGAGGGTGATCGACCTCGTCCGGGGCCGGAAGGCGGGCGAGGCGATGGTCGCCCTGAGGTTCATGCCGTACCGGGGTGCACGCTTCGTCGAGAAGCTGCTGCGTTCCGCGATGGCGAATGCAGAGCAGAAGGACGTCACCGTGCCCGAGGACATGAGGATCGTGAAGGCCTACGTGGACGAGGGACCGGTGATGAAGAGGCTCTTTCCGCGGGCGATGGGCAGGGCGAACATAAAGAAGAAGAAGTCGAGCCACATAACCATAGTGCTTGCAGAGGAGGAATGATTTTGAAAGTCAAGGCTTTTAATCCGGATGTCAAGTCAGCCCCGTCGGCAGGTCCGTCACTCGTCATCCGTAACTCAACTTCAAATGCGGGGGTGTATTTTGGGACATAAGACTCATCCCATCGGCAACAGGATAGGGATAATAAGGACTTGGGACTCGAGGTGGTTTCTGAAGCAGGGATACGCGGAGCAGCTCCATGAGGACCTCCAGATAAGAAAACACATCAAGGACAAGCTGTATCACGCAGGAGTGTCCAAGATCGAGATAGAGAGGGTCGGAGAGAGAGAGGGCCAGAGGGTCAGGATAGCCATCCACACGGCGAGGCCGGGGATCATCATCGGCAAGAAGGGTGTGGAGGTGGAGAAGCTGAAGAAGGAACTCGAGGCGATGATAGACAAGCAGGTCGCCATAGACATAAAAGAGGTGAGAAAACCGGAACTCGACGCCCAGCTGGTGGCTGAGAACATAGCCATGCAGCTCGAAAAGAGGGTTGCATACAGGAGGGCGATGAAGAAGGCGGTCGGTTCTGCCATGAGGTTCGGCTCGCAAGGCATAAGGGTGCAGTGTGCGGGCCGGCTCGCAGGGGCCGAGATCGCCAGGCGGGAGTGGTACAGGGACGGACGCGTCCCGCTCCATACGTTCCGTGCCGACATAGATTACGGTTTTGCCGAGGCGAGGACCACGTACGGAGTGATCGGCGTGAAGGTCTGGATGTACAAGGGAGAGGTCCTCGGAGCCGGACGATAGCCGCCGGAGGCTGGTTGTGCAGCCGCGGCACACGAAATACAAGGAGTCATAAGCCATGTTGATGCCGAAGAAAGTTAAGTTCCGCAAGACCCAGAAGGGCAACATGAAAGGAAAGGCCTACAGGGGCTCTGAGGTCTCCTTCGGGAAGTACGGACTCAAGGCGACCGAGCCCGGCTGGATAACGAGCAGGCAGATAGAGGCTGCAAGGGTCGCCATCACGAGGCACGTGAAGAGGGGCAGCAAGCTCTGGATAAGGATATTTCCGGACAAGCCCATAACCAAGAAGCCCGCCGAGACGAGGATGGGCAAGGGCAAGGGCAACCTCGAGTACTGGGTGGCGGTGGTCAAGCCCGGCCGGATACTGTACGAGATGTCGGGAGTTCCTGAGGATGTGGCGAGGGAGGCCCTGAGGCTGGCGTCGCACAAGCTGCCCGTGGCCACCAAGTTCGTGAAGAGAGAGGAGGCCGTGCTTTGAAACCCTCTGAACTCAGAAACATGACGGTGGATGAACTCCTCCAGAAGGAGAAGGAGCTGCGCAAGGAGCTCTTCAATCTCAGGTTCCAGCAGGCGACCGGCGAGATCCAGAACCCGAAGAGGATCAGGGCTGTCAGGAAGGATATCGCGCGGATACTGACCGTGATCTCCGAGAAGGGGAGAGGGAAGGCCGCCTGAACCCTGCGGCGGCGGCTTACAAACAAGAGCAGAAGAGGTAGACATGCCGAAAAAAGTCTTTGTTGGTAAAGTGGTGAGCGACAAGATGGACAAGACCGTGACCGTGGCGGTCACCCAGCAGTACAAGCATCCGCTTTATAAGAAGTTTATAAAGAGAGTATCCAAGTTCAAGGCCCATGACGAGGAGAACCGTTGCAAGGCGGGCGATACGGTCAGGATACTCGAGTCCAGGCCCCTGAGCAAGACCAAGCGGTGGATCGTCGTGGACGTCCTTAAGAAGGGTGCATGAGGGGCTGAACACGGGAGCGTCGCGGCCTCTCCGCCGACTATGTCATAAAATTCGAAAGCCGGGAGTGAGACGGAGATGATACAGGTACAGAGCATTCTTGAAGTAGCGGACAATTCGGGAGCCAAAAAGGTGATGTGCATAAGGGTGCTTGGCGGCTCGAGAAGGAGATATGCCAGGGTGGGCGACGTGATCGTCGTGAGTGTCAAGGAGGCCGTACCGAACAGCAACGTGAAGAAGGGCTCGAAGGCAAGGGCCGTAGTTGTCAGGACCCGGAAGGAGTCGAGAAGGCCGGACGGCACCTATATAAGGTTCGACCAGAATGCATGTGTGCTGATAAACGCGCAGGGCGAGCCGATCGGTACGAGGGTCTTCGGCCCTGTTGCAAGAGAGCTCAGGTGGAAGGAGTTTACGAAGATAGTCTCGCTGGCGCCGGAGGTGCTGTAAGCCGCGAACGGTCTGCCGGAGGAGAATGAGATGGAGGAGAGATGGGACTCAAGATAAAGAAGGACGACAGGGTGGTCGTATTGGCCGGCAAGGAGAAGGGCAAGCAGGGCAGGGTCCTGTCTGTGATACCGAAGAAGAACCGCGTGATCGTCGAGCGCGTGAACATGATAAAGAGGCATATGAAGCCGTCGAGGCAGTACACGCAGGGCGGCATCATAGAGAAGGAAGGCGCTCTGCACATATCCAACGTCATGCTCGTGTGCCCGAGGTGCCAAAAGCCCACCCGGATCAGCAACCACATATTGGAGAGCGGGCGCAAGGTGAGGCTCTGTAAGCGATGCAAGGAGGTAATAGACCAGTAATGGCTGAGAAGAGATATACTCCCGGTTTGAAAGAGAAGTATTTCAAGGAGGTCGTTCCTCTGTTGATGAAGGAGCTCTCATACAGCAACGTGATGCAGGTGCCGAGGCTCGAGAAGATAGTCCTCAACGTCGGTCTCGGCGAGGCGATGCAGAACATAAAGCTCCTCGATGCCGCACAGAGAGAGCTGACCGCGATCTCGGGACAGAAGGCGGTCATAACGAAGGCGAAGAAGTCGATCGCGGGATTCAAGCTGCGCAAGGGCATGCCCATAGGCTGCAAGGTGACTCTGAGGGGCGACCGGATGTACGACTTCCTCGACAAGCTGATCAGGATCGCCATCCCCCAGATCAGGGACTTCAGGGGGCTCACGTCGAGGTCCTTCGACGGCAGGGGGAACTACGCGATGGGTGTCAAGGAGCAGTATATATTTTCCGAGATCGACTACGAAAAGGTTGATATGGTTCATGGTTTGGACATTATAATATGTACTACTGCTGAGACGGACGGCGAGGGGAAGGCCCTGCTGAGGCACCTCGGGATGCCGTTCAAGGACTGAGTAAGGCCCACACTGCAGTATACAGGTAAGGAGTGATCGAGATATGGCCAAGAAGTGTTTGATCGAGAAGCGGAAGAGGCCCCCGAGATTCAAGGTGAGGGCGTACAATCGATGCCTCATATGCGGGCGGCCGAGAGGATATCTGAGGCGTTTCGCCATGTGCCGGATATGCTTCAGGACACTGGCGCATCAGGGACTGATCCCTGGCGTAACAAAATCAAGTTGGTAGGAGAGAGGCATGTTAACTGACCCGGTTGCTGATATGCTGACAAGGATCAGGAATGCCACCATGATCAGGGCTGAGAAGGTGGACATTCCCGCGTCACGCATGAAGTTGGAGATAGCCAAGATACTGAAGGAAGAAGGGTTCATCAGGGCTTACAAGATCATCAAGGACAAAAAGCAGGGGATCCTCAGGATCTCGTTGAAATATGTTGACGGACAGAGTATCATCACGGGCCTCAAGAGGGTCAGCAAACCCGGCAGGAGGGTCTACGTAGGATACAGGGACGTACCGGTCGTCATGGGAGGAGTCGGTCTGGCGATACTCTCGACACCGAAGGGGATCAAGAGCGACAAGGCCTGCAAGTGGGACAAGATAGGCGGGGAACTCCTCTGCTATGTCTGGTGATGCAGGGCCTTGGACGCGTTTTGAGTCGATGTCTTTGAGTCGATGTCAATGTGACAAACACTTGCAAGCGAGGAGAATCGAGGGATGTCAAGGATAGGAAGAAGACCTGTAGAGATACCGAACAACGTGGACGTGAAGGTGGAAGGGACCCTGATAAGGGTGAAGGGCCCCAAGGGAGAGCTCAGCTGGGACTTCCCCTCCTCCATGAGCCTGAACATAGAGAATCAGAGCATACTCGTCTCAAGGCCTGACGACACCAAGCAGAAGAAGGCCCTGCACGGCCTGACGAGGAGCCTCATAGCCAACATGGTCAAGGGGGTGAGCGAGGGCTTCAGGAAGGAGCTCGAGATCGTCGGCGTGGGCTACAAGGTGGACTCGAAGGGCGACAAGCTGGTATTCTCACTCGGGTACTCGCATCCTGTGGAGTTTGCGCTGCCCGAGGGCGTCACCGCCGAGGTCGACCACAAGGCGAGGCCGATGAAGGTCACGCTGATGAGCCATGACAAGCAGCTCGTCGGACAGGTGGCGGCGAACATCAGGGCGCTGAGGCCGCCGGACTCATACAAGGGCAAGGGGATACGCTACGCGGGCGAGAGGCTGAAGCTCAAGCCCGGCAAGGCCGGCAAGAAATAACGTGCGGAAACCATGGTTGACGCGCCTAAATAAACGTGGAGGTTTTCTGAGTTGAGAAGGACGAGAAGAGAGGCAAGGGAGAGAAGGCGCAGGAGGGTGAGAAAGAAGGTCTTCGGCATGCCCGAGAGGCCGAGACTCGCCGTCTACGGGTCGCTCAATCATATATATGCGCAGATCATAGATGATGTCGAGGGCAGGACCCTGGCGGCCGCATCCACGCTCGACAGGGAGATGAAGGACCTCTCCACCCACGGCGGAAATGTCGAGGCGGCGAAGAAGGTGGGCGTTCTGCTGGCCAAGAGGGCCGTGGAGAAGGGCATAAAGAGGGTCGTCTTCGACAGGGGCGGCTTCAAGTTTCACGGCAGGATCAAGGCGCTGGCGGACGCTGCAAGGGAAGGCGGCCTGGAGTTTTAGACGCATTGACGATTGAACGCCGGTATCCGGAGCGGCCGTCCGTGAATCCGGAGCACACCGGGTGTCGACCTTCAGTCGTCGATAAGCAAAGAGCAAACCGAAAAGGAGGAATGGTGCAGAGGATTGATCCGACAGAACTGGAGATACAGGAGAAGGTGATCTTCATAAATAGAGTCTCCAAGGTGGTCAAGGGCGGACGGAGGTTTTCCTTCACGGCGCTGGTCGCCATAGGAGACGGCAACGGAACGGTCGGTCTCGGCAAGGGCAAGGCCTCCGAGGTCCCGGAGGCGATAAGGAAGGCGATAGAGCAGGCAAAGAAGACGCTCATAAGGTTTCCCCTCAAGAACGGCACAATACCGCATGACATCATCGGGAGGTTCAGTGCAGGGGAGGTCCTGATAAAGCCCGCGCCGAAAGGTACCGGTGTGATCGCCGGCGGGGCCGTGAGGGCCGTGCTCGAGGTCTCCGGCATAGAGAATATCGTCGCGAAGTCCATCAGGAGCCACAATCCGTTCAATGAGGCGAAGGCAACGATCGACGGGCTGATGAGGCTCAAGGACCCTGAGGTCGTGAGGAGGCTGAGGGGGAAGTCGTCCGAGGAAGAGAGCGGGGAGGCAGTGAAGAATGCTTAAGATAAGGCTCAAGAGGAGTTACATAGGCAATCCCGAGAAGCTGAGAAGGGTGCTCAGGAGCCTCGGGCTGAGAAAGATAGGGCAGACGGTCGTAAAGCCCGATGTTCCCACCATAAGGGGAATGGTCAACAAGGTTCCCCATCTCGTGGAAGTGGAGGAGGTCAGGGGGGAATGAGGACCGGATGCCGCAGATCGATTACGACGGAGGTATCGTGCAATGAGGATAGATGAACTCAAGCCCGCCGCCGGCAGCAGGAAGAGGCGCAAGCGGGTCGGCAGGGGGCCGGGCTCAGGACACGGAAAGACCTCGTGCAAGGGGCACAAGGGACAGAAGTCACGCTCCGGCGGCACCAAGGGTCCGGGCTTCGAGGGCGGTCAGATGCCGCTTCAGAGGAGGCTGCCGAAGAGGGGCTTCAGCAACCATCCCTTCAGGAAGGTATACGCGATAACGAACCTGAAGGTGCTATCAAGGATCGAGGACGTTGACACCGTAACTCCCGAGCTCCTGGTGGAACGAGGCATACTCAAGGACGTGAAGGACGGACTGAAGGTCCTCGGCGACGGTGAGCTGTCGAGGCCGCTGACCGTCAGGGCACATGCGTTCAGCTCTTCCGCCGCCGAGAAGATAAGCGCATCCGGCGGAAAGGCCGAGGTGATATAGTTGGGAGTTCTCTCTTCTTTCCAGAACATATTCAAGATCGAGGAACTCAAGAACAGGATCCTCTTCACCATCGCCCTGCTCGCCGTCTACAGGATAGGCGCACACATCCCCACCCCGGGAATCAACGGGGAGGAACTGAGCAAGTTCCTGACCGAGAGGGGCGGGGCGATCATGGATTTCTTCGATATCTTCTCCGGTGGAGCTCTCTCGAGGGTGACCATATTCGCCCTCGGCATAATGCCTTACATAAGCGCGTCCATTATCCTTCAGCTCCTGACCGTCGTCATCCCGGCCATCGGCAAGCTCGCCAAGGAGGGTGAAGAAGGCAGGAAGAAGATAGTCAAGTACACGAGGTACGGTACGGTCCTCATCAGTATCGTCCAGTCGTTCGGCATAGCGGTCGGACTCGAGAGCATGGCCCAGGGCGCCTTCATCCAGAACCCGGGCTGGGGCTTCAGGCTGATGACCATGATCACGCTTACCGCCGGCACGGCCTTCATAATGTGGCTTGGAGAGCAGATAACGGAGCGCGGGATCGGGAACGGCATATCCTTGATAATCTTCGCCGGCATCGTGGCTCAGCTGCCCAACGCCATCGTGAGCACGATGAGGCTCGTGAGGGCGGGAGAACTGTCCATCATGCTGCTTTTGGCACTTCTGGTCATGATGGTCTTCGTCATCGGGGCCATAATATACATCGAGAAGGGGCAGAGGAAGATACCGGTGCAGTACGCGAAGCGGGTCGTCGGGAGGAAGGTCTACGGCGGCCAGTCGACACACCTTCCGCTCAAGGTCAACACCGCCGGGGTCATTCCGCCGATATTCGCCTCTTCGATAATCATGTTTCCGGCGACCATTGCAGGCTTCATCTCGGTCCCGTGGGTCCAGGCCTTTGCGAGGCAGCTCACGCCCGGGACCATCCCCTATACGATCCTATTCGTCAGCATGATCATTTTCTTCAGTTACTTCTATACAGCCATAGTATTCAACCCTGTCGACGTGGCCGACAACCTGAAGAAGTACGGGGGGTTCATCCCCGGCATCAGGCCGGGTCAGAAGACGGCAGAATACCTCTACAGGGTGCTTTCAAGACTGACCTTTATCGGAGCGATATACCTCTCCATAGTCTGTGTCCTTCCGACGATACTGATAAAAGAGTTCAACGTGCCGTTCTATTTCGGTGGAACCTCGCTCCTGATCGTCGTGGGCGTGGCCCTCGATACGGTCTCCCAGATAGAGTCTCACCTGATAACACGCTCGTATGAAGGGTTCCTCAGGAAGGGCCGCGTCAGGGGGAGGAGGGGGTAGTGCAGAGTAGCAGGGCGTGATTATAATAAAATCAAGGGACGAGATAAAGAAGATGGCCAAGGCCTCTGAGATAGTTGCGGAAGCACTGACGGTCATCAGGAGCGTTGTGGCTCCGGACGTTACGACGAAGGAACTCGAGCGGATCGCCGAGGAAGTCATCAGGAGCCGCGGGGGCAGGCCGGCCTTCAAGGGCTACAGGGGGTATCCCGCGAGCATCTGTACCTCTGTCAACAGCGAGATCGTACACGGTATACCCTCGGACGAGGTCTTGCTTCACGAGGGAGACATCGTGAGTGTAGACCTCGGGGTGATATACAAGGGATACATCGGCGATGCAGCGGTCACCCTGCCAGTGGGCAGGATATCCGAGGAGACGGGGAGGCTGCTCGATATAACGGAGCAGGCCCTGTACGAGGGCATCGGGAAGGCGGTTCCTGGAAACCGCGTCTCCGACATATCGAACGCCATACAGAGGTTCGTTGAATCCAACGGCTACTCGGTTGTGAGGGCATTCGTGGGTCACGGCGTCGGCAGGTCGCTCCACGAGGAGCCGCAGATTCCCAACTTCGGCCCGCCCGGTAAGGGGCCGGTGCTGAAGGAGGGTATGACGCTCGCCATAGAGCCGATGGTGAACGAGGGGAGCTACCGCGTGACCATACTCGCGGACGGCTGGACCGCGAAGACCGCGGACGGGAAACTCTCGGCGCACTTCGAACATACCGTGCTCGTGACCAAAGACAAGCCCAGGATATTGACTAAGTGGGCATGAAAGGGGTATAATTCAAGTTTAAATGCCAAAGGAAGACAACATAGAAGTCCACGGTACGGTGGTGGAGGCGCTTCCGAACGCCACTTTCAGGGTGGAGCTCGACAACGGCCAGACCATACTTGCCTATATCTCGGGCAAGATGCGGATACACTACATAAAGATACTGCCCGGCGACAAGGTGCTCGTGGAGCTGTCTCCATACGACCTCACCAAGGGCAGGATCACGTACAGGTACAAATAAGGTCGCAGGTGCAGTCACGCGTGACTGCATCTGCAAAACGATACCCGGGAGGAGAGATGAAAGTCAGGGCTTCAGTAAAACCGATATGCGCCAAGTGCAAGGTGATAAAGAGAAAAGGCGTCGTCAGGATAATCTGCGAGAATCCTAAGCACAAGCAGAGACAGGGATAAGGAGGAGAGATGGCAAGGATTGCCGGGGTTGACTTACCCAAGAACGAGAGAGTCGAGATAGGTCTGACACGGATATTCGGCATCGGGAGGTCGCTGTCCAGAAAGATACTCGACGAGACCGGGATTAACCCGGACACGCGTGTCCGGGCCCTTCGCGACGACGAGATTGTGAAGATACGTTCCGTCATTGACAGGGACTACAAGGTTGAGGGAGAACTCAGGAAGGAGATCTCCATGAATATAAAGCGGCTGATGGACATAGGTTGTTACCGCGGGATCAGGCACAGGATGGGACTGCCGGTAAGGGGTCAGCGGACCAAGACGAACGCCCGCACGAGAAAGGGACCCAAGAAGACCGTGGTCGGCAAAAAGAAGGGAGGTAAGTAAGAATGGCAAAGCGTAAGAGGGGCCCGAGAAAGGAAAAGAAGCACGTGCCCTATGGTGTGGCTCATGTCCAGACTACATTCAACAACACGATAGTCACCATTACTGATAAAAACGGCAATGTCGTATCGTGGGCGACCGCCGGCAGCATAGGTTTCAAGGGGTCGAGGAAGGGCACTCCGTATGCCGCACAGATAGCTGCGGAGAATGCATCGAGGAGGGCCATCGACATGGGGATGAAACAGATAGATGTCTACATAAAGGGTCCTGGTGCCGGAAGGGAGTCCGCCATCAGGGCGATCCAGGCGACGGGACTTGAGATCAACATAATTAAGGACGTTACCCCGGTTCCCCACAACGGATGCAGGCCTCCGAAGAGGAGGAGGGTGTAACGATGGCAAGGTATACGGATTCGCTGTGTCGTCTATGCAGAAGGGAGGGGGAGAAGCTCTTTCTCAAGGGTGACAGGTGCTACGCGGACAAGTGCTCCTTCGAGAGGAGAAAGTACGTTCCGGGGCAGCACGGCACGAGGAGGACGAAGATAAGCGATTACGGGCTCCAGCTGAGAGAAAAGCAGAAGGTCAAGAGGATGTACGGGGTGCTGGAGAGGCAGTTCAGAAAGTACTTCCACGAGGCCCAGAAGAAGAGGGGTGTCACCGGAGAGCTGCTGCTTCAGTTTCTCGAACTGAGACTCGACAATATAGTATACCGGCTCGGTTTCGCCTCGAACAGGCGGCAGGCCAGGCAGATAGTCAATCACAGGCACATCCTCGTAAACGGGAGGGTCGTCGACATCCCCTCGTTCCGGGTGAAGGTCGGTGACGTCATCGAGGTCAAGGAATCCAAGCGCAACATGCCGTTGATCGAGGAGAGCCTTTCAAAGGTCGAGCACAGGGGGCTGCCCGAGTGGCTGGAACTCGATGCCGAGAAGTTCAGGGGCAAGCTGCTCAGGGTGCCGTCGAGAGAGGAGATGGCCCTCGACGTGAAGGAGAACCTGATCGTGGAGTTGTATTCGAAGTAGGTCCTCGACGTATTTGTGATGAACAGAGATACCAATAACAACGATGATCAAAACTCGAAAATACGGGAACACGTTTATATCACAGCATAACGTACAACGTATAACGAAAAGGGAGGCCCAATGAGCTTGAAGATAAGAGGCTTTCAGTTTCCTGATAAGATAGCCTTCGAAGAAGAGAGCCTTACCAACACCTACGGCAAGCTTATCGCCGAGCCGCTGGAGCGCGGCTACGGCACCACACTCGGTAACTCGCTGCGCAGGGTGCTCCTCTCCTCTATCGAGGGGGCGGCGATCACGCAGGTGAGGATACCGGGCGTATTGCACGAGTTTTCCACGATAAAGGGCGTCAAGGAAGACATGGTGGACGTAATCCTCAACCTCAAGAAGATAAGGTTCAAGATGTACGGTGACGGCAAGAAGGTGGCGAGGATAGACGTCACGGGGCCGAAGGAGGTGACGGGAGCCGACATCCAGTGCGAGGCAAACCTCGAGGTCCTGACCACCGACCTCCCTGTTGCAACAGTCGACAGGGACGCGGAGTTCCAGGCCGAACTCTACGTCTCCAGGGGAAAGGGCTATGTGCCTTCGGAGATGAACAAGGAGAAGGATCAGCCCATTGACGTCATTGCCATAGACAGCGTCTACACACCCATAAGAAAGGTGAACTTCCACGTGGAGAAGGCGAGGGTAGGCAGGTCCACGGATTATGACAGGCTGGTGCTCGAGGTCTGGACGGACGGCAGTCTCACGCCCAAGAATGCAGTTACCAAGGCTGCAAGCATTCTCATCGACCACCTCGACCTCTTCATCTTCGATGAATCCGAGGAGTCGTCCGAAGACACGTTGCACGACAGCGGCGACGTCTACGACGTGAGCGCTTCCGACTTCAACAAGAACCTGCTGAGACCGGTGGACGAACTCGAACTCTCCGTCAGGTCCTACAATTGTCTGAAGAACGCCAACATAAAGACAATAGCCGATCTCGTTCAGAAGACGGACCTCGAGATGCTGAAGACGAAGAATTTCGGCAGGAAATCGCTCAACGAAATCAAGGAGATACTCAAGACCATGGGACTCAACTTCGGGATGAAGATCGACCCGGAAGTGCTCGAAAAGTATCAGACAGAGGGAGGTACGGTTAAAGATGCGTCATAGGGTTCGCAAGAAGAACTTCGGAAGAAATACAAACCAGAGGAAGGCGCTCTTCAGAAACCTGATGGTCGACCTCTTCATGCACGAGCGCATAGAGACCACGGTAACGAAGGCGAAGGTGGTGAAGTCTCTCGCGGAGAAGGTGGTAACGCTCGGCAAGAAAGGAGACCTCCATTCAAAGAGGATGGCCTTGTCGTACGTGCCGAACAGGGCCGCGATCGCAAAGCTCTTCGGAGAGATAGCGCCGAGGTTCAGCAAGAGGAACGGCGGCTACCTGAGGGTGGTCAAGACGAGGACCAGGCTGAAGGACCAGGCACCGCTTGCAGTGCTCGAATTCGTGGACTACGAAGAGAGGCGGTCGGAGACGAAGGCCTCTAAAGAAGGCGCAAAGAAGTGAGCGACCTCCTCCTGACCATCGGGTTCGTTGCCGCACTCTGGTTCATCTTTCAGGCCGTGCTGCCGAAACTCGGAGTGCCTACTTGAGCTCCAGACGGCAAGGAGGCGTGTTCTCCTACACACAGGCATGAAGAGGATGGCAAGGATTGAGAGAAGCCCCGCTCTCTTAAGCTGTGATCCGCCAGCTTCATCTCCTCCTCTTCAGACCGTATTTCTGGGTGATCTTCAGCAGAAAACTCTCCGGTGATCCGAAGAGCGATCTCCTGCCCTTTTCGGTCTTGAGCATCCCCTCAAGAGCCCTCTCGTTCGATGGTGATATCTCGAGTGCCCTCTTGAACGTGTTCTGCGCCCTTGCCTTGAACCCGAGTTTGAGGAAGACGTGGCCGAGCTCGGCGATGTAGTCGGCTTTGCGGGGATTGAGCCTTACGGCCTCGTTGAGGGCCTTTGCCGCCTCCTTGAAATCGTTCATCCTGCTCAGGGCAAGGCCGTGATAGTAGTGATAGCTTGCCGTGGAGTCGTCGAAGTAGATCGCCTGGGCAAACATGGTTGCCGCTTCCGAGTAACTCTTCATCATCAGGAGCGCCCTTCCCTGATTGAACCTCTCCCTCGCCAGCTCGGCCTTTGAAGGAGGCCTTGCCGTCCCGGCCGAGAGGGACTTGTCGTATCTCCTCCTCTTCGTCTCGTCGGAGAGGGTCTCGTAGGCCTCGGTGGCGTATGAGAATATAGCGTTTATCTTCTCCTTGATCTCGGCCGACTGCAGGGAGAAATACTTGTCAGGGTGGAATTCCTTCGCCACCCTGTAGTAAGCCTCCCTTATCTCGTCTTCCGAGGCCTCTTCGCTCAGGCCGAGGATTCCATAGTAGCCGCGGTCCTTGTAGCTGTCGTGCATCTCCTCGATCTTTTCGAGAATCTCGCTGTCTACCTCCGCCCCTGTTTCGTCCGTGCCGGTGGAGGGCTCCTCGGCCAACTCGACGGCCCCGATGTTCAGGAGTGCGTATATGGTCTTCATCACTTCGATCTCGCTGGCATTGGCGAGTGAGGGTAGATCCTTCAATCGGTGCCTGCCGTTCAGGCACGATATGATCCTCCTGTCCGTGTCGTTCATGGAGAGACTCTTTGTGAGCTCTTCAGGGTCACTGCAGAGGCTGAGCTCGATATCGAGCGGCGGGCACTCCTCTTTCAAGTACAGGAGGTCATTGACCTTCTTGTATCCATGGTAGAGGAGGTTGGCTGAGTTTATCCTGAGCGGGATCGACTCGTCGGCATCGAGAGGGCCTTCCTGGAACTCGAAATAGGCGTCCGAGGCACTGAACGTTCTCAGGATTATCATCTCGACCTGGCTCTTCAGGGCCCATATGTACTCCTGGGGTGAAAGACAGCCGATCTCAGACAGTACCATTGCCTGGTTCTTTCCGGTACGCTCGGATACCTCTACCGCCTTCCTGTACTGCTCGGGCGTGATCCTGCCAGCCCTCAAGAGGACCTTTGCTATGCTCTCGTCCGCCTCGTTCGACGAGGCGAATATCAGGTTCCCGTCCTTGATGTATATCTTCTTCTGTACGGCGTCTTTGTGTATCTCGAGGGTTCCGGTACTCGTGGTCTTCTGCAGCCCCTTGAGGATGTCGGGGAGCTTGAAATCCTTCAGATAGCCCCTGAGATTGTCGACCCTCCTGATGCCGACCTGCAGGTCAGGGATTACCTTCTTCGACCATACTACTTCACCAAGGAACTCTATGCCGAGCTCGCGGCTCTTGATGTTTACCATCGAGCCTGAGACGATTGAGTTGGTGCCCCTGACGACCGCCCGGACCCCGTCCGAGTAATCGATGATCCTTCCCTCGTAGGCCCCGCCCGAGGACTTCAGTATCAGCTCGGCCTCTCTCTTGTACCGTTTGAAGTTTCTTTTGTCCTTGCTCTCCTTCAATTATGCGGTCTCCACCTTCAGTGCTGTAACCCGAGCTCGACAGGCTGTCCTCAAAGGGAACTCCGCCGCCGTCAGCAAAGTCATATAATTAATTATATTATAAATTATAAGCGGAAATTATACAAGAATGCCGGTCCTTGCCTCCGGTGACTTTTTCAGATGAGCCGGCGGGTGTAGGCGGCGGTTCAGGATGTGGAGGGGCCGGGGGGATGCTTGTGGTTGTCGTTGCTCACCGGCGGTGCGCCCGTGATCCTTCCGATGCGCCTGATCTTCCTGTATCTCTCTTCGATGAGCTTTTCGATGCTTTTGCCCCTGAGTTCCTTGATTGCGTCGAGGACGACCTCCTTCAGCTTCTCTGCAGCGGCCTTCGGGTCTCTGTGGACGCCCCCGAGGGGTTCAGGGATGATATCGTCGACGATCTTGAATCTCAGGAGGTCCTGGGCGGTCAGTTTCAGGGCTTCGGCGGCCCTCGAGAAGTCTGCAGAGCCGAGATCTCCGTTCTTCTTCCAGAGAATCGCGGCACAGCCTTCAGGGGATATCACCGAGTAGACGGAGTGTTCGAACATGTAGAGTCTGTCCGCCACGGAGATCGCCAGGGCACCGCCGCTTCCGCCTTCGCCTATTACTATGGATATCACGGGGATTTTCAGCCTTGACATCTCCATGAGGTTGACGGCGATCGCCTCGGCCTGGCCGCGCTCCTCGGCCCCGATGCCCGGGAAGGCTCCGGGGGTGTCGACGAAGGTCAACAGGGGCTTGTTGAAGCGCTCCGCGAGCTTCATCAGCCTGAGGGCCTTCCTGTAGCCCTCGGGGTGAGGCTGGCCGAAGTTCCTGTTGATCCTCTCCTTTGTACCCCTGCCTTTCTGGTGCCCTATGATCACCACGTTTGTCCCGCTGATGCTGCCGATGCCGCCGACGATGGCCGGGTCGTCCGAGTACCTTCTGTCGCCGTGGAGCTCGATGAAGTCGTCAGTGAGCATCTTTATGTAATCGAGGGTGTAGGGCCTGTCAGGGTGTCGAGCAATCTGTGTCTTCTGCCAGGGTGTGAGCCTCGAGAATATCTCGTACCTCATCTCCGCGGCCTTCTGCTCGAGCTTGTCGAGTTCGGCGCTTATGTTCAGGTCCTGCCCGCTGTTGAGGCGCTTGAGCTCTTCGATCTTCAGCTCGAGCTCCTGGATGGGTTTTTCAAAGTCGAGGTAGTACCTTATCATCCGGAGGCCCTCCTGTACGTGTGGCGGTTGTTTGCGGCGTGCCGCCCGTCATTGTGCCCGTTAAGCCTGAGGAGTCTCACGTTTCCATCACCGGCGAGGGCCTCGAGGGAGTCGATGAAATCGATGCCAGGCCTTATGTTGTGCTCGGTCAGTATCGTGGTCTCGTAATCACCGTCACGAAGCTTGACATATACGGGACAGTCGCCGCTGTGCTCCCGGAGCAGGTCCTTGATCCTCCTCAGCAAGCCCTCATCGAGGGCCGCATCTGCGAGCTTCAGCTCGATCTTGAAGTCCTGGTTCAGAAATGCGTCCTCCGGGGTCGTGATCTCCCTGGTGAGCACCTTGATCCCCTTTTCGCTCTTGTCTAAGGTTCCCCTGACCATAACGAGGTTGTTCTTCACTATCAGGTCCGAATATTTCCTGTATATCTCCGGAAACGCGATGCACTCGACCGTCCCCTCGTCGTCCTCGACAACGTAGACGGCCATCTGCTCCGACTTGCCCTTCGTGAGGGTCTTCTTGAGGGTATTTATTATACCTGAAACCGTCACCTCGGTGGTATCGCCGAGTTCTTCGAGCCTCGAGGTCTTCAGTACGCCCATGATGCCGAGGATTCTCCTGTACTTGTTTATGGGGTGTCCGGTGACGTAGAACCCGAGGGCCTCTTTTTCGGCGTTGAGGAGTTCGTCGTCGCTCCACGGTTGTACCGCCTCGGTCTCGTCGCCGCCGAAGAAGCTCTGCTGGCCGAAGAGAGAGAGATTGTTCCTGCCGTCCATCAGTCTCACCATCTTGTCCATGGCCGCGGCCCGTACGTGGTTGATTCCGCTTCCGGATCGCGGTTCGTGCTCGTGCCGTGAGACGAGACTGTCGAGTGCCCCGGCCTTTACGAGGCTCTCCATCACCTTCCGGTTGACCTTTCTCGTGGTGACACGCCTTATCAGGTCCTCGATCGATTCGAAGGGACCGTCCCTCCTTGCCTGCAGTATCTGTTCCACAGCAGCCTCGCCGACTCCCTTGACGGCGTCGAGGCCGAACCTTATCGAGTTGCCGACCACGGTGAAGCGGCTCTCGCTCAGGTTTATGTCAGGCGGCAGGATATCGATGCCCATGGCCCTGCACTCGTTTATGAGGCGCACTATCTTGTCGGTCGAGTCCTCCTGAGAGAGGTTGGCGGCCATGAACTCCACGGGAAAGTGTGCCTTGAGATAGGCGGTCTGGTAAGACAGGTAGGCGTAGGCCGCGGAGTGGGACTTGTTGAAGCCGTACTCTGCGAAGAAGGCCATGAGGTCGAATATCCTCCGTGCCTTCGCCTCTTCTATGCCGTTTGCCGTGGCCCCCTTGACGAACTCCTCGAGGAGTTTCTTCATCTTGTCCCTGTCCTTCTTGCCCATCGCCTTTCTCAGCACGTCCGCCTGGCCCATGGTGAAGCCGGCCAGCTTGTTGGCGATGCGCATGACCTGCTCCTGATAGAGTATCACTCCGTAAGTCTCGTCGAGTATCTCCTTGAGCTGCGGCAGTTCATACTCGGTCTTGGTAAGCCCCTTCTTCCTGCTGATGAAGTCGTCTATCATACCGCTGCCTATGGGGCCGGGCCTGTACAGGGCGACAAGCGCTATCAGGTCCTCGAACCTGCCGGGCTGCATCTTCACCAGTATATCCTTCATCCCGGAGCTCTCGAGCTGGAACACGCCGGTCGTGTGGCCAGCGGATAAGAGCTCGTAGGTCTTGCGGTCGTCGAAGGGTATGGACTTGATGTCCACGGCCTTGTCCGTTCCCTCGAGGTACCTCAGCGTCTCCTGTATCACCGTCAGGGTCTTGAGCCCGAGGAAGTCGAACTTGAGCAGGCCGATGGCCTCGATCGACTTCATGTCGAACTGTGTGGTGACGGACTCGTCGGAGGGGCTCTTGTACAGAGGGGTGTAGTCGGTCAGCGGCGAGGGAGATATGACCACGCCCGCGGCATGAGTGGAGGCGTGGCGCGAAAGCCCCTCGAGCCTCTTTGCGATCTCTATAAGTTCCTTTATCTCCGGGCTCGCCTTGCACGCCTCCTTGAGCTTCGGTTCCGTGGCCATTGCGGCATCTATGGTGACGTTGGGACCGCCGGGGACGAGCTTTGCAATCCTGTCGACCTCTGCATAGGGGATGTCGAGCGCCCTGCCCACATCCCTGATGACCGCCCGTGCAGCCATGGAGCCGAAGGTTATTATCTGTGCCACGTGTTCCGAGCCGTACTTGGCGGCGACATAGTTTATCACCTCGGGTCTCCGGTCCTTGCAGAAGTCCACGTCAATGTCCGGCATGCTGATGCGGTCCGGGTTCAGAAAGCGTTCGAACAGGAGGTTGTACCTTATCGGGTCGATCTCGGTTATGTCGAGACAGAAGGCGACGAGGCTTCCCGCTGCAGAGCCCCTGCCCGGGCCTACCGGGATGCCCCTGTTGCGGGCGAAGTTTATGAAGTCCCAGACTATGAGGAAGTAGGAGGCGAAACCCATCTTCTTTATGGTGTCGAGCTCGTAGTCGAGCCTCCTGAGATAGGTCTCGGGCGGGGCTTCACCGACCTTCCTCTTGAGTCCCTCCCTCGATAGCCTCTCGAGGTAATCCTCGGGTGTCTCTCCGCTCTCGACCTCGAACTTCGGCAGGAGGAAGGTGTCGAGCTTGAACTCGAGATTGCACCGTTCGGCTATCTCCCTCGTGTTGAGCACGGCCTCCGGTATCTCGCTGAAGGCCGCCTTCATCTCTTCGGGACTCTTGAAGTAGAGCTGGTCGGTCTCGAACCTGAGCCTTTCGCGGGCGTTTATGGTCTTTCCCGTCTGTATGCATAGCAGTATGTCGTGGGCCCTCGAGTCCTCCTTCCTGAGATAGTGGCAGTCGTTTGTGGCTGCCAGGCCTATGTGGAGGTCCCTTGATAGTTCGACGAGCCGCCTGTTCACCTCGTTCTGTAGCTCGAGGCCGTTGTCCTGGACCTCGAGGTAGAAGTTTCCGGGCCCGAGGATGTTCTTGTACCTGATCGCGATCTCCCTCGCCTCGTCCACCATGCCCTGAGAGAGGTGATAGGGTATCTCGCCGTGGAGGCAGGAGCTGAGCGCAATGAGGCCCCCGCTGTACTGTTCCAAGAGGTCCATGTCGATTCTCGGCTTGTAGTAGAAGCCCTCGAGGTATGCCTTGCTGACGAGCATGACGAGGTTCCTGTAGCCGTCCATGTTCCTTGCAAGCAGTATCAGGTGGAATGCGTTCTCTCCGGAGGGCGAGGACTTCCTGTTGAACCTGCCGTCTGGGGCGACATAGACCTCGCAGCCTATTATCGGCTTCAGGCCGGCCTTTTTGGCGGCCCTGTAGAACTCTATGGCGCCGAAGATGTTGCCGTGGTCGGTAATGGCCACGGCAGGCATCTTGTAGGCGGATGCCGTCTTTATCAGTTCGTTTATCTTTATGGCTCCGTCGAGGAGGCTGTACTCCGTGTGCACATGGAGGGGGACGTAATCTGAATTTTGCATGAATAAATATTAACCCTATGGATGATTCCAAGTCAAACGGTGCCGCCGCGCCCTATTGCCCTCAGGAGGGGCGCCGCCTCTGCCGTCTCCGCATCAGGCATGCCCATGCCCTCGGTGGTTCCGGGAGTCTCGAGTCGAATCGTGTGCTCTTCAGCAGTAGTATCTCGAACCACGGCTCCACCGCCGAGACGATCTCGATCGCTGTGCGTCTCGGCGGACCCTCCTCCCGTTCCGGTCCGTCGGCGCTTCCCATGAGACTGAACCAGTGTCCTCCGGGAGCGAGGCGCCTCCAGACGATCTCTACGAGGCGCGACCTCTCCTCCGGAAGCTCGAACGTGTGGAAGCACCCGCGGTCGAACACGAAGTCGAAAGGCCCTGGAGGCAGCTCGTCCCTGAGTAGGTCGGCGACCAGGAAATCGACCTCCACGCCGGCGGCTTCAGCCTTCTGCCTGGCCATTTCGACCGCTGTCGGCGACAGGTCGAGCGCAGTCACCCTGAAGCCCCTCCGGGCCAGCCATATCGCGTCTGTGCCGGTACCGGCACCGAGTTCGAGCGCGGTGCACGGAGGTATCCGGTATTCCCGTATCACGCCCTCGAGATTGCTGTCGTGCCTTCCTGTATCCCAGGGCAGGTCACCCGTCCTGTACCGCTTGTCGAAGTCCCTCGTCCGCTGCATCGTTCCTCCATAAGCGCGGCCCGGGCCGAACCGTCCTCGCCGGGCAGCGGAATTTTAGTGTTGCGACCTCATCCCCCTGCTGCTCTTTATGATATCGAGGGTCTCGTTGAGCCTCTGGGTCAGTTCCCTCGCCTTATCCTGTAATTCCTCGCTCAGGTGGCTCACCTTGTCCGGATGACACTTCGATATCTTCTCCTTGTATGCCTTCTTCACCTCTTCCCATGAGGCACCGGGTGATACTCCCAGTGTCCTGTACGCCTCTTCAAGGCTGAGGGGCTTTCTGCCCGTGCTGCTTTGTGGGCGGGAGCCTTGCCTCCTCGGCGTCGCCTTCCTGTAAGCGAGGTAGTACAGGAACGCAACGGCGATGATGTCGTCGATGAAGCCCGGGAAGAGGTCGAGAGGACTGATGATGTAAAGGAGCAGCAGTATCACCCATATGTAGTATGCGGCATTGCCCACGTGTTCGTCCTCTCTCGATGCGTCTCCGGTCCGTGTAGACTTATGATGTATTATAAAACATCAGGTCCGGACGAGACATCCCGGCGCGTTGAAGTGGAGGACCCGGCAGCGGCCGCGGCGGGCTGACAGTGGGATGACGCAGGCAGGCGGGGTCAGTCGCAAGGGAGGGAAAAGCTGAAGACGGTTCCATCCTGCTCGGATGTCGTGAAGCTCACCCTTCCGCCGAGAATCTGCTCTCCGAACAGCTTCATCGAATAGGTACCGATCCCTCTGCCCACGCCCTCCTTTGTGGAGAAGTTGCGCTGAAATATCCTCAGGGCGATACCGTTGGGGATGGGGCGACGGTTCCAGACATGGAAGGTGACGGTGTCGCCGCTGTGCTGAATCCATACCCTGACAGCGCCGTTCTCCTCCGTGGCCTCGAGGGCGTTTATGATCATGTTGCAAAGGACGCGCAAGAGCAGCGATATGTCCGTATTCAAGTGGATATCGGGTTTATGAGGCGAGAAGAGCAGGTTCTTGTTCCGGGCGGCAGGATGGTTGATGAAAGAGGCACGCAGTTCTTCCATTATCTGTCCTGTAGTCACCCTGTGTATCAAGGGATGGTAGGTGTAGCTCTCACTCTGCGAGAGGCTCCTCTGTATCTCCACCTCTTTCTTGAGGCGTAATGCCGACTGGTGGATCATCCTTGCAAGGTCCGACCGGTCGTTCTCGACCATGAGCATCTCGCTTGCCCCTACGAGAGCGCACAGCATGTTGTTTATGTCGTGGAAGAAAGACCTCTCGAGGGCAGCCCGCTGCTGTTGTATGCTTATGTCCTGGAGGAAGAGCAGGAGGAACCTCTTGCCCGAAACCTCAATGGGATGCGCCCTGACCAGGAGGGCGATGTCGACCTGCCGGCCCATCCTCTCGGCGGTAAGTGCACAGAGCCTCTCGACGGGCATGTTCTGGCCGAGGGCAGCGACCGTGGCGACCGCTGTCCCACAGGTGGAGCAGTACTTGGTGGTACCGCAGCCTGCGGGCTCCTCGTCTGCATGGATGCACTGGAGCGCCTCTCCTATGCGGAGCCCCAGTACCTCCGAGGGGTTGCTGAAACCGACCATCCTCAGGAAAGAGTCGTTCATCGCAACGATCTGGCGGCGTGCATCGAGGACGACTACCAATCCGCTGATCGACTGGAGGAGGCCTGAGACCACGGGATTGTCGTTTACCATCCCGATCTCTTCGAGAAGTTCCCCCCTTGCTGTACGCTCTGCCGGAGCGAAGTATGAATCCATCGCACAACTCCTGTCTTTCTGTCACGTCTCAGCCGAGGCAAGCGTTTGGTGGGACCCTCCCTCCCTGGCGGCGTCTCTTGGATCTCCCCCCAGCAGCATCTCCCCCTCAGCCCGGCCGTGGTCTTCGGCATACAGGCGGCACGGTGCCCTGACCACGACCTAATCCTACCATAGCACAGGAGGAGGCAAAAGACAAGTACTGTTCCGCAACAGGCGCCAGACAGGGCTCGATCCTTCCAGTGCTCAAAGGCCTGCTCTCCCGTGCCGTTGGTTGTTTGCAAATAAGTCAACGCCGGGAGTATTATATGATCGTCCTCCGAGGGCCTGCACTACGCGGGCGGGCTTGAGTCCAGCCCGCGGGTCGTGATGGTTCGTTGCTCACGGACGACCGGGCTGAGAGTACGAGGTGTATGATGGGGCCTCTGAATATCGTCGCAATATGCCGGGTGCCTGAACGCCGAGAGGATGCCGCCGCGACCCTCGCCGGGATCACGGGCCTTTCGACCTATGAGGCGGCCGCTCGCCTGCGCGCTGGTGCGAGGCTGCCGGTCGTCGTCGCTGTCAGCCGTGATCCCGAGACTGCAGAGGTGACCGCCGGAAGGCTGACCGCCGAAGGCTTTCAAGCGCTGGTTCTCCATCACGACGAGATCGTGCCGGAAGATGGAAGCTTTGCAGTCCGGCGGTTCTTCTTCGAAGAAGGGGGCCTGCGCGTCCGCTCTGCAAACGGAGACACGCTCTCGGTCGACTACAGGGACTTCAAGGTCATGGTGCGTGGTACATGCATCACCCGGACGTCGAAGACGACGGTAGAGAAGGGCAGGAGGTTCAGTTTGAGCCGTGCAGTCATATCCGGCGGCCTCGTGATGAGCAGGTCCACCAAGAGGCGCCGTGCCGAGACCACCGAAAGCCGCGAAGGGTTTTTCCTCTTGTATGCCCCAAGGTACAATACGCTGATCTTCAGGGAGACGGAACTCGTCTATACATCTCTCGGTCCCCTGCTCAGGCCCGCACGACCGGAGAATTTCGCGACCGTGGTCAACGAGCTGAGGCGCCGCTGTCCGGACCTCCTCTTCGATGAATCCCTCGTGGCGAGATCGGCACAGGCACAACTGCTCGGTCCCCTCTTCGATCCCGAGGAGGACCTGGATATCGCGACTTCTCTGCTGATAAGGTGTCTCTCGATGAGACAGGTGTAATCGACAGACCGGCAAGACAGCCTGTACCTGTCAGTGGCTGCCTTGCCGGTCAACAGATCGCGAGCGGGACGACCCCCTTGACGCACCGGCATGTGATCTCAGTCTCAACAAGTAGTTCTCTGACCCCCTATCCACAAGTTGGTTATGTAAAGCGGCCTACCTACCAGTGATAGCCAAGCAGCAGGCCGTAATGGACTCCCCCGGCCTCGACATCCGTGTTGAACAGGGTGACACTCGCCTTCGAGTACCTGAGCTCGGCTCCGATGTTGAATGAGCCCGACACGGTGAGATAAGCGCCTCCGCTGAGCCAGAAGCCGATGCCGGAGTCATCGTCGGATACCTTGATGCCGAGGGCCGCTGCCTCCATCTCTGCACTGACGAGCGCGAGTCCCCCGCCTACGAAAGGCCTCAGCTGGGGAGACGTATCCCATATCTTGCGGACGCCGACGTAGAGCTCGGACGTCTTACCCTCGATATCGATACCCATTTCAGAGTCGTCGTCAGAGCTGCGCAGGTAGCCGACGGTGGCGCTGACAGGCCAGCCGTCCTGCTTGAAGTCGACGCCTATGCCGAGCTCGGTCTGTTTGTCCAGAGGGTCCCAGTCGTCTTCGTCGAGATTCTTGTAGCCGGCAAAGATGTTGACGTTTCCCGTCCATGCGCTTGAGTTCTGTGCGTAGGCACTGGTGACCGGCATGGCGAGGAACAATGCGATGAATAGAACCACAGAGTAACGGCTTACCGGAACCGAAAACCTGATCCCTTTCATGGCTCTCCTCCTTCTTGCTCGTTTCTTTTTTGTTTCAAGGGGGTCTATTTTTATATGGTATTAACGCGGGGGCGGAAAGTCAAGGGCTCTCAGCAGTCCTTTTACATTCCTGTTTAGTCGACGGAAACGTTCATGGCTTCGAAGCCGATTCACTGCCGGCTCGGAGCTTGAAGCAGGAGATGCGGATTGTGTAGTACGCCGGTTCGCGCTTCACTTTCCGATGCAGAACCGGCTGAATATCATGTTAAGGACATCCTCTCTGGTGGTCTCGCCGGCAACCTCGCCGAGCCTGTCGAGGGCCTCTCTCAGTTCGAGGGCCGTTATCTCATAGGGCATTCCCTCCTGGATGGCGCGTGACGCCCTTGCGAGTGCCTCTGCCGATGCGTCGAGGGCGAGCTTGTGCCTGAGGTTCGTGATCACAAGCCCCTCGGTTGGCGGTCCGCCCTTGAAGACCCTGGCCTCGATCGCCCTCTTCAGGGAGTCCATACCGAGGCCCGTCTTTGCCGAAACCCTGACAATGGGAAGCCCGTCCGGAAAGGGCCCTTCGTCGACCGCTTGAGGGAGGTCCGACTTGTTCAGGACTGCGATGCTCTCCCTGTCCCGGACTTTTTCGATCACGACGAGGTCTTCCTCCTTCATCTGGATGCTCGTGTCGAAGACCGCCAGGATCAAGTCCGCACCGTCTATCGCCTCGAGGCTCCTCCTGACCCCTTCGCTCTCGGCAAGGTTGTGGGTCTCCCTGATGCCCGCCGTATCCATGATCCTCAACGGCAGGCCGTTGATGTTCAGATACTCCTCTATGACGTCCCTCGTCGTGCCCGGCAGCTCGGTCACGATCGCACGCTCCCTCTCAATGAGGGCATTCAGCAGGGAGGACTTCCCGACGTTCGGCCTCCCGACGATTGCAACGGAGAGACCTTCACGGAAGAATCTCGCCTCTTCATACGTCGAGGAGAGCTCCCTGAGCCGTTCTGCGAGTGCCTCTGTCGTGCTGCTGAGTTCCTCCCTCGTCTTCAGGTCGAGTTCTTCTTCAGGGAAGTCGATGTAGGCCTCGATATGCGCACATGTCTCAACGAGGGTCTTCTTGGCTGAGCTTATCTTCTCGGAGAGCGCTCCTGAGAGCTGCTCCACGGCGAGCCTGCCCGCCTTTTCAGTCCTCGCCCTTATCAGGTCGATCGTGGCCTCCGCCTGAGCGAGATCGATCCTCCCGTTCATGAACGCCCTGAACGTGAACTCTCCCGGCCCGGCAAGCCTTGCGCCTTCCTTCACGGTTATCTCGAGCACACGCCTCAGCGGCAGCATTCCGCCGTGACAGTTGATCTCCACCACGTCCTCCCTCGTGTAGGAGCTCGGAGCCCTCATGACCGACACGAGCACTTCGTCGACGAGCGTGTTGTCACCGGGGTCGATGATGTGACCGTAGTGCAGGGTGTGAGAGCGTGCCTCGCGTAAGCTCACGCCACCGTGCGGGCGGAAGATCCTCGAGGCGATACTTATCGCCTCCTGTCCGCTCAACCTGACGATGCCTATGCCGCCTTCGCCTGAAGGGGTGGAGATGGCCGCTATGGTCTCCTCAAGGTTCATGCGTGTGGGTTCAGACTGAACGGTTTGACGTTAACCGGCATCCTGTGCCGCCTGATGCCTCGGCGCCGATCTGGTATGGGATGATGATGGGGTGAGCGATGGGACTCGAACCCACAACCACTGGAGCCACAGTCCAGTGCTCTAACCATTGAGCTACGCTCACCATTATAAAACGTCCGCCGGCCTTGAAAGGGCATGCTTAAGGGATTTGTGATGTCCCTTTCCCCTTTGGATAGAGGCGTATAATATTTTATCAGAAACAGCCCCTGTTATGCTAATCTTCAACTGGCGCGCCTGGGAGGATTCGAACCCCCGACCCACTGATTAGAAGTCAGTTGCTCTGTCCTGCTGAGCTACAGGCGCATCCGTGTCGTCGATCCCGTCCACTCTGGTCGGGGCGAGTGGATTCGAACCACCGACCCCCTGCTCCCAAGGCAGGTGCGCTGACCAGGCTGCGCTACGCCCCGAACATATTAACTTACTAAAAGGTCTCGTGCAATGTCAAATCTCAGGCGGGCTCGTCCCGGGGTGCTGCATGTCGGAGGTTGGAAGCCGGCATGGTGAATCCGGTATAATAAATTAAAGAATTCCCTTTAACTTCCGATATATACAATATCAGGAGGTTATGACGATGAACCGGGTTGCAGAGAGAATAGACCCTGAGAGATTCTTCAAGTACTACATCGTCAAGGTATGCGAGGAGGCAGGTGTAGATGTCAACGAGAAGTTCCTCCAGATAGAGTATCTATCGAAGATGCTGACGGGCTTCGTCGATCCTGAGAAATACTTCGACGATCCCGGCGATCTCGTGAGGGTGATAGACGTGCTGAAAGAAGAGGTCGAGAAGACCCAGATATCCATCAACGCGTACAAGAAGGCTGCAGACAAGATACTCTTCTACCAGAGCTTCTACCCCGAGGCCTTCAAGAGACGCCTTCTGAGTCTGAGCTTCTACTCCGGCGCTGCAAAGATGTTCTACAGGATCGTCGGCAACTACAGGATTCCGGTCTGCGGTCTCATCTCCATGGAGTACTCACTCTGGAACTTCATACTCAGGTCCACTCATCACCGCTACTTCTTCTGATCGTGCCTCGCTCAGGTCTTTTTCCTGCGGAAGTCCACCTTGACGACTTTCGACTCTCCGGGCCCACTGCTTTCCACCTCCTCAGGGGGCGGTTCGGCGGTCCTCTCCTCCGGGGGGCTCTCGGTGAGGCACAGGAACTGTGAATTGAGCTCCGGGCTGTAGACACCTATTACGTGCTCGGCCGGTATGATGCAGTGCTCGGGGGTCGTCCCGAAGACAAGCCTGGCGTCGATCCCCTGTTCGTCCCATGTGAACTTCATCCTCGAGTTGAAGACGAGGACGAGGCCCTTCTCCTCTTCCTCAGGGAGAAAGCCACGGTTGCCGATGACGACGCCTTCGGCCTTCCTGACCACGACGAAGACCCTTCCGGCGATGTCGAGGAGTTCGTAAAAGACGTGCCTCTTCAGTTCGTTGAGCCTTGCCCCTGCCTCTGCTCTGTCACCTCTGTTTCTCATCTCTCGTCTCGTCTCCTGTATGGTGTTGTCTGCGTCGGTCCCCTCAATATAGGAGGCAGGCTACCTTCCTGCCTCCTATATCCTTCAGTTCCGGCGTCTCTCTGGTGCACAGGGACGTCCTCCTGTGACACCGCGGGTGAAACAGGCAGCCCTGCGCCGGCGCCTCTGTTGCAGGCTGTGCGGGCGTGCTGCGCTTTTTCGGCACGGCCTTCTCAGAAGAGACCCTCACCCGCGGGATGGCGTCAAGGAGCATCTCGGTGTATGGATGCCGCGGGTCTTCGAATACCTGTTCGGCTTCCGCCTCTTCTACGATCCTTCCGAGATACATGACGGCGACAGTGTCGGCGAAGTAGTTTACCACGTTCAGGTCATGGCTGATGAATACGAACGAGAGTCTCTTCTCCCTCTTCAGGTCCCCCAGCAGGTTTAGTATCTGGGCCTGGATGGAGACGTCGAGCGATGAGAGGGGCTCGTCCGCCACTATGAGTTCTGGTGAGAGGGAGAGCGCCCGTGCTATGCATATCCTCTGCCTCTGTCCCCCGCTGAACTCGTGTGGATAGCGGTTCATGTGCTCGGGCTTCAGTCCCACGGTCTCAAGGAGTTCCGCTACTCTACCCCTCAGGTCCTTCTTTCGAGCGAGCCCATGGATCACGAGGGGCTCGGCGAGTATGGAAAAGACGGTCATCCGGGGGTTGAGCGAGGCATAGGGGTCTTGAAAGACGACCTGGACGGATTTCCTGAAGTCCTTGAGTCCGCGTCCGTTGATCGTGAGTATGTCGTTGCCCTTGAAGAAGACCCTGCCGGCAGTGGGCCTGCTCAACCGGAGTATCAGGCGCGCAAGCGTCGACTTGCCGCAGCCGCTCTCGCCGACCACGGCGAAGACCCTGTCAGGGTCAACGGAGATGCTCACGCCGTCGAGGGCCTTCAGGGTCTTGGCCTTGCCGAATACGCCTGTCTTTATCGCGTAGTATTTCCTCAGGTCTTCAGTCCTCAGGAGCTCCATCTCAAACCTGCCTGCCGATCTCCTCGGCCCTTATGCACCTGACGCGATGGTCCTCTTCGATCAAGCGCAGCGCGGGTTCTTCAATGTCGCATGCAGTAGTCCTGTATGTGCACCTCGTCGAGAACTTGCACCCCGGGGGCAGTTCGTCGGGGGCCGGTACCGAGCCGGGGATCGGCTTCAGCTTAATCTCCCTTGAAACCGGCAGCGACTGAATGAGGCCGAGAGTGTAGGGGTGTGCCGGCCACTGGAACAGCCTCTCGACAGGGGCGGTCTCCACGATCCTTCCGGCATACATGACGGCGACCCGCTCGGCGTTCTCGGATATTATCGCAAGATCGTGCGTGATCAGCAGCACCGACATGCCCCTCTCCTCCTTCACGTCGTGCAGTAGGTTGAGTATCTCTGCCTGGATGGTCACGTCGAGAGCGGTCGTCGGCTCGTCGGCGATCAGCAGCGAGGGGTTGCACGCAACAGCCATTGCGATCATCACCCTCTGGCGCATGCCGCCCGAGAGCTGGTGCGGATAATCCTTTATCCTCTGCCCGGGCGAAGGTATACGGACGAGACGGAGCAGCTCCACAGCCCGCTCGGTCGCCGCTCTCTTTGAGAGCCCTTCGTGCGTGGTCAGGACCTCCGCGATCTGGTAGCCTATGGTGAAGACCGGATTCAGTGAAGTCATCGGCTCCTGGAAGACCATTCCGATCTCCTTGCCCCTCAGCGAGCGCAGTGCCGCCTCGTCGAGGCTCAGCAGGTCGATCACCTCGCCGGTCTCCGGCATTCTGAAGAGTATCTCACCTGTGGCACGGGCGGCATCCGGGAGCAGGCCCATGATCGACAGGGCCGTGATGCTCTTGCCGCAGCCGCTCTCACCGGCGAGGCCGAAGGTCTCTCCGGGCCTGATGTCCAGTTCGAGGCCGGAGACGGCTGCATCCGAGCGGTCCTTTTTTCTGAACAGGATGTCAAGATCCTTTATTTTCAGGAGGGTTGATTCACCGACAACGGTCGTCGGCCGTTTGCCGCCGGCAGCCATGACTTCTATCTTTCTTCCTCTTTTCTTATCAGCTGGATGTAGTTCTGGGCCTCCTTCAGGTGGGGGTTCCGCTCGAAGGCCTTCTCCCACTCCTCGATTGCGAGGCCCGTGAGACCCTTCATGTAGTATGTGATTCCGAGCTGTATCCAAGCCTGGCTGTAAGAGGGGTTGATCTCCTTGGCGGAGTTGAAATGAACGATCGCCTCCTCGAACCTCTCCTTGTTCCTGAGGGCGATACCGAGCTTCGTATGCACGTCCGGCAGTCTCGGCGAGAGCTTCAGGGCCTTCCTGTACTCTTCAATGGCCTCGTCGTCCATGCCGAAGTCGAGGTAAATGTTGCCGATCTTGTAATGCTCGTTTGCGAGCTTGCCGGCGACGAACGGATCGAGGGTCCCCGGTGCTGGATGCGCCACCTGAGCGGCGATCGAGAAGACCTCCTGCGCCCTCTGGAACTCACCGAGGTCGTTGTACGTGATGGCAAGGTTCAGGGACGCCTCGGTGTAACGCGGGTTCAGCTTCAGCGCCTTCTCGAAACACTCCACCGCGTCTCTCAGCTCTCCCTTGAGATAGAATATGACGCCGAGGTTGTGCAGTACGTCCGCGTAGTTGGGCTTTTCCTTCAGAACCTCCTTCAGGATCGGCTCTGCCTCGGAGTACTTTCCCTCCTCGAACAGCCGCATGCCCTCGTTGTAGAGTTCTTCGAGTTGCTCGTCCACCGGATCCCTCGTCAGGCCTGAAGTTGAACCGGAAGCCTGGATCAGTTTTTGGTGATTACATGCTATGCCGCTTCATAAAAGTATAGGTGCTCAAAGGATTTTTTGTCAACAGGCATGCGCTTCCACCCGATGACGCCCCTGTAGGGCGTCTCATATGCTCGCATACAGGAGCATCAGGTTGATCATGTATACCAGCAGTATACCGAGTGAATCCCAGGCTATGAAGAACGGCTTGCGCGTTGAACGGAAAGTCAGGCCTATGATCGCAATGGTCGTCATGGCGGCGGCCGACAGGGCTGAGATTATATGGCTGGTATCGGCATAGGATAGGATCGGCCCTTTGGTGAGGAAGACGTCGTCGACCGCCAGAATGAATATGTTGAAGATGTTGCTTCCGAAGAGATTGCCGATCGCCAGGTCTATCGCGTCTATCCTGACGGCGGCCATCGAGACCACGATCTCCGGCAGCGATGTCGAGAGGGCGATGAAGATGTTGCCGACGAATGTCTGTCCCAGCCCGGTCGTCTCTGCGAGCCCCTTGCCGATCTCCGGCAGGAAGACCGCCGCTGTGATGACGGCCGCTGCATTGATGCCGTAATGGATGGCGGCGGTCCGTGTCGTTATTTCCTCGTATCTCGGGACCATTGCGGCGGTCTCCTTCATGAAGGCAGCGATCTTCCTCTTTTCGTAATAGAAGACCGTCCTCATGGCTATGAAGTAGATGACTATGATGAGCAGGGTGTAGGGCCCGATCCATCCGATCGGATCCATGGTGGGAGAGATGAAGAGACTCATGGCGACCAGTGTGATGAGCAGGAGCCCGAACCCGGCTGAAAGGATGTGTCCCTCGTGGGCCTTCGCGGATATGGGCATCGGGCGGTATACGGCGTCGAGAATCGCGAGTATCAGCATGTTGAATACACAGCTTCCGAGGACGTCGCCCACGGCGATGTCCGGAGCAGCCGTGTAAGTGACCGAGCTTATGCCTGTGACGAGTTCAGGGAGTGACGTGACAGAGGCGATCAGTATGAGGCCTATCCACGTCCTGCTGAGTCCCGTCTTCTCGGCTATGATGTCACCGTACTTCGAGAGCTTCGTCCCCGAATAGACGATGACGAGAGTGCAGAGCACAAACCCGATCCACAAGATCATCTCTTCCCCAAGGTCCCGGCCGCAGGAGGCGGCGTCCTCAGTTGCCGGCGGTGAACATCAGGTGAATGAAGCACACACGGCAGATGCACCCGGCTGCATGATACGGCGCCTCTATTCTTGACCGTCTCTCCACCCTCTTCGTGGAATTACCCTTATCCCCGAGGGATCGATGTGGAGGCCGAACCTCTCGTCTTCACTGGCGAACCCGATACGCGAACCCTCTTTGATGTTGTTCAGCTTGTCCACTATCACGCCCTTCAGGTGACATCCCCTTCTCAGGACCGAGTTGTCCATCAGTATGGAGTCCTCGACTACCACGTCCTCCTCGATCACCACGCCCGTCCGTATTATCGAGTTCCTTATCACGGCGTTCTTTATGGTCACGCCCTCGGAGATCATGCTGTTGACTATCTCGGCGTTAAGTATCTTGGACGCAGGGGCCTTCTGTCCCGAGGGGTAGATCGGCCACTGCAGGTTGTTGAGCTCGAAGAGGGGCTCCTCTCCGAGCATGTCCATGTGCGCGTCGAACAGTGCCTTGATGGTGCCCACGTCCCTCCAGTAACCGGTCTCCTCGTAAGGCTTAGTTCCCGGGATGACGTTGGTTGCGAAGTCGTAGGCGAAGAGCCTTCCCGTCTTCACGAGATCAGGCAGTATGTGAGCGCCGAAGTCGTGATGCTTCTTCTGTTGGGCCTCGACGAGGGCGTTTATGAGCACGTCCTTGCTGAATATGTAGTTCCCCATCGAAACGTAGGCCTTGGTGGGGTCTGAGACCATGTGTGCGGGCTCTTTCGGCTTCTCCTGGAACCCGATGATCCTGTTGTCCGCATCGGTCTGGATGACTCCGAATGCGGATGCCTCCTCGATGGGGACCGGTCTTGCCGCAACGGTCACATCGGCGTTCTTGGCGAGGTGGAAGTCTATCATCTGCCGGATGTCCATCCTGTATATGTGGTCGGCCCCGAACACGACGACCAGCCTCGGGTTATGTTGGGTTACAAGATTGATGTTCTGAAGAATGGCGTCCGCCGTGCCCTGAAACCACTCTGGTCCCATCCTCATCTGGGGAGGCACCACCGCTATGAAGTGGTCCCTCACGATGGGCGACATCACCCAGTGCTGCCTGATATGCTCTATAAGCGACTGGGACTTGTACTGGACAAGGAGATAGATGGAGAATATCTGAGAGTTGACGAGGTTGCTCAAGACGAAATCGACTATCCTGTAGCGCCCTCCGAAAGGCACGGCCGGTTTTGAGCGAAAGGCCGTCAATGGAAACAGCCTCTCGCCCTTACCGCCTGCGAGAACAAAGGCGAGAATCTTCTGGTGCGGCATACCCCCTCCTACATTGATTATATTTTTATTGCATAAGCTTCTACAGCCTGCCGGGCCGAAACAAACCTGTCGCGGGGAAGGAAGCTTTAAAGCGGTTCTATTTTAACAGGAATAGAGCGGTGTCGGCAATTCACCCATCCATTACCGTGAAAAAGTTGACAATCCAAGCCGCTAATCTTTAGAATAATACCGTACACCGCAATGGATGGGGAGTCGTCTAACGGCAGGACGGCAGACTCTGGATCTGCTTGTAGGGGTTCGAATCCTCTCTCCCCAGCCATCTGCAACATGGATCGTGCCGAGAGTCTCAAGTAGCGCAATGTGTGGTCCCATCGTCTAGTGGTCCAGGACGCCGGCCTCTCACGTCGGTAACACGGGTTCGACTCCCGTTGGGACCGCCAAAACAACCCCTGCTCTGCCGCGCACGGACCTTTCCGGGGATCACCCCGTCAGGAGCCTCTTCAGCTCCTTGATCAGGAGGACGTTGTCCCGGTGTGCCTTTACGGCGATCCTCATGAAGCCGCTCCCGAGACCCCTGAAGTCGCTGCAATCCCTGAGGAGCATACCCTTTTCCGCGAGTGTCCGGACTATCTCGGCCGCCCGTGGGTGCTTGAGCAGGTAGAAGTTGACCGCCGAGGGGTAGAAGCGGATGCCGGCCTCTCTCAGGCCCTTCTCGATGAAGGCCTTCTCTCTCCCGATGTATTCAAACGTAGCCGCCGTGTATGCCCTGTCCTTGAGTGCCGTGACCCCGGCTCTCTGGGCGAGGGTGTTGACCGTCCACGGTTCCTTGACCTCTCTCAGCCGTGCGGCGGTCTCTTCCGCCATGACGCCGTAGCCGAGACGGAGGCCGCTCAGGGCGTAGAACTTCGTCATCGACCTGAGCACGATGAGGTATGCATTCTCCGGAGCCTCGGCCGCTACGCTCCCGCCGGGGACGAAGTCGATGAACGCCTCGTCCACGACGAGGAAGCACCTCGACGCCCTTGCGGCGGATGCGATCTCGGAGACCGCCTCCCTGGGGAGCACCTGGGCGGACGGATTATTCGGGTTGCAGAGGAACGCCATCCGGCATCCCTGCATTGCATCGGTGAAGGCTCGGACGTCTATAGCGAAGTCGTGCTCCTCCCTGAGGGGCAGAAACCTGATCTCGCTCTGGGTGGTCTCGACAGAGGTCGCGACCGCCCTCTCGTACTCGGAGAATGTGGGGGCGGGTATCAGGACCCTGTCGGGCTTGAGAGCCCTGACAGCGAGGTATATGAGCTCGGTGCTTCCGTTTCCGCATATTATGTTGCCTTCGGTTACGCCCACGTGCCTCGACAGGTGCCGTCTCAGGCGCCTGCAGTCAGGGTCGGGATAGTTGCCGAGATACTTCAGGTGTCTCCTCAGTTCCGCCTTTATCTTTTTCGACACACCGAGGGGATTGATCGAGGCGCTGAAGTCGACCACCTTTCTCTCCGGTATCCTCAGGGCCTCCGAGATACTGTATATGTTTCCACCGTGGGTAACCATAAGAAGACGATGATAGCACTGCCGGCAGGGCCTTCTTTCACAGCCGCCGACCGGCATGGGGCAGGAGGAGAGGAAAACGGCCCCGAGGGCGGTCGCCGCCGGGGCCGATCTCGATGCTCTCGGTCTCTCTCAGTCTGCCAGCTTCAAGTCCTTCAGCCTGTCCTCTTTTATCTCGACCTTGTAAGAGGCCCTCAGCTTCTCTATGTAGCCGTCGAATGCCTCTCTCCGCTTCTCGTTGAGCAGCCTCTTCGTCAGGTCATCTTTCACTTTGTCGAAGCCGACCGCCTTCCCCTTCTTCACGTCGGTCAGCTTTATGATGTGGTAGCCGAACTGTGTCTTTACCGGCTCGCTCACTTCACCCTTCTTCATCGAGAATACGGCCTGCTCGAACTCGGGAACCATCTGTCCCCTGCCGAAAAACCCGAGGTCACCGCCCCTTGCCGCCGACCCCTTGTCTATGGAGTTCTTCTCGGCCAATGCGGCGAAGTCCTCACCGGCCTTTATCCTCTTGAGGAGGCTGTCAGCCTCCTCCTTGGTCTTCACGAGAATGTGGCTCGCCCTCGCGCGGTCCGTGGAGAACTCGCCCGGATTGGTGTCGTAGTACTTCTTCACTTCTTCGGGAGTGACACTCACCTTGTCCTCGATCTCCTTTGTCAGCAGCATGCTTATCAGGCTCAGCTTCTGGAACTCCTCGAGCTTTTCCCTGTAGGCCGGAGACTTGTCCATCCCCTGCTTCTTCGCCTCGAGGTAGATGAGTTCCTTCTTCACGAGTTCGTCAGTGAGTTTCTTGACGCCTTCGGCGTTGTCGTAGATCGCCTTCATGAAGTCGGGCAGGGCCTTGAACTGCCTCCTCAGGTCCTTCTCCATGATGTAGGAGCCGTCCACCTTCGCGATGTAGTCCTTGGTGGATGACTCGCCGTCGGCCGGTGACTTCGTGCAGCCTGCCATGATCAGCAGGACCAACAAGATACTGGATAGTGTTTTCATCTCTCCTCCGGTCTGTTTTTCTGGTTGATGCTGAATATTAGCATAACATAACGACAGGGACAAAAAGTATCAAGGTCGGGCTGCGTGCGCCGGTCCTGATGGCCAAATTGACAAAAGATATGTGCTTGAATTATATTTAGTTTCTTTTGGTGACCGCCATGTATTTTCAGGAAATAATAATGAGGCTGAACGAGTACTGGGCCGAGAGGGGCTGTCTCCTGCTCCAGCCTTACGACCTGGAGGTGGGGGCCGGGACCTTCCATCCTGCAACGTTCCTGCGCGTGCTCGGTCCCGAGCCCTGGAGGGTCGCCTATGTGGAGCCCTCGCGCAGGCCGACGGACGGCCGTTACGGAGAAAACCCCAACAGGCTCCAGCACTACTACCAGTACCAGGTCATAATCAAGCCCTCGCCGGCCGACAGCCAGGAACTCTACCTCGAAAGCCTCAGCGCCCTCGGGCTCGACCCCGTGCGGCACGACATCAGGTTCGTCGAGGACGACTGGGAGTCGCCCACGCTCGGGGCCTGGGGGCTCGGCTGGGAGGTGTGGCTCGACGGTATGGAGATCACCCAGTTCACATACTTTCAGCAGGTCGGAGGCATCGATCTCAGCCCTGTCTCCGTGGAGATAACCTACGGGCTGGAGCGGATCGCAATGTACCTGCAGGAGGTCGACAGTGTATTCGACATCCTGTGGGCCGACGGTATAAGCTACGGGGAGCTTCATCACCGGGAGGAGTTGGAGTTTTCGAAGTTCAACTTCGACTACGCGGATACAGACCTCCTCAGGAGGCTCTTCGATGATTTCGAGGCCGAGGCGAGGAGGCTGGCCGGGTTCGGCCTCGTCCTGCCGGCATACGAGTTCTGCCTGAAGTGCTCCCATGTGTTCAACCTCCTCGACGCGAGGGGGGCGTTCTCGGTTACAGAGAGGACCGGGTACATGGCGAGGGTCAGGGGGCTGGCAAAGCTTGCTGCAGAGTCGTTTCTGCGGCAGCGTGAGGAGATGGGCTTTCCGCTGCGCAGGCTTGAGGTCGAGGGCAGGAGGCCGGAGGCGGAGGGTGGAGAGGCCTGCACGACTGCCGGCGGGCAGGCTTCGGCAGCGGGCGGCCGTTCCCTCGTCTTCGAGATCGGGGTCGAGGAGGTGCCTGCACGGTTTCTGCCCGGCGCCGTAAGCCAGCTCGAGAGCCTCTGCAGGGAGACGCTCGGAGGGCTCTCCATCGACTTCAGCGCCGTACGTGCCTACGCCACCCCAAGGAGGCTCAGCCTGACCGTCGAGGGGCTGCCCGAGAGGCAGGCGAGCGTCAGGGACGTCGTGTACGGTCCGCCGAGGCATGTAGCCTTTGACGAAGACGGAACCCCCACCAAGGCCGCGATCGGATTCGCGAGGTCGCAGGGCGTGGAAGTGGAGAGCCTGAAGGTTGAGAAGAAAGGCAAGGGCGAGTACGCAGTTGCGATAATCGAGAGGGAGGGAAGACCCGTTAGGGACCTGCTCCCGGACGTACTGAAGCAGATCACCCTGTCCCTGCACTTTCCCAAGTCTATGAGGTGGGGAGAGGGTGGCCTCAGGTTCGTCAGGCCGATACGCTGGCTGCTTGCCGTCATGGACGGAGAGGTCATACCCTTTGAGATAGACGGATTGCGGAGCGGTGACCGCACGTTCGGGCACAGGTTTCTCAGTCCCGGCCCCATCGTGGTCCGCAGCGCGGGCGAGTACCTGAGGGTCCTCGAAGACAACTTCGTGATCGCCGACCACGTAAGGAGGAAAGCCGAGATAAGGGATGCGACAGTCCGGCTCTCGGAGACCGCAGGCGGCAGGGTCGTCGAGGACGAGGCACTGCTCGAGACGGTCGCGTTCCTCGTCGAATATCCCTCGGCCGTTCTGTGCCGCTTTCCCGAAGAGTACCTGAGGCTTCCAAAGGAGCTCCTGGTCACCGTGATGAGGGACCATCAGAAGTACTTTGCCGTCGAGCACGCCGACGGATCACTGCTTGAGAGGTTTGTGGTCGTCGGCAACACCGGGAGCGAAGGCGAGGCTGCCGTCAGGAGCGGGGCAGAGAAGGTCATAAGGGCGAGGTTCGAGGATGCGCGCTTCTACTACGAGGACGACCTGAAGAGACCGCTCATCGACAGGGTCGAGGACCTGAAGAGGGTCACGTTCCAGGAGAAGCTGGGCAGCCTCTACGACAAGGTGCAGAGGGTCTGCAGGGTGGCCGGCAGGCTCTCGGTGCTCGTGCCTCATGCAAGTGAGAAGATAAGCAGGGCCGCCCTCCTCTCCAAGTCGGACCTCGTGACCGGTGTGGTGCGCGAGTTTCCGGAACTCCAGGGCCTGATGGGAAAATACTACGCCCTGCACTGGGGCGAGGACCCTGAGGTTGCAGAGGCCATCTATGAGCAGTACCTGCCGGCTCATGCCGGGGGTGAACTCCCCTCAACCGATACCGGCGCTGTACTGAGCATTGCCGACCGAATTGACAACGTGGTTGCCTTCTTCTCCATAGGGCTCAAACCGAGCGGTTCCGAAGACCCCTTCGCCCTCCGCAGGCAGGCCCTCGGCATCATATCGATCCTCATAAGCAGGGGATTCGCCGTGAGTCTCGAAGACCTGGTGCAGACCGCGCTGGATGAGTCAGGGCGTGCGGTTGACAGAGGGGCGCTCGGTGAGGAGGTCGTCAGGTTTCTCCTCCAGAGGCTTGAACCCTTGTTCGCCTCGGAGGGTTATGCGCACGATACGGTCCAGGCGGTTATAGGGAGGTCTGGAAGTCTCCCGCTTGTGAAGGTCAAGGAGATAATGGATGCAGTGGAGTCGTTCAAGCGTGAGCCATGGTACAACGAGGCCCTGATCGCACTCAAGAGGGTCTTCAATATACTGAAGGGCGTCGATGAACCCCTCCCGGACACTGTCGACGAGGACCTCTTTGTTCACGACGAGGAGAGGGTCCTGTTCAGGGAGGCGAAGAGCACCGCACGGGAGGTCGAGGAGTCTGTGGCGAGGTCGGACTATACGCGCGCCCTCTCCTCGATGGGAGGGCTTAGAGGGCCGATAAACGACTTCTTCGACAATGTGCTCGTCATGGAGAAGGATGACCGCATAAGGCTGAACAGGCTCAGCCTGCTCGCCATGGTGAACCGCCTGACCACAGGGCTTCTGGATATCAGCAGGCTTCAGGAGCAGTGAACCTGCCGTCCCCTCATGCAGCTGCCGTCCGTTGCGCCGCCCAGGCGAGGGGAATTCAAGATTCAGGATACGGTGGACGATAAATGGCAGACGGAGAAGGCTCCTTCAGCGGCCTTCACAGCGTGCACAGGTTGACAAAGGACAAAAACCTATGCTATGAAAAACAATCGCTCAGCCTGTCTTACAGGTTAAAGAATGAACTTGAAGGAGGCAGCAGATGAACTTTCCGGACGATCTCAAATACCACAAGGAGCATACGTGGGTCAGGATTTCTGGCAAGAAAGTGACGGTCGGCATAACAGACTATGCGCAGGATTCACTTGGAGATATCGTATACATTGACCTCCCCGAGGTGGATGCCGAGATATCGAAGGATTCAGAGTTCTCGGAGATAGAGTCCACCAAGGCGACTTCGTCGGTGATAGCCCCTGTCTCCGGAACGGTGATCGAGGTGAACGAGGACCTCGAGGAGTCTCCCGAGATCATCAACGAAGACCCGTACGGCAAGGGATGGATCGCAGTGGTCGAGTTGTCCGATCCTTCCGAGATCGACGACCTCCTTGACAGTGCTGACTACGAGAGGTACGTCGAAGAGGAGGCGAAATGAGGCTTTTGGTCCTTGGCGCAGGTCCCGGCGGCTATGTTGCGGCCCTGAAGGCCGCCCAGCTCGGGGCCGAGGTCACGGTGGTGGAGGACACGGAGGTGGGCGGCACGTGCCTGAACAGGGGCTGCATACCTACAAAGGCACTGGTCGCATCGGCTGAAGCCATACACAAGGCGAGGAGACTCAAGGACTACGGTGTGGACGTATCGGGTGAGATCATGCCCAACCTCTCGAGGATCATGGAGAGGAAGGACAAGGTCGTATCAACACAGGTGAAGGGCATACGTTCGCTCTTCAAGAGCTGGGGAGTGAACCTCATAGAGGGCAAGGGCATGCTGCTCACCCCGGAGAAGGTGGAGGTCGAGAAGAGGGACGGCTCCGTCGAGATCGTCGAGACGGACAAGATCATAATAGCCACCGGTTCGAGGCCCGCCCAGATACCCATATTCCCTTTCGACGGCGAGCACATACTGTCGAGTGACGACGCCCTCGACATTAAATCCATACCGAAGAGCCTGATCATCGTCGGTGCCGGTGTCATAGGGTGCGAGTTCGCATGCATATTCAGGGAGCTCGGTACCGAGGTGACCATGGTGGAGATGATGCCGGGCGCGATCTCCACCGAGGACCCGGAAATATCCCGGCTGCTCGAAAAGGAGCTCAAGAAGAAAAAGATAAAGCTAATGACCGGCGTGAAGGTGGAGAAGGTCGAGGGGCGGCACGACGGGATACACGTGGGCCTCTCCGGAGGCAAGGAGCTCTTGGCCGAGAAACTGCTCGTCTCCATCGGCAGGTCGCTCAATACCGAGGGTATAGGGCTCGAGGCCGTAGGGATAAAGAAGGGGGCCAGGGGGGAGATTGTGGTCAACGAGAAGATGGAGACGAACATAGAGGGCATTTACGCCATCGGGGATGTCACGGGAGGGATTCTCCTTGCACACGTTGCGTCCAAGGAAGGGGTGGTTGCAGCATACAACGCCTGCGGTATAGAGAAGAGGATCGATTACTCGGTCGTGCCTGCAGCCATATTCACCTCACCCGAGATAGCCTCTGTGGGGCTGCGCGAGAACGAGGCGTCGGAGAAGGGGATCGACTACGTCACCGGGCACTTCCAGTTCCGCGCCCTCGGAAAGGCCCATGCCATGGGAGAGATAACCGGCTTTGTAAAGGTGGTTGCCGAGAGGGGGTCGGACAGGCTCCTTGGAGTGCACATAATCGGACCGAACGCCTCTGACCTCGTCCATGAAGCGGCAGTCGCGATAAAGGCCGGACTCAAGGTCAGGGACATCGCTGATACAATACACGCCCATCCTACCCTGTCAGAAGGGCTTATGGAGGCCGCTGAGGATGTACACGGGGAAGCCATTCACGTCCCAAAGCCTAAGAAATAGGGTGGCGGGTGATGTCAGAAGGGATTAGGTCGTCTGATTGGTTTGCCGTTGTCAGGGAGAGACAGAAGGAGCTTTTCTCTGAGATCAACCTGCTGCTGCGGGCACTCGACAGGGCGTTCAACCCCGAGAACCTGCCGATCAGTGAACAGAGCTACGGGGTCAGGAACTTCTTTCCCGAGCTCTCCTCTGTAAGGGACGTCATACTGAGGGTCCTCGGCATCCTCGAGGTCATCATACCCGAAAGCAGGAAGAACGCCTTCTGGTTCCAGAAGTTTGCAGAGCAGAAGTTCCTCTCGGACCGGAAGAGGGACCTCCTGAGGGAGAGCCTCTACAGGCAGGATACGCCCGAGAAATCACTCTTTCTCCTCTATGACTCTTTCATCAACCTCAAGGTCATCATAAACGACCTGCTGAGAGGCAGCTCGGTCTCCTACACCGGCTACAAGAACTTCGGCGACATACTCGGCAGGGAGATCAGGGAGAACCGCATCTTCGACCCCTTCAAGAAGGGTATCGACCACGAGTTCGACACCATCGACAATGCCAGGATAAAGGAGGTCGTAAAGTCCCTCGGTGAGAGCGACTACAGGAGGGAGATATCCAGTGTCTTCATCTACCTCTTCAGATTCCTCCGCTACCTCGGCCATATAGACCTCTCCTCGGACCGCTCGGTCTCCCTAAACTGTGCATACCTGATACTCGTGCTCCTCAGGTCCGAGATCAGGAGTTTCGTGAGTTATATCAACGACATGATGAAAGAGATGAACGACAGGGGGCTGAAGGATGTCCTCCAGTCCATAGCCTTCCAGTTCTCAATGGAGTCGAAGAGGGTCTATGAGCAGGAGTTGAGGGACGTGCTGCTCAGGACCTCGCCGGCTCAGATCCGCGGGAGGATGGAGAACTGTCACGGCATATTCAGGAACCTGACCGAGCAGTGCATAGTCCAGCTCGCCCAGCACTTCTCTCCGGACATCAAGGGACCGGAGATATTCCCGAGCTTCGAGACGAGGGTCGAGCAGTCCCTCAGGCTGAGGGACGACGTCTACATACTCTGCAGGTTCTTCGAGACGTTCGAAGCCAGTGCCGGAGACAGCGGGGAGCGGAGGAAGGTCTTCGAGGCGCTGAAGGACTACATGCTCTACTTCGAGAGCCTGAGCTTCAGGCTTCTCAGGTACGACGACTACGAGGAGTTCCAGAGGTTCTTCAGCGAGTTCGTCTCTATAAGTCCCGAGATGCTCGACGCACACGGGGCCCACAAGGTCTTTGAAAAGGCGCACAAGTTCAGGGTCTACCTCGAGACCACGCTGAGGCTCATATCGCAGAGGGCCGAACTCAAGGACAAGCCCGTTGACGAAGGCAGGGTTTTGAGAGTACTTCAGCAGTATCTGCCGGATTGAATTTCAGGCCTGGTTCGGGTATCATTTAAGGATAACAAACAACGGAGGTTGACATGGGAGAAATCATCGACGTTCATGCAAGAGAGATACTGGATTCGAGGGGGAACCCGACCATCGAGGTCGAGGTGGTGCTCGCCTCCGGTGCCATCGGTGTGGCGGCGGTCCCCTCAGGTGCATCCACCGGAGAGAGGGAGGCCCTCGAGCTGCGCGACGGTGACGAGAGCCGTTACCACGGCAAGGGTGTTACCGTGGCGGTCAACAATGTGATCGAAGAGATAGCGCCGAAGGTCATCGGCCTCGATTCCGAAGACCAGGTCTACATCGACAGGCTCCTCATAGAACTCGACGGAACCGACAACAAGAGCCGCCTCGGCGCAAACGCAATGCTCGGTGTGTCTCTCGCCGTGTGCAAGGCCTCGGCCGACGAGCTCGGCCTCCCCCTGTACAGGTACATTGGCGGCTGCAACGCCAAGAAGCTTCCGGTTCCGATGATGAACATCATGAACGGCGGGGCGCACGCCGACAACAACGTCGACATTCAGGAATTCATGATAATGCCGGTGGGCTTGGGTGACTTCTCTTCCTCCCTGAGGGCGGGCTCGGAGGTCTTCCAGTCGCTAAAGCAGATACTGAAGGCCAAGGGGCTGAGCACCGCTGTCGGTGACGAGGGCGGTTTCGCCCCGGACCTCAAGACGAACGAAGAGGCCCTCGCCCTGATACTCGAGGCTATCGATAAGGCCGGTTACACCGCCGGCAAGGACGTCTATCTCGCACTCGATGTCGCCGCCTCCGAGTTCTATGAGGACGGCACGTACAGGTTCGAGGAGAAGAAGTGCTCGTCCTCTGACATGGTCGACTACTACGAGGGCGTGATCCAGAAGTATCCAGTGATATCGATCGAAGACGGTCTCGGTGAGAACGACTGGGATGGATGGATCGAGATGACCCGCAGGCTCGGCGGAAAGGTCCAGCTCGTCGGCGACGACGTCTTCGTAACGAACACCGAGATCATCTCCAAGGGGATAAGGGACAGTGTGGCGAATTCAGTGCTCGTCAAGCTCAACCAGATCGGCACCCTTACGGAGACGCTCGATGCCATCGAGATGGCCGGGCGCGCTGGCTACACCGCGGTCATCTCTCACCGCTCGGGTGAGACCGAGGATACGACGATCGCAGACCTCGCAGTCGGGTGCAACACCGGGTTCATAAAGACGGGCTCCCTCGCAAGGAGTGAGAGGGTCGCCAAGTACAACAGGCTGCTGAGGATAGAGGAGGAGCTGAACGACTCCGCAATCTACCCGGGGCTCTCTGCATTCTATAACATAAGGCGATGAGCCGATAGAGGTGCGGCTGCACGAATAGTACGAATAGTGAGCGACCGGAAGGGGACCGTGCACTCTCGGCTCAGGGGTGTGCTGGACGGCTCAGGCGTTTCCGATGGTTCCGCCCTTCTGCTTTATCGTGTGCATCACGTCTTCGATCATGATCCTGTTCGTCTCCTCTATCTGCTCCACGGTCGTTTTCAACCTGTAGGCGACCTGCTCGAAATCCATGCCCTGGTTGTAGTGAAGTTCGGCTATAACTATCTTCAGGCCGTCGTCTGCTATGATCTGCCTGAGCTCGTCGTCTTCCGCCTCTATGGAGCTGCAGGCCTCTTTGAGGGACTGGCCGCTCTTGATCCTCTCTATCAGCCTGCCCATCTCCAGGTCGTATATCCTCTCTTCGTCCTTTGAAAACTCCTTGTAATCCGGCATGTCTGTCGTCCTTTCCACTCTCTGGGATTTCTGATAACCGCTGCCGCGGGGACCGCAGCCCCGCCCTTTCAGTGTAGCATATTCCCTGCAGCCTTGTCTCATGCGGAAACTCTATGTTATCCTTAGTGCGTGGAAGGGGGCAGCCTTCATGTCACGCACGGAGCTTCGATGAACGGCAGGGTCGTCGCGATAAACATAAGCAGGTACAAGGGTGTGAGGAAGGGGACCGTCGAGACGGCCATCCTCAGGGAGTCATACGGGATAGAGGGCGACGCCCATGCCTCCTCTGAGGGACACAGGCAGGTGAGCCTCCTGTCCGTCGAGAGCATACAGAGGATGAGGGAACTCGGGGTGGATGTCGGCCCGGGCGACTTCGCGGAGAACATAACGACCGATGGTATAGACCTCCGGAGACTGCCCGTCAGTGCGAGGATCGGGGTCGGCGATACCGTGGAACTCGAGGTGACGCAGATAGGCAAGACGTGTCACAGCCGCTGTGCCATCTATTTCCAGGCCGGCTGCTGTGTCATGCCCGACGAGGGTATATTCGCAAGGGTGGTAAGGGGCGGCACGATAAGAATCGGCGACGGCATATCCGTCCGGCTGCAGGGAGGCTGAATGTTCAGGGCTGCCATACTTACACTGAGCGACAAGGGTGCCAGGGGCGAGCGTGTTGATGACAGCGGAAGGCTGCTTCGCAAGGCGCTCGAGCAGGCCCGTATCGAGGTGATACACTACGCGATCCTGCCCGACGAGAAGGACGTCCTCAGAGACATGCTCGTGAACCTCTCCGAGAAGGTCGACCTCATCGTCACCACCGGGGGCACGGGACTCGGGCCGAGGGACATCACCCCTGACGTCACCCTCGAGGTCATAGACCGGGAGGTCCCGGGCATCGGAGAGGCCATGAGGCTCGAAGGCCTGAAGAAGACCCCCAACGCCATGCTCTCAAGGGCTGTGGCCGGCACAAGGGGTGAATGCCTCATCATAAACCTCCCGGGCAGTCCCGAGGCCGTCAAGGACGGTATCGGGACCGTGCTCGGAGTGATACCACATGCTATCGAGAAACTCAAGGGTTCCGACAAGGAGTGTGCCGGATGAAGACGGATGTCTCCTATTCGCTTGCCTTCCTTGCAGGGCTCCTCTCCTTCTTATCTCCTTGTGTGCTGCCGCTCGTGCCGTCCTACGTCTCGTACATAACGGGGATATCCTTCAAGGACCTGACGGGCGGGGCGGACAGGGCCCGCGTCCGGTTCCTCACGATGACGAACTCGATCGTCTTCATACTCGGTTTTTCGTTCGTCTTCATACTGCTCGGGGCGTCTTCGTCGGCGATCGGACGCCTACTCTTCGAGTACCAGGACTGGATAAGGATAATCGGCGGCATCGTCGTGATAGTGTTCGGCCTCTTTATAGCGGGGTTTCTGAAGATCGACTTCCTGATGCGGGAGCGCAAGATACACCTGAGCGGAAAACCGGCCGGATACGTCGGGACATTCATCCTCGGCATGGCCTTCGTGGCGGGCTGGACACCGTGCATAGGCCCGATACTGGGTAGCATACTGCTGTATGCTGGTGCAAAGGGTTCGGCGGTCTACGGGCTGAAGCTGTTGACGGTCTATTCGCTCGGGCTCGCGGTCCCGTTCTTCCTTTCGGCCCTTGCGCTCAACACCTTCCTGAGTTACTCGCGATGGCTCCAGAGGCACATGAGGGTCGTCATGGTCCTGAGCGGGCTGCTACTCATAGTCTTCGGAATCCTGCTCCTTGCCAACAGGGTCAGGGAACTGGCTGCGCTGGTGCCCGACCTCGGTCTCTCGCTCTGAGCCGCTTGTCCGCTCTCTTGCTGTCCGCAATCCTGAGCCGTTCGATCAGGTCTTCCGGGGCAGGGGGGGATGCCAACCTGTAGGGGGCGCCCCCGATGCTCCAGACGGTCGTCTCCACCTCCGGCAGATGCTTTGCGTCACTGTAGCGCGCCGTCAGCGAAGCAGCCGTGATTATGTCGGCTCCTGAAGCCGTGCCGGTGACGATCGTTACGGGACTGCCGACCCCTTCGACCTTCAGGAGTGTGTCATCCGCAGCGGCGAGTGAGACGATCCTGTCGTTCTCCTCCCTGTTACGGCCCACGATGACCTTGCACTCAGGCGACGTCCTGAAGTGCCTTCCTATCCTGAGGAGGTGGAGGTCCTTGACTCCCGGGGAGGGGTTGTGCAGGAGCAGGTCCCTCAGCCTGAAGGCATACGAGGGCTCGGTCAGCAGGCAGCCCCCTGCCGGTGATGGATAGTCCGTAAGGCCGAACTCCGCTGCAAGTGCCATCTGCGGCTTGCGCGTCCTACCCCTGAAGCCGTAGAGGGCCTCCCTGTCGACGAGCCCTTTCAGTTCCGGCTCGGTCGGGGGGAGCAGCTTTGCACTCAGGGGCCTCAGCACAAGGCCCTCGACCCCTGCCTCCCTGTCGACTAACGGAAAACACTCTCTCCTCTGGCTCATCGGCCTCTGGCCGAGGACTTCACCGGTGACGAGGAAGTCGGCTCCGATGAGGTCCATGAAGACCTTCGCCTCCTTCAGCATCAGTATCCTGCAGTCGATGCAGGGGTTCATGTTCTTGCCGTGTCCGAACGCGGGATTCTTCACGATGTCGAGAAACTTGTCGGCGAGATGAGATAGCTTCACCTTGAAGCCGAACTCTCTCGCAACAGGCATGGGGTCGCGCGAGCAGGACGAGTTGTCCGTAATGTCGCACCCGAAGTGGGTCAGAAAGGTTATGGCCGTCACGTCGATCCCGAGCCTCAGGAGCACGAGTACGGCGAGCGTACTGTCGAGTCCTCCTGAGAGCAGCGCGACCGCCTTCGCGTTTCCGGCTTTTCTTTCCGCCTTCTCTCTCTGCATCTCCACGTTGATCCTCCCTACGGCCGTCCGTCACTCTTCATGGACTGAAGTATCTGCTCCGGGGTCACGGTTGCAGTGCCGACCTGACCCACGACCACTCCTGCGGCGTGGTTCGAGATCACCGCCGCGCTCCTGAGGTCGGCACCTGAGACGTGCGCGAGCGTGATCGTGGCGATCACGGTATCGCCGGCTCCGGTGACGTCATAGGCGCCCCTTGCGGCCGTCGGTATGTGGCTCACCGAGGGGCCTCTTTCAAAGAGCGTCATTCCGTGTTCTCCGCGCGTGATCAGGACGGCGTCACACCTCAGTCTCCTGAGCAGGGTCTCGCCCGCCTCAATGAGAGACCCCTCGTCGGTTATCTCTATCCCCGTGCCTTCAGAGGCCTCCTTTGTGTTGGGCGTGACGAGCGAGACCCCCTTGTAGAAGTCGAAGTGGCCGACCTTGGGGTCCACTGAGACGAAGGTGCCCTGCTTCTTGTATCCCTTTGCAATGAGACGCATCAGTTTGTCTGATACCACGCCCTTCTTGTAATCAGAGACTATCAGCGCATCCCAGCTGTCCGTTTCAGAGGAGAGGAAGTCTCGTATCTTCCTCGACAGCCCGTCGTCGAGACCGCTCCGTTCCTCCCTGTCGAACCTGACCACCTGCTGGCTGTGTGCGATGACCCTCGTCTTGATGGTGGTCGGTCTCTTTCCCCTGAAGAGGCCCGATGTGTCGATTCCCCGCTCATTGAGCAGCGACTGGAGGACCTCTCCGGGCATGTCGTCGCCCCTGACGCCGACTACGGCCGCCTTTCCGCCGAGCGCCGCTATGTTTGCCGCGACATTTGCAGCGCCTCCGAGGGTGTAGTTCTCGTCCTTCACGTCTATGACCGGCACGGGCGCCTCCGGTGATATCCGCTCGACGAGCCCCCAGATGTAGTGGTCGAGGATCATGTCTCCGACGACCAGGATGTTCTTCTTTCTGAAGTTCTTGAAGATGCCGCTGTATCTCATAATGTGGCCCGGATGATGTATAATTTTACATCAAACCGTGCTGTTCGTGCAAAACATGGAAAACTCCTGGGTCCTGCTCTCTCTCGTCTCTGCCTTCTCGCTGGCAACGAGTGACGCCCTGACCAAGAAGGCCCTGAGGCTCGACAACGAGTATCTCGTGGCCTGGCTCAGGCTCGTCTTCTCCCTGCCCCCCCTCCTTCTGCTCCTGCTCTTCGTTCCGGTTCCCCGGCTCGACGGGACGTTCTATCTCTCGTTCATCCTCGCCCTTCCGCTCGAGATACTCGCCCTCACCCTCTACATAAAGGCCTTGAGGCTCTCCCCGCTGACGCTCACGCTGCCGTTTCTCTCCCTCACCCCGGTCTTTCTCATCGCCTTCTCCTGGTTGATCTTGGGCGAGAGGGTCTCGCCGAGGGGTGCGGCGGGAATCGGCCTGATAGCTGCAGGCGGTTACAGCCTGAACCTCGGTTCAGCCCGAGAGGGCCTCTTCGCCCCCCTCAGGGCGATCGCAAAGGAGAGGGGGTCCGTCTACATGATCGTGGTCGCACTGATTTACAGCATGACGTCGTCCCTGGGAAAGCTCGCCATAGAGCACTCCTCCCCGATATTCTTCGGCGCCGCCTACTTCGTCGCCGTGACCGCCTGCTTCACACCCCTCGTCTGCATCAACATGAACAGCCGCTCCAGAGTGACCGTGCTCTTGAGAGAGGCGCGCAACGCCCTGCTTCCCGGCCTGTTCTACTCGGCGATGATCGTTTCCCATATGCTGGCGGTGAGCATTGCAAAGGTCGCATACATGATAGCCGTCAAGCGATCGAGCCTCCTGATGGGCAGCATATACGGGATCGTCTTCTTCAGGGAGAGAGACATCGGGCAGAGGCTGGCGGGTGCAGCGCTGATGTTTGCAGGGTTCATTCTGGTGGTCACGGGGTGAGGAAACTCCTGTTTGCACGGTTTTCCGCCTGTTTTCTTGACAAAAAAACGGGGGGTTGCTATAGTAAAAAGTGAAAAGCTAACATAATCAATGCCGCTCTGAAAGAACAGAACTCCGTCATGTACAGAAAATTCTATGGTCTCAAGGACAGGCCCTTCAACTCCGTTCCGGATCCCGGATACCTCTATCTCAGTCCAAACCACAAGGAGGCCCTCGATTACCTCAAGACCGAGGTCGAGAGGGGATCCAATCCGGTCGTCTTCACCGGTGACATCGGCTCAGGCAAGACGGTCCTCTTGAGGGCCTTCCTCAAGTCACTTGAGGCCGGAAGCGATATCATTCAGATACTCTACCGCGGCAACGACCGCGCTGAGTTCCTGCAGATGATCCTCCTCGAGATGGGGACGGAGCCTGAAAGTGACGGTGTCGAGGACCTGCGCTCAGAGATCGACGCCCGCCTGAGGGAGTCGCTACGAGAGGGAAGGGAGGTCTTTCTCGTGATAGACGAGGCACAGGAACTCGGTACAGACGCCCTCGATGAAGTCTGCCGCCTGTCGGGTCTTCAGGAGGACGGGCGCCGTCTCGTCAGGGTCGTCATGACCGGACTGCCGGTCCTGCGGGAGAGGCTGAGCGCCTCGGGCTGCGGCGATGCACCGGGTGCCCCGTATCACCTCAGAGGGCTTCCGGATGAGGAGATATCCGGATATATCCGCCACAGGCTCGCGATTGCCGGCTGTACAGACACGGGGATATTCCCCGACGACGTCCTGAGGGAGATCAGCCGCTTCTCGAAGGGTATCCCGAGGCTTATAAACATGATCTGCGATGCCGCACTCCTTTACGGTCACTTCTCGGAGAAGAAGGTCCTCACCATGCCGCTGCTCAAAGAGGTGATTGCCGATGTCTTTGACAACGCCAACACGGAGGAGAGCTACCAGTACGAGACCGCATCTGTCGCCTCCTCCTACGTCAGTACGGATGCCGACTATGAGGCCGGAAGCGACGATCATGTCCCCTCGCAGGATGTCGACTCGGAGAAGGCGCATGGCGACGAGGCCGTAGCGGAGGCAAAGTCTGTGCCGGAAGTGTGCAGCTGTCACACGGGACCCATACCGATGACGGTGCTGCTGCTCGAGAGGAACGCGAGGATGAGGGTCAGGCTCGAAGACAGGTTTACTGAAAACGGCGTCTCCACGGTCGTCCTGTCGACGCTCGACGAACTCTTCAGGACGCTCGAGAGCGCGAACGATCGAGGACTGCAGGTCCTCGTGGCTGATGCATCCTTCTTCTTCGCCAAGGGGGGAACCGAAGACCCAGAGGGCAAGAAGGCCCTCGACAGGATACAGCGGGACCATGCGTACTTGCCGCTGATCGTGACCGCTACCCTTCCCCTGACGGTCATACGGACGAAGCTCTTTCAGCGGGGGATACCGTTGCTGCTCTACAAGCCTGACCTGAACCGTATAGACCTCTCCGAGGTCCATACCCAGTTCGATGGTTTCTTCGATGAACTCCAGCGTTGCCTGTCGAACATTCATTCCCAGTTCGAGGCCATCTGCCAGAAGACGATCAGGTGGCTGACCGAGCCGCAGGCCTCTGACAAGAGCACGGAGTGAGCAGTCATGCCAAAAACAGGAGGGCATTTTGATGAAGAATAAGCAGAAGATCGGAGAATTGTTGATTGACCTCGGCATCCTGACCCAGCAAGACCTCGACAGGGCGCTCGAAGAACAGAAGAAGACGGGTGATCGTCTTGGAGCCACCCTCATCAAGATGGGGCTGCTCTCAGAGGAGGACCTCGACTACCTGCTCGGCAGGCAGCTCGACATCCCGTCGATAAACCTCGAAAACTACGCCCCGTCGCCGGACCTGCTCGCACTGGTCCCCGAGAAGGTGATAAAGAAGTATATGGTCCTTCCCATCTCGTTCGACGGCAAGACACTGACTGTGGCGACGGCGAGCCCGAGGGACCTCGTGCTGATGGACGACCTCTCCTACATCACGGGATACAAGATCGCTCCCGTGGTTACGTCCATCACTTCGCTTGAACGCAAGATAGACGAACTGTTCAAAAAACCGGTCAGCTGGGAAGAATCCCTCAAGGTGAATGAATCTGAAGACATCGAGATCATAAAGGGGGACCACGGGATCGTCGAGGAGGACCTCGAGGACGTCCTCGAATCCGCCGAGGAGGCCCCTGTCATCAAGCTCGTCAACGCGGTTATCCTGGCCGCCATAGAGCAGGAGGCCACCCACATACATATCGAGCCCCATGAGGACTCCTACGAGATATACCTGCGCATCGACGGGAAGCTGAAGCTCCTTGTGAAGCCGCCCCCCAACCTGCAGCAGAACGTCGTGAACCGCCTCAAGATACTGAGTTCCATAGACATACTGAAACGCTTCGTCCCTGCAGAGGGATTCTTCAGGGCCAAATCCAAGGGACAGTTCTATGATATCGACGTGGCGACCATACCGTCGCTGCACGGCGAGCGGATGGTCCTCACCTTTCAGCAGCCGTTCTCGAAAGAGGAGCTTCAGCTCGAAAAACTCGGCTTCACGCCCGACACGCTCGAGAGCTTCAAGAAGCTCCTTGCAAGCCCAAGGGGGTTCATCCTCGTGACCGGTCCTTCGGACAGCGGCAAGAGCTCGACCATCTATGCAGCCCTGAACTACCTGAAGAGTCCGGAGAAGTCCATCTTCACATTCGAACGGACGGTGAAGAACAAGCTCTCCGGGATCAACCAGGGACAACCCAACGAGAAGTTCGGCTACAGCTACGAGAAGGGCCTGCAGTCTCTGCTGCGGCAGGACATGGACGTCCTCATGGCAGGCGAGCTGATGACCCGAGACGCCATAATCTCGGCCCTGCACGCCTCGCTTTCGAAGACGCTCGTGCTCGGCCGTTTCCTCTGCAACGACACCGTCGGCTCCATCTCGCTGATAATGGACCTCGACGTGCCGCCCTTCATGCTCTTTTCATCCCTCACCGCCATACTCGGGCAGCGGCTCATCAGGCGGCTCTGCCAGGAGTGCATCGAGGACTACGAGCCGCCGGAGCCACTTGCAGAGGAGATCACCGCCCTGACCGGCAACCAGAGGCCGAGACTCTTTAGGAGCAAGGGGTGTCCTGCCTGCAGCCTGACGGGCTATAACCACAGGATAGCCCTGTTCGAACTCCTCATTCCCTCCAGGGAGCTCCGCGAGGCCATACTGGCCAAGGCCCAGCCGAGCGAGTTGAAAGAGATCGCCGCCGGGCTGGATTACCGCACCTTCCGGCAGGACGGCCTCATAAAGGCCGCCGAGGGCCTGACCAGCTACGAGGAGGTCGTCAGGGTCATATA
>Ga0256830_1000197_pt1 | contig 53400 bp, 52 predicted proteins | sample 128326metaG_FD_190537 | JGI IMG/M metagenome (GOLD analysis project Ga0256830, IMG submission 190537) | Hydrothermal vent microbial communities from Lau Basin, Pacific Ocean - 128-326 | ecosystem: Environmental > Aquatic > Marine > Hydrothermal vents | place: Pacific Ocean: Lau Basin | collected... | reverse complement strand
TTGAGATCGAGGAGCTTCGCCTTCTTAATGGAGCTGAGGAGGTAGTCGCGGAACTTTTCGGGAAAGAGCCACTTTATGCCGAGCTTCTCGGCCCACTTGATAACGCCCTGGTCCGCGGTGACGAGCAGGGCATCCAGTTCTCTTGCAAGGAGGATGAGGTCCACGTCCTCCTTCGAGTCTATGATCCCCTCCCTGAGCGCCTCCCTGTACTTCCTTCGCAGTTCCTGTATGATCGCCTTCTCCCCCCTGCTGACGACACCCCTGACCGCAGACTCCGCAACCCGCAGGCCCTTGTTGATCCGCTCCCTGATGTCCTCGATCAGCTCGTACAGCAGGAAGGCCGGACACGTCAGTTCGTACTTGCTCGGCGGCTTCTGATGCAGGACCACGAGCAGGTCGCCGGAGAGCTTGTCCCTCTGGACGAAGTTGAGCAGTTCCTTGAATATGGAGGGAGGCATGTAGAACTCGAGTATGGGGACCTGTGCCGCGAGGAACAGAAAGCCCTCGAGTGCCTCAGTCGGCGTGTCGCCGAAGTACTTCCGCGCATCAGGGTTGACGAAGAGGCTCGTATCGAGGACCACCCTGCCGGGTCTGAAGCGCGGCTCACCCACTGGACGGTGCCGGCCCGACCCCCTATCCCTGCTCTGCATCCGTGATAACCCTGCAGGTGTCATGGATGTTGAAGTAATAGGTGTTCCAGCGGCCGCAGGACGAACACCTGCCGGCCCACTGCTCGGATGTGTGGCCGCAGTTGAGGCAGCAGTAGGGAAGCCTGAGCGTCATCTTCATCTCCAGGGCCGTCCCGAACTCCTCGGCAGCCTTGTCTGCCTGGCCCCGCTTGAGGTATATGCCGCCCTTAATCCTCGCTATCTCTGGAAAGGCAGACGGGTTCTCCATCCCCTGTATGGTCTCCAGGGCGTCGTCGAGCATCTCGAGCCTGTAGTAGAGCTTGGCGAGGAAGAACTTGAGGACATTGTCGGACGGGTTCTCTGCAAGGCTGCTCTTGTAGAGCCTTATCAGGCGCGAGGGTTCCCCTATGTTGAGGAGCAGGTCCTCGAGCCTTGCAAGCACTATCATGGACTTGTGCTGCTGGTAGGTCTTCTCGAGGTAGTTTATGGCCTCCTCCGTGTTCTCCTCCTGGACCATCACCTCAGCGAGGCCGAGGTGCGCGGGGATGAAGTCCTTGTCTATCTTCAGCACGTTCCTGAATGCCTTCTTCGCCTTCTCGAGCTCCCCGGCCTCGAGGCTCTCGCGGCCGTATTCATACTTGTAGCCCACGAGCATCTGCTGCTCGCTGTCGTCGTTGGACTGCTTGACGATCTCCTTCTGTAGGTATATCAGGTCGTCCCACCTCGCGAGGCGCTCGAGTATCTCCCGCTTCCTGAATAGGGCGGTCATGTTCTGCGGGTCGTTCTCGAGTATCTCGTCTATGAAGTGGAGCGCCTCCTCGTGCTCGCCCATCATCTCCTTGACCTTGACGAGGCTCAGGAGGGTCTCTGCGTTCTCCGGATCAGAAGAGAGCGCCCTCTTGAAGTAGTCGAGCGCCTCCTTGAGGTCGCCCTTCTCGACGGCGAGTTCTCCCAGTCTCAGGAGGGCCTGCACGTTCATCGGGTCTTCCTTGAGTATCTCCTTGAGGGCGTCTCCGGCGACCTCGGTCTTCCCGGCATAGACGGCCCCGAGTGCCCTCGAGTAGAGTGTCTGTATCCTCTCCTGTTTCTTCTGCCGCTTCTGCGCCTGTATGTTGTCTATCAGCCTGCGGGTATCCCGTATGGTGTAGACAACGAGCATGAGGAGTGCACCTGCCGTGGCGGATATGAGCACGAGGGCCATCTTCGGTATCTCGTATACGAGGTCGTTCGTGACCATGACGGTCACGGACTCGCGGTTCAGGACCGCAAAGTATGCCATCAGCCCAAGAAACAGGATGAATATAAACGTGATAAGTTTTCCCATCAGTGTAAGTACCTCTCTTCCTTAATTAGTTGCCGTGGCCCTGCAGGTCTTCCTCCTCCATCTCGATCACAGGGGCATCGAGCCAGAGCTTCTCGAGCTCGTAGAAGGCCCTCGTCTCCTCTTCGAACACGTGGACTATCACGTCGCTGTAGTCCATCAGCACCCAGCGGCTGAGATTGTATCCCTCCACGCCGGCCGGTCTTATGCTCTCCTGCCTGAGCTTCTCCTCGATGTTGTCGACTATGGACCTCACGTGGGTGGTGCTCTCACCAGAGCAGATCACGAAGTAGTCGGCCATGATGGACAGGTCCTTCAGCTCGAGGACGAGCACATCCTTCGCCTTCTTGTCCAGGGCCGCCCTGACCGCCGACCTCGCCTTTTCGATACTCTCTAAAGGAATCACCACCCTTCTTCCGGACTATGGATCACCGCAAGTCATTGTAAACCTTATTTGAAATTATATAGGATTCCACGGTTTCAGGCAACAGGTATTTTATGCTCCTTCCAGCCCTCAGCCGCTCCCTGATCTCGGAGGCGGATATCCCGATGGGCGTGCAGTTCATGGATATCACGCGTCGGCCGCTCTTGAGTGTGAGCACCGCAGGGGTCTCACCGCCGCGGCCCGTCCCCTCGTCCTCGATGAACGGGGATTTCAGTATCTCCTCTACACCGTAAGGCGGCCTGCTGACGACGATGAAGTCACAGAGCTGTATGAGCCTTTCGGGCCTGTACCAGTTCGGGATGTCGAGGAACGCGTCGACACCGAGGATGAAGAGGGGCTCCAGCGGCGGGTGCTGCTCCTTAAGCTCCTCGAGGGTCGTGACCGTGTAGGACTTCTCGCCCCTGCGGCATTCCATGTCCGAGACCTCGAAGTAGGGGTTGTCCCTAACGGCGAGCCTCACCATCTCGAGCCTGCAGCCGCCTTCGGCAAGGTCTCCGGACTTGAGCGGCGGGACACACGAGGGCATGAAAATGATCCTCTCGAGACCGAGGGCCTCCCGGACCTCCTCGGCAGCCCTCAAGTGACCGAAGTGTATCGGGTTGAAGGTGCCGCCGAACACGGCCGTGCGCCCCTCGGCCAGGAGGGCGGCCGCCGAGCCCCTGGAAACCCTCGCCGCTCTATTTCCTATCGTCGACTCCTCCTGCCACGGATGCGCTTCCTTTCATTTCATTGATTATAACATTAAACGGAGAGGACGGTCTGCACGGCGCGTGGTGCGAGAGAGGGGAGTCGAACCCCTACGGGAAACCCCACTGGATCCTAAGTCCAGCGCGTCTGCCAGTTCCGCCACTCTCGCAACAGGGCCAACACCCTCGGAAGTCGCGTTAATTTTAAATGATTCCCGGGCAGCCGGTCAATTCGGACACGGGTCCCCGGCCCGCCGCCGCCCGGGCAGGTTTCACCTCGTTGCCGAGTTCTGCTATCATGGTTGTTATGAAACGGATCAGGATCGGCAACCAGACGGCCTTCTCCGCCCCTCCGACGCTGCCCTTCGAGTATGCAGCCTCGAGCGGGTTCGACGCCTTCGAGTGGTTTCCCGACAGGGACGACAGCGGCAGGGGTTGGGACGTGCAGGACATAGACGCCGAAACGAGAAGATACATCCGGGAGACTGCGGAGACCCGCGACATGGCGCTCTCAGTGCATGCATCGCTGAAGGCCGACCCCATGATACCGGATGCGCACGGCCTGCTGGTCGAGGAGTTCGAGTTTGCACGTGAGATCGGAGCAACCCTGTTCAACATCCACCTCGGTAACGGCGAGGGGATGGAGGCCTACGTCAGGGCTGTCACGCCCCTCGTGATGCTCGCCGCAAGGATCGGCCTGAGGCTCTCCATCGAGAACACACCCCTTACGGGTCCGGAGGACTTCAACACCCTGTTCGGCCTGCTCGAGAAGCTGGGACCTTCAAAGGTGGCCCACGTCGGCATGTGCCTCGATATCGGGCATGCAAACCTCTGCGCGCAGACCAGAAACGACTACCTCGGCTTCATCGGGCGCCTGAAGCCCCATGTGCCCCTGATACACGTCCACTTGCACGAGAACTACGGTGATTCAGACAGCCACCTGCCCATCTTCACCGGACCGTCGGGCGAGGAGCCGTCGGGAATCGAGAGGTTCATCGAGTGGATCAAGGAGCGGGGTTTCTCGGGCTCCATGATACTCGAGCAGTGGCCCGCCCCCCCATCGCTGCTGAATGCGGCGCGTGAGAGGCTCTGCCGGATGATCGAGGAGATCCAAAGACCGAAAGAGGACAAGAGGTGAAGGGACCGGAGAAGATGATCATATACAATCTCTTCCCCCTGCTCGCAGGGCGGTTCACCGAGTGGGAGGGTCACATTGAGCGGGCCTCGGACATGGGCTTCAACTGGGTATTCGTCAATCCCATACAGCTCCCCGGTGCCTCAGGGAGCCTCTACTCGATAAAGAACTACTTCAGCTTCAACCCCCTGCTGATCGACCCCAGTACAAAGGCGTCTCCGAGGCAGCAGGTGGCGGAGGCGGTCGAGACCGCCCGGAGGCTCGGCATGGAGATGATGATAGACCTGGTCGTCAATCACTGTGCCGTGGATTCGGACCTGATACAGGAGCATCCCGAGTGGTTCCAGTGGGAGGGAGAAAGGGTGGCCAACCCCTACTGCTACGAAAACGGCAAGAGGGTCGTCTGGAAGGACCTGGCCAAGTTCGACCACCGCAACACGCCGGACAAGGAGGGGCTGTTCCGGTTCTTCCTCAAGGTGGTGACGTTCCTCGTCAAGCTCGGGTTCAGGGCCTTCAGGTGCGACGCCGCCTACCAGGTGCCCGGAAGTTTCTGGAGGAGGCTCATCAGTGAGGTCAAGGAGGTCCATCCCGACGTGCTCTTCCTTGCAGAGACACTCGGGTGTCCGGCCGACCAGACGAGGAAGACCGCGGCAGCCGGGTTCGACTACATATTCAACAGCTCGAAGTGGTGGGACCTGCACAGCCCGTGGCTCATGGAGCAGTACCACCTCACGCGCGACATAGCACCATCGATAAGCTTCCCGGAGAGCCACGACACGCAGAGGCTCTGCGAGGAATTTCACGGCAATATCAACGGCATCAAGCAGCGATATCTCTTCTCCGCACTCTTCTCCGCAGGGGTCATGATGCCCATCGGCTTCGAGTTCTGCTTCTGCAGGAGGCTCCACGTGGTCAAGACGAGGCCCAACGACTGGGAGGAGACCGGCATCGACCTCAGACCGTTCATACGAGAGGTCAACGGGATCAAGGCACGCCATACGATCTTTCAGGAGGACGCGCCGACCGAGATACTGCCGAGCAGCAACCCCAACGTGCTCGTGATGTGGAAGGCCTCGACGACCACACACGAGGAGGCCCTGATCATCCTTAACAAGGACATCCACAACAGGCAGCACTTTCATGCCGAGAGCCTCCAGGAGTACGTCCAGGCCGGCGCTCCGCTGAACGACATATCGCCTGAGCACCGCATCGACTACATACCCGAGCCCTTCTCGTACGAGCTGCAGCCCGGTGAAGGCATAGTGCTCATAACCACGAGGGACCCGGGCGAGGACGACTGAGGCGGTCACTTCTCCCGTATGTACTCATATATGTTCAGGTAATGCCCCCCGGGGTGGTTCCACGAGTAGTCGTACCTCATGCCGTTTACCATCAGCTCCCTGAAGTACTGCGGATAGACGTACCACATGCCGACGGCGCGCCGGAGGGCGGACTCGAGACCTTCGCAGTCTGGATCGTTGAAGACGTATCCGTTGCGTTCACTGTAGGGCCTGTCCGAGTAGTCCGCATCAAAGACCGTATCCTTCAGCCCGCCCGTCGCCCTGACCACAGGGACGGTGCCGTACTTCATGGCGATCATCTGGGTAAGTCCGCACGGCTCGAAGAGGCTCGGAATGACCATGATGTCTGCACCGGCGTAGATCAGGTGCGAGAGTTCCTCGTTGTATCCTATCTCGAGGTGGCAGTCGGGGTTGTCGTTCAGCTGGTGCTTCAGGTGCCAGAACGAGTCGCTGATCCCGGGATCAGGGCTCGAACCGAGCAGCACGAACTGACAGCCGTTGCCGAGGGAGTAGAAGATCGCATGCCTTATGAGGTCCACGCCCTTCTGGTGGTCGAGCCGTCCTATGTACGAGACGATCGGCTTGAAATCCTGCCTGAGCAGCAGGCGGTGACGGAGGGCCTCCTTGTTGCCGTACTTGAGCTCTATGTTGTCGATACCGTAATTGTAGGGTATGTAGCGGTCTATCTCCGGATTCCATACATCGTAGTCGATACCGTTGAGAACTCCGCCGAACTTCCCGCCGTGCACGTGGAGGGTGTGGTTGAGTCCGTACCCGAGGTCCGTGTTCTGTATCTCCCAGGCATAGCCGGGGGACACCGTTGTCACGAAGTTCGAATATACGATCCCGCCCTTCATCAGGTTGATCGCAGAGGGATTGAAGTTGTCCTGAAGCCGGTCCGGACTGAAGTAGTAGTCCGGCCGGTTCAGACCGACGGCCCGCAGTATGAACTCACCGGTCACGCCCTGGTGCTTGAGATTGTGCAGCGTATAGCAGACGCGCGGATGGGTCATGCCGAGGTACTTGTAGATGTCGAAAAGGAGCACGGGCACGAGGCCGGTCTGCCAGTCGTGGCAGTGGATGATGTCCGGGTGCTTGTTCGCCTTCAGCATGAACTCGAGGGCCGCCCTGCTGAAGAAGGCGAACCGCTCCGCGTCGTCGTGATGGCCGTAGTATATGCCGCGGTTGAAGAAGTTGCGGTGCGAGTGGGGATCGATGAAGAAGCACTTCCTGCCGTGCACGAACCCGAAGAATACGGTGCAGTGCACCCACTCGTCGTAGAAGGGCACATAGAGGTCATGGAAGACCTCCTGTAGCGCGTAGATGTGGTCGTACCTCATGCAGTCATACTTGGGAAGTATGATCTCCACGGAATTCCCCCTGATCTCGAGCTCCCGGCTGAGCCCGAAGACCACATCGGCGAGGCCGCCCACCTTGGCCACCGGCGCACACTCTGTCGCTACCATGACTATGTACATGTTGGCTACTCCTCGAGAGGCCCCTGACGAGTCCAGAAAAAACCCCTTCAACAGCGGACTGAGACTAAGGAGAGTATAGCACAAGGAATGACCTGATACAAGAGACGTGTCGGCGCCGGGCTGACCGGCAAAAACGGTTTCATGGTTTCGTATTCAGGTTGACACGGACCTCAACCTTTTGTTAGCTTAGCACTGAAACGGGGTGCCTTGCCCGTTCACCCTGCCGGCAACTGGGGGCATCGAGTGTCAGCAAAGAGAGAAAACAGTGAAGAATACTTCAGAGACAGCCCTGGAAGCAGAGCCCGTACAGGGCGGGCCGATGAGTCCGGCCCCATGTACACCGCCGGGGAGAAGCCTCCCCCTGTATACGGCTCCGGCGAGATTCCGAGGCGCTACAACATCGATACGCTCGTAGTCATGCCCGTCAACGCTGATACGAGTTTCATCTACTGGGAGGTGACGGACGAGCTGATCGAGCAGAGGTGCGGCGGGCCGAATGCCGAACTCGTCGTCAGGGTGTTCGAAGGGGGATCAGAGGTCTGCTCGTTCAGTACCGGGGAGACCGTGGGCAAGCACTACATAAAGTATCCGGCGTCGTTCAGGCCGCTCGCAGCAGAGATCGGCATCCGGAAGGACGGCGGGTTCGTCGCGCTCCTGAAGACGAAGACCGTATCCGGACACCGGCCGGTGACGGAGGGACTCTGGATGGAGAGGAGGGAAGCTGCCGGCACAGAGGTGTGGATACCCCTGAGGGACGGCCCCGCCTGCGCATCGCCGCGCACTGCTTCCGCCTTCCGGCGCATCTTCGGAGAGACGGCCCGAAGCGGCGGCCGGCCAGCATCAAGCACCGCGTTTGCGGTCCGCAGCCCCTGATCACTGATACCATGAAAGGATACTGGCTCCCCGTACTCCACTCCCATCTCCCTTTCGTCAAGCACCCGGAGTACGACTATTTCCTTGAGGAGCACTGGCTCTTCGAGGCTGTGTCAGAGTCGTACATCCCGCTGCTCATGAAGATGAAGGCCTTGGCCGATGAGGAGATCGACTTCAGGCTGACGATATCCATAACCCCTCCACTGCTCGAGATGCTCTCGGACGGATACCTCACTGAGGAGTACCTCAAACACCTCGACAAGCTCATCGAGCTCTCGGGTCGAGAGGTCGAGAGGTTGAGCGGTGACGCGGACTTCCTGCCCGTGGCCACTTTCTACAGCGAGAGGTTCAGAGAGATAAGGGCATTCTTCGAGGGGTTCCTCGACTGCAATGTGCTCAACGGTTACCGCCATTTCCAGAAGGCAGGCAAGATCGAGCTCATCACCTGCGGGGCCACCCACTGCTTCCTGCCGCTGCTTGGAGTCAACCCGAAGGCCGTCGAGGTCCAGATCAGGGTGGCCGTGGACTCCCACTGCAAGCACTTCGGGGAGCCGCCCCGCGGGATATGGCTGCCCGAGTGCGCCTACTCCGAGGGGCTCGACAGGGTGCTCAAGGAACACGGGCTGAATTTCTTCTTCCTCGATTCACACGGGCTCACTGAGGGCAGCCCCGCTCCGGTCTACTCCGTCTATGCCCCCGTATACACGGTCAACGGCGTGGCTGCGTTCGGCAGGGATCCACGCTCGTCGAAGCAGGTCTGGGACTCGAACGAGGGATATCCCGGCGACTTCAGCTACCGCGACTTCTACAGGGACGCAGGCTTCGACCTCGACTTCGAATACATCAGGCCGTACATCAGCCCTGACGGGGTCCGCACGTTCACGGGGATCAAGTATCACAGGATCACGGGCCGGACCGAGTCCAAGGAGCCCTACGACCCGGCGGCCGCCCGTGAAAAGGCGATCGAGCACGCCCTCCACTTCCACTCCGAGAGGGTGAAACACGTGGACGCGCTCCGGAACTTCATGGACAGGCCCCCTGTGGTGGTCTCGCCCTATGACGCCGAGCTCTTCGGCCACTGGTGGTTCGAGGGGCCGGACTTCCTCTACCACCTCTTCCGCGAGATACACGAAAGAGGAGACCTGAAGGCCGTCACCCCTACGGAGTACCTGCGCCTCCACCCTAAGAACCAGGTGATATCCCCGAGCCCCTCCTCATGGGGATACGAGGGCTACTACGACGTCTGGCTCAACAGCGACAACGACTGGATATACAGGCACCTGCACTACATGGCCGACACCATGGAGGACCTCGCAAACAGGCACTACCACGAGACGGACCACCTGAGGATACGCCTGCTGAACCAACTGGCCAGGGAACTGCTGCTCGCACAGAGCAGTGACTGGGCCTTCCTGATGACCACGAAGACCGCGGCCGAGTACTCGGCAAAGAGGACGAAGGAACACATACACAACTTCAACAGCCTGCTCGACGGTCTCCTGAACGACCGCATAGACACGCGCCTCCTCGAATGGCTCGAGTACAAGAACTCGATATTCGACGACCTGGACTTCAGGGTCTATGCAAGCAGGCAGGCCCCACCGCCTCGAAGACCCTAATCCTTCAGGGGCTCTATCTCGAAGGCGAGCACGCCGTGGGGCGGCTCCTTGTAGTGGAATATCTCCAGCAAAACCTTCAGCGCCTCCTTGAGGTCGGCGGCTCCAGGGACCACCCTCTCATGGCCCTCGTACGCGAGGAGGTCCGAGATGCCCGGATAGGCACGGATACTCCGTACCACGACCTCCGTGGAACCGTAACGGATCACGTCACCCTTCTTGACATCCGCATACGGCGCGATGTTGACACGCACGTCTATGGTCTTGCCGCCTCTCCTGACCGCCTCTTCCCACCTGGGATCGAGGTCGAAGTGGAAACTCGCCCTTGATTCCGACATCTCTCACCCCTCCTTCCGCTGCATTCTGCCTGCGGCATCCCAGGCCGCAAAGCAATTCCTTCCGGATTTTTTTTATAATATAGTCGCTCCATTATTTTATTATAAAAGCTCTTGCACCAAATATATACCTGAAGGAGGCATGAAATTGGAGAGGGTCTTGAGCGGCATGCAGCCGAGCGGATACCTGCACATTGGAAACCTTATGGGAGCGCTGCGCAACTGGGTGAGGCTGCAGGAGGAGTACGAGTGCTTCTACTTCGTTGCGGACTGGCATGCCCTGACCACGAACTACACCAACCCGTCGGTCATTCGGGACTACACCGCAGACCTGCTGCTCAATTTTCTCGCCGCCGGTCTCGACCCTGAAAAGTGCACCATATTCGTCCAGTCGAAGGTGCCCGCGCATGCCGAACTCCACGTCCTCCTGAGCATGATAACCCCGCTCGGCTGGCTCGAGAGGGTGCCCACGTACAAGGAGAAGAAAGAAGAGATCCGGAACAGGGACCTCGGCACCTACGGCTTCCTCGGCTATCCGGTCCTGCAGTCCGCCGACATCCTGCTGTACAGGGCGAAATACGTCCCTGTAGGCATCGACCAGGTGCCGCACCTCGAGATAACGAGGGAGATCGCGAGGAGGTTCGCCTTCCTCTACAAGAACGACGCACTGTTGGAGCCTGAGCCCCTGCTCGCCGAGTTTCCAAAGGTCACGGGAGTGGACGGCAGGAAGATGTCGAAGAGCTACGACAACGCCGTCTACCTGAACGACCCGCCCGAGGTGGTGGAGAAGAAGATACTCACAATGGTGACCGATACGCAGAGGATGAGGAGGACCGACCCTGGTGACCCCGAGAGGTCCCCCGTGTTCCAGCTCCACAAGGTCTTCTCCTCGAAGGACGAGCTGGACGAGGTGGCCGAGGGCTGCAGGAAGGCGAAGATAGGGTGCATAGACTGCAAGAGGATACTGATAAGGAATCTCTTCAAGGTGCTCGAGCCCATATGGACAAAGAGGCGGGAGATTTCCGCAAGGCCAGGCCTGCTGGACGAGGTCGTCGCCTCAGGAGTGCAGAAGGCGGGTCGGGCTGCGGCCGAAACGATGGGCATGGTGAAAGAGGCCCTCGGGCTCTACTGACGCCCCCTGCGTAGAGCCTCCCTCAGGGCGGCAAGGAATATCCCGTTTTCCTCCGGGGTCCCGACCGTGACCCTGAGACAGTCCCTGAGGGCGGGCCCCATGTACCTGACGAGGACCCCCCTGGTGAGGAGCCCCCTGTAGACTGCCTCGGCGTCTCCGACCCTGAAGAGTATGAAGTTCGCCTTTGAAGGATAGGGGGTCACGCCGTCCGTCCTCTTCAGTCCGCTGTAAAGCCTCTCCCTCTCGTTACGTATCATCTTCAGGGCCTTCTTCACCTCTGAAAAGTTCTTCAGTGCCTCCACGGCCACCGCCTGCGAGAGTGCGCTCACGTTGAAGGGGAGCCTCACGCGGTTCACCGCCTCGATCAGGTCCTCCCTGCCGATGAGCATGCCGACCCTCAGGGCGGCGAAGCCGACCTTGCTCAGCGTCCTCATCACCGTAACGTTCTCGTGATCACCGAGCAGGTGCAGCATCCCCCTGCCGCCCGAGAAGGGCTGATAAGCCTCGTCTATTACGACGATGCCCCTCGATGCATCGACGATCCTCATTATCCGCTCTGTGGAGAAAGAGTTGCCCGTGGGATTGTTCGGAGAGCTCAGGAAGACGAGCTTCGGGCGGTGCTTCCTGACGGCTGCGAGCATGCCATCGACATCGAGGTCGAAGGCGCTGTCGAGGGGTACGGAGACGGCGTCCTCGCCGAGGGCCTGTGCAATGATGCCGTACATCGAAAACGTCGGGACCGGAAAGAGGACCGGGCCTCCGAATGTGGTGATGAGATACGATATGAGCTCGTCGGAGCCGTTTCCAGGAAGGATCTGCCCTGCCCTGAGCCTCCATAGGCGCGCCGCCGCCCTCCTCAGCTCCCTCGCCTCAGGGTCTGGATACTGGTTGGTCCGTACGTCACTGAGCGGAGCGAGAAAGGAGGGAAAACCGTAGGGGCTCTCGTTTGCATCGAGCTTCACCCTGCACGGGACCTCCTTTGCACTGTAGGGCTTGAGCCTCCTTATGTTCTTCCGAAGCAGCCTCTCGATCTTCACCCGTAGATGATACCATTTTCAGCCCCCTTTTATCTCCTTGAAGACACCGTTCTTGAGAGACACGGCTATACGGTAGGGGATGCCGTCCTTCACGAAGAAGTACTCGCCCGCCTTTTCATACAGGTCGAGCCTGATCTCCTCTCCGGCCTCTATGTAGAGAGTGCCGGCACGCTCCGCACCCTCGGGCAGCCTGTTATCATCCGGGAAGCCTATCGCGCTCATCTTCGTCACGCGTGCCACGTAGGGACTCACCTCTTCGGCCTGGAGCTTGCGCTCCCCGGCATACCAGCCGTCGTCCCTCCTGGTGACTGCAAAGGACTTTCCTCCAGCCTCCCACCTGATCTCCCTGATCTCGTCCTCGGGGATCGACAGGATCGTCTTGTCCCTGAAATCGTCCCTCTTTGTCGGCAGGGAGTCGGCAAAGCTCGATTTCACGAGGTAGACGAACGGGTCGTCCTTGCTCCTCACATAGACGAGCGAAAACTTCGGGCCGCGCCTCCCCTTGTAAAGGGTGTACTCCCTGCCGCCGGCAGAGACCACCTTCACGTAGTCGCCTCCGCCGTCCACACCGTAGTCCTTGTACCGGTCTTCCTTGTCGGTTATGGGGTTTTCGAGCACGGTCTCCTTGAGCCTGCCGATGAGCTGCTCTATCAACCCTCCGTCGGCCTTCCACCGGACCGGGCGGTCCATCTTCCATACTCCGCCCTCCTTTTTGAAACCGAAGACCTCGCCCCCGCTCCTCACCTCGAGCTCGACCACCGAAGCATCCGGTTCAAGAAAGGTCTTCCTGACGGGCCCCTCCTCGGTCAGAATGGAGGCGAAGTAGAGAACCACCAGGGTGAGCGCGGCCAAAGGGAGTATGAATCTCCTCACAGGATCACCCTCCTTCTCTTCCTGTAGAACCATACACCGAGGCCGGTAAAGACGGCGAGCAGGGGGGGAAGGACGACGGACGAATACCTAACCGCCCTCTGGAGCGCCGGGGAGAGCTCCCTCACCGGCCTGCTCTCTATCCTCTTCGCCCTGATCGATATCAGCGTGTCGTCCTCAGCCAGCCAGTCCACCGCGTTCAGGACGAACTGCGCATTCTCGCTCATGCCTATGAAGTCGTCAGAGGCGAAGTCACTGTCCGCTATGACGATTATACGGCTCTCCCCCTCCTTCAGCGCCTCTCCCTCCTTCTTCTTGTCACTGAAGATGCTCTTGAACCTACCGGAGACCACCGCCGCCACAGGCTGGGGCGGGCCGCTGAAGTCCTTCTCCTTGAACCTCCTGTCCACGGCCACGTAGAACGGCGCGTTCAGCACGCCCGAGCGCTCGGATGTCCTCGCAAGCACGGCAGCCTCAATGCCATCCTTCTTCTCGATCCCGAGCGGCGAGGCGAACCCGAGCGTGACGGCCTCGATGTTCCTGGTGATGACGCTCTCCTTGCTGAAACCGGTTATCCTCGGAAAGAACGGATACGGCGTCACGGTCCTGAAGACGAAACCGCCGCGCCTCTCACTCACGTTCACCATGCCGGACGACAGGTCGTACACAAGCGCGGGCCTCAGGTCTATACCGTAGCCTGCGAGCATACCTTCAAGACCGGTCTCGACAGTGCGGCCGAACCCGTACTGGAGGTCCGCATCGACCCTGTCGAGGAGGAAGAGCGCCTTTCCGCCCTTGAGTATGAACTGCTCGACGGCGAAGACTTCGTCATCGCTGAGCTTCTTCTCGGGCCCTGCAACCACAAGGAGATCGGCACCGCTCAGTCCCTCCTCGTCAAGCCCGACACTCTTCACCTCGTAGCCCTCTTTCAGGAGCTCCTTGAGCCTATCGTACGACCTCTTATCCCCGCCCTTCCAGAAGGCGAGCGTCTTCTTGTCGCTCTGGAGCCCCTTTAGTATGGACGATATCCGGTACTCGAGCTGAGAGACGTCGGAGACGACGGGGATGTTCTCGATCCTGTCGCCGTGGACAAAGGCTATCCCCATGTAGACCCTCTTTATCTGTATCCGGTCGTCCTCCATCACGTTCACGCGCACGGGAGGTATGCCGTAGAGGCGCGCGGCCCTCTCGAGCTCCGGGGCGTCTTCTGCACTCACCACGTCGAGCCGTATCTTTCCCCTCGAGAGCGCCCTGTAGTCGTTCAGCATGTCGAGGGCATAGCGCGTCCTCGTGCTGTAGGGGTACGGTATCTCCTTGGAGAAGACGACCTTGACCGTGACCGTATCGTCGAGTTCCCTGACGAGCTTCTCCGTGGCGGGACTCAGGGAGTATATGCCGTCCTCCGTGAGGTCGGCCGTGAAGACATACCTCTGAGCGAGGAGGTTCCCGAAGATCACGATGACGATCACGGATATGAGGTTTATCAGTCCGTATACGCCTCTCATCCCCTTCTCCTGTAGAGCATGTATGTTGCAAGAAACAGAAAGAGGAGGTTGAGGGTGACGAAGTATACTACGTCGGACGAGCGGATGACGCCCCTCAGCATGTTGTCGAAGTGGGGCACCACCGCGACCCTCTCGATCCATGCCTGCATCCAGAGCGGAAACAGCATCTCGAGCCTGCTCAGGACGAAGAGAACGAATATGATGCCGAACGCCGTTATGAAGGCCACCACCTGGTTGACGGTCAGTGTGGATGCGAATATGCCTATCGATATGTACGAAGCACCGATCAGAAGGAGCGCGAGGTAGGACGCCGCTATCATGCCGGTGTCAGGACTTCCCAGCAGGTAAAGCAGCATCGGGTAGAAGAGGGAGAAGGCGAGCGTCACCGCATAAAGGACGAGTGATGCCGCATACTTGCTGAGCGTCACCTGCCACTCCCTGACCGGCATGGTGAGGACGAGCTGGATCGTGTCCACCTTCCTCTCCTCTGCAATGGAACGCATGGTGACGGCCGGCATGAAGAACATGAGCAGCAGGGGCATCACGTCGAGCATCCCCCTCAGCTCGGCCTCTCTCCTCAGGAAGAGCGAGTTCGCAAAGAACCATCCCGTTATGACGAGGAACATGCAGATCACCACATAGGCCATCGGTGAATAGAAGTAGTGTTTGAGTTCCTTCCTGATGAGTGAAACCGTCGTCATCTCCCGGTCAACTCCCTGAACACCTCTTCGAGGCTCTTCTTCTCAGCGTGAAGCTCGAGGAGGACCACGTCCTCCTCCTTGCAGAAACGGAAGACCGCCTCCCTCACGTCCTCCTCGCCGGAGGGGATGAGCCTGAAGGCAAAGATACCGCCGTCCGAGGTCACGTCCTCCACCCTGCCGAAGCGCTCGAACGCCGCGGGCTTAACCGAGCCCTTGTACTCGATCCTCACGCCGCCGCGCATCCTGCCGCTGAGCTCTCCTACCGGGCTGTCGGCGACGATCGAGCCCTGGTGTATAACGATCACCCGGCTGCACGTCGGCTCCACCTCTGAAAGTATATGGGTGGAGAGCAGAATCGTCTTCTCGCGGCCGAGTTCCCTGATCAGGCTTCGTATCTCTCCCACCTGGAGGGGGTCCAGGCCAGAGGTCGGCTCGTCGAGTATCAGGATGTCGGGGTCGTGCAGGATCGCCTGTGCAAGCCCGACACGCTGCCTGTACCCCTTCGAGAGCGTACCGATCGTCCTGTGCAGGACGTCCCCGATGCCGCACCTCTCGGATGCCTCCCTGATTGCAGCCCTCTTCCCCTGGTTCAGCCCGCGCACTGAAGCGGCGAACTCGAGGAAGTCGTAGACAGAGAGGTCTTCGTACAGCGGAGTGTTCTCGGGAAGGTAGCCCATCCTCTTCTTGACCTCGATCGGGTGCTCGGTCACGTCGAGGCCGTCGACGAGCACGCGGCCGCTCGTTGGATCGATGTAACCGGTGAGGACCTGCATGGTCGTGGTCTTGCCCGCGCCGTTGGGGCCCAGGAAACCCACGACCTCTCCCTTGCTCACCTCGAAGGACAGGTCCGATACGGCCCTGATACCACCGTAGTCCTTGTTCAACGAGCTTACCGAGATCATTGGAACAGGCCTGGCTGCAGTCTCTCGTAACGGGGAGCCTTGTACGCAAAGGGTGCAAGGCACGTAAGCGTATTTTCAACAAAGGGGGTTTTCGTTGTCAAGAAAAGATAAGGACAAAACTGCTTGAAAAGAGCCGGGATATCGGTTTTTCAGGTCTTTATTCACGCGTTTCTCATTGTTTCTGCAAATTCGGAGGCATCCGGAAGCGCCCGTGTGGAGCGTGCGCCGGGGCTGTGCGGGTGTTTGCAAATGCCGCGGTCTTATGCATATAATAAGACCTGGACCAATGGTAGGAGGGGCGGCCTGCCGGGTATCGACGCTCGAGCTCTCACCGCCGGACGGCATTGACGTATATTCTCCACGGCATATACATAGTCTGCCTTCTGTTCATGTCCTCCGTGCTCATCGCGAGGAGCAGGGGAGCGACTGATGCACACCTGAAGAACATCTTCTGGGCCCTGGCTGTCTTCGCCATCATGAAGGCAGGGGCCTCCCTCACGGCATTCGGCAGGCAGGCAGGAAACGCTCCGCCCTATATGCCGGACCTCAAGGGCAACACGAGAATCATGCTCACCGTGCTCTCCAACATATTCCTCTTTCACTTCGGCATAAGCATACTCACCTACAGGCTGGTGACGCGGATCGACTACAAGATATTCCCGCTACTGCTCTTCGGCGGCTACATGATGCTCTACGCCTCGGGCTCGGTCGAGACGTCAGAGCTCGTGAAGACCAGCCGCATCAGCTTCGCCTACAACGGTGCAATACTCGGCTTCGTCGGATGCGTGAACCTCTACCTGCAAAAGAAGAGGACCTCCGGCAGGCGAAGTGTACTGTACGGACTGCTGATGCTGGGGAGCGGGCTCTTGGCCTATGCGTTCACAGAGGGTGCCGCCGGCCCGATCAGGGTCGAGGGCTGGGGTACAGAGGCGTTCGAGGCGGCGACCGCGGCCCTCCTTGCAACCGCCTCGGTGCTCGTGACCGGCCTGCTGAAGAAGGAGACCTCGAGGAAGATAGGCTTCATCTGAGGACCGCGCTGCTGGCAGGGCCGGCCGCGCACAGGTATCGGGTTGATCCGGGGCAGCGCCTCTCCCCGCCCGCCGGGCTCAATAGAAGCCCTGCATCAACCTGTCGGGATCGACCGGTGCCTGCGGCCTGGCGACAAGCGGGACGTCCCTGATCACGGGTATCCGCTCTTCGAGTGTCGGCCTGTCGTTCCTGTAGATGATCCCCGTCGGTATCCTGTCGCCCCATTCGAGGGCCTTTCTGAAGGCCTCGATCCTGTCCGTGGGGTCGTGGCCGCCTGACACCCGGTACACCCGTTCGCCGTACCACTGGTATGTGTTTACCCTGTTGAACGTCACGCACGGCTGCAGGATGTCGAGGAGCGCGAACCCCTTGTGCAGGAGCGCCTCTTTCATCAGGAGCCTCAGATGCTCCGTATCACCCGCATATCCCCTCGCTGCGAAACTGCAGTCGAGCGCTACGGCGAGCGCCAGCGGGTTGAGCGCCTCTGACAGGCTGCCGAAGGGCTGGGTCTTGGTGACCACGCCCTCCATGGTCGTCGGGGAAGCCTGCCCCTTCGTAAGGCCGTAGACCTGGTTGTCGTGGACGAAGAGCTTCACGTTCACGTTCCTCCTGGCCGCATGGATCAGGTGGTTGCCGCCCTCGCCGTAGCAGTCTCCGTCTCCGGCGACTGCAATGACGGGCATCGCGTGGTTTGCAAGCCTTATGCCCGTGGCCACCGGGAGGGTCCTTCCGTGCAGGCCGTTGAATGTGTGGCACCTCATGTAGTGCGGCAGCTTGGCAGCCTGCCCGATGCCGGAGACCACGGTGATGCCGTGAGGCTCGATATCGAGCTCGGCGAGTGCCTCCTTCAGGGTCTTCAGGATCGGAAAGTTCCCGCATCCGGGACACCATGCAGGCGTGCGGCCCTCAAAGTCTCGAGACGTGACCATCGAGTTCTCCTGCGAGGCCCTCGAGCGTGAACGGCCTCCCGTCGTATCTGTTTATAAGCACGTCGAAGCCGCGGCCGGTCTCTGCCCTCATGAGGCGAGCGAACTGGCCGGTCGCGTTGTTCTCCACGCATACCGTGAGTCTCGCACTGTCGAGTATGCCGAGGTAGTCGAACCTGTCGGTCGAGGGAAAGGGGCAGAGCTCGCTGAAGTGGAGCATGGCGACCGCGTGTCTCCGGGAAAGCAGGTCGACCGCCTCCCTGATGACCCCGTACGTAGAGCCCCAGCCCGCTATCACCACGTCCGGCCGCTCGTCACCGTAGAGGATCGGCGGATCGATCTCGCGCCTGAGCAGGGGGAGCTTCCTGTGGAGCCTCTTCTGCACCATCCGCGCCCTCGTCGCGGCGTCCTCGATCAAGTGTCCCTCCTCGTCGTGTTCGTCGCTGTCGGTCACCACCAGGTGGGCCGACTCGCCGGGCACGGCCAAGGGTGACACACCGTCGTCCGTCAGCCGGTGGCGCCTGTAAGCGGCAATGCCCCGCAGGGCCTCTCCCCTGAGCCTGTAGTCGCGGTTCCTCAGCCTGCCGGAGTCGAGGCCGCTGAAGGTCCACTCGCTGTCTGCGAGGTGCTGGTCCGAGAGTATGAGCACGGGGACCTGGTACTTCTCGGCAAGGTCGAAGGCCTTGTTCGTCAGGTGGAAGGCCTGCTCCGGAGTGCCGGGTGCGAGGACGACCCTTGCAAACTCGCCGTGTCCAGCGTGCAGGACGAAGAGGAGGTCGGACTGCTCGGTCCTCGTGGGCAGTCCGGTCGCCGGCCCCGGCCTCTGCACCTCGGCGATCACCAGCGGCGTCTCCGTCATTGCAGCGAGCGAGAGGCCCTCTACCATCAGGGCGAAGCCACCGCCCGAGCTGCCGGTCATGGCCCTCACACCGGCAAAAGAGGCGCCGAGGGCCATGTTTATCGCAGCCACCTCGTCTTCGGCCTGCTCAACGACAATCCCGTATTCTCGGGCCCTTGAGGCGAGGAAGACCATGATGCCGGTAGAGGGTGTCATGGGATAAGCCGCGTAGAACCTGCAGCCGCTCACAAGCGCGCCGAGGCCGACCGCGTCGTTGCCGTTTATGAGCATGAGGGGCCTCTCCTCTGCCGGCCCGGACACCTTGAAGCCGCACGCCCCGCAGGCCCGCAAGGCGGTTTCGTACCCGGCCCTCGCTGCATTGATGTTACCGGCGGTGACATCCTCTCCCTTCTTCCCGAACCTCTCCCTGAGCAACTCCTCGAGAACGCCGAGGTCCATGCCGAGCATTCCGAGCACCGCGCCGGTCGCCACGGTGTTGGCCATGATCCTGCCGCCGGCCCCTTCGGCGATAGACTCGAAAGGTATGTTCACGAACCCGGGCGTGTCGAAGGTCCTCCCGGCTGAGGAGGCGTCATAGATGATCACACCGCCGTCGGACAGGGCCCGCCTGTGAGTCTCGACGGTGTTGAGGTCGAGCGCGACGAGGATGTCGACCTTCTCCCTCGGGCACGACACCGGCCTGTCAGAGAGGCGTATCTGGTAGAAGTTGTGTCCCCCGCGTATGCGGGACATGTAGTCCTGGTTCGTGAAGACATGGAGGCCCGAGCGGGAGAAGACCCTTGCAAGCACTCCGCCTATGGTCTGAAGGCCCTGGCCGGCCTCCCCTCCTATCCTGATCGTGTAGTCCATCCACCCCCTCTGAAGTCAGCCGTTTCAAGCGGCAGCCCCTCTGCGGCCGTACAGGTTATAGTATACCACCGCCTACCGTCGAGGGCAACATAAAAGCCCTACTCCGCAGGTGTGACCACCGCCATGACGACGAGCCTCTCCCCCTTCGACGCCTTGAAACCGTGCGGCACCATCGGGTCGCATAGGATCGCCGTCTTCTCGTCGGCCTCGATCTCCTCGTCGCCGACGGTGAACACGCCCCTGCCCTCGACACAGTACATCATGAGCCTCAGGGGCGCCTTGTGGGGCTTCAATTCCTGCCCGGGCTCCAGACACATGAGCGCCACCCGCATCTCGGGAGTGTCCGCGAGCATCTCCCTCGAAATCCTGTCCTCGTGAAACGTGATGAGCCTCTTCAGATCCAGCACCTCGGCCATACCTCTCCTCCTTGATCCAGACGGTCTCCGGCACCATGCGCCGGGAAAACGGCCTCCATCGCAACCAGGCCGCGCGATGCACTATAATTATACTATACCGGAACGCCGGAGGATTCCACGAGCGAGTCGGTTCCGACCGAGTCGGTTCCGACTGAGTCGGTTCCGAGCGAAGAGTCCGGGGTATGATTCAGATCATATCTTTCTCCGAGTCTCCGGCATATAATCATGGGTACAGACTTCAACAACAAACGGAGGGACGAAGAGATGGAAAGAGATTCTATGAGGGGTTGCCCGTCCTGCAGCACGGCCGGAGATGAATCCGCTAAGAGCACATCCAAGGGCACCGGCCTCTCTCACTGGCCGATACAGATAAGGCTCATCGGCACGGTCGCCCCGTTTCTGAACAATGCCGACCTCCTCGTGGCCGCCGACTGCACTGCATTTGCAGCCGCAGACTTCCAGGGCAGGTTCCTCGGGGAGAGAAAGCTCCTGATAGGCTGCCCAAAGCTCGACGATGCGCGGTTCTACGTCGAGAAGTTCACCGAGATATTCTCAAACATACCGATAAGGAGCGTCGCCTGCCTCAGGATGGAGGTACCGTGCTGCGGAGGTCTGACCGTGATACTCAAAGAGGCGCTGAAGGCGTCGGGCAAGGAGATTCCGCTGAAGGAGACGGTTCTCGGCATAAAGGGTGATGTGATGAGGGAGGTAGAGATTGACTGAAAAGAACGGCGATAGGGCGGGAGTGGTTCAGGGAAGGCTGAAGGACCGGGTGGTCCTCAGGATAAGGGCGTTCGAGCCCTACTCGTCCGAGTTCACCTCGGAACAGATCGGCGTAATAGCCGACATAGCGGAGAAGTACGGTTCAGGGGTCGTCCATGTCACACCGAGGCAGACGGTCGAGATTCCGGACATAGAGCGCTCCACACTCTCAGAGATAGAGAATCTATTGGACGGACACGGGCTTGTGCCCGGTTCGACCGGCAGATACCTCAGAAACGTCATCGCATGCTCGAGGTGGTGCCTCTACAATGCAGTGCCTGTGAGCGACCTTGCGGCGAGACTCAACAACCTCCACGCAGGAAGGATCCTACCCGGCAAGACGGACATCTCGCTGTCGGGTTGCGACTTCTCGTGTGTACGGTCGAGGACGTCCGACATCGGCGTCATCGCAAGGGCCGAGATAGAGCTGACGGATAAAGAGTGCAAGAAGTGCTCGCTCTGCGTCAAGGCCCCGCTCGGGTGCCAGGTGGATGCCATAAGTCTCTCCGAGGGGGAACTGGCCATAGACGCAGACAAGTGCGTAAGGTGCGGCTTCTGCTCCAACGTGTGCAGGCCTGGGACCATAAGGGTGAAGTCGACGTCGTTCGATATATACGCAGGCGGCCGCGGCGGCATGAGGCCGAGGGAGGCCGTCTTCCACAAGAACGTCGGCTCTGAAGAGGCGCTCATCGAGGAGATCGGGGCGATGCTTCAGAGGTACGCCGAGTACGGCCGCGAAGGCGACAGGATGGCCGATATCATTGAAAAGGAAGGAACCGGGTTCCTGGAGGGATGAGCATGGAAAGAGAAGAGATGTCATTCGACCTCGAGATGCCCTCTGTAGGGGTGATCAAGGGAGTGCTCGCCAAGGACATCGAGGTCGTCGGCGAGAAGGTGGTGAACCTGAGGACGTGTGCGCGTCCATACAGGAACATCTATTCGGTTGCCCAGCTGAGGACCATAAAGAACGTCATCGAGCGGTACGGCTCCGGCAAGGTCCACCTCAGCCCCAGGCACAACCTCGAGATACCCGAGGTGAGGCAGAAGGACCTCGACAGGGCGCTCAAGGAACTCTATATCGCCGGACTCTTCCCCGGAGGGGCCGGCACGTCCGTAAGGAACATCTTCACGTGCCCGCACTGGTGCCCTAAGGCCGTAAGGCCCGTGCAGGAACTCGGCATGATGGTGAGCGCCAACTTCGCCGACAGGGACATGCCGAACAAGGTCACCGTGTCCTTCGCCGGTTGCTCCAACGCCTGCTCGCGTCCGCAAAACACGGACATTGGAGTGATAGCAGTCGGCAGGGTAGGCACCGGAAGCAGCGGATGCCCGGACGGATGCACCGAATGCATTGAGGCGTGTCCGTTCGGCGCCATAGAGAGGGCCGGCCGCGGCGTGCGGATCAACGACAAGTGCATCTACTGCCTCAGGTGCGTCGATGCATGCACCGATGGTATGCTGACCGTCGAGGAGACCGGCTTCAGGGTCCTCATCGGCGGCAAGGAGGGCTCCACTGTCAGGTTCGGGGCCGAATACGCCGTCTTTGCCGGAGACTTCGAGGTGCTCGAGATCATAGAGAGGGCATTGAGCAGTTACCTCAAGAAGGCGGAGTTCAGGCCCGGAAGCGCGAAGAAGAAGGAGCGGCTCGGAGAGGTGGTCGAGAGGCTCGGGCTCGAAGAGTTCATGAAGGCACCGCCGGCGTGACGCGCACTCTACCGCTCCTCCCTGAAGCCCGCCAGGTAGTCGGCACCCTCGGCTCCGGGCATTGCGTCGACGTCGAACTCGGGGACATCCCTCACGATCCTTCTTATGTACATCCGCTCGGCCCTGTCGAGGGCCTGCATCCTCCTGAGCGAGAAGGCGAGGGAGGCGGCAAGGCCTGAAAACCCGCCGGCAGCCTCCAGCCAGCCGACCCCGGTGGCTGAAGAGGCGATGTACCCGGCGAAGGTGCCCAGCGTCATGACGAAAAGCGGGAGGATGTAGATGATGAAGTAGCCCTTAAGGTGCACCCTCCTGCCGAGCCCTATCATGACCCTGTCCCCCTTGACGGCACCCACAGGGTTTTCGACCTCGAGGAGCATCCCAGCGCCTCCGGGCCTGCAGAGACCGAGCTTGGCCATGCCGCACCCCCTGCACGACCTGCCCTGCTCTATCCTGACCAAGGCGATGCCGTCACTCGTCTCAACCACCCTCCCGGTCTCCACGATGCTCTTCATGGTGCAAGTCTACCAGACCCGCGGCCCCGGAGGTTATGATATATGTCATGCAGCCTGCCGACGCTTCTGAAAAACGCCCCCTTTTTGGAGTATAATAGACGATCATGCTTTCACCCGAAGAACAGATCGAGACCATCAAGCGCGGCACCGTGGAGATAATCAAGGAGGAGGAACTCCTCGCGAAGCTGCGCGAGGGTCGGCCCCTCAGGGTCAAGGCCGGGTTCGACCCCACGGCGCCGGACATTCACCTCGGCCACACGGTCCTGCTCGAGAAGATGAGGCAGTTTCAGCAGCTCGGCCACGAGGTGATATTCCTGATCGGCGACTTCACGGGAATGATCGGTGACCCCTCGGGGAAGTCCGAGACCAGAAAACCCCTGACAGAGGAAGAGGTCCTGAGGAATGCCGAGACCTACAAGGAACAGGTCTACAAGGTGCTCGACCCCGAGAAGACCCGCATAAGGTTCAACAGCGAGTGGTTCTCGAAGATGAGCGCGCTCGAGATCGTGCGCCTCGGCGCAATGCAGACCGTGGCGAGGATGCTCGAGAGGGACGACTTCAAGAAGAGGTTCGAGGCCAGGCAGGACATAACCATACTCGAGTTCTACTACCCTCTGTTTCAGGCATACGACTCCGTCCACCTGAAGGCCGACGTCGAGCTCGGCGGCACGGACCAGCGCTTCAATCTCCTCATGGGCCGGACATTCCAGAAGAGGTCGGGCCTCGACGAGCAGGTGGTCATCATGCTGCCGCTGCTTGAGGGCACGGACGGCGTGCAGAAGATGTCGAAGAGCCTCGGCAACTACATCGGCATCTCGGAGCCGCCCAGAGAGATGTACGGAAAGCTGATGTCGATCAGCGACGCCTTGATGATCAAGTACTACGAACTCCTGAGCCACATAAGCCTCGAAGAGCTCGATGCCCTCAAGAAGGGGATCGAGGACGGCACGGTCCACCCGAAGAAGGCGAAAGAGGCCCTTGCGCTCGAGATAGTCGGGCGCTACTGGGGCAGGGAGGAGGCCTTGAAGGCCCGGGAGGAGTTCGAACGGGTATTCAAGGAGAAACGCCTGCCTGACGACATCCCGGAGATCGAGACGGCGTGGGAGGACTCCGGCATTTGGGTGCCCCGCATACTGAAGGAAGGGGGGCTCTGCAAGAGCACCGGCGAGGCTATGAGGCTCATACAGCAGGGCGGCGTATGGGTGAACGACCGCCGGGTGACCGACCCGCAGGAGAGGTTGGCCGAGGGTGAATACGTCATCAAGGTGGGAAAGAGGCGCTTTCTGAAGCTCAAACCGAAGCGGTCCCATGATGACTGAATCAACAGAGACGATCCTCAGGCTCCTGCTCGGTGCCCTGCTCGGCGGCATCATCGGGTTCGAACGCCAGAGCCACGGCCGGCCCGCGGGGTTCAGGACACACCTGATCGTCAGTCTCGCCTCGGTACTGATAATGATCGTCTCCGACAACTTCTACCGTACGAGCACGCTCGACCCCTCGATAATAAGGATCGACCCTGCAAGGATAGCCGCCGGCGCAATAACGGGCATCGGGTTCCTCGGTGCAGGGGTGATAATCAAGTCGGGCCTGACCATCCAGGGCCTCACCACGGCGGCATGCCTCTGGATCGTCTCGGTCATAGGGCTTGCCGTCGGAAGCGGCCTCTACGTTCCGGCCCTGACCGCCTTCCTCATCACGTTCATTGCGCTCTGGGTCCTGAGGCGGGTCGAGGTGAGGGTCTCCCGCCTGACTTACAAGATACTGACCCTGACCACAGAGCCCGCCGCGAAAGAGCAGGACGTGGCCGGCGTGCTCAGGGAGGCCGGCGCAAACATTGCAAACATCGAATACGAGATGGACCGGGTCAAAGACGAATTCACATTCCACGTATCCCTGACTTTCAGGAAGAAAGAGGTCGTCGATGCGATCCTGGAGAGGATATGCAGGCTGCCCTACGTGAAGAGGTTCAGCCTTAGAGGATGACGGCGAGGCAGGAGATGGTACAATGGCCAAGACCGCGGACATAAGGAGACTGAAGGAGGCCCTCTGGAGGGACGTGAGGCACGTGCTGCTCGACATGGACGGCACCCTCCTCGACAGGTACTTCGACGACTACTTCTGGGAACACCTCGTACCCGAGAAGTACGCTGAAAAGCACGACATCACCTTCGGCAGGGCCAAGGAGGAGCTGCTCAAGAAGTACAAGGTGCACGAGGGCACGCTCAACTGGACGGACATAGACTTCTGGTCGAGGGAGCTCGACCTCGACATACCTGCGCTCAAGGAACAGATAAGGCACCTGATAGAGGTTCACCCGCACGTCGAGGACTTCCTCTGCGCACTCAAGGATGCCGACAAGAAGGTCGTGCTCGTCACGAACGCCCACTACAAGACCCTCAAGATAAAGATGCGCAAGACGCAGATCGGCCGGTACTTCGACAGGGTGATCACCTCCTCCGAGATAGGCTGTCCCAAGGAGGAGACCGCCTTCTGGCAGAGGGTGGAGAGGATACTCCGCTTCGACAAGGAGAGGACCGTCTTCATCGATGACGTGAAGGAGAACCTCGAGGCAGCAGGGGAGTTCGGCATCAGGTACCTGGTGCTGAAGACTATGGCGAGTTCAAAGGAGACGGAACCTGCAGGCAACGGCGGCGGATTCCTCGCCGTGAGCGACTTCAAGCAACTCCTTCCCCGGCACCGATGAGCCTGCTGGAAGCGCCCATCGGCACGGGCTCCACCAGGATATCCCGCACCGGCCGGGTGTAGCCCATGCCTCAACCCTCAGCAGCCGGCTCCTCTCTTGCCGGCTGCCACAGCCGGCGTGACACGAGGCTGCCGTCACCCTCCATCCTCCACTCCACGTGGAAGCAGCAGCCCTCCTTCTGCGGAAAGTCCGACCTGTAATGCGCGCCGATGCTGCAGCGTCTCTGCAGGGCGGCCTCTGTGACGAGGGCGGCCGTCTGGATCATGTTCTTGAGCTCCAGTTCCTCCCTCGTCCTGTACTGGTGCCGGAGAATGTCCGCGAAGTTTGACAGCTCCTCCCTTGCAGCACCGAGGGATTCGGCGCACCGTATTATGCCCACGCGGTCCCACATGACCCTCCTCAGCCGCGTCTTGATCTCCTCGTAGCCGTCGATCCTTCCGTATGCCGGAGGGGAGGCAACCGCGGGAAGGTCCGGTACGGCTCTGCCGGCGGAGGCTTCTGCAGCGGCCTCTCCAGCCTTGGCACCGAAGACGAGTCCCTCGAGGAGGCTGTTGCTCGCGAGGCGGTTTGCACCGTGCACGCCCGTACAGGCAACCTCGCCGGCGGCATAGAGGCCCTCTATGTTCGTACGCCCGTTCGTGTCCGTCCTGACCCCGCCCATCATGTAATGGGCGGCGGGCGAAACCGGTATCCTGTCCCTCGTTATATCTATGTCGTACTGGAGGCAAGTCCTGTATATCCTCGGGAACCTCCTCTTCACGAACGCGGGATCGAGGTGCGTGAGGTCGAGATAGACGTACGGGCTGCTCGTCCTGACCATCTCGGATATTATCGCCCTCGAGACCACGTCCCTCGGCGCGAGTTCGGCGTCCGGATGGTAGTTCTTCATGAAGGGCTCACCGTAAATGTTCCTCAGGATGCCGCCCTCGCCCCTCATCGCCTCGCTCAGCAGGAACTGCGGCGCAGCCGGTGCAAAGAGCACCGTCGGATGGAACTGCACGAACTCCATGTCCTCCAGCACCGCGCCAGCCCTCAGCGCGATCGCCATTCCGTCGGACGTGGTCACCGGCGGATTCGTGGTCCTCGAGAACATCTGGCCGCCGCCTCCGGTCGCCAGCACCGTGGCACGTGCGAGCACCCTGTACATGCGGCCTTCCTTCAGCACGTACGCCCCGCGGCATTCACCGCCGTCGACGACGAGGTCCACGGTCATGGAGAAGGGAAACCTCCTGACACCCTCGAGGGAGACGACCTTGTTGATCAGCACACGCTCTATCTCCCTGCCGGTCGAGTCTCCGTGGGCGTGCAGCACCCTCCGCCGAGAGTGGGCCGCCTCGAGCGTGAAGTCGAGTTTCGTGCCCGCCCTGTCGAACTCGGCACCCCACTCGATCAGCTCGATTATACGCTCTGCACCCTCCTCGACCAGGACCCTCACCGCGTCTTCGCGGCAGAGGCCGTCACCCGCCTTGAGGGTGTCTTCGAAGTGTATTCCGACCCTGTCTTCGTCACTCATGGCAACCGCAACGCCGCCCTGGGCATACTCGGTGCTCGACTCCCGCATCACGTCCTTGGTCACCACGAGGACCTCGCCGTGAGACGCCAGCTCTATGGCCGCCCTCAGTCCGGCCACTCCGCTTCCTATGATCAGAAAATCCGTCTTCTCCGTCTCCATTCCGTCAACTCCACGTCCGCCACAGGGACGCCTCCCGTCGAGGCGCCGAATCGGGGCGACACAACGTCCCCTGCGTGAGGATCATCCTACATCGGACAGATCAGCCTGCCGAGCACCCCGGTCAGCCTGAGGTTTTCGCTGTAGTCGACCGGGCAGTCGATCAGCGCCGGACCTCCAGCGCTCAGGGCCTCCCCGATAACGGCCTCCAGGCGGTCGTCACTGCCGACCCTGTACCCCCTGAAGCCGAACCCCTCGGCGAGCCTGACCCAGTCGGGGCTTCCGAACCGGGTGAAGAACTCCCGGTTGTAGCTCATCCGTTCCTTCCACTCTATGAGACCGAGGCCGCCGTCGTTGAAGACAAGGACGACGATGTCGAGCCCGAGCCGCTTTGCGGTCTCGAGCTCACCGAGGCTCATCATCAGCCCGCCGTCGCCTGCAACCGCGACCACGTTCCTGCCGGGGTAGAGGAGCTTGGCCGCAACCGCGCCCGGGATCGATATGCCCATCGAGGCCAGACCGTTGGAGATTATCACGGTGTTCTCCATCGACGGCCTCAGGAACCTCGCAAGCCATATCTTGTGCGCCCCCACGTCGGAGACGACGATGTCGTCCTCGGCGAGCAGGTTCCTCAGGGCCTTCACTATCCTGATCGGCTTCAGCGGATATCCGTCCTCGGGAAAATCCTCTTCGCATATGACGAGTTCCCTGAGAGTGCCGTAGTAGGAGGGGTCTTTCGGGGCGGCCAGGTTCTCCGCCAGGTAGTCGAGCGAGCCGGCGATGTCGCCGATGATCTCGAGCCCGCAGTAGCTGGAGTCGACCTCTGCACCCGTGGTGTTGATGTGGATGATCCGCTTCCCGCCGCCGGGGTTCCAGTACTCGGGGTGGAACTCCACGGGATCGTAACCGACGGTGATTATCAGGTCCGACCGCTCGAACCCGCAGGATATGTAGTCGCGGCTCTGAAGTCCCACCGTCGAGATGAAGCACTCGTCCCGGGAATCCACGACCCCCATCCCCATGAAGGTCGTCGTCACCCCGATGAGCGACCTCTGCACGAACCTCCTCAGCGCTGCCGAGGCCCCTGACCTCACGACCCCGTTGCCGGCGATGATGATGGGCGACTCGGCCTCGTTTATGAGCCTTACGGCCTCATCGAGCACTGCGGCCGGAGGCGCCGGAGGGGCCGACTCCTGCGGCTGAAGCGGCCGTGCGTCCGTATGCATCAGGGCGATGTCCTCGGGGAGCTCGATGTGTACGGGCCCCTTCTTCTCCGTGGCCGACACCTTGAACGCCTTCCTCACGATCTCGGGCACTGTACCGGGGATGACGACCCTGGTGCTCCACTTGGTTACGGGCCTGAAGAGGGAGAGCACGTCTATGTACTGGTGGGACTCCTTGTGTATCCTCGACAGCGCCACCTGTGCCGTGACCGCCACCATGGGGGCGAAGTCGAGGGCTGCGTCGGCGACACCGGTGATCAGGTTCGTGGCCCCGGGGCCGAGCGTGCTAAGGCACACCCCCGGACGGCCGCTCAGCCTGCCGTAGACGTTCGCCATGAAGGCCGCTCCGCGCTCGTCCCTCGTCAGTATGAACTCTATGCCCGAGGAAGAGAGACTGTTCATGAACTCGAGGTTCTCCTCGCCCGGGATGCCGAAGACATGCCTCACTCCTTCCGCCTCAAGCGACCTGACGAAGAGTTCCGAGACCTTCATGCGGACATTATAGCAGAAAACCGCCCCCTTCCGGGCCGCGCGCACTTGAGTTTTGAATCGATTTACTGATAAAGTAATCCATGGTGCGGATCGCGGTCGTAGACGGTCAGGGCGGCGGTATCGGGAGCACTGTCGTGAAGAGGCTGAGGGAGGAGTTCGGACCCCGCATCGAGATACTGGCGCTCGGCACGAATTCGGCCGCCACCTCGGCGATGATGAAGGCACGAGCCAACAAGGGCGCAACAGGAGAGAACGCGATAATCCGCAACACCGCGAGGGTGGACATCATCGTGGGCCCCCTCAGCATAGTGCTTGCAAACGGGATGCTCGGCGAGCTCACGCCGGGCATGGCGGCGGCCATAGCCTCCTCGACCGCGAAGAAGATACTCATACCCATCAACCAGGAGGGCGTGGAGATCGCTGGATTCCAGAAGGAGCCGCTTCCCCACCTCATCGAGAAGGTGGTGGAGAACCTGAAACCTGTGGTAACCGGGAGGTGATATCCGGAATGTGTGAGGCGAATGCATACGTGTACGAAGACGGTGAAGAGACCCTCTACCTCGAGAACGTGGATATCCTGAGACCCGAGGGCGAGAAGGTATTCATGCGCAACCTCTTCGGAGAACAGAAGGAGTTTGAAGGGAAGATAAAGGAGATATCTCTCCTGAGGCACCGTATAGTGCTGGAAAAACAGTAACCGAAACCAGGTAACGAGGTCACCATGAAAACAACCGTCATCAAGCTTTTGACCGTCTTTGTCGGCCTGTCGCTCCTGTTTGTGATGAGGACCGAGGCTTCGGCCTTCGGAGGCTGCGAGCAGGACTGCGGAAAGTGCCACGCCCTCTCCTCAGGAGAGGCACAGCAGGCACTGAAACAGCTGATACCCGACATCCAGGTCATTGACGTGAGGATGTCTCCGGCAAGGGGGCTGTGGGAGATATCCCTCCAGACGCGCGGCAAGAAAGGCATCGCGTACATGGACTTCTCGAAGGAGAACGTCATCATAGGCCAGATAGTCAAGATAAAGACGAAGAAGAACCTCACGAGGAGCCGGCTCGTAGAGCTCAACACCGTGGACTTCGCGCGGATACCCCTCGACGACGCCCTCGTCCTCGGGGCACCGGATGCCTCCTACAAGGTCGTAGTGTTCGCCGACCCGGACTGCCCGTACTGTGCGAAACTCCACGAAGAGCTGAAGAAGATCATAGAGCAGAGAAAGGACATAGCGTTCTTCATAAAGCTCTTCCCCCTGAAGATGCACAAGGACGCATACCGCAAGTCCGTCGCCATACAGTGCAAGAAGTCGATGGAGATGCTCGAGGACGCCTTTGCAAAGAAGGATATCCCCGACCCTGAGTGCAAAACCGACGTCATCGACAGGAATATCGAGCTCGCCGGAAAGCTCGGCATCACCGGCACTCCGACCATAGTGCTGCAGAGCGGCAAGGTCCTAAGCGGCGCGATAAAGGCCGACCGGCTCATCGAGCTGATCGAGGAGAAAGAAGAGACCGGCGGCGGTAAAGAAAACCCCGGCGACTGAAAGAGTTCACCCGCTGGGGCCGCACCGGCCCCAGCGGGACGCCCGTCTTCCGGCCACACCGGCCACCCGCTGTCCGCCTCCATACCTCCGCGTGCGCGCGGCACCGCAGGGCCACCCTTTTGCTTTTTTCCCGGCCGAACAAGTATTATACCTGCACTGTTGAACAATGCAATGACCTCGTTGCACATAAGAACGTTCTCTTGGAGGTTTCCGTGAAGGCAAAGGACATAATGGAGCAGGTGAAGGATCATCTCTCGCCGGACGACACCATCAGAGACGCGGTGAACAAGATGCGGGTCGTCAAGCGGGACGACGGCATAGTCGGCGTCAAGGGCATGATAGTGCTCGACCGAGAGGGCAATCTCGTCGGAATGGTCTCGGTCAAGGACATACTGAAGGCGATAATCCCCTTCTACATGACGATGACCGAGCTCGGGGAGTTCACGTGGGAGGGCATGCTTTCGGAGATGACGAAGAAGGTGGCCGACAAGAAGGTCGAGGAGATCATGGTAAAGGACGTAATAACCGTTCCCGAGGACGCCCCCTTGATGGAGTGTGCCGATTTTATCGTCAAGCACAACCTCCAGCGGGTCCCGGTGGTGGACAGGGAGAAGAGGGTGGTCGGTATCATCTACGTGCGGGATCTATACAACGCCATCGTTAAGGTTCTTCTGAACGACAAGGAGGTGGAGAACATATGACTCAAGTGACTCAAGAAGCGGCAGCGGCGTCACAGCCCTTTGTAATGGATACGGTCTTCTGGACCGCTACGACCATATTCGTGCTCGCATACGCCGTCATAGTATCGGAGAAGGTCCACAAGACCGTGGTCGCGCTCTTCGGCGCGGCCCTGATGCTCGTGCTCAAGATACTGGAGCAGTACGAGGCCTTTCACGTCGAGGAGTTGGGCGTAGACTGGAACGTCATATTCCTCCTGATCGGCATGATGACCATCATAAACCTCATGCGCCCCACGGGTTTCTTCGAGTACATAGCCATAAAGAGCGCAAAGGCCGGAAAAGGCGACCCGATGAGGATAATGACGATATTCGCTCTCGTCACCGCAGTGCTCAGCGCCCTGCTCGACAACGTCACCACCGTGCTCCTGCTCGCACCGGTCACCCTGCTCATAGCCGATGCGCTCGAGGTCGACCCCGTGCCGTTTCTCATCGTAGAGGCACTCGCATCCAACATAGGCGGCACCGCCACGCTCATAGGAGACCCGCCGAACATCATGATCGCGTCGAAGGCCAAGCTCGACTTCATGGACTTCATATACAACCTGACGCCGGTCGTCATCGTACTGATGGTGGTGCTGCTCGTCGTCGTCAAGATCGTCTTCGGCAAAAAGCTCAAGACGAGGGAGGAGCTCAAAGAAAGGATAATGCAGATGAACGAGAAAGAGGCGATAAAGGACCCGCTGATGCTCAAGAAGTCCCTCTTCGTGCTCGGCCTCGTGCTCGTCGGGTTCGTCTTCCACGGAACACTGCACCTGCAGCCCGCCACGGTCGCGCTCTTCGGCGCCGGCCTGCTGCTGCTGCTGTCGGGCACACACGACCCCCACCACTACCTCGCCGAGGTGGAATGGCCCACGATATTCTTCTTCATAGGGCTCTTCATCCTCGTCGGCGGAGTGGTGAAGGTCGGGCTCATTAAGCTGATGTCGATGAAGATGCTCGACCTGACACAGGGGAACCTCTTTGCAACGAGCATGATCGTGATGTGGTTCTCCGCCATAGCATCCGCGATCGTGGACAACATACCCTACGTCGCGACCATGAACCCCCTCATCATAGACATGGCAAAACAGATGTGGCCTCAGGAGGCGGGACTGGCGCTCCTTAGACATCCGGACCTGATGCCCGTCTGGTGGTCGCTCGCACTCGGGGCATGCCTGGGCGGCAACGGCTCTCCGATCGGCGCGTCGGCCAACGTGATCGTGGTCGGCATGGCCGAGCGCGCAGGCAAGAAGATATCGTTCATGCGGTTCGTCGCCTACGGCTTCCCCATAATGCTGCTCACCGTCTTCATATCGATGATCTACGTCTGGCTGAGATACTACGTGCTGAGGTTCTGACACCCTCCGGCCCCCCGAGAGGGGGCCGCCGCCCCATCCTACCGCGGGTGCAGACACGCACAGCCCTCCTATAACTCCAGCTTAACTGCCTATAAGAATAAAAAATCCCTTTTGCTTGACTAAGAAAACACCCCGGCATTAAGATATCACCGTAGTTGCGTAATGCAATGCGGATTGTTGCAGCCGATAACGCGAAGGGAGGGCCGAATGAAAGCCAAGGACGTAATGGAGCCCATAACCGAAACCCTGTCTCCCGAGACGACGCTGAAGGAGGCGGTGAACAGGATGAAGGTCGCGAGGCGGGGGGAGGGCTGGACCGGGGTCAAGGGCATGATAGTCCTCGACGACGGAAAACTCGCCGGCATCGTATCGATAAAGGACATCCTAAGGGCGATCATCCCCTCGTACATGAGGCTGACCGAACTCGGCGAGTTCACCTGGGACGGCATGCTCGAGGAGATGACCAAGAAGGTGGCTGGAAAGAAGGTCGGTGAGGTGATGACAAGGGACGTGATAACGGTCTCCGAGGACGCCCCCCTGATGGAGTGCGCCGACCTCATGGTGAAGCACGGCCTTCAGAGGCTGCCCGTGCTGGACAAGGACAAGAGGGTGGTCGGCATGGTGTACATCCGCGACCTCTACCAGGCGATCGTGCAGGCACTCCTCGATAAGGAGGGGGAGTGATGACGAACGAGGCAGCCGCAGCATCCCAGCCCTTTGTAATGAATGCAAGCTTCTGGACCGCCACCGTCATATTCCTCCTCGCCTACGCCCTGATCGTATCGGAGAAGGTCCACAAGACCGTGGTCGCACTCTTCGGCGCGGCCCTGATGCTCGTGCTCAAGATACTGGAGCAGAAGGAGGCCTTTCACGTCGAGGAGTTCGGTGTCGACTGGAACGTCATCTTCCTCCTGATATCGATGATGGTGATAATAAACCTGATGAAGCCGACGGGATTCTTCGAATACATAGCCATAAAGAGCGCAAAGCTGGGAAAGGGTGAGCCGATGAGGATAATGACGATATTCGCTCTCGTCACCGCAGTGCTCAGCGCCCTGCTCGACAACGTCACCACCGTGCTCCTGCTCGCACCGGTCACCCTGCTCATAGCCGATGCGCTCGAGGTCGACCCCGTGCCGTTTCTGATCGCCGAGGCACTCGCATCCAACATAGGCGGCACCGCCACGCTCATAGGAGACCCGCCGAACATCATGATCGCGTCGAAGGCCAAGCTCGACTTCATCTCGTTCATATACAACCTGACACCGGCCATAATCGTGATAATGGCCGCGTTCCTGTTCGTCCTGAAGCTGATATTCGGCAAGAGACTCCGCGTCAAGCCGGAGCTGAGGCAGAGGATACTCGAGATGGACGAGAGGGAAGCCATAAAGGACCCGCTCATGCTGAAAAAGTCCCTGTTCGTCCTCGCGATAGTCATAACCGGTTTCGTGCTGCACGGCATGTTGGGCTACGAGCCTGCAACCGTGGCACTCTTCGGCGCCGGCCTCCTGCTGCTGCTGTCGGGCACGCACGAGCCTCACCACGTGCTTGCAGAGGTCGAATGGCCCACCATATTCTTCTTCATGGGGCTCTTCATCATAATCGGAGGAGTCGTAAAGGTCGGCCTGATCAAGTGGATGTCGATCGAGGTGCTCGCCCTCACCCACGGCAACATGTTCGCCACGAGCATGCTGATCATGTGGTTCTCGGCCTTTGCATCCGCATTCGTGGACAACATACCCTACGTCGCGACCATGAACCCCCTCATCATAGACATGGCCAACCAGATATGGCCTCACCTGCAGGGTATAAAGCTACTGCACAACCCGGAACTGATGCCCCTGTGGTGGTCCCTCGCTCTCGGCGCATGCCTCGGGGGCAACGGTACGGCCATCGGCGCTTCGGCGAACGTGATCGTCGTCGGCCTGGCCGAACGCGCCGGACGGAAGATAACCTTCATACGGTTCATGGCCTACGGGATGCCGGTCATGATACTGACCGTGCTCCTGTCCACAGTCTACGTCTGGCTCAGATACTACGTGCTGAAGATATGAGCCCGGCCGACGACGACGGCCGGGTCTCCGCAGCCGCGACACCTCCTATAACTTCACCTTACCCTCCTATTAAAATAAAAAATCGCCATTTTCTTGACATATCACCGGGCATGGGATTATCATATCGTTGCAATTGCGAATTGCAATATCGTTGTTACAATAATCAACAGCGCAGGATTGAACAGAATAGACGAAGGAGGCGGATACGATGTCACGCACTTGGCGAAGGCTTTTCTTCCTTATTGCAGTAGCGGCCTTGGTCGTGGGTTTTTACGGCGTTGCACTGGGTGAAGAGGAGGCGGTGGAGGTTGTACAGAAGGGGAGCAGCATCGTGTGGTGGATGTGGCCGATCATCCTGTTTGTCTTCACCTTTCTCCTCGGAATCCTTGCAGTCGTTGCGGGGGTCGGCGGCGGGGTGCTCTTCGTGCCGATCGTGAGCAGTTTCTTCCCGTTCAACCTCGACTTCGTGAGGGGAGCCGGGCTCCTCGTGGCCCTCACCGGCGCACTCTCTGCAGGCCCGGGATTGCTCAAGCGGGGGCTTGCAAACCTGAGGCTCGCCCTGCCGATGGCGCTCATAGCCTCGACTTGTTCGATATTCGGAGCAATGGTCGGCCTCGCCCTGCCGACGAACGTTATCCAGACCGCGCTCGGGGCGACAATAATCATGATCGTCATAATCATGGCCACGGCTAAGAGGTCGGACTTCCCCAAGGTGGAGAAGGCGGACACGCTGTCGACGGTCCTGAGGATATCCGGCATATACTACGAGGAGTCGGCGGGAAAGGAGATAAACTGGCAGATACACAGGACACCGCTCGGCCTCGCGCTCTTCGTGCTCATCGGGTTCATGGCCGGCATGTTCGGCCTCGGCGCAGGGTGGGCGAACGTCCCGGTCCTGAATCTCCTGCTCGGGGCTCCGCTGAAGATATCGGTTGCGACCAGCGTCTTCCTGCTCTCGATAACCGACACGGCGGCGGCCTGGGTATATGTCAACAAGGGTGCGATACTGCCTTTGATCGCCGCGCCTTCGGTCGCGGGCATGATGCTTGGAACGAGGATAGGTGTCAGGATACTGGCAAAGGCGAAGCCGAAGGCTGTAAAATGGATTGTCATAAGCTTTCTCTTCCTTGCCGGGTTCAGGGCACTCTTGAAAGGTCTCGGAATATGGGGGTGATAAGCCATGAGCAACAAGACAAAACCGTCTGAAGAACAGCTGCTGTATGCTTCTGTCCTGCAGAAGATATCGCTCGGCGGGCTCGGCCTGCTGATCATAGGGTTCATCGTCTACGTGAGCGGCCTCCTGCCGCCCATAGTGCCGGTCAGCAAGATCCCGGAATACTGGGGGCTGAGGGTGGACGAGTTCATCGAGAAGACGGGCATGCCCGTGGGATGGAACTGGATTCCGTACCTCACGCGCGGAGACATACTGAGCTTCCTCGGGATAATCCTGCTGGCAGCAGGCACGGTCGTCTGCTTCGCCGTGGTACTGCCGGCCTTCGCGCGCAAGAAGGACACGCCGTTCGTGATCATCGTGATCATCCAGATACTCATCCTCTTGCTCGCAGCAAGCGGATTCGTCACAGGGGGGCACTGAAAATGAACAAACCGAACGAATGTCCGGCCATGAGACTCGATACACTCCTGCTGTGCACCGACGGCTCGGAGTTCAGCGAAGGAGCGATCAGGGAGGCAGTGAGGATCGCCAAGAGGTGTAACAGCACGCTCTATGTCGTCTCCGTGGTGGAAGTGAACCCCGAGTTCGAGGCATACGCACCTGCACTTATCGAGAAGGCCGAGAAGGAGACGAGAGAACACCTCGAGGGTGTGAAGGCGAGGGCCGAAGGGGAGGGCCTCAAGTGCGAAACGATCGTCCACGAGGGTGAGGAACCCTACAGGTACATCGTCGAGGAGGCCGAGAGGGTCAATGCCGGCACTATAGTCATGGGCAGGCGCGGCAGGACCGGCATCAGCAGGCTGATGATGGGCAGCGTCACCGCGCGGGTCATCGGACACGCCGGGTGCAACGTCCTCGTCGTGCCGAGGGCAGCGGTCTTCGAGTGCAGGAAGATTCTGATCGCCACGGACGGCTCTGAATACAGCGAGAAGGCTTTAGGCAACGCCATAGACATCGCTGCGGCATACGGCAGCGAGGTGGTGATCGTCTCGGTCGCTGCCGGAGCACCCGAGGTCAAGGATGCCGAGGCCCTGGTGAAGAGCGCGCGTGAGGCGGCCGAGAAGAGGGGCATAGAGAGGGTCTCTGCAGTGACACCGGCCGGTGCCGCCTACGAGAAGATCATCGAGGTCGCCGAGAGGGAGAACGCAGACCTCATCGTCCTCGGAAGCCACGGCAGGACCGGCCTCAGGAGGCTGCTCATGGGGAGCGTGGCAGAGCGGGTCATAGGGCACGCCTCCTGTGCGGTGCTGGTGGTGAAGTAAAGGTAGACCACCTCTGCCGGGCAACTCACCCCAGTGCACCGGGCGACCGACGGGCAGCCGCCGCCCGCGTGTATGTAAGCGGAGGAGACCGGAGGCATGCAGACAGGTGTCCGGCCTCCTGTCTCGAAGACACGATTCCGCCCAAGCCCCCTCAGGCATGCATCATTAACGCAAGCCGTGCACGGCAGGGCGCGGACATCGAAGTTCAAGCGGATCCGCAGCAATCCCATTCGGTCTGACCACGCAGCCGATGACGGGCCGGGCACAGGGGTCAACGGATCCGCCGGCCGGCAACAAGCCCTTCCCGCGGGAAAACCGCCCGATCGGCATGCATCCCTTACAGGGCATGCCAGCCGCTCCCCCTCCGTCAGGCGCTTATGCCGTAGAGGGCGTAGATCGCCCCGATCATGACCACGAGGTAGAGCACCGTCATGACGGAACCGGCCTTGATGTAGTCCACGGTCTTGTACTCCCCGGGCCCCATTATGTAGGCGTTGACCTGGTGTGTGGGGAGCACGAACGTGTTGGACGCTGCCACCGCCACAGTCAGTGCCGCCATCCTCGGGTCTGCACCTCCGCCCATCGCCATGTTGATGGCCAGGGGCACGAGCAGCACGGTCGCGCCCACGTTGGAGACCACGAGCGTGAAGGCCGAGGTGAGCAGGCCAATCACCGTCAGGAGCACCACGGGAGAGACGTCTCCAATGAGGGAGAGAATCTGGTTTGCGATGTATGCGGCGGCACCCGTCTTCTCGGTGGCCACCCCCAGCGGTATGAGACCGCCGAGCAGAAAGACCGTCCTCCAGTCCACGGCGTGGTACGCCTCGTCGACGGAGAGGACCCCTGTCAGGATCATCCCCACCGCACCGGTCATCAGGGCCACCGAGAGCTTCACGCTGCCGGAGATCACGAGCGCCAGGGCCACGGCGAAGCAGATGAGCGCGGCCTTCGCCTTGTGCGTCTTCATCACCTCAGCCTCAAACGGCGTTATGAACGAGAGGTCTTTCGAGTCCCTGAGGATCGCAAACTTCTCCCAGAGCCCCTGAAGCAGGATCATGTCACCCGAATGCAGCGGGATGTCCGAGAGGCCGCCGTAGAAGACCTTCTGCCCCTTCCTTATGGCGATGGGGTTGACCTGGAACTTCTCCCTGAAGTGGACCTCCCTGAGCGTCTTCCCCTCGAGCTCGGACCTGGGGGTGACGATCGCCTCCACCATGCCGGCACTGCTCGATGAGAGGTCGTCCTCGAACGCCTCGAGCTTCTCCTTCAGCTCCAGGCCGAAGTCGTGCGCGAACCTCGCGACGTTCTCCCTGTTTCCCACCACAGCGATGTCATCGCCGGGCTTGAGCTTCAGCCGCCTCGTCGGTGCGAATATCTTCCTCTCCTCGGCATGCTTCGCGACCGCGACCACGGTCACGAGATAGTCGGGCCTGATCGCCAGCTCCTCGAGGGTCTTGTCGCAGACGGAACACTCACTGGGGATCCTCAGCTCGAAGAGGCCGTTTGCAGCATAGTATATCTTGCCGAAGTCCGTCTCGCCGCCGCCCTCGGTCGCCAGCCCCCTGCTGGGCAGTATGAATCGGCCGAAGAGGACGAAGTAGATCAGTGCCGCTATGACGAGGGCGATCCCTATGGGAGTCACGTCGAAGAGCCCGAAGGGCTCGAGATCGTTCGGCGCGAGCAGGTCGTTCAGCAGTATCAGGGGACTCGATCCCACAAGCGTCAGGCAGCCGCCGATGATGCCGAGGAACCCCATGGGAATGAGTATCCTCGACGGCGGTACGTTCATCTTCTTGCTCACCCTCTGCGTTGCAGGCAGGAAGAGGGCTACGGCCCCTATGTTCTGCATGAACGAGGAGATGACGGCCACGGTGGCGGAGACGAGGGTTATGAGCCTCGACTCACTGTTGCCCGCAAGCCTGGTGATCGGCTTCGCCACCTTGTTCATTATGCCGGTCCTGTCCAGGCCGGCCCCGATTATTATCACTGCGATTATGGATATGACAGCATTGCTGCTCAACCCCATGAACGCCTCGCTTCCGCTCACCAGCCCGAGAAGCGGCAGGGTGACCATCACGATCAGGGCGACCACGTCCACCCTTACCCATTCGACGATGAAGAGAAATACCGCGGCCACGATAACAGCCATTACCAGAATCATGTCCATTGTGAGCATTAAGATCCTTCCTCCTTGTATATGCTTTTCAAGTATTTTATTGTTTCACTGCCGGAAAAAACACTCCGCTCGACATTGCGGCACGGAGTCTTCGAGACGCGAATCGAGGGACCGGGTCCCTCGATTCGTCTTGGGTATCATGTTCAGCGGACTGTGGAGATGCAAGGCCGCAAGTCTCTACACATCCAGGCAGAAGACGGGGATGCCTGCCTTTGCAGGGGACTTCTCGGTGACATGCTCCGGCTCGGTCAGCACAAAGGATATCCGCTTGAATTCCCTGTGTGCCTCCTTGATCGACTTGTCGAAGTCACCGAACTTCACGTTGTGACTGAAGAGTATGTTCCTCTCCTCGGCCCTCTTCTTGAACGCCTCGGCCTCCTCGGCCGTCCTCGCGCGCAACTCCTCCCTCACCTTCTCGTTCAGCATGGAGAAGAGGCGGTTGCCAGCAGGTATCACGTTGAGGGCCACGATCTCGTAACCCATCCTCTCGGCCATCCCAACGGCATAATGGACGAGCTTATCGGAGAAGCCCTCCTCGCCGCCGACTACGAGTATCTTCTTCCTCTCGCTGTCATTCCTCCTGAGCAGCTCCCTCGCATACTCGTGCTCTCCGGCCTCGGCGAAGACGATCGCCTCCTCGGTCCTGTCATGCTTCCTGATCAGGGAGTCGACCCTCTCGTCCTTTACGGCGATCGACCTGCGATCGCCCGCGGCCGCCGTCATCTCGTTCATTATCTCGCGGGCCGTCCTCTCGTCACCGGCCTCGGCAAAAGCCACCGCCGCCATCGAATCCTCGAAGTTCCTGATAAGCCTCTTCATCTTCCTTACCTCCTTAGGTTTCGTCTTCGGTTCTTGAATCGTCGTTGTGAAACCGACACCACCACCAGACAAGCAACTATCGTGCCAGCCTTCACAACATACTGATTCAAAAGACTTTTCCTGAGAGAGAAGAGGTGTGGCGGGAGGACACTCGTTGCTTATTGCAACACGTCATTTCTCCATGTCGTACCGCTTGATCTTTCTCCATAGGGAGACCCTGTCTATGCCGAGAATCTGGGCCGCCTTCGACTTGTTCCCCCCGACCTCCTTCAGGACCCACTGGATGTATGCCTTCTCCTGGTCCTCGAGCGAGGGGACCTTTCCACCGATCTTCCTGAAGGTGCGGATGCTCAACTCCCTGAGGTCATCCGGCAGGTGAACGGTCTCGAGGGTGGGGCCTTTGGAGAGCGCGACCCCCCGTTCGATTATGTTTTCGAGTTCCCTCACGTTGCCCGGGAAGTTGTAGCTGCTGAGCACGCCGAGCATATCCTCGGAGATTTCGGACACGTCCTTTCCCATGATCGAGGAGTACTTCTTGAGGAAGTGATAGCACAGGAGGGGGATATCCCCCTTCCTCTCCGACAGGGGCGGCAGGTGGAGGGTGACGACGTTGAGGCGGTAGTAGAGGTCCTGCCTGAACTCGCCGCTTTCTATGACCTCGTGTATGTTCCTGTTCGTGGCTGCGATGAACCTGACATCCACCCTTACCGGCTCGGTGCCGCCCACGCGCTGGAACTCCCTCTCCTGCACCACCCTGAGGAGCTTGACCTGCATGGACGGACTCATCTCGGTGATCTCGTCGAGGAAGAGGGTGCCGCCGTCGGCCACCTCGATGAGGCCCTTCTTGAGGAATGTGGCACCCGTGAAGGCACCCTTCTCGTGACCGAAGAGCTCGTTGGCGAGCAGATCCTCGGAGAAGGCACCGCAGTTGACGGCGATGAACGGCCCTTCGGACCTCTTGCTGAAGAAGTGGACGTAGCGCGCCACGAGTTCCTTGCCGGTGCCGCTCTCGCCGGTTATGAGGATGTTGCAGTCGGTGGGTGCGACATCCTTGGCCGTGTCGAGGACCCTGAGCATCTGCGGGTCCTGGGTGATTATCCTGACGCGGTCAGTTATGTTATCGAGGCTCTCCTTGAGCCTCCTGTTCTCCTTCTTGAGCCTCACCTTCTCGGAGGCCTCCCTGACGACCTTCCTGACCTCGTCGAGCTTGAAGGGCTTTGCGATATAGTGGTAGGCACCGTGCTTCATCGCCTCGATTGCGGTCTCTACAGTGGCGTAGCCCGTGATCATTATAACCTCCATGTCGGGGTCGGCCTCCTTGCACCGCTTGAGTATCTGCATGCCGTCGACCTTGTCCATCTTCAGGTCGGTCAGGACGACGTCGAAGTCGTGCCTGCCGAGCAGCTTGAGGGCGTTCTGACCGTTCGATGTCGTCTTTATCTCGTAGCCCTCCTTCTTCAGTACATGCTCGAGGTTCTTTATGGCTATCTTCTCGTCGTCAACAATCAGCAGTCTTGACTTGTTCTCCATCACCGTCTCCTTTCATCGGGAGTTTTATGATAAACGTCGTTCCGCTCTCCGGCCTGCTGTCCACATCGATCGTGCCGCAGTGCTGCTTCACTATCTCATGCGTGATGAACAACCCCAGCCCCGTCCCCTTGCCGACGTCCTTGGTCGTAAAGAACGGGTCGAATATCCTGTCGATCATGTGCTCCGGTATGCCCCTGCCCGTGTCCGAGACCCTGATCTCGACCTCGCCTGCATCCCTCTTCTCCTCGGCCGTTATCGTGATCTTTCCCTCGACCCCCCTGTCGGGGATCGCATCCACCGCGTTCCTGAGGAGGTTGAGGAAGACGTGCTGGATCTTCTGCTTGTCGGCAAAGACCGTCAGCCCCTCGGGTATGTCTATGGCTATGGTGATGTAGGTGGGCATGTCGGTCCTGATGAAGCGGAGGGTCTCCCTGACAGCGCTCAAGAGGTCCACCTCCTCCTTGGTGAAATCCCTGTCCCTCGTGAACTCGAGCACGGACTTGACTATGTCCCGCGCCCTGTCGGTCTCCTGCACGATCTGCCCTATCAGCTCCTCCTTGAACTTCGGGTCCATGCCTGCGTCGAGTTCCTCTGCGAGTATCTGGGCGGACGTGGAGATGTTCGAGAGCGGGTTGTTCATCTCGTGTGCTATGCCGGCAAGCATCGTCCCCAGCGAGGTGAGCTTCTCGGAACGGATTATGTCCCTCTGGGAGAATATCTCGTTTATCATCCTGTTGAAGGCCTGGTTCAGGGCCACTATCTCCTTGTCCCTGAAGTTCAGCGAGAGCCTCTCGAACTCCCCCGAGGCGATCTTCCTCATGCTCGACTCGAGGTCACGCAGCGGCTGGATCGCCACCCTCGATATCGTCCTCGCGATCAGCACGGTCCCCAACAGGAATACCGCCACCGAGACGACGAGGCTCTTCTTCGTCAGCGAGAGCATCCGCTGTATCTTTACACGTTCGGCCTCTGCAAGCCTCTCTGCTATCTCCGTGATCCGGCGGCCCTTGCGGCGTATCTCCGCCTCGAGCCCCTCGGACGCCGCCCCCTCCGAGAAGTCCCTCGTCAGCAGCTCCTTGTACTCCCGGAGCAATTCGAGACTCAGTTGAGACGTACTCTGTCCGGGCTCGACGGAGACATCACGCTTCCCGAAGAGAGCGAGAACGCCCCTGTAGAAGCTCGGGAACAGCCCGTCGAGCTTCTCCCTGTTGTTCTGCACGAGGTTCTCTGCGACCAGGATGTAGGAGAGGGCCTCGAAGAAATCCTCCTCCTTCCTGTAGAGGAAGTAGTTCTTCTCGAACCTCCTCATCTCGAGCGCCGTGTCGAGGAACCTCGATATCACCTCGTAAAAACTGATCCGCTCCTCTATGACTATCAGGTTGATGAAGATGACCGATGCCGTGACGAGTATCAGGAGAAAGCTCACTATGTAGCCGAGCTTTATCTTCTGCAGAATGCTCTTGTTCTTCGCAAACATATGGTATTGTAACATTCAGTATTGCAAATTGCAACTATGGCGCAACCCCCGCGGTTTAGGATATGATAAATAAGGAAAAAAACGTTCAAATCAAAGAAAAAAAGCGACGCCCTTCCGGGCTGTGACGAAAGAGCATGTCGATAAAAAAGAAGATAATCCTCAGTTTTTTCATCAGTTTCTCCATAATCGCGACACTCGCCGTGGCGGCATACCTGGACTTCCGCGAGACGAGGAGCGAGTTCAAGTACCTCGAGATCGCCGAGAGCATCAGGGGCAAGACCCTGCAGTTGAGGAGGCACGAGAAGAACTTCCTCCTCTATGGTGACAGCAAGGAGATAGACCTCATCCACAGGTACATAAGGGAGATAGAGGCGCTGATCGAGGAGGCGAGGCCCTATGCCCGCAACGACAACCTCGACAGGCTGGATGCGAAGATGGAGGAGTTCAGCACTGAGTTCGAGAAGATCACGCGCATGGCGTCGGAGTTCCAGCAGAGGCTGGCCACCCTGAAGCCGAAGGCCCCTTCCTATCGATACCTTGTACCCATAATCGAGGCCACATTCATGGAGCATCCCATGCAGAACGCCCAGCTGCTGCTGCTCTTCTTCGACATCAGCCCCGGGGACGAACACATCGCGGGTCTCGAGAGGCTCGGGACCGAGATAAAGGACCTCAGGAAGACCGGCGAGAAGATCACCGAGATATCGAAGGAACTGGACAAGGGGGCGAGGGAGCGCGTGCAGAGGATCATCGACGTAACCAAGGTGGCGGTGGTCGTCTTCCTGCCCATATCCTTCCTGATCGGCTTCGTATCGCTATTCTACATCAGCCAGAGCATAGTGAACCGCCTCAAGAAGCTGATGCAGACGATCGAGAAGAGCGGTGCAGGATTCTTCTCCCCCATGCCCTTCCCCGCGGGCCACGACGAGGTAAGCACCCTCATACGCACGTACAACAACATGGCCGAGGCGTTGAGGCTCAGGGAGGAGCAGCTCAAGAAGAAGGAAGAGGAGCTGATACAGAGCAAGAAGCTCGCCGCCATAGGCACTCTCGCCTCCGGAGTGGCCCACGAGCTGAACAATCCGCTGAACAACATCCACATCTCGGCCCAGATACTGGCGAAGGAGATGGGCGAGGACTGCACGGGCGTCATAGAGGAGACGGTGGACGACATACTGAGCCAGACCTTCAGGGTGAAGAAGATCGTGGGAAACCTGCTCGACTTCGCAAGGTCGAAGGAGCCCGACTTCGAGGAGGTCAACATAGTGGAGACGATCAGGAAGTCTTACTCGCAGGCGCGCAAGATAGCAGCCTTCAAGGACGTGAGGTTCTCGCTCGATGCCCCGCCGGAGGTCCTTATAGAGGCCGACCCGGCACAGCTCGAGCGCGCCTTCATCAACATCTTCATGAACGCGGCCGATGCCATGCCGGGAGGCGGAGAACTCCGCGTCAGGATACTGCCCGAGGACGACGGCGTCACGGTGGAGATATCAGATACGGGCAGGGGTATCCCCCCTGAAGTCGCCGACAAGGTCTTCGATCCGTTCTTTACGACCAAGGACCGGGGAACCGGGCTGGGACTCTCGATCGTATACAATATAGTCAAGAACCACGGCGGCAGTGTGAGCGTCGACAGCACGCCGGGTGAGGGGACGACGTTCACTTTCCGCCTGCCGAGGCACAGGTGATGAGCATGAAGATATTCATAGCGGAAGACGAGGAGATCACCCTCAAGCACCTCATGTACGCCCTCAAAAACGAGGGCTACAGTGTTGCGGGCGCAAGGGACGGCATAGATGCCTGGAGGAAGATCGAGAAGGAACACTTCGATCTCGTCATCACGGACATCAAGATGCCCGGCATGGACGGCCTGAGCCTCCTCGAGAAGGTCAAGGATAAGTGGGCGGATACGGACGTGATCGTCATCACCGGGTTCGGCAGCATAGACTCGGCCGTGGAGGCGATGAAGAAGGGGGCGTACGATTACATAACGAAACCCTTCAACCTCGACGAACTCATCCTGAAGGTCGGGAAGATCCGCGAAAAAAAAAGCCTTGAGAAGGAGAACACGGCCCTAAAGGCATCACTCGGCATAGAGAGGGACCTGCCTACCTTCATCGCAAAGAGCAGGAAGATGAAGGAGGTGATCAATGTCATAAGGAACATCGCCGCCTCTGACTGCAACGTCATCATCACCGGCGAAAGCGGCGTTGGCAAGGGACTGGTCGCGAAACTCATCCACTACACGGGCACCCGGGCAGAGAGGCCGTTCTTAGCCGTCAACTGCGCGATCTTCACCGAAGAACTCCTCGCGAGCGAGCTCTTCGGCCACGAGCGCGGAGCATTCACCGGCGCCGTCACGGCCAAGAAGGGCCTGCTCGAGATCGCAGACACCGGCACACTCTTCCTCGACGAGATAGCCGAGATGTCCCCGGTCCTCCAGGCCAAGCTCCTCAAGGTCATAGAGGACCGCGAGTTCTTCAGGGTCGGCGGCACGAGGCCCTTCAAGGCGGACCTCAGGTTCATCGCGGCCACGAACCAGGACATAAAGGAACTCGTAAACAGGGGAGACTTCAGGAAGGACCTCTACTACAGGCTCAACGTCATGGACATCTACATCCCCCCCCTCAGGGAGCGGAGGGAGGACATCATGCCCCTGAGCAGATACTTCCTCGAGAAACACTCGAAGAAGGCCAACAAGACCATCAGGGGCTTCACCAAACAGACAGAGGATATCCTGAAGTCATACAGCTACCCCGGCAACGTCAGGGAACTCGAGAACATCATCGAGAGGGCCGTCATACTCGAACAGACCCCCCTCATCCGGCCGGAAAACCTCCCGGTCACCATGCAGGTGTTTCAGATCGAAACGATAGATCCCGGCAGGCTCAAGACGATGGACGAGCTCAGCCGCGACTACGCGCTGAAGATACTCGACCACGTCGGCGGCAACAGGACGCAGGCCGCCAGGATACTCGGCATATCGAGGACGAGCCTCTGGCGCATCCTCAGAGAGAGCAACGAAAAAGAGTAGGAACAAGCCCCCCGACAGAAACCACACCCCACACACACCCTTCATTGAAAGAGACCACTGATGCGGCCGCCCCAGGCGCACCCCCTCGGGCGGCATGCACGTGAAGCGTTCAGCCCCGTTCAAGAATGAAACACCGCAGAGAGCCCCCCCAGCCTTAAAATATTCTTTTAAATCAACCAGTTAACTTCTGGCACGGTATTTGACCTATATATCTGCAGAGAGGACAAAAAAGCGAAGAGAGGTGGATGCAGATGAAAGGCAGGGTACTGTTCGTAACGAAGGAAGGCGAAGACTTCAGGGACGGGTTCTCCTACGCGATGGAGCTGTCGAGGATAGTCAACGGCGGCATCTTCGTACTGTTTTATCACGAAGAGAAGGCAATCGACAGGTTCGAAGACGAGATGGCGGCTGCGGCACTCGCCGAGTCAGGCGGTCTTGAGGCTGCAGAGCAGGTGCTCAACGAACGTCGCCTCGCGCTGAAGGCCGCCGCGTGCAACAAGGCGGCACAGCTCAGGCAGCAGTGTCCGGATCCCGAGATGCTCGTGGACCACCGCATAGCCTCGGGTGATTTAGTGGCCGCGATCAGGGGAGTACTTCAGGACAAGTCGAGCATCGAGATGGTGATACTCAGCCCGTCGCTCATGGACAACGGCAAGGCCATCAGCCTGAAGAAGCTGAAGAAATACATAACGAGACCTATTGTGACGATGTCGCGGCCAGCGAGCGCGCAATAGGCGGGAGAAAACGAAAGGAGGAAAAGAAGATGAAGGTACTGAGAAGGATGTTGGAGAGGTTCGAAGACGAGATGGCGGCCGCTGCCTTTGCAGAGGCCGGTGAATTCGGTGCTGCCCGGGAGATTCTGGACGGCATGCATGAAACAGGGGACGGGGTCTTTGACGGCGAGAAGGAAGTAATCGGCCTGAACATACTGGCGAATCAAGCCGAGAGCAAGTAAGGGGGGGACAAGGAAATGGGCATGTTCAACGTGTTGCTGGCTCTGGGAGTTGTAGGCGGATTTCTTTCCGGACTGCTGGGACTTGGTGGTGCAATCATCATGATCCCTCTCATGTTAACCGTACCGAAGCTGCTCGGCGTGGGCGCCCTCTCGATGAAGGCGGTCGCCGGGCTCTCGATGATCCAGGTGGTCTTCGCGTCCCTCTCGGGGGTCGCACGTCACAGGAAGAACAAGTTCGTGAGCATGAAGCTGATATACACACTGGGTATAGCGATGGCCGTGGGGTCCGGCTTCGGGTCCACGATCTCGAAGTTCATGAGCAACAAGGTGCTGATGATAGCCTTCGGGTTCATCGCCGTGGTGGCCGCGCTCATGATGTTCATCCCTCCCAAGGAGGAGGATGACGGCGCGATATCCAACCCCGACGACATCCGCTTCAACAAGCCGCTCGCCGTGACGCTCGGCCTCATCATAGGGAGCCTCGCGGGCATGGTCGGCGCGGGCGGGGGCTTCATCCTGATCCCGGTGATGATATATGTACTCAAGATACCCATAAGGGTCACCATAGGCACGAGCCTCGGCATCGTCTTCATCGGAGCGGTCATAGGTGCTGCAGGAAAGATGGTTACAGGACAGGTGGACTGGCTGCTCGCCCTCGCGCTCGTGATAAGCTCCATACCGTCGGCCCAGTTGGGCAGCGTAATGAGCAAGAAGACGCCGGCACTCGTGTTGAGATACTCGCTGATGTTCGTGATAATCCTGACGAGCGTCGAGATATGGTACAAGATCATCGCAGTGTAGTCAACACCCCCTCGCCCCGTTTCATCATGTAGACGCAGCGGTAAGAAACCGCTGCGTCTCCCTACCAACCACATCCTCTTCAACCGGCTGCCGGCTCACCCACGCACCATGTATGCTCCGCCTGACCGAAGCGCCTCGGGGGCGATTTGGGTTATAATCTACTCAGCAATGAGGCGAGAACCGATCATACTGGTCATCGACACCCCCCCGAGCACCGCGGACCTATTGAGGTTCGCAGCCGCGTGGTCGGGCATAACGACGGGAGCCTCCGTCAAGCTCCTGAGGGTCATCGACGAGAAGGTCCTCAAGGACACCACCATGGCGGTCGATGCCGTCGGTCCGATCGCAAGGATGATCAGGGACGACCTCGTGAGGAAGTCGGTGGAGGAGATCGAGTCCCTGCTCGGGAGGTACGGCTTAGACACCGTGGTGAAGCCAGGGGTAACGGTCGGCAACCTGATGGAGGAGATCACCAAGGCAGTCGATGAAGCCCGTACCGAGTTCGTCATACTGAGTTCCACCCTCAGGCGACCGATCGGGAGCATCGTGGCCGAGGTCGTCGGTCACAGCAGGTCGAACTCCGTAGTACTCCCTGCCGGTGTTCACGGCCTGAGCTGGGAGCGCATACTGCTTGCGACAGACTGCTCGGTCAAGTCCGAGAGTGCCGTCAAGACCGCCCTCGAAGCCGCCGGAACCTTCGGATCTATCCTAACCATACTCTCGGTGATAAGCTCGAACGAGGAGGTCCAGATACACGCTCCCGCCCTCCTCGACAGGCTGACCGAGGAACGCAGGGCACACATACGCCGCTTGGTGGAGCAGGCCCGCGACATGGGGGTCCGTGCAGAGGGCATTGTACGCGAGGGCGCGGTCCCCGACATACTGGTAGAGGTTGCCGGCGACGTCCGGGCCGACATGGTGATCATGGGGAGCGAGGGCAGGACAGGGCTGCAGAGGCTCTTCATGGGAAGCGTTGCCGGCAGCATAGTAAACAGGGTCTCGTGCCCGGTACTGGTGATCAAGGAACCATTCACCTTCAGGAACCCCTCCGGGCACGGCCCGTCGCGGCGACGGCAAACAAGCGCATGAAGAGCTGGTATAATAACTGACCGTGAAGAACGTATACTCATCCAGGAGACTCTCCCCGCACCAGATACTCGTATTCGGTTTCATCGCGACGATACTGCTCGGAACCGCGCTGCTCATGCTGCCCTATGCAACGACAGGGGGGATCAGCCTCGTCGACGCCCTCTTCACGGCGACGTCGGCCGTCTGTGTCACAGGGCTGACGGTAAGGGATACTCTCGCCGACTTCACGGCCTTCGGCAAGGTGGTCATCCTCCTGCTCATCCAGGTCGGAGGACTCGGCTACATGTCGATGGCCACACTGCTGGCCCTCATCATAGGCAGGAAGATCGGGCTCTCAGAGCGTATACTCATAAAGGAGTCTCTCAACATCGCGACATTCGAGGGCATCGTCAGGTTCATGAAGGGGATGCTCGCCTTCGTCTTCCTGGCCGAGGGCGCAGGGGCACTGATCCTGTCGGTGCGGTTTTCGAGCGAGATGCCGCTGAAGGAGGCCGTCTTCCAGGGGGTGTTCCACTCCGTCTCCGCCTTCAACAACGCAGGATTCAGCCTCTTTCAGGACAGCCTGATGCGATTCAGGGGAGACGTCACCGTGAACATCACCGTGATGAGCCTGATAGTGCTCGGCGGAATCGGTTTCCTGGTCGTCGACGATCTCTACGGCTGGGTGAAGAAGAGGCATAAGAAGCTGATGCTCCACACGCTCATCGTGCTTGTATCGACGGGCCTTCTGATCACGGCCGGCGCCCTGCTCTTCTACTTCAACGAGAGGCGGTACCTCTTCGCACGCTCCGGCTTCGGCGGTCTCGAGACGGTCCTCGCTTCGGTTTTCGCGTCGGTCACCGCGAGGACCGCCGGTTTCAATACGATAGACTATTCGGTTCTTCAGCCTGCAACCATATTCCTCACGATAATACTGATGCTCATAGGGGCCTCGCCCGGAAGCACCGGCGGGGGCATAAAGACCACGACCTTCACTGTCGTGATCATGAACCTTTGGTGTACAATAAAGGGGAGGAAGGATACGGTCATGTTCAAGAGGAGGGTGCCCGAGGCACTCATATCGAGGTCCTTCGTCGTTCTCGCCATCGCCGTTATCTTCATAAACATCATAACACTGGTGATCATAGACATAGAGCATACCGGGTTCCAGAAGACGATGTTCGAGGTCGTCTCAGCCTTTGGAACGGTCGGGCTGTCGACCGGTGACGGAGGGACGAGGAGTTTCTGCGCGACATTCTCCGTACCTTCAAAGATCATCGTAATATTCACCATGTTCGCCGGCAGGCTCGGCCCGCTGACGCTCTTCATGGCGCTGCTGGGACAGAAGGAGGAACGTATCCGTTACCCCGAAGGGAGGATCATGGTAGGATGAAGAAACAGTTTGCAGTTATCGGGCTTGGCAGGTTCGGCTCCGCAGTGGCTCAGACTCTCGCCGACAGCAACTGTGACGTGATCGTAATCGACCGAAACGAGAACAAGATAAAGGCGATCGCCGATCACGTGACACTCGCCATCCAGATGGACGCGATCGACGAGACCGCGCTGAAGGAGGCGGGGGTGCAGAACGTGGACGTAGCCGTGGTGAGCATAGGGGAGAACGTCGAGGCGAGCATCCTCGCGGTCATGATACTCAAGGAGATGGGGATCAAGGAGATAATAGCGAAGGCCGTGAACGAGCTCCACGGCAGGGTCCTTGCCAACCTCGGTGTCGACAGGGTCGTGCATCCTGAAAGGGACATGGCCCAGAGGGTCGCCCGGAGCCTGATAAGGCCGGAGTTCCTCGAGCACATAGAGCTGTCTCCTGAGTACAGCATCGTCGAGCTGCCGGCTCCCAAGTCCCTCTGGGAAAAGACCATAAAGGACACAAACCTCAGGGCCGAATACGGCATAAGCATAATTGCGATCAAGAGACGCTACACCATCAACAAGACCGAGAAGGAGACCTGGAACATCAACCCACTGCCCACGGACGTCATAAAGAAGGACGACGTCCTCGTCGTCCTCGGTACGGACAGCGATATCGAGAGGCTGAGATGACGGCGCGACTCACGGCGCGGCGATGAAGGCCCCCCTCGTGTGCGGCCCCTGCCGCGCCTGAGCCGCCTCTGTATTGAACGATGCTGAGCCTTTTAAGCGATATCTGGCCCCACATAGCCGGGGGGCTCACCCTGCTCGTGACCGTCGCGGCCTCGGGACACGCAGTGCTGCACAAGCGTGATGCGCGTTCGGCCGTGGCATGGGTAGGGCTGATCTGGCTCGTCCCGGTCCTCGGCGCAGTCCTCTATCTCCTGCTCGGGATCAACCGTATCAGGCGGCGAGCGAGGGCCCTGCGCAGCGACCAAGGCCACCCGCCGTGCCACTCGCACTGCCTCAGCAGGTTCCAGTGCAGGGCCGACACCGTTGAGGTCCTCGACCGCAACTCGCACTTCGTCTCCCTGTCGAGGCTGGTCGAGGGAATAGTCAGGAAGCCCCTCGTCCAGGGAAACCACATCACCCCACTCGTAAACGGCGACACTGCTTATCCGGAGATGATCAGGGCCATAGAGGAGGCTCAGTGCTCGGTCAACCTCTCCACATACATCTTCGACAACGACAGGGCCGGAAGGCTGTTCCTCGACGCCCTCGCCCGCGCAGCCGGCCGCGGCGTGGAGGTGCGGGTCATCGTAGACGACGTCGGAGCGCGCTATTCGTGGCCTCCCATGACACGCTTGCTGCAGCGCTCCGGCATCACCGTCGCACGCTTTCTGCCCACCTTCCTGCCGTGGCGCATGCCCTACATGAACCTCAGGAACCACCGCAAGATACTCGTTGTAGACGGACGGACGGGCTTCACCGGAGGAATGAACATTCGCGAAGGACACATGATAGGGAAGGACCCGAGGCACCCCGTCCAGGACCTCCACTTCAAGGTCGAGGGTCCGGTCGTGGCTCACCTGCAGGAGATATTCGCTGAGGACTGGACGTTCTGCACGGGCGAGTCCATGGAAGGGGATGCCTGGTTTCCGTGCATCGAGCAGAAGGGCACGGTGGTGGCCAGGGGCATCCCGGACGGGCCGGACGAAGACTACGAGAAGCTCCTCTGGACAGTCCACGGTGCACTCGCCTGCGCGAGGAGGTCCGTACGGATCGTGACCCCGTACTTCATCCCTGACTCAACGCTGACCACCTCGCTGAACCTCGCCGCGATGCGCGGAGTGGACGTCGAGATCGTCCTCCCCGGGGTGAACAACCTGAGGATCGTCAAGTGGGCCTCAACCGACCTGCTCCAGGAGTGCCTCGAACACGGCTGCCGCGTATGGCTGACCGCTCCGCCGTTCGACCACACCAAGTTGATGGTGGTCGACGACATATGGGTCCTGCTCGGCTCTGCAAACATAGACACCAGGAGCTTCCTGCTCAACTTCGAGTTCAACGTCGAGTGTTACGACCGTGAACTGGCCGCAAGGATGAACTCTCTCATAGACAGTAAGCTGCGGAACGCCCACCGGGTGACCATCGAAGAGGTCACGAACCGCCGCCTGCCGGTCAAGCTGCGCGACGGCCTCGCCAGGCTCTTCTCACCGTACCTGTGAGGCCTGTCCCGCTATCTCGCAGGCATGGGGGTAGTGCCCGGAAACGGAAGCTTCCCCTCCTGCTGCATCTTCCGGACCGCCCTTATCATCTCCTGCTGCAGCGCCGGCATCACATCGGACATGTACGCGCCGAACTTCTTCATTATCGACCGTCCGACAGGGGAACCGTAGAAATCGGCCATGGCGTTCAACTCCTCTACTGTGAACGTCTTGACGAGGCTGTCGAGCGTCACCTTCTCGAGCGTCTCGACCCTCATCAAGCCCTTCGCATAAGCCATGAACTCCTTCCGCCTCTCCTTAGGGACACGCTGCGCGAATCCACGGATAGACTCCTCGATCATCATGCTCATCGGCACCACGGACAGATACCGCTTCGCCGCCTTTAACCTCGCTTCACGGTCCGCATCCTTTTCTGCCGCAAGTACTGAGACAGCGACGGACACGGCCACGAGCACCGTCACGGTGAACACCGTCACGGTGAAGATCACGGAAGTCCTCTTCATAGTTCAGCCTCCTCGTATTCTTATGGGGTTCTCCGGAGCCGCATGCTCAACTGATCACGTGCCCCTGCCTGTATCCAAGGCCGTTGAACCAGGGTCGCTCTCGGGACTCTCGGGCCTCAGAACAATATTAACAGAAGTACACGTCTAAGGCAAACCCGCCCTGGCGGCCCCACGCCCGGGTGCAACCTCGCAGCGGCTCTCATGGGTTCTCCTCTACTAATCGCCG
>Ga0256830_1000196_pt1 | contig 53572 bp, 88 predicted proteins | sample 128326metaG_FD_190537 | JGI IMG/M metagenome (GOLD analysis project Ga0256830, IMG submission 190537) | Hydrothermal vent microbial communities from Lau Basin, Pacific Ocean - 128-326 | ecosystem: Environmental > Aquatic > Marine > Hydrothermal vents | place: Pacific Ocean: Lau Basin | collected... | reverse complement strand
TTCTCATGATAATCACCTCCTTAAAATTTTTCATATCTTCAGTATATATCATATTATTACCTTGTCAATATTATTAAATAATTAATATATAATAATATTCTTATATGTGGGAAAACAAAAAAAAAATAAAAAGGGAGGGAAGGGAGGGGATTAATAAAAGAACTTGTAATAAAGATTCAATATATCCTGCTCATTCATATCTTTTATTTTTTCTATTATTTCTCTTCTTATATCTTCTATATTAAAGGTATCTTCAACTATATATATTATCTCTTTATCCTCCTCCCCATAATCTTCCCAACTGCAATAATAATAATTATAAACTATAACCTCCTTAATATCTTCAGGTTTAATATTAAACTCATTTAAAACCTCTCCGATGCACTTCCTCTCTCCTCTTTCCCAGTTAGGATCATGGTTACTCCCATACTCATGGCACTCATGATAAATAGGTAAATCAACCTTCCTCCCATTTTTCAAAATTATTGTTACCTCCCACTTGTCAACCTTCCCTCCCATACAATAATCATATGTGTATTCCTCTCCCGCATTAAGAGAGAGGACTTCCGTAAGGCTTGTCTTCCTAACTTCCCTTACTTTCTCCATGGTTGACACCTCCTAAAAGATTTTGTCCCCTATATCTTATTACCCTTTTATACTTTGTCAATATGATTTTTGTCATATAATAAACAATTCATTATATTCTAAACTATTTATATATTATACTCCTGCTCATGATGATTAGAAGATTTATAGAGATTAATTAATATTAAAAATAGATTGAGATTTATATTTATGTATTTTATAATCTATGTAATTATATATTTTTACTGTTTTAATCACATATTTATCTATGTTATATTTACATTTTCTTATTACTATCTTAAATTTTATATCTTTATATTTTATTATGTATTCAATAAATTCCCCTTCCTCTAATTTATTTATGTTTTTTTTTTCTATAAAATTTATTATATTATCATGCTCAATTATTATAAGAGCTAAATATATATCTTCATTATTATGTATTCTTTCTTTATATCTTTTTATACTGTGATTTGTTATTATTATTTTTTTATATATGTATTCTACCTCCCCAGAAAATATATTTATCTCTTTTTGAAATAGATCCCTTATATTTTTATTTCCTCCCATACTATACAGTATATTACTTATATATTATATTGTTTATATGATCTATGTCATATTTCTATCCCACAGGTATGATCATATACTTATCCTTATATCACACGTATGAAGCTTAGGGATAAGACATTTATGATATTCAGATATGGTAATATGTCAAAATTTAATATAAGAATATCCTTATATTTAGATAAAGTAATAATCCTATATAATCATATAAAAATACCCTTATATATGAATATTAAAATAAGGGATAAGAAAAGAAGAGAGGAGAGGAGGGGAACATATAAAAAATCTCTATAAGTTCAGTAAGTTCAGGATTCATATGATCTGAGGAAATACCCATTCATCTAACAGAAGATCAATATATTTTTTCATTTTATTTTTCTTAATAAGTTTGGCAATATCTGAATTAATAAGAAATGTTTTATTTCCTTTCTTATCCTCCATATAAAAGCTGTATTCTACATTATCAGGCAAGGTATTTATTATATCTACTATTTCATCAGGTATTTCATTAAAGTCAACTGTCTTCTCAGAAAAAATGTCTTCCCCTTCTGGAGTTGTAACCACTGCTAAAATTTTAAACATACTTGCACCTCCTATTCTTCATAAAGATATATAAGGCAAGTATCAATTTCAAAATATGTGTAACCTTTTTCTTTTATTTCTTTTTCAAGCTCTTTTTTCTCCTCCTTTGTCATATTTGTGTATTTTTTTATAAACCAGTCTGTTGTTGTTATTTGTTCTTTTATTACCCTCCCATATTCTACAACCACAAGTCTTATTCTCATATTTGCACCTCCTTTAGAGTATAATAAACAAAATCTATCATATTATTTATTTCCTTTTTTATCTTTTTATTAAACTTTCTAAATTCTTTTTCTAATATCTTTTTATATTTCTCACTTAAAAAATATTTAGGTCTTATGTTTATAAATTTATTATCATCATATATATAAATAAATCTTGCATAATTATACTTATCACTTTCAATATATTTGTTTAATTCTAAATAAACTAAAAAGTAATCTTTATCTAAAGGTTTAAATTTCATGACTTCTATTTTAAACATTTTGCACCTCCTTATAAACAGTTTCATAATAATCAATAATTAGCTTTTTCAAATCTTTGGGTATTTTATTAACATTTATTCTTTTTCCTAAATGTTTATTATCTTCATCAGGAAAATAATGACCATGACAATGATACCAGCCATTTTTATTTATTGATACCATATTATACCCCCAGTTTTCTTTATTAATGTAAAAACTATCATTAAAAACAAGTAAATAGCCTTTACTGTCCTTAAATATGTCTATAACTTCCATTTCCTTTAAAATTTCTTTTATATTTCTCATAACTGCACCTCCTTAAATTAAGTCTATTAAGATAAGAATAATAACAGCTATCCCCATAAAAAACACTAAATCAAAAATATACTCTATAATCATTTTAGCACCTCCTTAATCAGATTTTCAATTTCATTTTTTATTTTCTTTGCTTCTATGAGATTTTTAGCTTTTATTATATATTCTACATTTTTATCACTTATTATATGTTTTTCATTATATACTTCTTTGAATTCATTTTTATTTTTATACTGATATACTTTTATTCTAAGTCTATAATCACAACCTAAACCTTCAATAAATATAAAGTAATCCTTATTATTCTTATTTAACTGATCTTCTAACATTTTCAATTTTTGTGTAAATTCCTCTAACAACCTCATGTCTGCACCTCCTTATTTAAATTAAATACTATCCACCAAACTGAACTACCATCATGAGGATAAATATAAACAGTATCACCAATAAACTATAATATCACTCATCTATACCCACCTCCAAACCTGTGTAATCCTCAATATCCTGAATAAATTTTTCAATTTGAAAAATACCCAAACTATCTATAACTAAATAAACAAAATCCTCATTTCTGTTTATTTCTTTCCAGTCATCATTATAATACACCATTATCATATCTACTCCTTCATTTTCAAGTATAAAATCATATTCAGCATAAATATAATCCTCAAATTTTTTATAAAAATCTTTTAATTCATCAGGAGGGGAGAATATTATCTCATCATCTACAATATAATCATTAATATGTTCTTCAATAAAATTCTCAAAAATATCATTAACCAACATATTAAACTCCGCTTCTGAAAGAACAATAGCCTTTGTAATCATACCTTCACCTCCTTTAAAAGTTTTATTGCAACCTGAAAGAATAAACTATTTTACCCTGCTCATTAAAAACAACTAATTTCAAATCCCAAAATTCAACTATTAGATCTTTTTGTATTTCCTCAAATTCTTTTATCCCTCCTATAAGATCTTCTATATTATTTATTTCCTTCTCAAAATTCACATAGTCTATATGTCCATCCACATAACCAGAAAGCTTTACCCTCATATCCTTACCTCCTTTATAAGATTTTTAGCAAATTTGCTTCGCTTATAATACTTATGTTTATTTGTTATAAATTTGTAAAAATAACTCATAAATGAAGATAGATTAAGGCTTTTTATATAATCTATTGTAATGTCTGAAATATCTAAAAATCTTTTTATATCTTCTATACTATTATCTCTTATAAAATAAAAAAGCTCCTCTGGAGTCAATCCAGAGAAAAAGAACAGTCTTATTATCTCTTTATGTATCTTTCTTCTTAGATCAACCTTTACCATATCACACACCTCCTAATTAACTTTTCTTAGATCTACATATACTTGCTCCCCTCCCTTATTCTCTATTTTTATTTTGTATATTCTATATAAATCTTTATTATCTTTATCAAATACAAACTCTCTCCCCTCCCCATCCTGTAAAAATATTATCTTACTCTGTCTTTCCAACTGCTGTAACCGCTTCAGGTTTTCTCTTCTTTTCAGCATGCCTGCACCTCCTTATCAGAATTTTCACATCTTGAGCTTATATCTCTGTCAATATTTTGTCAAGATATTTTTTCTTATAGTGTGTATAAGCTGAACTTATAATTAAATGATAATGATTATCAATTTCAATCTCATTATTTATAATACCTGATAAAAAACAATTTTGTGATAAGAAGTTTTATAAAATGATCCCAAATGGAAATATTAATAATTTTCTCTAAGTTCAGCTAAAGTTCAGCATTATATATCTCAAAATTTTCAGTTCAAATAAACAATCTTCAATAGCATTATGAGATTGAGGAAGTTCAGATTTAAATAAGAATTTATAAGCATCTCTCATACTCTTAATACTCCATATACCTGTCTGTTTATAATAATAAAAACTGAAAAGGGTTTGAATGTCAACAAGATTATAATTAACATTTATTTTCTTATCAGCCATTTTAAACATTTTTTTTAGAAACATAAAATCAAAACAAATATTCCATCCTGCTAATCTGTATTTTCTCCAATCTCCAATAATACTGTTAAGTTCAGCCACAACAGTATCCACCTTTTTACCATCTTCTATTTTAAGGTTATTAATATTTAAAGCCTCACTTTCATAATCATGTTGAGGAGCATAAATTTTGGTATAGTAAACATTCTCAATCTGCAAATTATTATCTGTTATGATCATACCTAATGATAGGGGATAATGCTTATTTACATCTACTCCTGATGTCTCAAAATCTATTATTATTAAACCATCTATTTTTTTATCACCATTCAATAATTTTGCAGTATAAAGAAAGTTTTTATCATCTACTTCAACTTCATATTCATATCCTTCTCTAAGTTCAGGAATATGTCTTGCAAATTTTGAAATGGTATAAACATTTTTATCAGTTATAACAACATTACCTTTAACTTTTTTAATCTGGACTTTAATTAATTTTGTCATAGCTGTCATCTCCTTCATTATCATCAAATAACCCTGTGGAATAAACATCATCATCTTCAAACTTACTGACATCAATAATAAAATCATCAAGGGAATAATTATTAACTACTTGAGCATATCTGCCAATATTATAAATATTTTTAATAACAGTTTTTTTATTCAGTTCAGGATTAAAAAGGAAATATTTTTCATGTTCAATTATTTCATTCTCATTAAATCTTTTATCCATCTGTTTAATATGACGAGCTATACATTCACCCAGAACAATATTACCTGCTTTCCTATAACAATCATAATTATAGCTGTTAAAATCAAAGTTCAGATCATATTTAGTTTTCTGCACAATCTCCCTCAGATCCATAGCTATAAATGTCAGCTTACTTGTTGTTGAATATCTTATACCCCTTAATAAATGTTTTAATTCAGGTATTAATTTGAGAAATTCTATTAATGGTAATGTATTTAAAATCTTCTCACATCTTATAACATTTTTATTATTTTTTAAATAAACATGAAAATGATTAGTTAGAATTTTTATCTTCTCAATCTCATCATCAATATAGTATTTACTAAAAATATCATAAGGTAATATACAGTTAACAGTAAAAGGATCAGAGGGTATATCAGGTATATGTATATTACAGTCTTTAAGCTTATGTTGTAAATACTCTTTATTTGGAAACCTGTTAACAGATCCTATTGTTAGCTTATACTCTCTGTAATCAATCATATAGTAATCAAAAAACTTACTTACGTGGTATGTTGGGTATATTATGTAATCATAAGAATAGGCATATACAGGCTGTTTATTATTAATAACTATACAATTTTTACCTAACATCTTGTAAAGCAGATAGGAATATATATTTCTACCTATGACAGCATACTTAACTTCTATCTCAAACCTTCTGCCTCTCATCCCTTAATCTCCTCATGATGTTCTCAAATTCTTCCTTTAACAGTTTTTCACTACTGTCTATATTAAACTTCCTGCAAAAATTGGCATATATTCTATATTCCACATCTTTGTTGTGATTTTTACAGTATTCCAGAAATTTATAAAAATGACTGGGTATATACTGTTCTATTCCAAGGTTTTTATTTATTTCAGCTTTCATTTTCCTTAGCATTCCTAAATAATAATCAACATCATAATTACTGTCAATACCATAATTACCCCCCTGTAGTTTCAGATATTTAACCTTATCACCCTCATTACCTATTGATCTTAACTGTTTCTCTCCCTTTCTTATCCTTCTTTCCTTTATCAAATAATTAATATCTATTTCCTTATTTTTTATCTTATTAAAAATATTTTTATAAAATTTTTCAGCTTCATCAATACCATATTTAGCATAATACCATACATATTTTATAGGAAAATCTTTTTCAATCATACTCTTATCTCTACCTCTAAATTTTGTCCCCTTATATATCCAAGTTTTTTCATCATTAATATTAATGAAAACAACATAATTCTTTTTATTGGCAACATAGCAGGCATCAGCAGTAAACTCAAGTTCAACCTCAAAACCTTCAGGCATTCTGAATTGAACATAACTGTAAATACTTTTTATATGTTCTTCATCATTTCCAGCAAATATAAGACCATCAGTATCAAGTTCACATAAAATTCCACCTTTTTCAACTATACTTTCCTTCATTATAGTTAATATCTCCTGACCTTTTTTAGTAACCATCTGAGCAGACTGCATATCATTAAAGGGTATATTAGCAGTTCCAAGAAAACCATAAGCACTATTAATCAGCACCTTCATAGCATTCTGTTTAAGATCTGCCTGTTTATTTCCCTGCTTAGCTAATGTTTTTAATTTCAACCTTTCAGATGTCAAATATCTTAAAACTCTTAGCTGATACCTATCTTCATCCTTCTCTGAGTGTATATTGTATCTGAGCATAATGTTAGGATATAGGGAGGCAACATCAACCTTGCCAACATTTTTATACAACCCCTCATAAGCCTCTACAATAGCGCCTTCAAATCTGACTTTCTCATCAGGCTCAGGTAGATTTTTCCATCCCTTCTCATTCAGATAATAATCTTCAAGTATAGCTTCCCATTTACTTGCATTACCCATCAGACATATCATTTGAGGAGTAACCCATGATGGTAAATAATTAAGCTGATAGTAATCTAATGGATGTAAATATTCAGACAGCTTATATGTATCAACAAGGTCATATCTCAGATATTCCATTATCAGATCATAATTCCTGTTTTTCCATGCTTCTACAATTTGAGGATTACTAAGTTCAACCCTTTCCTTTTCCCTTAAACCTAACTCTATCACACTATCCTTAAGGTTATATGATGGTAATTTCCTGTTTATAAAATCCCACCTTGCTACTGCTACCATAGTGTCTAATATCTGATAATATTTACTCCTTATATCTGTAATAGTTAAAGGTTTACCTCCCATATCTGTTGAAGGCACTCTCTTTTCTTCCTTTTTTATCCAGAAATAATCCTGTATATTTATGTTATATTTTTCACATTTTTTAATAATAAATGGTAAATCAAATGAAAATATGTTATGACCTATTAGAAAATCAGGTTGTATATTCCCCAGTATATTCAAAAATCTCAATAAAATCTTTTTCTCATTTTCATCATAAATAAACATATAGTTATAACCATCAAATAGACCTATAAAATAAATCCTATCCTTATCAACATTCAACCCTGATGTTTCAATATCCATATATAGCTTTCTGATCTTATTCCAGCTAATTACATTCCTTTTAGGTTTCCATGTTTCCATTTCCTAAATTTCTCCTTTCCTTCATATCGGATAAGGCTCCCATTTTGAAATATCATTTTCAGGAAAAGTAAATAAAATATATTCTTTTGGATTTTCCCATATATAAGTATCTTCAAATTTTACTACTACATGTATTTCTCCACTATGTTTTTCTTTTTCAAAACAAACATAAACATTATCAAAAAATTTAAATAAATAGTTATTAAGAATACTTACAAAAACAGATTTATTTAATGATGTATTATAATATTTTTTTATTTCAACTGTTACTAACAACTGTATTGCTCTTAGAATATGTATATCATATATTGTTTTATACATTATAGAGTATCTTACATCTTGTATAAATTTACTTATTTCATTATTTTTATTATCCTTTTTCCCTTTAAAATACAACTTTTTCATATTTAATCACCTCCACATTATTTACATTTAAAAAGCTAATTGTATTATCTTTTACAGTCCAATCTTCATAATCATCTATATAAATAACTTTTGTTATACCTGAAGCTACTATTAATTTTGCACAGCTAAAACATGGTAAATGGGTTAAATACATTTCTGATCCTATTGTTGATATACCATTTCTAACAGCAAAACCAATAGCATTCATTTCAGCATGTATCTCATATTTAGAATGTAGATCTTTATTATTAATACAGTGCTCCCATCCTGAAGGTGTCCCATTATAACCAATTGAAATAATCCTCTTATCCTTAACAATCAGACAGCCAACCTGATATTTATAACATGTGGATAGTTTAGCAACATTAATAACAGTATCAATAAAAAATTTATCCCATTTACTACTCATTATTTATTCCTTCATAATCAAAAACAATATCAGCATTATCAAAACTAAAATTATAAAACATTATTTCCTTATCATTTTTTAGATTGATAATACCTGCTACAATATATTTAAATGTTAAAAAAGGATTATATGATATTATAAATTCACCTTCATGTTGATTAAAAAGTATATATAAATACCTTTTATTTAATTTTTTACCAATATTTAAATATTCTTCATATTCTTTAATCCAATCAATTTTCATCTTCATCAGCCTCCCAATTAAATTTATCAGGATTTTTAGGAACAAATAAAGTTATACTATAATCATACTTAATTTTTTCACAATACCAACATTTATATACAGCTCTATAAAAATATTTAGGAAAAAATAAATTTGTTTTAGCTTTTTCTTTTTTATATTTATACCAAAAATGAAACCCCAATTTACATTTTATTTTTTGTTTCCAATTCATAATTTATACCTCCTCTACATTTATATCAAAAAATAAAATCCTTTTATGATCATCAGGTAAAACACTATAAATATTTTTAGCCAGTTCTCTTATCTCAAAATGTGCTCTCCTATCAAGTCTAAGTTTAAGAAAATGTCTAAGTTCCCTGCAATTCATACTCATCACAAGTTCAGTTTTAAGATTTTCAGGCAGTAAATATTTTAGATCATCATTACCATAATTATCCTTCAGCTGTTTTAAAACCATTACCCTTTTATATGCTTCTTCCCTCTGGAATTCAACAGGTATATTAGGAGAAAAAACAAAATACTTATCAACATCTTTTATTGTTTTTATATTTTTTAATATCTTTTTCAATACATACCTTGTAGATTGAACTGAATAACTTGCTATTCTATGACGAATAAGTTGAACATGGCTTAATCTTGATATGCCTGATATATAAAATGTATAATAAATATGTTCCAATATACTATGATGCCCACTATTAATTAACCTTCCTATAAGTTTTTTATCATTTTCACCTATTATTTCATCATATAAAATTGTAAATTCATTTTCTTCTTTAAAATTATTTAGATTTTTTGAATATATTTCTTTTAAAGCAATATTTTCATAATAATTAACATTATTTTCTGTTATTACTTTACTATCGCTATTTTCAAAACTATCATAACAAACTCTTGCTCCAATTATAGCCATAGATATTGGAGAATATTGAAGAAGTTTAATTTTCATTATTTACCTCCTCAAATCTATCACAATCAGCAATATCTAAACTTATACCCCCACCAAAATCAAAAATAATATAATCTTTTATAAACTTCAATTTATTTATTTTTTCCATATTTATGTTTATTAAATTATACTCATCTTCAAAAAATATAAGTTGGATATTATTTATTTCACAATTATTAAATTTCTTACAATTACAACATATATGAAACATTATTTATACCTCCAGTAATTCAGGATTTTCATAAATATTCCCTATAACTTTTTTATGTAAACAATCTGCCAATTCTATAACCAGATCCCCTGCTTTTACTCTAAATGCTCCAGCAGACCAATACACTTTACCAATTATGTCTTTATGAGAAAGGTTATATTTTTCCCTTATAGAAAATGCAGGAACAAATTTTATAATGTCTCCTTCATAAATGTCTTGTCCCTTATTGTCTTTCATCCCTGTATAAAGATTAATTTCAACTTTATCTTCATAAGGTAAAACAACATCTTCAAATTTATATTTTGTTATAAAAAATACTTTTCCTTCCCTATCTATTACATATTTAGCTAATTCATGATCATCTTGTAACCATTCTTTTCCATTCCATATTCTAAACTTAATTTCCTTCATCATTTATCCTCCTTTAATTCAGGTAATTGAAAAAGAGTTTTTCCTGAAGGATCAGGTTCAAAATATTTTTTATAACTTTTATATAAATATTCATTTTTACACTTCATACATCTAAAAATTTCTTCAGTATATACTTCTTCTATTAAGGAAGCATCCATTTCATAGTGTTCACCCTCTTTTACATCAGCCAAATTAATAATTTTCACAAATTCCCTTTTTATTTTTACATTTTCATATTTTTCAAAAAATGTATTACCACATCTACACTTCACACTCTTACCTCCTCAAAACTAAAACTCCTAATGCCTTCGGTTATCTTACTTAGTGCTATTTCATAATTATCTTCTATTGTTCTAACTCTTTTACCATATATACTCTGCCAGACTTTATTAACAATCTCATTCTTAAGGAAATGATTATCTACTGCAAGTTCACTAAATTTCTCATTCAGAACTTTATTAGCCTCTATCAGTAATTTAGCTCTCTCTTCTCTCTGTTTATCTGTTTGTTTTATAGGATTAACAACATAAAAATTATCAATTTTCTTTAATACATTTTCCCATGCAAATCCACTAAACCTTCTTTCCTCAAATCTTTCTATTATGAAACCTATTGTGAGATAGTAAGGCTGTTCAACCATCAGTTCAAGATCTCCCTCTGTCCATTCATCACCAAATAAGTTATAAGCCTGCATATAAATCTCATATGCCTGATGAGCCTTATCTTTGAGATTACTTGCCTTTTCTGTATTAAGGGTTATTATATACTGCTTTATCTCTCTTGGAACTATTACAGCAGGTATTTTTGTATATCCTAACAGCTTACATGCTTCAAGTCTGTGCTGTCCATCTATTACCTCATATTCACCCTTATTATCACTTTCTACTACCACTACTGGAGTTATGAATCCTACCTTTTCTATTGACATCATGAGCTTACTTACAAGGTTATTACTAAGTGCCCTCTGGATATGTGGGATTACAATATCATGAACATTTAAAAGTTTAATGTTAATTTCATACTCTTTCTTCTCCTCCTTATACTTCATACCTGCACCTCCTACCTGATGTTATTGCAATAGTATAATCCTTAATTCTCAAATGTCAATAAATCTTTCTTATACCCATTATAAGCTCACCTTATATAGCTGTAATATAAGGATTAGTAATATTAGAATATTAGCATATAAAAATGGATAGCTTTTTATCAAATATGAATAAACTATAAAACAACATGTGGCATAAATATTAATTATTAAAAACATAATATAATCAAATTGTAGTAATATATAAGCAATAACAAGTAAAAATAAAGCAAAATAACCCAGAATATTAACCATATTAGCTTAACCTCTCTATAATTTCATCAGCAATTTCATAAACAACATAACTATTATCAGCAGGATGAGTATATTTATCAAGTTTCTTCTCCACAAATTTACAGTATTTATTATAAAATTCCCCTTCTTTAGATCTAACATCATCAAAATTTACAGTTGCTCTTCTTGTGTCATCATTAAAACATTTCTGTAAAACATTATCATTTTCAGGTAATTTCAGATAATAAAATTGGAAATCAAATGACAGCTCAATATTATATAAGCCTAACAAGTTTAACAGTTTATCTCTCTTTTCAGTAAATATATCATCAGGGTAATTAAGATAAGTATATACAAAAGGATCTATGAAACATCTATCACAAATAACTATGTAATTATTATTAAATAAAAAACTTCTGATTATCTCAAATTGTGCTAATGATGTTGCCATAAATGAAGCCTGTCTGTGATAAAAATCAAAATCTCTTTTAGGTATAATAACATCATCCATAAATTCTTCTATATCCTCAAGTAAAAATCTAACAGGTTCATCAACAACAATTATCTTTTTATTCTGGAATCTTGATGATAATATTGTTTTTAGTGCATATAACATAGATGTTTTACCATTACAAAGAAAACCTGTCAAAACTATAATATTACTTTCTCCCATTATTAATAACCTCCTTATACTTACAATTTTCATCAAATTTCTTATCTTTTATTTTTTCATATTCTTTAGCACCTAAGAAATTATATTCAACAAGATAGATTAAACCTCCATCCTTATAATAACCATATAAATCTTGCCATCTTTTATCATTTTTACAATACATATACTTCTCCCTATTATTTCTTATAATTACAAAATACTTACAACCCATGCAGGTCATAATTATTTTATCATCCATTTTATTTACCTCCATCTAAAAATTCTATATATTTCTGTATAGAACTTATATGTTCACTTATTAATTTTGCTTGCTGTGGATAACATTTTATTTTAGGTTTATTATTTTTAATAAAATAATCAAAAACACATAAAACATAATGATTTTTTATAATAGATATTTGATACCAATTTTCCTTTCTTTTTTCAATATTATACTCATATTCACCTTTCTGAAATGTTATTGCCATACTTATTACCTCCACAATATTTTCTTAATATCATTTTTATAGCTTTCAGGTATAACATGATGGTTTAGCTTATGATACAACAGGGTATATTTATATATTGATTTTTGCCTGCCATGTTGTCTAATTTTAACTGCAATATTATATAACAGTATCCTCAAAGCCATATTAGCCTGTAAATTTATATCATACTTAAGTATAGTTTCATCATAATAATCAAAATTTAAATATTTTTTAGCTTTTTCTTTTGTCCATATTTTAGTATTAATTTGAAAATAACCTATATCATCTTTATCATATAAACCTTCATTATATTTGAATTTACTTTCAGCATAAGCAATACTGAAGAGCATCTGTTTATACCATTTCCTAAAATCATTTTTATAACCCCTTACAATATTGCACAGATCATTATTGGCATAACAAATATCATTAACAGCTTCATCATAATTAACACTATTTATAGCATTAACAATTTTTTGTCCTGTTTTAAATTGTTCAACATTAATTACACCTGCCAGAAATAAACTTAACAATATTGCTGTAATCAAATTTTAACCTCCATCTTCATCATGCCCTTTATAACTAAATATAAAAGCCAGAATGCTAAACCTGTTTTTATGTTGTAATCAATATGATAATCAAACAGAACATTTATACTCCAGAAAAAGGCAAATGGTGTAAGAAATATAAAAAGTATAAACAAAATAATTATAAGAATATCCATTAGAATATTTTTAGCATTATTTTCCAGCATAATTAACCTCCTTTACTACCATCTCCATCTTTCACATTCAACAGCAGATAAATGTATATTATCATGAACAGAAAATAAAACAAAATTTTTAACATATTTATATTCTTGCTCTACTAACCTTATGAATATCCTGAGATCATCTTTACTTACTACCTCTCCCAAATTTGTTTTATGGAATTCACAATCTCTCCATCTTGCACATGATAAACAAAGAAGCTCATCTTCCTTAATCCCCATGATCTATTACCTCCTCACCTATAAGCTTCAGAAATTCATAAACAGCAATTCTCAAAGCATTAGTATAACCAATCTTCCTGTTGGCTATCAAAAAGTATTCACCATATTTCTGTCTGTATATCTCAATAAGTTTGCTTATTAGTGATTTATATGGTTCAATTCTGGGAAGAATAAGTCTATCATCTCTACCTTGTGAAAGTATAACATTAAGTTCCTCATAACTGAGCAAAACATCTTTGTTGTGATTAATAACATAATCCATCAGCAGTTTAATAAGATTAGCCTTCTTAAGTTTAACACCTTTGGGGTTCAATACAATATTAGCCTTTGTAAGTATCCTCTCAATTTCTCCTCTTGTAAAATACACCATGTAAATCTTGTTTGACATCTTACACCTCCTTAAAAAGTTTCAATTGTTTAAATAGAAGTTCATTATCTTCCTTACCATTAACATATTTTTTACTACTGTCTTTATCATAACCTCTCTTTTTTCTCTGTTTATTAATTTCAACTTTTTTCCTATATAATTCATCAAACTCATCAAGGGGTATATCCATATCTGCTATTATTGTGGAAAAAGAATCAAAGGCTTCAAACATATAGTTTTTATCTTCCTTTTTCAGCCAGTAAATAAACTCAATCAGATCATCTATAAGAACCTCAAACTTATTAACACCAAGGTAAGCATTATAAATTAGTGTATCCTCATGCATTTTGATCATATTATCTACTATACCCTCTATAACCCATTTCTCATCCTTATTATGCTTTAGAAACCATGATAAGAGAAAATGCCATATATCAACAATTTCAACTTTTATGTTATCCATATTTATTTCCTGTTTAGTCCACCATTTAAATCCTGTTGAATCTATAAGTTCACCTATTTCAGATAAAATAGCTGATAGAATTTTATATGATGGTATTTCTTCTTTCCAATTCTCACCTACTAAAAACCTATTAAGATTATCCTGAATATAAAAATGTTCCACTAATCTTTCTTTAATATCTTTCATAATCATACCTCCTCAAATTATTTAAAGACATAGATGTTAAAATCATTTAAAAGCCTATTTACAAAACTTTTCAGTTCATCTTCATCTTTAAATTTTACAATCAAATCATAATCTTCATATGGAGAGTTAACTGTTCTAACATAAATTTTATCATGATCAATTTTCATACTGACAATATTATTAAGGTTTAGAATTAACTTATCAATTTTTACAAACATCACACACCTCCTTTCTCCACAGCATTACATAACACTATAATACCATGTTCAAATTTGTCAATAAGTTTTTCTTATAGCAGGTATAAGCACAGCTTATAATAGTTCCTCAAGAGTGTTAATATGTTTTACACCATTTACCTGCATATAATTTTTTATAGCCTCATGGGGGTTATATTTAAATTTATTTTCTTCTTTTGTGATTTTCTGTCTTAAATATTTACCAAATTTATTCTGAAAATAATATAAATCCATTAGCATTCTATTAAGTTTAACCTTATAATATTCATTAATGTTAACATCTTTTAAAAATTTTAAATAATTATCTATATTATCATATTTTCTGATTATAATATTTATATCATTATTATTATTAATCTTATTAATATTATCAGATTTATCACCATTTAATATTTTAAACATTAAATAATGATTATAATTATCATAATTTGTATAATATTTATAATTATAACATGTTATAATATTATTATTATATATATTATGAAATATAATATTATCATTATATAATAATTGTAATAAATCTTTATCATTACTAATAATTATAATATCATGATTATTATTATTATTAATAGTATAATATGCTATAATATCATCACCTTCATAGTTATTAATAATTATAATCTTATATAAATATTTAATAACATTAATAATATCATTAAAATGTTTAACATATAAATCCCAATTAAAATTATTCTTTTTCCTATCTTTTACCCTTTGTTGTTTATAAGTTTTTAATAATCTTTTCCTGTATTTAGATTTACCTTTATCAAATGTTATTATAATATTTTCATTTTTAACATTATAAAGTTTTTTATATTTGTTTATAGATCTTAGAAAACCCACTAATGTAGGATTATTAACATTATAGATGTTTTTAGTTGTGTGAAGATGAAAGTTTTTGAATAGTAGGGTATTACCATCAATAAGTATCATAACTGTTAACCTCCTTTACACATTTTAGCATATACTTATAAGCTAATATAAGCCATACTTATAACAAGTATAAGAAAGTCTTATTGACAATTCTGGAAGCAGGTATTATAGTTATGATCACCATGATGTATAAAACTCTGTTAATAAGGTTTATGGAAGAGCAGGCAAAAGAATTGGAAAAAGCAGGTGTAAAAAAGGAAGATTATTTTAATGAAAAAGATAAAAATTGTATTATAAATTGGTCTGAAGATGATTGTAAGAGAATTTGGGATAAAATAAATAGAAATCTTTTTATGTTTATAATTGCAAATATTCCTCCAGAAGTTTCTCCTTTTTGTTTAAAGCAGAAATATCCCAGAGAAGAATTTTGTGATGGATGTGAATATAAAAAGAACAGGGATAATAAAGAATGTTTTTATATATATTCAGAATACTATAAAAAAGTTGAAAGAAAAATTATTGATTATGAATATGAAAATAATGATTATGTTATAGATTTTGATTGGTATTTAAATATTGTAGAAAAACTTGAAAAGGAGGTGTTTCATAATGGCTAAAAAGAGAATAAGGAAAAATCATGTGTGGGATAATGCTAAGTGGGAAGAAATAACAGTTGAAGAAGAAAATAATAGTCAACAACAGTATAGAAAAGAGTGGGAATATGTTAACTGGGAAAAAGATAAAGAGATTGAAGGTTATTATATTGGGATAAGAAAAACTAAAAATGGTAAAATTCTGGGATTACTGCTTAAACAACCTCCTTATAATGAAGACGAACCACCATGTTTAGCCTTCTCAATACCTGCTGATTTGAGGATTAAACTGGAAGCATTAGAAAGGAGAGGTAAAATACTACATGGGGTAAGAATAATACTCACAAATGTTATACAGCTTGATGATAATAGGAGGAAATATGTTTTTAAAGTTCAGAACTCTCCAGAGTTAAGAATAGATGAAGATGTTATTATGCAGTATTTATCATTTACACCTGAGAAGCTAACAGGAGGTAGTGTTATATGAAAAAGAAGAAAACATGGAAAAAATGGACTTTGGATGAAATAATGTGGTTAAAGGAAAATTCATATAAATTTACTATTAGTGAATTAGCATTAATATTAAATAGAACACAACATAGCATAAGAACAAATTTGAGAAAATTAGGTTTAAAATATAAAAAATGTTATTTAGGATATGAAGAATCAAAAGAAGAATTAAATAATATAATAAGAAAAAACCCCCATGATTTTTGGTATATTGTTGGTTTTATTGCAACAGATGGTTGTGTTCATAAGAAAAGAAAAACAGTAAGTATAGTTCAAAAAGAAATTAAGATTTTAAATAAAATTGATATTGTTTTTCAGGGGAAATGCTATTTTTCTAAAAAAAGGAATGATTTAGAATCATGGAAATTAATTATAAATAATTTATATTTTAGAGATTGGTTAATTGATTATGGTATAATACCTAATAAATCAAGAATTTTAAAACTTAAAAAACCAATACCAAAAGAATATCAAGCTGATTTTATAAGAGGAGTGTTTGATGGCGATGGATGTGTTGGAATTTATTTGAAAGAAAAAACATGGAAATATTCTTTTGATTGTAGTATTTTTAATTGTTCAAAATCTTTTGTAGATGATATTTATAATATTTTTATTAATAATAATTTATATCCTAATATATATAAAGTGAAAAAAGAATGTTATAAAATTTCTTTTACAAATAGAGAAAATATATTAAAATTTTATAAGTGGATTTATTCTTCACCTTCATTTTTATTTATTGAAAGAAAGAAAAATAATTTTGAAAAACTATTAAAACATTTATATAGAAAAGAAAAGGAGGTGAAAGTATGAGATTATATCAATTGTTTACAAATTTATTAGGGTCTCCTGATCTTATTGAATTATTTGGAGGAAGTGGAACTCAAAAAAGTTATATTGCAACACAAATAGCAAAAGAACTTACAAAAGAAGAAAAAAAAGTTTTATATATAGACACAGAAAAAAATCTTACTAATGAAATAATTGATGAATTTAATAAAATTGGTGTTAAATATATTTATACTCCTATATTTGAAGAACTTTTTTATTTAATTGATGATTTAGAAACTAATGATTATAATTGGGTTATACTTGATAGTATAGGTTTACCTGTGCTCGGAGAATTTGCAACTATGAATTTACAAGGTAGAGGAAATATACTTTTGAATATGCAATCTTTAGCTTATAAATTTAAAATTTTATCAGCTAAGAAAAAGATTTACTTCTTTATAATAAATCAACCAACATCTGAATTAGGAAAAACAGATTATATTGTATATCAACCTAAAGGCTGGAATAGACAATATAAATTTCTTGATTGTCCTCCTATGGGAGATAAAATGTTGTATTTTTTTAAAGAATGCATTATGACTTTTAATATCTTTCAAAATAATCAAAAAACCATAACTGATATTTTTGTTTATAGAAGCAGAAAATTTCCTAAATATACAACATTAGCAAGATTAATAAGACAAAATGATGAATATAAATGGGAGGTTTACATATGAAGATTTACAAGTTCAGAATTTATGATAAGAAAAGGAGGATGATGGTTTATCCTGAAAACTTTGGAGTTGTGAGACTGCCTTGGTATGATCATGGAGATGTGGAATTTATGATCTCAACAGGGATACTTGACAAAAACAAAAGGGAGATTTATGAGTATGATATTGTTAAAACTGATTATGGTTATCACTACATAGTCTATTATGATTTTGAAAGAGTTGGTTTCTATCCATTCTCAAAAGGGGATGGTTGTGGATGTTGTGAGATACATACCGTTTTACCTGTGCTTTGTGAAGTTGTAGGTAATGTTTATGAAACTCCAGAATTAATAAAGGGGGTGATAAATGCGAATATTCTATGGTAATTTAACTTATGAAATTAATATTACTGATATTAAGCAGTCTGTAAATATTACTATTGATAGGGATAATGTAGTTATAAAAATTAACAGCAGGGAATATGTTAGCTATATTTATTTGACAAATTACAATCATGTTAGAAAATGTATAAATGCCAGAGTTAATATTGAAGATGATTATGTATTTATAACCCCATGTAGAACTATAAATATGGAGGTAATAAATAATGAAGATGTTAAAACTACTTAATGAGGAGATTATAGAGCTGTCAATTAAGACCCCAGAAGGTTTTTATAAGGCTGAGATTATTCATGTTGGTAATGAGGGAGAACCTAAATACTTAATTCATGTTAATTCTGAATTTGAGAATGAAGGTATAAAAACACTACCAATACTGCTAACAGTCATCAGGGATTTTATAGTATCATCTATGGCTAAAAATAAGGAGGATGGTATATGAGTTTAAACAACTGGTTAAAAACTAAAATGGCAATAAATGAATTTATAAGCACTATGATAGAGTATTTTGGTGAAGATGATTTTAATTTCATTATGAGGAATCTTGATGTTTTTAATACTGTTTATATTTATTTATTCTTCAAAACGAGAATGTTAAGTGATGAGGATATAGAGCAGATATATAGAGTAATAGAGGAGGTAAAGAATGGGTATAACACATCAGGCAAAAACAAAGAGGGAAAGTATGAATACAATTGATATGTTTCTGAATGCTATTATTGATTATTTTGGAGAAGATGATATGAAATATATATTTGATAATCTTGATGCTTTTATAATTGCAAGAAGATTTTTGAAAGATAAGAAGGGGATAAATAAATATGAAACTGAAGTTATTTTAAGGGCTGTTTCTGAAATCAACAGGAGGTTATAGATATGGGTGAGATTAATATGGTTAACAACAGGTTTTTACAGGTAGGTGATGTTGTTTGCAGTATTGATGACTTTGCAGGTGCCAAGTTTGTTAAAAAGACTTATGAAGATGACAACATGATAACATACTGTATATTTGTAAAGCTAAAAAGTTATAATAACTGGGTTTGTGCCATGGAGTTTAAAACTTATATTACAGCCAGAAAAAAGTATAATGAGCTTATCCATGAACTCAGTAAATATTAAATCCCATAGCTTCCTCTTCCCTCCCTTTTTCTTTTTTTTTAAGGAGGTAGGAACATGAAAGGTTTACAAGTTGGACGATATATAATAAATGTTGATACTATTACAGCAATAAAAAAGTATGTTCATTATGAAGATGGTCATAGTTGTCATGTTCTTGCTATTTATTTTATTGGAGGAAATAGTATAGAATTCCATGAAAAAAGTGAAGAAAAAGTAATTAATGCATATAAAAAAATAAAAAATTTCATTTTTGATGAAATAGTCATTATTTGGGAGGAAAATGGATGATAGATACAACAATATTACAAAAATATATAGGTTTAAAAATTATTAAATGTAAGGGTTATCATCCTGACTATAATCCTGAAAAAAATTACAGAAAAGCTAAAGAACCTGTTGGTAAATGGAAAGAAGCTGAAATATTAACTGAAGATAAATTATATGAATTTGAAAATTGGTTAAATAATAATGGATGGATAGGTTTAGTTATACCTGATAGTTATGTTGCTCTTGATATTGAGGGTGAAGAATGGACATATATTCATGACTTTTTTAATTTATATGATTTTAACAGGCTTGAACATATCAGTAATTTTGGTGGTCATATAATTTTTAAATTAAATAATAATAAAATAACAAATAGATCAAATATAATCACAAAAATTGGTATTATTTTATCAGCATATAGAAAAGGTGAAGAAAGTTATATTGTTGTTTCCCCAAGTAATAATAGGAGATGGGTTAATGATGAGATTGATTTTAACAGTATAGATGTTTTACCTACATTTCTTGAACCTGTTGATATGAATAATTATGAAGAGGTTAAAGAAGCTATCTGCTGGAGATTGAGATGGTTATATCTGAATGAGGTTTTTGCTGGGTATGAGGATATAGATCTTTCCTTCATGGGTTATCTTGTTGATCACAAATTACATAAGGAAGAATGTCTGGAATGTTTCAAAATAATTTATCAAGATGAATATGATGAATATTTAACAAAATCTGTATATGAAAGAGCAGTAAAACTTGAACATAAGAGAGGATCAGGATCATTTATCACAAAAATAAAAGAAGTTGGAGATGATTACCTTTTAAAATTAATTAACAGGTTTGAAGATCTTTTATTAAAACAGAATGTTGTTGTTGATGATAGTGAAAGGTATATAAGTGTAGAAGAAATAAAAATGTCTAATCTTGTTAAAACCTTCAAAGATCTGATGTCTGAAAGGGAGGAGGTAAAATGGGTAATTCCTTCATTTCTGGCTAAGGGCTATCTCACAATTATTTCTGGACAGCCTAAAGTGGGTAAAACATGGTTATTAATTTATCTTGCTATTAAACTTGCTCAGGGTAAAGAGGTGTTTAATGTTTATCCCTCCTCCAGAAGTAAAATTCTCATATTTGAAGGTGATATGAATAAAAATTCCATTAAGCATAGATTTAACATGATGATCACAGATTTTGATGATATTAATATTTTGAATGATAATATTGTGATTGTAAATAAACATGATATAGAAAGGGTGGGTTATATAGCAGATATATCCAAAAAAGAAGGTCAGGATTTATTTCTTTCTACTGTTGATTATGTTAACCCTGATGTAATTATTATAGACAGCATATCAGCATTCCACAGTATATCAGAAGAAAAATCAAGTGAGGTTAAACCTGTTATACAATTCCTGAACTACATGGCGGGTGAAAAAAATAAAGCTGTTATTGTTATACATCACTTCAGAAAAAAGACATATAAACAGGATGATGATAGTGATATAACCCTTGATGATATTGCAGGATCTAACGTTTTTACAAGATTTGCTGGATTTATTTATGGTATGAAAAAATATAAAAAACAAACTGCTTATGATACAGGTTTATTTGATCTTGGTTCATGGTTTGATGTTATAAAATATGTCAGGTTTAAAAAGAGGAATGAAAGTGGGAAAATGCTATTACAATTTATGGAAGTAGATAAAAACATAAATCCTTATTATTTTACAGAATTCCTGATAACAGAGAGTATTAATAAGTTTGGACATGAAGATAAAAACTATATTATTAATGGTTTAATGAATTATCTGGATATAGATGAATATGATGCTAATAATCTATATTTGAAGACTAAAATTTATATATGAGGAGGTTTAACATGACAAAATTGGAATATGTATTTAATCAACTTGAGGGAAGGATAAAAGATGATATACTTGCTGAATTAAAGGTTGTTGTTAAAAGTTTATGTGGTATTATTGTTTCCCTTGATTATGCTTATATTACAGACTGTAGGTATAGATATTCACACAACAGGAATTATATTGAACTGATACTTGATTATAAACCTGATGTAAATATTGATAAGTTAATTTCAGCTTCAAGAATTGTATATGGTTTTCTCAGAAAGCAAAACCCTGATGTTATTAAGTATATTAATATTATTGGAAGACTGCCAAAGGAAATAATGAAAGATGAGAAAAACTATAATTGGTTTTGATGTTGGTTTGAATGGAGGAATAGCTGTGTATAATAAAGATAAAGAAATTAAAACATATAGAATGCCAGTAATTATAAATAAAAATAAAAAAACTTATGATATTAAAAAAATTTATAAAATAATTAAAAATAATAAACCTGATATTGCTGTTATTGAAAGGGTGTGGTCTATCCCCTCAGATGGTAATGTTGGAGCATTTACATTTGGTTATGGGTTTGGTGTAATATCTGCTTTATGTGAAAGTATGATAAAAGAAGTTGTTTATGTTTCACCTCAAAAATGGAAAAAATATTTTAATCTGAAAAGAAATAAAAAACAATCTGTTAATTTATGTAATAAAATTTTTAATACAGATTTTAAAGTTAAAGATGATGGTCAGGCAGAAGCATTATTATTAATTAAATACTACATGGAGGTGCAGACATGAATATTAACAGATTAAAAAAGATACTCATAAAATATGAAGGGCTTAAGCTAAAGCCTTATAGGGATACAAAAGGGAAATTTACAATAGGAGTAGGAAGAAACCTTGATGATGTTGGTATTAGCAAAGATGAGGCTCTGTATATGTTGCAGAATGATATAGATAGAGCTATTAATGTTCTGGATGAGATCATACCTGAATGGGTGGAACTGGATGATGTTAGACAGGAGGTTATGATAAATATGGCATTTAATCTTGGTTATAAATTAAAAACTTTTAAAAATTTTTTATTTAATATCAGGAAAAAAGATTATGAGAAAGCAAGTGAGGAAATGTTAAACTCCCTGTGGGCTAAGCAGGTTGGCAGAAGAGCAGATGAACTGGCTTATGCTATGAGATATGGTAAATATCCTTTTGATGTAGATAATGATGTTGAAGAGGATAAATTGTTAGATTATCTTAATAATAGGGTATGGAGAGAACTGAATGAAGGATGGTAAAAAGGGTAGCATGTTCAAAGAAGATAATGGTAAACTTTCTTTTTCAAGAATAACAGGTTTTATTCTCCTCATGTGGTCTATGTGTATAATTACCTATCTGTCTATAAAAAACAATAGATTTATAGATCTTCCCACAGTAATAGCAGGTTTAGCAGGAGGTTTGTATGGGATTAATAAAATTGGTGAGGTCATTAAAAATGTTACTAATCGCAAGTAATATAATCATTATTGTTTTATTAGCATTTTATATTGTTTATCAGGATCAACAGATTGAAAAATTAAATATAATGAATGAAAATATTAAAAAAGAAAATAAAATTTTAATTGAGAATATGAAATCTTTGGAAGACAAATATTTGAACATTATTAAACAGCTTAAAAAAGAAATTGAAAATAAAGATAATATATGTAAAAAACTGTTAGAAAGGAGGAAAAAGTTAGATGAGAAACTTGATGAAATTGATAGGTTATAAGATACTTGAAATCATCAGGGTTGTAGCTTTATCTGTCATTATAGGTTATTTTATTTTTATACTTATTATACTTTTTTCCACAATATTTGGTTGTTCAGCTAAAAAAGAAAATAATAAACCTGTTGTAATTAAAGAACCTGTATATATTAAGCATAAAATAGAAAATATACCTGAAAGACCTGTATTAGAGGAAGTAAAATGGATAAAAATAAATAAGTATTATTGTGTAGATAAAAATAATGCAAAAATTTTATTGAAAAATTTATATAAACTGGATAATTATGCAAGAGAATTAGAAATAATTATTAAACAGCATCCCAAGTAATCTTCTCTGCTCTGAAATAAACTTTGGTTTGAATAACAGTATATTTATTTCCATCTGGATCTTCAAGTTCAACCTCAAGGTATGCATTATCAAACAACACTGTCTCTGATGGATAGAATTTTATAGTAAACATGCCATTAGGAGGATCTGTAATATCTATCTGTGTTATATCTCCATTCAATACATTACTGCTTCCCTTTTTAACATTATTATTACTATCATAAAGTTCAGCTCTAATCTTCCAGTTTGTTAAGTCAGTATTAACCTTTACATCAATAAATAGACTATCTCCTTTAACAGATGTTATAGGTTTAACTGCTGACATTATTAAACACCATTAAAGGTGTGATTAACTATAACCTTCAGGGTATCATTACTTGTTTTATCAAAAGCTGTTGCAAATAGGAAATGTGTGAGTGCTTTGGTGGGTGTAGTTATATTATCTACAATTGCACCTTCAGCAATACCTGTTCCATTTGCTTCTGCTGTTCCATAACTGACTCTCCAAGTAACAACATCAACACCTGCACCTGTATTATCAGGATCACTATCATTAGTAACAGGATAACCTGTATCAATAGCTTTTTCTGAACCTGCCAGAACAGTTGTTACATCAGTATCAGTTTTGGTGGGTGCAGTAGTTCCTGTCCCAAGTCTCATTCCTCCAACAGTCCAAGAGGGTGATCCTACTACACTTTCAGCATAATACTGGTCTCCAGCATCAGTAACAAGATTTTTACCTGCTATGTAAATATAAGTATCTTTACACTTTAATACAGCATGAACATTCCAGCCTTCCTCCTGATGACCTTTTATAAGTTCTCTTAATTTCTTCTTTGAAGTTGTTTCCCAAACCATTTCTTAACCTCCATAATTTTTCTTACAATATTAAATTTAATACCCTTTTTATTTATCTGTTTTTTATTTAATACCACAATAACATCTTCACTATGCCTGACTTTTTCATTACTCATATAACATTTACCTCCACATCAAAATCTTTTTTATTAAAACTGATCACCTCAATATTATATACACTCATACTCAAAACTTCAACTTTTTTAATATTAAATTCCAATATTATTATTTTCTGTTTAGGTTTTATAAACTGTATTAGTTTTCTAATTATACCACTAACAATATTTACACTTTCATTAACAATCTTATAGAAACCTCTTATAAAATTACTGCTTTCAAGTATATTAACATTATCAGATATTAACCTCATGAAGTTTATATTTCTCTGTATAGCATAATTAATATTAACTGTATTACTAATTAATCTTTTTAATGTTAAAAACTTGTTGTTATCTTCAGAAATTTCCACATTACTTGCAATTCTCCTTACAAGATTTAAAACTTTTTTATTATTTTCACTAATATTTATTGTTTCAGCTAATATTTTTTTAATATTTTTTAAATAATTTACACCTGTATTTATGTTCTCATTTTCATTTATTAATTTTATTAAAGCTGTTATACCTGCTGTTACAAGATGAATAATATTTTCAACCAAATCTACACCTTCATTTATAAATTGTTTTATAAATTTTCTATAAATAACATCATCAACTATGTTAACTGTTTCATTAATAATTTTATTTAAGTTCAGTCTGTATATAATATTTGTTGTTAGGTTTACAGTTTCATTAATTACCCTCTTTAATCCTAATTTACCTAATACCCCTGTTGTTATATTTACACTTTCATTTATTAATCTTTTTAATGTTAATCTGTTTATTATATTTGTTGTAAGATTTACAGTATTATTTACAATTTGTAAGATAAATAACTTATATAAAACATTTGTTCCTATTTCTTCAACTTCACTTAATAGCTGTTTTATAAATTTTCTGTAAATATTATTCTCATTTATATTTACAGTTTCATTATACAGTCTTGTCATTATTAATTTTTTAATACTTTCTTCGTTTATATTTACTGTTTCTCCATTTAATCTCCTTAAGGTTAAATATTTATTAGCATTTTCATTAATGTTTACAGTTTCATCAATAATTCTGTTTAAAAATAATAGGAATAAAATATTTTCATTAATATTAAGAGTTTCATCCAGAACTTGGGTTATCTGTGTTAACTGTATTTTAACTATGTTTTCATTCAAATCAAGATTTTCAGCTGTTATTTTTATAAGAGATTGAACCTGTGTTTGTCTAAAGTATAATAAATGTCTTAATCTCATACAGCTAACACCTTCCAGTCAATATTTTTTGCTGTTCCTTCAGTTTGAGTTATATCCACCTGAAGTCCCTGATCAGAAGGTATAGGGGGAGAAAGGAGGATAGGTTCTATAAGTTTTCCTCTATAAGATCCTGTGCTTACTATATTTACTGTTCCTGTTGATAACACCCTTGTCTTTATTTCTATAACTACAATATCTGCTAAATCAAGATTAGAGAGGTCTATCATAACAACATAAATATTACTACCTGTTCCAATATCATTAAAAACTGTTGCTGTTGTTCCTACTGTTGGTGTTAATGTTCCACTTGCTAATACCTGCATAATATTACCTCCTTAACCAAATAAATATATTGAATAATCAAAAACTGTTTCTGTTGTTGATAAAGGATCATGGCTAATTGCTAATCTTTCACCTTTTGGTATATAAACAGGAAAAGATAATAAGTTAGGAGTAATTTCATCTGTTGTTGAATGCACTACATTTCTAAAATTATAAATTATTTGCTCTGATCCACTTTGACCTAAATATAAATTAAAATAAACACTTTGAAGAGAGGGTGCTGTATTAATTTGAGCAAGAGATGTTGAAATTATTATATGTTTTACATTAAAAGGAACAGGATTAACAACTTCATATATAGTTGCATATCCATCAGTATTTACTTGAATATCATATCTTCTATATGCAGAATAACTTATAGATGAAAAAGGTTTAAATATTGGATATATATAACATAAAATACGCCTTGTTGAATCTCCTATATTTGCTTTTACTCTTCCATATAATTTATATCCTCTTGGTATTTCTAAAGGAATATAAGTTTTAAAAATTTGATATTCAGAATCCTTATGCACCCTAAAATCAGATAAAATTTCAGTTATATTTGTTCCATCAGTAGATATACCAATATCAATCCAAAAATCTGCATTAATAGATGCATTACCAATAAACAAATAGAAACCACAAACATCATAATTAATGACTGTTCCTGTTGGACTAAATTCTGTCCAAGCACCATCTACATTAGCAGTATCACTTATATATAATGCTTGATATAATCTTTTTTCAAGATGAATTTTTGTTTGTAAACTAAATATTTCCATTATATACCTCCTAATATATTAATTCTTCTTCTGTTCATATTTCTTATCTCCTGCCAATTAATATTAGGTTTCCTATCTGATCCTCTCATACTAACAGCATAAATATTATTATTCAAAATATTATTTTTATCATTCTCATAATTAATCTCTATATTGTCCAATACCTGAAATAAATTATTTAACAAATTTTCTAATAAAATTTTATCAGCCTGAGATAACTCATTTTTAATATATTTTTTAATTATAAATAAAAATGTTAAAAAATTTTCATAACCATTAAATAAAACTTCAATATCAGAATAAGTTTCTGTTAGCCAGAAAAGCATTTCCTCTTTTGTTACATCAGCCATTCTAACCTCCTTTTAAATAACATACCAATTACTACCATCTGACTGTATCCTTAAAACTTCATATTGAGCGGATAATGTTTTAGTATTTACTCCATCTATTGTTTGTGTTCCAGCATCTACAGTTACAGTATTTGTAGAACTGTCAATCTTTTTTATAACATAAACTTTCCCTGATGTAGGTGCAGGCAAAGTTATTGTTATATTACCTCCTGAAGCATCAACAAGTATGGTATGCTGTAAATCTGTTAAAGTTGTATCAGCTGTTACTGTTGTTATGGGAAGATAACTTATATGATAACCATCTAACATATCAGCACTCAGACCTGAACCATGACCACTCAGATAACCATCAAGTAAGATAAAATTGTTATTACATATATCCCTCCATGCTGTTGCTCCTATCTCAATAGTTTCCAGACCATTAGGTAATAGTGCCATTCTTCTTTACCTCCTCACTTATTAATAAATATAAATCTTCAAAGGTCATATCAAGTTTCAGATAATAATTATTTAATTTTATGTTAAAAATATCCTCAATAAGCATAACAAGTTCAATACCTGCCAGACTATCTATACCCAAACTTTTTAATATTATTGATGATGTTATAGCATTTTTATTTACACCACAGTAGTTAGCTAACAGGTTTATTAACTCTTCTCTAATAACATCAGACATTCACTATCACCTCATCTGAATACATACCATTAGCTAATGTTCTGAATCTCCATGTAGTATTAGCACCATATCCCAAAGCTGTCCAGACAAGTCTTCCTGTGTTAGATTGTATATAACTGCTGTCAAGGGTGAAAACAGTCTGCCAGTTATCAGGTGAAGCCTGTATAACTCCTTCCATAACCCCCTCATCTTCACCTGCAACAATACTATCAGCATTCCTGTAAACAGCACCTTTCTGTCTCACACAGGGAACTATTGTGAATGTTGTATCACTACCACTTACACTTGCTTTTATATTTGAAGGAGGATAAGGCTTCTGAGGTCTATACTGATAAGTATAATTTACTGTTGTTGCTGTTCCATCTGTAAAATCATTAAAAGGTATAAGATCAACAGTTAAGGTTGTATTAGTAGGTGTTATCTGGATTGTGTAAAGATCTGATAAATTTATATACAGAAACCACACATCAGTATTGGCAGTATGAGAAGTTATCTGTGTATCATGTATTCCCCTTATAAGATTGCTTATTGTAAATGTTCCATCATTATTATCCTGACAATTTTTAAAAACAATAATCTCATTATCTATCAGCATGGAGTTAGCAAGTTTCTGCCATGCTTGTTCTGTTAATGCTACACCTCTTATATCCTGCACATTTTGGACAATTATCTGTGTCTGTCTGTCAACGGGTCTATTATAAGAAGGAATATCATTAACTAATGTTCCCAGAGCATAAATATTCACAGGTAATATCTTCTTTAAATCTCCATTAACATAAACTTTTACACCATAAGCATATCCAGTAGGATCAGTATATAAAGCTATAAATGATGGGTTTTTATTAACCTCCTGATAGCTGTCAATTATTTTAACATTATTAATAACACCTGTATCAGTTGAAGGTGGTAATGCCAAACCTGTATCCTCAACAACTACATCTATATCAGCAATAGAGAAAATATCCTCAACACATTCAATCTCAATATAATTTTTATACTCTTCATCATAACCAATATTCATAACCCTAAAGACCATGTTGTTTATACCAAGTCTATTTGATGAGAATTGTATAAGATCACCAAGTTTAAGAGAGGTTGTTATGGGTATTTTCATTTTTAATGTTGCAAGAGGATAAGCCATTTTTCTAACTAATCTTTTCAGTATTTTATTAGCATTACTTTTATTGGTTATCATCATGAATGAAAATGAATTAGACCTTTCAAAACCAAGTATTTTCCTGACAGAAGGTATCCATGTTTTTATTGCTGATCTACCAAAAGTTTTACCTTCAAGATCTGTATATTCAACTATGATCTGGGAATATAAATCTTCAACTGACTGTCTTGAGAACTGAACATCTTTAACATCATCATCAGTAAAAGTGCTGACAACAGGATCACCATCTCTGATCAGTTTTAATGTATATTTACCTGTCTCAACATCAAAAAACAGCAGACCATCTATATGTCTGAGTATCTCTTTTATCCATTCCTTAGCAGATTTTGATCCTTCCATGATGAATGAAATACCTAAACCTTCATTATAAAGTGTTTGAGATGCACTATCAAAACTGTTAACATCAATCATATTAATAGGTATTTTCAACATATCATAAAGGATATAAAAGATGGCATGAGCAGGGTTTATATCATAAGAGATACCATTAAATATTTTTGCATAAGTAGGATTTAAATAGGTTGAGGAAACATGACTTGTTTTTTCCACTACAAAACCATATTTGGGAGTAGATCTGACATTATCACCTACAAAGACATCATCAAAAACAACATAGGCAATATTTTTATAAATAATATCTTCACCTGTTCTATTCTGTAATACAGGATCAGGAGAAGTTTGATCACCAAGGTAGAATGTTAACCATCCATTTCTCTTTCCTGAACCATATGTATCAGCCTGTCTGCCTGTTATTACACTTTTCATAGTTCCACTTGTTGTTATGTTGAGATCTACAAGAATTTTATCATCAAAATAGTAGTAAACATATCTATCTATCTTGTGTGCCAGAGCTATTGCAAATGTAGCATGCCAGCTCCATCCAACTATTTGTTCATCCTGATTTTTACCGGGATCATATTCTATGGGTTCATTTCTGACATTCCCACCATAAATATAATTTCCATAAACCAGAACACTTCCAAACACTTCTCCTATTACTCTTGCACTATCATTACTTGGAAAATCAAATTCTCTTGTGGAGGGTCTCTGCATGCCTTCATCTTCAGGTTTGGGTAATAAAAGATATGTTATAACTAATGTTGCTATTGTTAGAACTGCAAGTGCTATCCATCCCCATGCCATATTTACCAACCCTCCGTATAAAAATTAGTTTTGGGTATAAAAGGAAAACCACCAAAATTGGGAGAATTATTGAATTTATTTTTACATGTTGATAATTTTTTATCACAGCCAGCATAGATTTTTATAATGTTATTCTCATCAAGGGTTTGTAAGGGATAAAGTATGGTTATGGTATCTCCTACATGTTTGGTTATAAAATTGTATTCAAATTGTAATTCAACATAACCCATAGTGAACCATCCATCAGCATAATTACCTATTGAGGGATGAGATATTTGTGTTCCTGATACTGTAAGTTCATCAACATTCAGGGTTAATACATAATTTGATGATAATACACCACATTCAGGAGAATAGAGATCCCATGAACAGGGTATAGAGTAAGTTCTGTTGGGAATATTATTCTCAAACAGGATTTGTGATGTTATACATTTTAACTCTGCTTCACCTTTGTCAAGATTAATAGAACATGATAGAACTTTACCAACCCAGATTGTTATACCACTTTCATAGTCAATAATCTGTATATTCAGGTTAAAAGGGTAAATGGATTTAAAAAGGTTTGCAGGTGGTTTATCATAAGGCATTTTTATAGTCAGTTCTGCTTTATCAACCTGCACCTCTATTTCACTTCTCTCAATAGCTATACCTTCATAAACTTCTCCTCCAAATGTTATATTTGTTGTCCCATTATTATACAGCCAGTTATTCAAGTTGCTTGTAAATTTAAACAATTCCACTCTCATGGACTTTCCTCCACTAACCACTTAAATGACAGCTTTCCTTCTGCAACCCACAATCTTCTGAATTCCAGCTCAAGGGTATCACTTTCAAATCTAACAAAATATACATACTCAATATCACTATTAGCAGGTAGATCAACAGGCAAAGCAGTATCCAGACCTAATGTTATATCATTCACACCTTTAGTATAGCTTATAACCTTTGCATAAAAATCAATTGATGGTATGTATATATGAAGAACATAATTATCAACATAATAATCTTCATAATTATAAACAACTGTTATGTTTGTAGATGTTGCTGTTGCTGAGGTTGTTGTCTGTGTTTGAGTTTTATATCCTCTCAGCCAGAAGGGTTCATATCTTCCTTTCCTATCATAGAAAAACTGTTTTAATCCCCAGATATCCTGCAGATTTGTAAATACATACTCAAACTCCAGAATTTGTTTAGATCTGTCAAACAAATATCTTCTTCTTTTCTGCCAGTCTCTACCAAGTAAAACATAATTTGTTGAAAGATTATATGTTGCTGGATAAATAGGTTTCAGCTCATAAGGAAAAACATAATAATTCTTATATAATGCCATTTCTTAATACTCCCTAACATTTAATTTAATTGTTATTATACTGTCAGGCTCTTCATCAATATCTACCTCTTTTTCAAGTATTGCAACTTTTGATGGTATAACAGGAGTTCCTTCAGAGAAAACATACAGAGGTGCTCTATCAAGTTCAATACTATCAGAATAAACAGCTGTTATCTTCAGGGCATCAACATTCACATTATCACAGATAATTACATAACCATTAACATAAAAATCTCTGTTTGTAGTATCAAGATAGATTATATTTGATGTTGTTGAGGTTGGTTGAGTTAATGTTGATTTTGAAGACCATATAGGGTGCAGGATTATTTTTGTTTGTAAATAATTCAAATAAATCAGTAATTTTTTAGCTTTATCCTTACTTTCTTTCAGTTCATATTCCCATTCCATTCTGGGTGTTTGTAGTGTTATCTGTCTCTTCTCCAAACCTGATACAGAAGTGAAAACCTGTGTCATAAACAAATATTTTTCTTTATAGCCTGTTAATGGTTGTAGAAGTTTATTATTAAATGTAAATGGTATTGCTCTCTGACCTGTTATATATGTTTTTAATGTGTATATTGTATTTGAAGATATGTGTAAACCATTAAAAACTATATAGCCACTTAGATTAGGATTACCTTCTTCAGATATGTATAGTGTTGCATTCAGACTGTCAAAATATTTAAGAGTGTAAGGATAGGTTATATTTGTATAAACATTATCAATATCTAACAGGCTTTCACTGTCTAATCTGCTGTCATCAAAATGTGTATTCCAGAATGTTATTGTGTGCTGTTGTGTAGAAACTATCAGATCAGCATTTATTTTTGATGGTTGTAAAAGTAGTTTATTAAAAATTATATTTGAAGTTTGATAATTTAGTTTTACCCCATTAATAGTTTTATAGGCTGAAGATGTTGAATAAGGAGGTGATATATTCTGGATACTGCCTGATAAATGTTGAGATTGTATTTTACTATCATTTAGATAATAACCTGTTTGATAAGATGTTAAGTTAATAGTCTCAAATACATAATCATAGTAATAACCACCAATTGTAGCCATATTATTAATTTAACTAAATAATCTTTTTTATTGCAATCCCAACATTTGTTAAATAATAATTATCAAGATTGGCAGAATAATGAGGAAATAAAATATATGTATCAGCACCAATTGTTATTTGAGTATCAGGTTGTATTCCATCTATTGAGGTTGCATAAATATCTTTAGCATATCCAACAGGAGGGAAATTATCTTTTACTCTATAAAAAACAGGTGAAATAAAAACAGGCACATATACACCAAAAGGATAAAAAACCATATCAATCCAGAATTTAAATGGTATATTGGTATCAATTTGAACAGTTGTATCTTCAAAATACAGACCAAAATGAGTATTTAATATATCAGAGTCATAAGGATTTGTTCCTAAATTTCTTTCACAATTCATAGTTCCAAAATTATAGTTAATACCATCATATTCCATAAACCATCCTGAATTCATATTTCCAATTGTTACAATTAGATTACCATTAAAATCATAATTCGTTGTATAAGAGGTATCATACTTATACGCAGGATGTATATTACCACATGTAAAATAAATGGGATTATAACTATCAATACTAATTAATTTTCCTAATCCAAGATGTTGATAATACAAACCATCAATTTTACAGACAGCATAAATATAATTAGCATTATCACTAAAAAACCAGTATTCAAATTGCTGATTAACAGGTAAACTTATTTTTGCTACATATGTGTCTCCTATATTATCTGTATATATTCCACCATATTGATAAGCTGAATTAGGTTGATTGAAAATATCCAAAGTTGTATCATAACCATAACCAACATTATGAGCCAGAAATGTTTGCAATTCAGGATCAGTATTATCTTCAAAAATCTGCCAGCTAAAATAAACTGTTTGATTGTTAGAAGGATCAGTATAGGAGAATATTATCATTTTGTTAACACCATCAGCACTATTATAAACAGTTTGAAAGGGAGATCCTGTTCCAAGATTGGTTATAAAATTCATAAATTTATTCATAAAATCACTTTTAGATACAGCTAAACCATTCTCAAATGCCATCTTATAACACCTCCTTAACAGCTATATATTTACCTGAATAATCAGCATCTTGAAAAACATGATAGTTATCAGTTCCTATAACAATTATATCTTCAGATGTAACATTTCTATTAGTAATATAAAAACAATCTATTAATTCACCAATTAATTGTGCTCTGTGATTTGGGTTAATGTTTCCGTTATATGTTTTAGCAATTATTATTAATGGATGTAAAAATTGGTTATTATTAAATGTTAAATTATAAGTTGTATCCATATATGGATAAAAAGCAATTTCTTTATTATAAGCTGAACCCAAAAGCCATGAATAATTAGTATCAACATAACCATAAGCCCATGAACCATTGGGTAATTTACAGTAAGTATTTGATAGATTACTATTTCTCATAAAAGTAAAAAATCCTGCATTATTGGTATCACTATAAGCTATATCCTGATAATAAGAACCTCCTATGAGATAGCATTCATCATAATTAGGTAAATAAGGATAAAATCTGCCTATATACATGCTCATATAATAAGTTGAAACATTAGCTATTAAAACAACTCTTTCTCCAGATGAAAATATCCAGTATGGTATTTGTTGATCATATAAACTGAAAACAGGAGCAGAATAATTAACACCTATCTGTCCTGTTATATCTACATTACTATCATAGGTTTTGAACATATACAGTTTCCAGTTCCATATATTATTCACACTATCATTAAAAGTTCTGAATGCTATATGAAAAGATTTAGTTCCATCCAGACCTTTACCTTCCAGAACAAGATCACCATCAACATTATTAACATCATCATAAGTTTTAAGTTTCTCTATATAAACCTGTGCAGATGGTAATTTGGAAGATATACACTGCCATGTTACCCCACCATCAACAATCTGATCACCTATATTAGTTGTCCAAGTTGGTTCAGTTGTTCCTGATGTCCCTGCTGTTACACATTCATACCTGTAACCATTTGCAGTTGTAGGTTCAATAATATCACCAAGGTTGTATGCTGTGCTTGCTGTCCATACTCCATCGCTTGTATTTGTCAGATGTTTCCTCAATCTTTCAAGTAAATCAAGATAACCATTAGCAGTGCTTTTCTCAAATGCCATTATTAACCTCCTCTACCAACTACATTTCTTATTATCTTTCTACCTTTCCTGCTTGTCAAATATTGTTCAATAAGACTCTCATCCAGAACATTAATAATATTTATTTCCTGTTCACCCTGTTGACCCTGAGCATTAGTAAACATAACAGGTATATGTCTTCCATCAGGCAGAGGAACAACAGCCTCATTATCTCTACCTTCTCCTATTAATGCTAATGTTGGTTCTGTTACTACTCCACCTGTCTGGAATGTTTGCAGACCACCTTTTACTATACCACCTTTAGCAAGAGTGAAAACAGGTAAAGGATAACCCATAGCACCTGCAACAGCTCTTATGGTCATAATTGTCAGTAATTGAGCAAGTATGCTTGTTACCACTCTTGCTATAACATTTCTTAGAATTTCCAGCACATCTTTAAATTTCCTGATTTTTCTCATTAATATTCCATCTATTAATTGAGAATAGAATGAATATAAACCCTGTAGTAATTGTTGAGCAAACTGAGCACCAAGATTATACAGACTTATAACTTCCCATACTTGATTTTTCATACCTTGGATAAATCCTTCAGAGAAAGTGCCAGTAAACTTAATCATGTTTTGTTCAGCCTCAGCAAGTTTTTCATTAACTTCTGCTATCCTCTGTTCTAACAGTATCCATTCAGTTGATCCTGATTTAACAGTTGACTGCATTTGTATTAATCTATCTCTTAGTTGAGAATAAAGGTTTATCTGCTGTCTCAAACTTTCAAAAGGTGTAATCTGTCCTCTTCTTTCCTGTATCTGAACATCAGTAACCCTTGCTCTTGTTTGTTTTATAAAAAATGATGTATCCCTCCTTATTAAATCCTGATTAAGCTGTCTTATCTTATCATTAGCATTAACAATTTCCCTTATTATTGTAATTAACTGATCCTCAGTATATTGTCCTGTCTCCAGCCAGCTCTGTAATGCCTGCTTATAATCCTCCCACAGTGCTATCTGTTCTTCTATATAGATATTACCACTTGCAAACTTTAACATTAATTCTGGAACTTCAACAAGATCTTTTTTCAGATTGTTAATTTCCTCATCAAGATCTTTAACCTGATTTTTATATTCAACAATAGCATCAACATCTTCATCCTTTCCTTTAGTTATTTGTAGTTTTTCTCTTATTTCCTTTTCTATATCTTCCCACATTTTACCAAAATCACCTTTAAACTGAGAAAATGATATTTTTAATAATTTTTTAGCTTTTTCTTCTAACATATCTATAAGATTACCTATTTTACCTATGCTGTCTTCATATCCCTCAATTATGTAATCAAGAAAAGTTTTTTGTTTGGGAGGAGGTTCACTAACACTTCCAATTAACCAATCAAGTATGCCAACAAGTTTATCTTTACCAACAATACCTGATTGTTGTATTTTATCTCTCCATGCCTTAAGTTTATTTGTTAACCACCCTTCAAAGAAGTCAGAGAATATAGTTTTTAGCTTATCAACCATCCATCTGAATACACCTATAATAGCACCTGATAAACCTACCATAATGGCAAGAAGAACAAAACCTCTCCTACCCAGAAACTTAAATAATTTTTCCCAATTCACAGCAACAATTTTCATAACAGCAATTAAGCGATCAAACATTTTTGGGAATAGAAATTGTAAAAGAATAAATAGTTTTAAAAGTTCTTTTCTCATAAAAATAAAGAGTTTGCCCATAGGTGATTTTATAATTGCATAAAGAAGAGCAATCTTTTTTCCTGTATCATAAATTTTAAACAGAATAGTTTTTACAACAAATAAAATAACTTTGAATTTTATCCACATGGTAATTATTTTTATCATTAAATTAACAAATTCTTCATTTTGACGAGACCAAATTATAAGAGTTTTTATAAAGGAATATGCACTAATAACAGCATCAGCAAGATAATCACCCATTTTCTTTATGGTATTAACAGTTTCTTTTTTAGGTGTTATTTTGTAGAATTTATTTCCAAGTCTATCTACTATTTCTTCTACATTAAATAACTGCTGGATTATATCATCAAGTATAAGTTTAACTGTGAGAAAGAATGCTGATCCTCCCTCCCCAAAAGCTCTTCTTAGTGTATATGATAATGCAAATATTTTACCACTTAGAGTTTCAAATTTGGCAGACATAACACCTTCAAGATCTTTTAATCTCTTTTTTAATTCATCTACTAATATACCCTGTTCTTTCCACTTCTTAATTAAACTATCATTTATACCGAGTATAACAGCAAGAGTTGAAGATGCAGGTTGAATACCACCCTGAAGTAAATCCCTTGCTTCCTGAACAACCTGATTCATAGGTAGTTGTAAAGCCTGAACAGCCATAGCAAATTTAATAGAGAGATCAACCATATCCTTTAATGATGCTCCTGCCTGTAAACCAAATCCAACAATAGCCTGAAATACTTGAGCAACTGTTTCCATAGGAACAAATGCCTGTAAACTCTTTTCTCTGATATCCTCCATAAGATTAGCTGATATTTTTAATGCTGTATTAAATTTTTCTACACCCTGTAAAACCTCTCCACCTACTCTGATTTCTCCTATCATGGTGAGAACGGTTGCAATGCCAAGTGTAAGATCTTCCATCTGTTTGTTATAACCTATCATAGTCTCAATTGCACTTGTTGTTAATGTTATTACTTTATGTAAAGCCTCAAATGCAAGAACATATAAGAATACAATCCTGAACAATCTGCCAAATGATAGTTCCATTTTCTCTTGTTCTCTTATAAATTCTCTCAGTTTGTTAGTTGTTTTATTCTGACTGTCTTTCAGTTTATTATTAGATCTTACTGCTCTCTCCGTTACATTACTCATATTATTTAATTTTCTGTTAACATTATTGATATTATTTGCAAAAATTTTTAAATTTTTTGAAGATGAAACAAATTTATTCATTCTATTTTCAAGACTAATAAAAGACCTTTCTAATGTCTGCATTCTTCTTACAACTCTTCTGTTTGTTCTTGCAAGTAAGTTTAACCTTCTTCTTAAACCCTCAATTGATGATGTTGTTCTCTGTATATTTTTTGTTAGTTCATTAATTCTACTGCTGGATCTTGCAAGTATGTTTATTTTTTTACCAAGATCTACTATCTGTCTTCCTAATGCTGATATCTGCTGTGATGCCTGTCTTATACCTTTTACTTCACCTCTTATTATGATTCCTAAAGTTTGTTTAGCTTCTGCCATATCTATTATTAAATTTAATCCTCTCTTTATTTATTTTATCCTGAATTTTATTATTTACATAATTTATATAAACCTCTTCCATAACCCTTATTATCCTGAAGGTTATATACTTATGGTAATCATCAAGTTTATATAAATTAAAAACATAATTCAAAGCATTATAATTTATTCCCCATATTCCACCCTCAACAGCATTAACCTGAGTTATAACCTGATTAAATATATCAACATAAAAGAATACATTATAAGGCAGGTCTATACCAATTCTTTCAGTTAAAACCCTGTTAACACTCTTTCCTTCCTTTTCAGCTTGTTGTCTTATTGCACTAATATACTCTATTAACTCCAAATATTTTTTAAACCATTCCTTTACTTTTTTTCAAAATCTATCACTTCCTCCTCAAGTTTTTCTGCAAGGGTATTGGCTTTATTAAGTAAAAAGGCATCAAAGGGTATAACCTGTCCATCCTCTCTGGGAACAACACCAAAGGCAAGTAAAAGAATTACATCATCAGGATTATACTCTATTTCCTCATCATCTTTTATATCTCCAAAATCAAGATCAGGCATAATATTTTTAAGAACTTCACCCGTTAGACCTTCCCATCCCTTAACCTTTTTAGCAAGATCAACAGCAATACCACTAATTTTTATAACAGTATCTCTTCCACCCACCTTTATCCTTAACTGTTTTACCCTTTGTTCCACTTCATTACCCTTGGTTATGGTGTTTTTCCTCATAATTTCCTCAAGTTCAGGCTTTGTGATCCTTTCCATCTCAATATGGAATTCACCATAGACATTAATCTTTTCATACTTTGGTCTGAAGCTCAGTTCTGATAACCTCATTATGCACCTCCAGATAATATTATACAGCAGAAAGAGTATTCTTAATGGTTATTTTAACATCACTACCAAGAGTTGTATCATAAAAAGCCTGCCAGTCAAAATTTTGATAAACAACACCTGCACTATCAATAACAGGAGAACCCCTACCTGTCAGTTTAACATTAGGGGTATAAATCTCTATATAATTATCAGCATCATAGGTTATTCTCAGAAGCAGAGATAAAGCAGTTTCATTCCTGAACTTATTATAAAGAGTCAGATCTTCAAAGTATGCCTGAAGTGAACCTGTTACCTGCCTTCTACCCTCAACTATAATTCCCCTATATCTATCCCCAATAAAGAATTCATCAGACAATTGGTTATCAACAGTTATAGAATAAGATGATATTTTACCTGCAACAGCACCATCAATCTGTATTTCACCTTCCCAATAGACAAAAGCTCTATGACCATTATCAGTGGGAGTAGCAGAAACAGAAGTATTAGAAGATTGTTCATCTTTAGCCATTACATCAAAACTTCCTGTAACAAGTCCATCATTTGTGCATTCAATAGTCATACTGTTAATTTTTCCACCTGTGTAAACAAAATAAATACCCGTATCAGTAAAACCCTTCTCAATAGTTAAACCTGCTGGAAGACTATCTGCACCTGTTATCTCATGTATATAGAATCCCGTAGGATTACCACCTGCATCAAGTTCCTGAGTAGTTGTTACATTACCAAGAGCATGTTTAATAAGAGTGCAGTGTGCACCAACATTAGAGAGGTTTACATCAATACCACCACCAGCAGTAATTCTTCCTCCCCTTGGAGTCTCCATAGCTCTTCTTGAGGATATAGTTTCATCAACAATATTCTCTATTTCACCTTGAAGACCCTCTCTAACAAAATATAGAATTTGAAAAGATGTTGCTTGTGTTCCCCAAGTTGTTTCTTCTCCTATTAAAAGCCTACCTTCACTACCTCTTGCCATTCAACTAACCTCCTTTTAATTAATTTATTCCAAAATAATACCTTTTACTTCAATTGTTGTATCTTCCCCTGCTGTGGTATTATTATTAGTTACATTAGCTACAACATATTTACCATAAATTGTTTCACCATAGACAGCAGGAAAATCAATAGAAGTAGCAGGATCAACAGGAATACCATCAACAGAAAGGGAATTCAATACAGTATTGGCACCAAGGGTAATATTTAAACTTTTAATGAGCATGGGTTTAGTAAAACTCAGTATGATATCCTGAGTTGTGGATATAGGAACATTCACAGTAATACTTTCTTTATGAGGTCTTCTTTTAACACTCAATCCCATTTCACACCCTCCTTAATTAATAATATAATAAGTTATTTTAATTTATTTTTTATTTCTCTTATATCTTCCTTTAGATTTTCCTCAAGTTTATCCAGTCTGTAAAATAAGCCTTTTTTAAACTCATTAAAAGCATCTTTAGAGACAAATTTATCTTCCATTTTATTTATTCTATGATGTTGCCATTTAAGAATAAGAACAATAAATCCAATTGCAAGTCCTATATATTCCTTCACACCTGCCAATACCTGCTGAAAAAAGCTCTTATCCTCCATATTTAACATCTGATTGACCTCTGACATAAGAGTATTCCACTACAACCTCAAAAACTATAACAAAAAACTTCTCACTACCCTCCTTATAGCCTATAACATTCTTTTTGACTGTTGTATTCAAAGCATTACCACTCCATCTGGCATTATTGTATATGAAATCAACAAAATAACCAATTAATGTATTTGCTCTAACATCAACATAACTGTTATCTTCAGAGGTCTTATCAAAAATCTCAAATACAATAGTTAATTCATTCTTAATCTCCTTATAAGCACCCTCAATAACAATCTCATCACCCTGATAAAAACAAATTAAAGGATAATTATACTTCCCAGATACAGCATCATCAAAATTGATCATTCCTCTATACACATCACCAACCCAGCTTTCACTTTTCAGCTTGCTGTTAATATCTTGTAAAATCAATTCTCTCACTGTCGCCATTTTTACCCTCTATTAAATATTTTATTAATATCTTCTCTAAAATCTTTTATCAGTTTTGGTATTTTTTCTCTCCTGATTCTCTCTGCTGTGATTGTAAATGCAGGTCTTTTAGGTATTCTGACCTTTTTCACCCTGATCCATGTCATATAACCCTTTTTAGGATATGGAGGTATGGCAAGATATTTAGCCTTTTTAGGTCTGATAATAGTGTATGGTCTGTTTAATGCTTCATGGGTTAGGGGATAATAAAATCTGTATTTCTTCATACTTCTGAAATCCTCTTTTCTGCTGATAATTTTTCCCTCAAATACTTTACCCTCTTTTCTAAGCCATCTTTTAGCTCTGTAATCAAGACTACCTATTATTCTTCCTGTTCTAATATCAAGTAACTGTCCACTCCATAATTCCCTCATATTCTTATAGGCAAAATTGGTTAAACTATACATTTTCAGAACAAATGTTTTATTTACCTCTTCAGGAAATTTCCATCTGTAAAAATATATAAAATCCTGTAATTTTTTTATTTTCCCTCCGACTTTCCAGTAAATAAAAGGTTTTAATACAGCCATGATTAAAAACTATTCCTCTGATACTGAAAAACAATTTGCTTCACATCTTCAGGGATAGTTTGTGTGGTCATCTGAATGGACTGTCTTACAGCATTATCAACCCTTTCAACCCCTCTCAGTTCTCTTGTATTCCATATTGTAGAAAACCATAACAAACAGGCAAATCTTAAACCATCAGGGATATCAATATAAACATTATTACTATCAAGTTTATAACCTGCTGTATAATTAACCTCTATCATTTTACTTGTTATTATGTCATCAGGGGAGGAGAATATTAATGTTCCCTGATCTGCAATAACATAGTATTTTGTATTATCAACCTCAGTTTTAACAGTTTCATCAAAACCTGTTTTATAAACTGTAAAAGGCTGTGAAAGATCAACAGGATATTTACTCAGCATAAATACTGTTTTATACTCACCATAAGTAGGATAAAAAATGTCTGTTATACTGCCATATTCAAGATTTTTAACACCCATAAACCTTATTATTGTTGATGATATAGATTTGAGAAGAAAATCAATAAGGACATCATAACTGTTAGTTGTTATACCCACAAACTCTTTTGCAGATTGTAAATCCACTAACTTTCCTGCCATTTACAGATACCCTCATTTACCAACCTTTTCATAACATCTAAAGGAAGATCAGTTATAATATCATCAGGATTGTATTTTCTACCATCAACAATAACAGGTGCTCTTTTAATGACAACAACAGCCTTTTTAAGATCCTTAGTCTTCTCTTTTTTCATTTTAGGCATAACTTACCTCCTGTTTGTAAAAAGCAGGGAGGGGAAGAACCCCTCCCTCAAATGGGAGGAGAGGGGAGAAAGGAGGTGCAGATATGGTATCTAACATATTACACTACACCTGTCATAACAGCAAAGGGAAGATCCAGAGACCTCTTACCATCAATATAGTTGGTAACCTTCATGACAACCTGATGCTTCTCAAATGCCCCATAACCCTCAGTAGTGGTTTCAACAGCATATTCCTGCTTATCAAATACCCAGTAATAGGAGAAATCACCAAACCATATCTCAGTTTCATTATTATTACCTGCACCCGTAGCATTAAGATTTTCAGGAATATTAGCATTAACAACAAGGGGATAGCCAAGTATTCTTATTCCACCATCCTGAGCCTGAGTAAAGAGAGGTCTGCCCTGTCCATCCTTAATCTTCATGAGGATGCTTTCACCTTTGGGAGAGGTCATAAATACACACCTTCTCCTGTATTGGGGTTGAACAGAGGCTATGAGATCAACAATATTATCATAAGTAGGAGTTGCACCACCATTAGTAGCATCACCAAGAGCAATAGTGGCAATATTTACAGTATTAACCCTGAAGCCTTCAGGTTCTCCTGTGCCAGTTCCATTAGTAAACAGTTCATCTTCTTTCTGAGCAATAGCTTCAGCAAACCACCTTCTTATAAGGGAAACAATATCAACTTTGGCATCAGCAACAAGTTCTCTGGACATGGGTATCAGAGCATTCAACCTCTGGAGTTGCCAAGTAAGCTCACCAAAGGTAGCACTTGTTTCAGTAATAAGAGTATTCTCACTACCAATAGTAACAGTAGGCTTAGCAGTAACTTTGGGAAGATTACCTGAAGGAGCTTTAATAGGTATAATAGTGGCAACCTGTCTCATAACAGTTATTTTGGGAAGTTCCTCAATTAGCTGTGCTCTGAATTCAGGAGGAACAAGATAACCACCAGCAGTAGCAGTAGTTTCTCCAAGAGCCTTTAGTTCAGTAAGGGTAGCAAAATCCTTAAAGATTACAGCCTGAAAGAACTTGAGGATTTTTTCATCGGGAGACATTTCCTCAATCTTTTTACCATCAGGATCTTCATCAGTAGGAAATACACCAAACTTCCTGTCAACCTTATCCAGACCAAGATTGCTGACAGCCTTTTCAATTGCAGAAGCAATAAGATCAGTAAACTGCTCATTAGTAAGTTCAACTTTTGTATCACTCATATTTACTTACCTCCTTTAAAAGTTTTTAAAAACTGCTCAACAGCCAGAGAAATAGTTTTGTTAAGATCTTCATGAGTCAATACAATTTTACTTGAACCGTTATCTTCTACATCCCCTTCTTCTGGGGATGGAGGTTCAAGTTTCTCTTTTAAATCATTAATTTCTTTCTGTAATTTCTCAATCTCATTTATTTTATTTTTAGCAAATTCAATCACTTCATCAGGATAAAGTTTAATGTAGTCTTCAAGGGTATCAGGATCAAATGTTTTCAGAGCTTCTTCAAAAGTATAACCTCTTTCCTTATAAGGTGGAGGTTCTTTCCCAAACTTTCTGTATTCACTTGCAAGATGATTATATACTCCTTTCTTATCATCAGCAGGTATATTCAAACCACCTCTTGCACCCATAAAACTTGCCATAGCAGAAGTAACACCTCTCCACACAAGCACAAAATTACCATCACTATCTATCCAGTGTGTAGGAAGTTTATAAGATGTAAAATTTTCAGGAGAATTGGCATCATACCACGTAAAACCTTTACGATACTTTGTCCAGTTTATAGTATCTTTATCACCACTACCATCTTTTGATGCCCATTTTGCAAGAGACTGCCTTGCCTTTGCCTGATCCCATGAAGATTTATCATCAAGTTTCATATCTTTGGGATGAACTGAAGGAGGTATAGGATTTTTAGCCTCAGCATAAGGGGTAATATCAATTTCTATCAGCTCATCATCACTATTTTTGATAAATGCAGTTTCCAGACCTTTCTGAGCCATAACAATCATAGCATTAGGATTGGCAGGTATAGGAACAAATGATACTTCAAGCAGTTCAGCTTCCCAGATCACCCTTCTTGCTTTTAGAAGTTTCTCTGTATTTTTATTTACCCACTCCTCATCAAGATTTTTCATTTCCTCTATCTGTTCATTATCACCTGTGAAAAATACTTTTGTAGGCATAAAACCAACAGAAACAGTTTTTATAAATCCATTTTCAACAAGGTATTTGTATTTTTTACCCTCTTCAGTTTCAGCAAACTCAATACCATCTATAACAAGTTTATCATTATCAATAAAAACATTATTAACTTTTGCAACAACATCTCCTCTCCAGTTGTGGGAAGTGAGCATAACAGGATTTTTAATGTAATTATCAATTTTCCATCCTTTAGCTCTTATAATATCACCATCCCTGTCAACACTTTCATCACTTGCTATTATTCTTATCTTATTTTCACTTTTCTCCTCATCTTTCAAGTTAATAGTTATAAATTTTACAAGTTTTTCATCCATACTTTAGCCCTCCTAATAAATAATATAAACAAAAATACCCACATTCATTTAATAATATATATCATAAAATTTCTCTTATTTTTAATGCAAATAACATACAATCATCATTAGGATGAACAGGAGGATAATAACCATCCCACAACCTTTCCCTTTCATCTTGCTCTGCAAATGATGATGTTATACCTACAATCCTGTTATTTAGTTTATTACAAGCCTCACAATTTCTCTCAGATGGAGGAGTAAACCATTTTTTATGTGTATAACCTGCCATTTTCATTACTTCTATATATGCAAAATTATAACCTCTGTATGTTTCTGTTTTTGCTATTGTTTTTGATCTCCAGCTTTTCCAGTTCTCAAACAATTTGTTTATGTTATTTTTTAATTCATCATCATCTTTAGAAGATATGATAATCTCTTCAAGTTTATTTTCAGTTGTTTTCATTATGGATGAACAGACAACATAACCTAATGATGCTATAAAATTTGCAAATAAAATCTCTACTTCATTTTTATTAATTAAACCTACTTCCTTAGCATCCATTTCCTTATATGCTCTATCCAGACCAAGATTCAGACCTTTTGTTACCTCTTCAGAGTATAACTTCACAAGTTCATTAAACCATTTTTCCCTATCAAGTTTATAGTTGTTTTTTATAAAAGATTTATACATGTTTGAAAAGTATGCTCTGAGTTTATTCTGAAAACCTCTTGCTATCCTTAATATCCTGTTGTGATAATACAGCCAGACAAAAGCCTCTTTGTATGTGATGGATTTACTGTCAGTAATCAAACTCCTTCTCCTCCTCAAGCAGTCTTCCAACAATCCTTTCAAGATTTTCATATTCCTCAAATGATTTCAGAGGTTGGACAAATACATTATCACCATCAGGGAGGGGAGGAAGACCTATCAGCTCTCTTGCCTCATTAAGGGTTAGTATGCCAAACATAGCACCATATCTCAGCTTCCTTATGTTAATCTCAATATTCTGAGGTGTAGGATCTTTAAATATTATGTAATAACCATCTGCACCTATTTTTGGAAAAAGATCATAATTTATCTTACTCTCAAGTTTCTTTAACCTTGGTAAAACTGTTTCTTTTGCAAATGTAATATCATTAACAAGAGCATTAGCCCTGTTGACATCTTTCACAATCCCAAGTTTAGAAGCAGGAACACCAAAAACAGCAAGCAGATCATCTCTTGACCATTCACCAAGAGACATAAATTCTCTTGCAGATGGATCAACAGCTATTTCCTGATACCTCCACCCACCCCACAGAAAAGCAACCTTCCATGAATTCTCAAAACCACCATAAGTATCTCTCCAAACCCTTTTCAATTGTTCAAGTTCGTCTTCAGGGATTTTCTGTTCACTAATAAGTATTCCTGCAGGGATACCTCCATTTTTAAAGAAATTTCTTGCATACAGTTTGGAGAATATATTTAAATCCCTCTCAATAACAGCCTTCTCTAATGTTCCTATACCTCTTATGGGATTATAGGGATTAGGGTTTCTAAAGTAAATCATATCATCAGGATCAACACTTATTGCACCTGCTACTGTGTTAACTATATACTTCTCAATCTCATAAGGATGAGCATTTTTATTTGTTGATTTTACAGGTTGAACAAAAAATGGGGGAATTAACCATATCTCTCTAACTCTGTTCAGACCATCTCTTGCAAGATACCAGTATGCTTCCCCTTTAATCTCCATAAAAACCTGATGATACTGTATATGCTCATACCAATTAAAAACAGGATTAGGTTTCATAAGAAGTTTATAGACATCATCTTCCTCACTGACAATCTCATCAGGGAGGGGTCTTCTGCTTTTTGTAATTCTGCCATTACTGTCAGCACTTCCTTTCTTCCTTTTGTTTTTAGGTTTAAGAAGATACCATTCATTACTTGCAACAGCATTAGCAATAACATCAATACAGGCAGAAGCTAAACCCTTATAACCATATAAGGCAAATAAGGCTGATATAGAGGGTATATCTGTTAATGACATTTCCCTGTTGATTATGTTGCCAAAAAAGTTTTTAACCTCTACCTTACTGAAACCTGTCTTTTTTTCACTCATATTCCCTTACCTCTATTAAAAATATAACATTTTTAAATAACAGATATACCTGCTTTTTTATAACTCGGAACAAACCTCAGGGCAGTAGCATCACCATAGTCAGGAGATCTACCAAGTTTAAGTATTATCTTCTTTTTATCAATCATCCTTATCTGTCCTTTAGAGTTTACAGTTGCTTCCTGAACAAGTAGATCCATCCTTAACCTCTCATGCTCAATAAGTTTTACCTCATGATTCCTTATAAATGTTGCAAGATTGAACCACATTTCAGCTTTTATATTCTCAAACTTACTATCAAAAGGTTTTTCACTAAAGTTAACACCATATACATCACAATTAATTTCACCCATTCTCTTTAATTCGTTTAATCTATCATATACACCCTGTCCAACACCTGTGCTGTCAACAACAACATAGGAGGGAGAAAACTCTTTTATGGCATTTATGAGATAACCAACAACCTTCATAGTATCAACCCCACCAAAATCAAATATTTTTTTCTGTATATAACCTTCCCAGAATATAAAAACATTACTATCACCTTTCTCTGTTGCAATATCACAGGTAATAATTCTTGGTGTTTCAGGTATCTTCTTTTCCTTCAGAACATTATCAGACATGCAAAATTCAATATCAGTTGAAGAAAACAGCTGTTCACTATCAGATACAGGAAATAAGGCTAATACTCTTGATCTGTAATAATTACTTTCCCTGCCATATTTTTTCTCAGCATCCTCTACCCATTCAGGAGATATAAGGTATTCTTTTATATGTTCAGGTATATCTTCACCCGTAAAATTAGGAGTATCAAATGCTGACACTCTTATTTTATAGAAGGTTGGATCAAACTGTGTTCTGTAATAATAACCTTCAGCTCTGATAGGATTACCAAGAAGAACCATTTTAGCCTTCCTCTGTGTCATTAAACTCTCAATAGCCTCAAAAATCTCTTCTTCAACCTTAGATGACTCATCAACAAGAATGAGAACATAATCATTATGCATACCTTGTAGTTTTTCCATGTGTTGAGGTGATGTAGCAGTCCCAAACCATTTACTTCTTATGACCCACTGATCCTTATATCTTTCACCTGCAAGCCTTCCAACAGCATTATCAGCATGTTTATGTATTTCCCTCCAGACAGTATTAATAAGATGTTGATATGATGGTGAAACTGTTAATACTGTTGAATTAGGATGAGTCTGTAAGAACCAGTGAAAAATAAAAGCTGTAAGGAATGTTTTACCTATTGAATGGCATGAATATACTGCTACTTTCCTGTTGTTTTTTATTGCAAAAATAATCTCTTTCTGTTTACTCCAGAAATAATGTTTAAATATCAATTCATTAAAAAATAAGGGGTTTTCTTTCATTTTTTCATATAATCTGAACTGGAGAATAAATCTGTCTAATTCATTATTAACTAACAGCATAATTAATATTATAATGTTTTTTAATAAATTTTAAAATACTGTTTTTCTCAAGTCTGTATATCCTTTCAGCTTCATGATCAATATATTTTTCATCATGGTCATGTATATTTTTTGTGTATAAATACAGGTGTATTAATTCATGAAGTAAGGTTATACAGAAATCATCAATATTAGTTATTTTGTTTTTATAAATAATTATTGTTGCAAGCATGTTATCATCATTATAAAAACTGTTGTGAGGATAAATGAAACCTTTTTCATCATTATTTTTATCAGGAAATATGACATTACTGTAATCAGCTATAACAATTAAACACTTTTTAAATAATGGTTTAAGATCACTAAAAAATATTTTAACTTTCTTCTTTCCTCTTCTCTTCATAATCCACAGATATAAGTTTACCTTCTTCCCTCTCTATCATTTCTTTTATTATTTTAGCATTCTGTTCAGCAAGTTCATACAGTTCAATAATCTTATTCATATCAACATTACCACTATCCTTATTTATCATTTCACTCATAATCTTATCAACACCTATAACCTCTAACATTTTTATCTGTTTATCATGTATAGCAAGATAGTTATTCAAACCTTTCCAGAAGTTTTTACTTAATACATCATGTTTGTTTAATTCAGAATATAATTTATCTGCAAGATGTTGTAATTCCCCAAATCTTTTACCCATAAATACCTTAACATTATCAAACAATTCTTTCTCAAAATTATTAAGCCTTATAGTGTTAGTATTCTCATCAATAATACTCTGTTTAACACCATCAATTAAACCTGATCCTATACTAACCATAAGTTTTTTATCCCATTTATTAATCCTCCATATTGCCTTTAATGTTTGAGGAGATATAACTATATTGTATTTTTTTAATACCTCATCAGCAATATCTTTAGGTTTAACATCAATAGCAGGATTACCTTTTTTTAACTCACAGAATATTAAAAACATTTCTTCTTTAAGTTTATTTTTCACATCATCAGGTAACTGTTTATAATTTACAGGTTCATCATATTTTTTAATCTCTTCCATTATTTATCTCCTCATAAGTTTTGTTAAATATAGATTTATAAACAGGATAAAATTCATTATTTACACCTTTAACAACATAGTAAGCATCAGGAATAGCAGTCATAAAACCCTCTAATGTCTGTATATAAAGTTTATTCAGTCTTTCATCATAGTAACATTCCCAACCATGTTGCCTAATCCAATCAATAACAAAACTAACATTACTGTCTGTTAATAATACTGCCTCAACAGGGATAGGTTTTTTAACATATTTCCTGATCATAAATTTACACCTCCTTTATTAATTTTACAACTGCATTTCTTGTAGATCCTTCTCTTTTTATTATCCCATCTTTTTCAAGTTTTTTAAGAATATTATAATATGTTGCTCTTGCCATTTTATTCTTAATCATGTTATATAAATCATTCACTCTTATTTCCCTATTATCATTTAATATGTTTAATATTTCATCTTTTTTACTCTTTTTCCATTTAGGTTTATTTTCTTTAATAATTATTGTTCCATCTTTTAAAAACCAGTAATATATAAACAATTTTGATCCTATGTGTGATTTTTCAAGATAACATTTATAAACATTACCTTTTTCAATTTCAACTTTAAAAACATTTGTAGATAATGATCCTATTAGCCTATCACCAATAAATTCCACATCTGTCTTTTTCTGATGATTTATAAATAATATGTGTATATCATAATTAAAAGCCATTTCATATAAAAACTGCATAAATTTCTGAGCATCTATCTTATCAACAATATTAATATCCCAGAAATAAAATGAAATACTATCAATAACTACAAATGAAGGTTTATACTGTTCTATCTTTATTTTTATAAATTCTTTAATACCATCTATACTCTTAAAAGGAAATTTATTAACTACAATAAGATTATTAAAAGTAAAATTATATTTATCCATTAATTTATTTATCCTGTTTTTTAATATATTAACAGGCATTTCACCATTAAAATACAATACCTTATTATTATCACACACTTTTAATCTGTTTAATATATATTTACCATCTGATATACAACCAGATAAATATAATGCTAAATAACTTTTACCCATCTTATCTTTACCATACAACATGGATATAGATTTAGTATAGAATAAATCTTCCACTATACACCTGTTATTCTCTTCATGAACATAACTATCATCAATAATCATCATAATAAATAATATATACCTACAAGACATGATGTAAATAGACAAATAATAAAATTATACTTATAGAAAATGTAATGAAGTTATTGATAGATAATGATTAGATGATATTAGTCTAAAAATGGAATATATAATATTATTATAAGGTATGTATAGATAATTAATAATATTAATATTTATCTACATGACAAGGGATAATAATAATGACTGACATATTATCATGTATATCAGGTTAACATGTTAGATCATGATAATATTATTGTTAAAAATTTACTTATGAGATCCAATTAACATGATAATATTATATATGTGAAATATTAGATATGGAGTAATCTCAAATCTTATCTCTGAACTTATAACTTCCCTAACATGTTAATCATGATAAAATATGATAATAACATACTAACATTATATTAACAGGTTTATATCATATAATCTTATATTATCATACTAATATTATGTTAAACATGATTATAAGATTATATAATGTTTGAAATGTTAAATAATATGATTGAAAAATTATATAAAATGTTTGAGATGGTTAATAAAATAATGTTAAATAGGTTTAGAGAGAGATGGTAAGTATAAATATATTAAATAATTTAAAAACAATATACTAAATAAAAATAAAAATTAACATATTAAAAAAGATAAAAATAACATGTTAGAAAAAATAAAATAAATCATGATAAAAATGTTTAACATGTTAAAATAAATAACCTGATATAACATGTTTATATTATCTCAAAAATGTTTAGAATATTTTATAATGTTTACATGATAATATTATTTATAAATCCTTATCTGATATTATTTATACTTACTGATATATTATTTATTTATGAGGGTTTATATATAAAATATTAGTATGTTATTATAAGATTTTATAAAAAAAAATAATATAGATATACTATAGCATGATGATAAGAATATAAGGGTAAACAGGTAAAAAAAAATAAAGGGCTATCTCCAGATTAGCAGAGATAGCCCGTATAGGATAATGGGGAGAAAGGGTAAAGCAATAAGGACTAAAATAAGATCCTCCAACATCATGCCTAACACCTCCTAACATAAATATATATATCTTGTCTATACTTTGTCAATACTTTAAATACTTTAATATATATTAATATTCTTATATGTTAGCAAGTATAATATAATATTATTGGTTTTTTATTAGGGATTTAAAAATTATTCAAATATTATATATTTTTCTTTCCCCTCCCTAACAATTCTTATTTTTTCTTTTAAAATTTCTTCTATTTGTGGGATATATTTTTCTTTTATATAATACATATCCCCCAGATTATTATCTATTATTTGTATATATATTATTTTTTTAATATTATGTGTTTTCTTAATATATTGGTATATACTTTCTGGGGAGGGATCTTTATCTTTATATTTTTCTATGAGATCCTCTCCCCAAATATTTATTTCTTTTCCTTCGTCTGTGATGATACAGACGAAGGATATGCTTTCATTTATTATTCCCTCCTCCACCCTTCCCCATATTTCGGAGGAGGGATAAAATTCTTTCACCTCCATGCCTATAATATAATACTTCTATATTATCTTGTCAATACTTTTATACATTTTGAATATAATAATATAATGATAATCTTATATACCTGCATATGAGGGATAATCTCTGAGAACTAAGAATATAGCTCATAAACATATTGGGGGACAAGGGTTAGAGAGAATTTAAAATTATAGATCAATATAGGATACTTTTCTTAGGAAAAACCTATTAACATTCCTTTAAAATCCTAAAATTAAAGTGTTAAATATATAAGGATATAATTATATTCCGTGATATGTTGATATACAAGGATTATATGAGGTAAACAATTGTTTATGTAATCATATGTTTACTGATATATGTCATAAAAATAAACAGGTGTTTACATGGATATGATAATATTAACAGGAGATAACATACTATATAGTAATGATACTAAATCTCAAAATAGGGTAAATGGGTAAAAAAAAAGAGGAGAGGGGGATTAGTAAAATTCTATAATAAAATCAAAAGATATGTTTCTATATAAACTTCCCCCATAAAATTCCACCTCCCCCCAAATATGTTTATTATCTTTTTTTATTATTTCCCAATACCAGCCATCGCTTATCTCCCACAAAAGGGAGATAAGCTGATCAGGGTTTGTGGGCTTCCAGCTGTCCCCAGAAGGGGACAGCTCCACATCGTAGGACTCAATCACGAAAGCATCATCATAGAAAATTATAAGCCTTCCTTTTCTCATGATAATCACCTCCTTAAAATTTTTCATATCTTCAGTATATATCATATTATTACCTTGTCAATATTATTAAATAATTAATATATAATAATATTCTTATATGTGGGAAAACAAAAAAAAAAATAAAAAGG
>Ga0256830_1000195_pt1 | contig 53941 bp, 46 predicted proteins | sample 128326metaG_FD_190537 | JGI IMG/M metagenome (GOLD analysis project Ga0256830, IMG submission 190537) | Hydrothermal vent microbial communities from Lau Basin, Pacific Ocean - 128-326 | ecosystem: Environmental > Aquatic > Marine > Hydrothermal vents | place: Pacific Ocean: Lau Basin | collected... | reverse complement strand
AATATTCCAAGTTATCGAATAATTACCGCGAAAAATAGAAAGTTGAAGGAGGCAAGATGATTATTCACTAACGACATTTAGGGAATTCTAATTGTCGTTGCTCGGGAATTATACTTGACGTTTTACACACTTATCGTAACCGTGAAAGGCTCATCTACTAAAACATTAGCCTTATCTATGTTGTAATTAGTTTTGATAAGAGGTACAGGAGGGTCTGTTCCTCCTCGCAGCATAGAAGTATAGGTGTATCTATCTCCGTATCCGCTTCCACCCCACTCTGCCCTAAAAGGTCCCGAAAAAATTACTTCTCCATCCAAACTAACAATTGATCCATCATCCAAGGGTAGTGGAGGCCATTCATCAGATACTCTTACAGTAAACATAAGATGTGGTTCTTGGGCGCAACCCACATTAGATATCTTTCCCAAAATAGCACCCTGGCTGACCTGTTTTCCTAATACTGATTTATAGTCAAAATAGCCAGAAGGATTACCTGGCATGGAATCAACAACCCAGCCAGAGCCATATAATGTACTTGCAACCTTCCACCAAGTATATCCATCAGCGGTTTGGACGGACACTTTGAAACCATCATATTCCTCATAGATTATCTGCAACTGCGTTCCACTGGGCATCGAAGCTATAGGTGAGCATGACGATGACACTTCTGGGCAGGGCCTCAGGTTAACACCATCGTAAGGATAAACTACTATATTGTCATTGACATGAAACAAAGAGTTGATCAAAACTTGTCTGGAATTGTATGTTGTGGCATTTGATGCAGCCCAGCCATTTCTCAAAATACCATTAACATATCCCTTCAATTCCCACCAAATGTATCCATCTGCTGTAGTGGACCCTCCGACTACCGTCATTTTCGTCCCATCAGGTATGGTATCTATTATTTGACAATTTACCGAGTTTGTACTTGCACAACCCCTTAAATAACGACCAATTCCCTTATTATTTATAACTACTGAATCACCGATTTGAATACCTGTATTAGGCTCTAAATGAATATATTGGGTTTCTATCTGTTGAGAATCGTCATTCACTATTACGTTAGATTGTTCAACCACTGGGTCACAATCACCATTGAATTTAAGACGTCGAATTTGCGCAATACCACTATGAGTAGCCCGCACATTTTTCCCTCTTCCAGCTTCTGGAGCTTTATCAAAAACCCCGGGCTCTTGAAGATCTGCCCAATAAAAATCAACAGCTCTTCGGGCCTCATCCCAGTTATTACCGTCATTTCCACCCAAGTGCAGATCATATGTTTGTGGTACCCAATATTGCCCTGAATCCCACGGAGCTTGCAGTTGAAATGTCTGCGCATTCACAATACCTACATTAATCAAACTAAGAGCCAACACTAGAATTGCCAGGACACAATTAAAGAGTTTGCTCCCATTATATCTGCTTCTCTTTGTTTGCATGAGCTTTGCATTTTGTTCTCTTACAACACCGAAGAATACGTGCAAAAATTGTGGAAGACTGCTTGAGTTAAACATATATGTCCCCTCCTTATAAAAATAAAATTATTGCGATCTATTTATGTTAAGCCTTTGATGTTGCCTCGTTCCGTAGTCCGTGGAGGGGTTGCCACCTATGGGCCAGTGAATTGTTTTTTTAGGCCTCGTTACCTATCCACTTGTATCCTTTGGTCATGCCTTTGTCATATGTTTTAAAAGAGCGTTTATCTTCATCAAGAACGCTTTTTAGAATCCATCCCAAATCTTTTCCTGCCTCATCAATAGCTGATTCGACGTCCTTGCCCTTATTGATATGTTTTTCGTAGAGGCAGTACAGTGGAGTACCTGCCCATTCAAAATTTTCTCCACCCATTAAGTCTCTTGCTGCAAAAACCTCATCTTTCCGATTTTTTATCCAGCAATAAACCGCCCCTTGAAGAAAGTACTTAATTGGGGGTAAGTCAATGGGATCGATTCCAAAATCATATCGTAACTTTGATTTGTTTAGTAAAGGCATTCAGAAATTCTCCTTGCGCCAAAACAGGGCCGTTATTTGTTAATTTGATATCCGAATGGACTGGTCATTTTTTTGTTTGGTCCTTGTGATTACGCCAGGAATCACGGTAATCTTTGTTGTCAGACTTGAGTTTTTCGCTGGCTCCGATCTCTGTGACTATGTTAAGAGGCGATTTATACTCATTCTCATCAGCATCTTTCACGGCTTTTTCCTGATAGTGTTGCCTACTTTTCTCACTCATAATGTTCTCCTTTTCCCATCGCTATAGGCGATGGCTATTTTAATGAGAGGCTGACCCTATTGGTCCCCATCAGCGCTTATCGAAGAGAAGGAACGGGGATATGTAGAGCGGGTTGGGGGCGCGGAAGGTGTCACCACTCCCATTAGTATCACTCGCAACGAGGTTGGAGGCGTTGGAGCTAAACGCCACGTACCGCCCGTCAGCGCTTATCGAGGGGGAGCTGCCGCTGTTGCCGTTGCCTTGCGTCCCGTCGGAGGCAACGCTTATCCGCTTTGTCACGCCGGTCTGCGTATCGTGTACGAAGATGTCGTATGTCCCGTTAGTATCGCCCGCAACAAGGCTGGAGGCGTAGGTTCTAAACGCCACGTACCGCCCGTCAGCACTTATCGAGGGGTAGGCACTGCCGTTGTTGCCTTGCGTCCCGTCGGAGGCGACGCTTACGCGCGTTGTCACGCCGGTCTGCGTATCGTGTACAAAGATGTCATTATCTCCATTAGTATCGCCCGCAACAAGGTTGGTGGCGTAGGAAGAAAACGCCACATAACGCCCGTCAGCACTTATCGAGGGGGAGGAGCCGCCGCTGCCGCCTTGCGTCCCGTCGGAGGCGACGCTTACGAGCGTTGTCGCACCGGTCTGCGTATCGTGCACGAAGATGTCATTATCTCCATTAGTATCGCCCGCAACAAGGTTGGTGGCGTAGGAAGAAAACGCCACATAACGCCCGTCAGCGCTTATCGAAGAGGATACGCTGACGCCGTTACCTTGCGCCCCGTCGGAGGCGATGCTTACGCGCGTTGTCGCGCCGGTTTGTGTATCGTGTACGAAGATGTCCCTATATTCGTTAGTATCGTCTGTAACAAGGTTGGAGGCGTTGGAGCGAAACGCCACGTACCGCCCGTCAGCGCTTATCGAGGAGTAATAGCTGTGGCTGTTGCCTTGTGTCCCGTCGGAGGCGACGCTTACGCGCGTTGTCGCGCCAGTCTGCGTATCGTGTACAAAGATGTCGTATGTCCCGTTAGTATCGCCCGCAACAAGGTTGGAGGCAGAGGAGTGAAACGCCACGTACCGCCCGTCAGCGCTTATCGAGGGGGGGCCGCCGCTGTTGCCGTTGCCTTGCGTCCCGTCGGAGGCGACGCTTACGCGCGTTGTCGTGCCAGCCTGCGTATCGTGTACGAAGATGTCATCATCTCCATTAGTATCGCCCGCAACAAGGTTGGAGGCAGAGGAGCGAAACGCCACGTACCGCCCGTCAGCGCTTATCGAGGGGGTGCCGCTGTGGCTGTTGCCTTGCGTCCCGTCGGAGGCTACTGAAACACGTATGATTTCGGAAACATCGGTAGGAATTTGAGTCGTAGCACATGCCTCTATGCTCTGCCCTGACTCATTCCCGACCGCATCATAGGCAGAAACTGTGTAGCAGTATTCAATATCAGGGCTTAGTTCTGTGTCAGAGGTAGATGTGCCTGTAACTGACTTGAGGAATGCTCCATCCCTGTAAACATTATAACCTGTCACACCGATATCATCGGTCGATGTATCCCATGAAATATTTATCTGGTTTGAGGAGACAGCGGTAGCTGTAAAGCCGGTTGGAGTAGAGGGGAGTGTTGTGTCAGGTGGTATAACACCATCAGACATTTTTTCAATAATGTCATTGAGAAAATCTTCATGCCTGAAAACGTCCTGATGGTCGAGCTCATCCTCGAAGAGTCCTAACGTTACCTCGCTCAAGTATGGCGATGCATTGTTAGAAGCAAAGAGCGCACTACTTCTTGGGACCATGGCGTCACTCTCGAAGTAATTTGGTGAAGAATCATCCGGATTGTAAAGGCCAAAAGTAGCCATTACTGTTGCTGCCTGAATCGCCATTTGTTCGTCCCTTAAACCATCGTCATAAAGAGTGCCACCTAAAATATTTCCTCCTGCATAAACAGTAATTTTATCTTTATACGGGTCATTATCATTGAACAATTTTAGTTCTTCATTGACTCTTGTACCTATATTCACCCATGTATCGGTTAAACCGTCATCATAATTATCCCATAATAAGCTTATATACCCTTCTGTATATGCGGCTAAACCATAAAATCCTCTTGCAGCCCCAGTAGCAATAGCAAAGGCATTATAATCTCCCAAGCTAAGTCCAAGAGAAGAATATTCTTCAGTAAATTTACCCTGGTCGATATAAAGCAAACTCGCTCCGATAGAACCATGATGTGGCGTAGCAATAGTATAGATTTGTTGGACATTAGCAGCGATTCCAGTGTCAGTCTGCCCACTTTCATCGTAGGCCATAGCATACCTTGCCACTAATCCACCCATGCTATGGGCTACAATATATAGAGGTGCATCCTGTAGTTCAGGATTGTTTGTAATCAATGTTGCTAGTTCTTGTCCACTGAATTCAGCACTTCTGTAGGTTGGGTAAATATACTCATAAACCTTAAAACTCTCAAAAAAATCGTCAGACGCTAAGCGATAAAAAGTATCCCATACTTCTTTCTTATATTTGTAGCACCATGGCACACCAATATCACATATATTTTTAAGGTTTTCACCTCTGTTTATTCCATGGATTAATATGACGGGTGTTTTATCTCCAAGAAAAAAATTGTCAGGTTGTCTTTGCTTAGTAAAAGGTTTCAGACGTGGCTGTTCAATATACTCTCTTAGAAGAGTGGTGTCATAAAGTAATATATAATCATCTGCTGAAAGATCTATCCATGGAATGTAAACTCTAGCAATTAAACCTACTTGTTTGATATTTTCTACCACCTTTTGATAGGTAAGTATAGATTGTTCAAAGACTCCTCCTACTCCTCCTACCTTTGCTGCTAACGCATTTGTGGCGGAGCTTACGTTTGTAAAAGTAACTTTTATGATTCCTGTACCAATCTCCGCAAGTGTTTTGTTGCTGATAGTGGCTTGTCCAAGAGCTTTAAGGCTCTGTGAATCGCTTTTTAGTTCAATTTTCAGACGATATGGTTCAGAAAGTGCGATGGACTCGTCTACACCTGCCTCAGGAAAAGATGCCTTTGTTATCGAGACAACCACATCTTCAGCTATTGCTCCTGCCGGTATTTCGATCTTTAGATTTCCATCACTACTTGTAGCCGTACCTCCTTCTGGCTCAATTATTGTAGTTGTTGCAACTTCACCACCGCCTCCGCCATCTTCACCACCATCTGTTACCTCCGACCCGCCTGCACCGCTACCCTTGCTACCACCTCCGCCACAACTCCCCATAGCAACTACAAATAAAAACGATATTATTATTGCCAGAAATTTGTTTGACTTAAACATTGTTGATTTCCTCCGTTTTGTCCCTCTCTCTTTTCTCCCCACTCCTAAGCTCTTTACCCGCAAAGCCGCCCATATTTAAACGTAAAAAGCCACCCACACCAACCTTCTGGTGTAAATGGCTTCCGTAAATGTCCAACGGCCTCAATGTCTCCATCATCCCCCCTGTTATTTTCTATCAGGCAGACAACTAAGGATCGTACTACATCACATATATTTCAATTTAATTTCAATATCTCAATAGACCTAAATTTGTTACAAATTAACACGTCACATTACGCCAGTCCCAAACAGCCTCTTTATAACTTTAACGTCCGTGCTTGTCTGTGTGGGTCTGTGGTTAATAAAAAAACGCAACTAATTCCCCTATTACATGCAACACCCATGCCAAATTTATAACTTATTGAAATTGCATATTTTTTTAAAGATGGCTAATTTCCAGAGATGAGAAAGTGTAAAGTTTTCCGACAGGCATGTTTTTAGGAGTTTTGCCTTTATTATCAATATGTTACTGAAAAAACCTCCAAGAGAACGCTTAAAAAGTAGGCAGTTTTGGGCGAATTTTATGGGTGTCAGCCGGAAAAAGTGTAAAGTTTCCCGACACCACCTGATTAGCCATAGACCCACACAGACGAACACAGACGTTTTTTGCGGCTGATCATGGCAACTGCATTGCTTTTCGAATGTTAGAGTGATATAGTCATTTTATGGAATTTATTCAACATCCGGCTATAACTTCCTTTGACTCAATTCATAATGCTGGGATATTTATGCAATTGTTATAAACTTTCAATTCAAAAAATGGATTAAAAATCATGAAAACTATACGTGTTTATGCAGATACTTCTGTTTTTGGAGGGCTATATGATGAGGATTTTCAGGAGGAGAGCAACGAATTTTTTGATGAGGTCAAAAAAAACAGATTTACTTTAGTTACATCCGCTGTAGTCCAAGCTGAAATTGAGCCTTCACCAGAAAAAGTAAAACTATTTTTTGAGGGGATAGTTGATATTGCCGAAATAGTAGAGGTTTCGGAAGAGGCGCTTCGGTTGCGCGATGCATATTAAATGCAAAGATTGTTACTCCCAAATATTCTGATGATGCACTGCATGTGGCTTTAGCTACTGTAGCAAATTGTTCACTAATTGTGAGTTGGAATTTTAAACATATTGTACATTTTGAAAAGATACCATTGTATAACGCTGTGAACATACTGAACGGATATACTGAAATGAAAATTTTTTCTCCCTTGGAGGTAATCAAATATGAAGATAACTAAGTTCAACTGTGTAGAAATGAAGCGTCGTGGCGCTGAAAAAGTTGCAGAACAAACAATGCATATGACGAAAGAAGAAGAGTTATCATTTTGGCAAAAACAAACACAGCATTTGAAGGACTATCAGAAGTTAATTAAGCACAAGCATATGAAAGTAGGTTTATGAATAGCACCGCCGGATCACGCGTCCTCGGAGCTGACAACCACGGCGGGCCGCTGGATTCCCGTTTTCACGGGAATGACGACTTTTTACGAGTTTATGCGTGAATGATATCACTTGGTGATGGGAAATAGTCCCCCTTTTTCCTGTTTTCTGTTTATGTAGTAACATTTAATGTAAGGCGACTCAAGCGGTTAATCTTGATGAAAATATTTTTCTTTACATGATATAATAAGTAAAGAGAATAACCTTAGGGAGGAAAATTATGAGTTTTACTACAGTTTCATCAAAAGGGCAGATAACACTTCCTTCTAACATGAGAAACAAGCTTGATATAAAACCAAAGGAGAAGGTTGAAATAACTGTCAGGGATGACGAGATAGTCCTAAGACGCGTGCCCTCTTTCAGGAGCCTTAGGGGGAGTATTCCCAGAAAAAAAGGTGATTCCCGCAGAGTTATGGAACGAGCTGTTGCTGATCATGTAACCGGAGAAGATAAATGAAAAGATATTTTGTGGATACCAATGTCTTTTTAAGATATCTTGTCAATGACGAGTCTGATCATGCTGACAGGGTTGAAAAACTTCTGGATAAAGCTGAAAAAGGACAGATAAAGTTGGTCACGGGTCCTCCTGTATTTTTTGAACTCGCATGGACATTAAAATCTTTTTACGGGATGAATAGAGATGAAATATATAAATGTCTTTTAAGTATTGCCGGTATTAAGGGGCTTGACATTGCCGATTGTGAGATTGTTATTGAGACGCTGGAGGTATACAAAAAATACACTGTAGATTTTGCAGATGCATATATCTCTGTCCAATCAAAAAAACTCGACACCAATGGGGTCGTGACCTTTAACAAAAAACATTTCAACAAGCTTGATCTGAATTTATATGCATTTTAAATTACAATCTGAATTATGATGGTATTACTGTCTTAAGCCTTCTTCTTCGGTATCCAAGAAGGAGGAAATCGTCCTTTTCCTTCTCTTCCATTTTCCGCAGAGCAAGATTAAAGAGAATTCTTCTTTCTTCTCTATCTCTCTTGGCCATTTTCCTGTAAGTTTTAAGACCAAGTTTTTCTCGTAAAACAAGGAAGTCCGCAGATGACACATCTTGATATTTTTTAACCCTTGACCTCATTGCCTGGCCTTTCTCTTCAATTCTATTAACTCAGATAAAGTATCATTATCAGGCTTTTCCGCCTGTTTTTCGAGGTAAGCCCAATCGATCTCTTTCAGGTATTTCATCACAAGTAGCTCCACCATCTCGCAGTCTACTTCGTATTTCCAGTGTTTGCATGCGTTAAGACGATCTATAATCAAGTCTTCAATTCCGATTATGCTGCACTGAATATCCATATCAAACTCTACAATCTCGAGTGTAGAATTTTCTTCAATCAATACAGAGGCAGGGACTTCTACAACAAGCATTAATTCGTCATGAATCCAGTACCTTCCTTCCTGTTTAAAACCTATATCTTTTAAAACACTGTCCAGAGCTTCTCTGTCAGAGTACGCAAGGTCTATATCCGAAGTAAAGTAAACCTCTCTTGAATAATAAGCAAGAGCACACCCTCCTATGATAACGGGAACGTCCTTCCCTTTCTGTTCAAGAAGCTTGCTGATAAGCGCAGTCATAAGAAGCTGTCTCTTTAAGGGAGATTCCGTATCCTTAATTATTTTTAATATTTTTTCAGTATTCATAATATTAACCTCACCAGCACCCCAAGTTGAGCGTTTTTCCTGTTCAACCTGCACTAATCTCCTGTCAAGAGCCTCTTGTTCGACCTAAAGGCTCTCGACAGGTAGGGTAGCTCGAACGAGTGGATAGACCTTCATCAACCAATAATCTTCCCTTCCCACAAATCCCGCAGAAAGTTTCTAAACGGCATTATTCGTATTGCTCCATGAATTCTTTCTTCTCTCTCGTTGCATACGACCAGGGCTTTACGCGGTGAATATTCTTCTGTAAACGCGATCAGAGACCGCAAGTCCCTTCTGTCAATGCGGGCAGTACCCTTAACTTCGATAGCAACCTCACCATTACCAAGCACGAAGTCAACTTCCACTCCTGACTTTGTCCTCCAGAAATTTATTTCATAATCCAGTCCGGTGTAGGACCTGTGGGCTGCCATCTCCATCAAAATGAAGTGTTCAAATGCCTTTCCGAACAGCTCGCCTTTCGCCTCTTCAATGCGCCGCTTTACTATTGCGCCTGCGACCCCCACGTCAAATAAATAGAATTTTGCCGCCCTGGTTATGACCTGACGGCTCTGCCTTTTCTTGAAGGGTTCGATCATGGTTCCAAGAAACGTATCAATGAGTATCTGGTAGTACTCTTTTACGGTTTTGGCATCCACACCGCATTCACGCGCTATGTTTGAAAAATTTGTAATTTCACCGTGGGAGTACCCCATTGCATCAAAGAACCTGGAAAATGCAGGAATGTTACGAGTCAATCCTTCATCAAAAACTTCCTCTTTTAAATAATCCCTGGTATAAGCCTTTAAAGCCATATTGCTGTTTTCATGGAGATAATGTTCCGGTATCATGCCATGATTCAACGCCCTCAACAGATCGAGGTCCTCAACTTCAGATGAAACAAGCGGAAACATTTCATAACGCCATGCCCGCCCGCCAAGCATGTTTGCCCGTCCTCTTTTCAATTTTCGTGCGCTTGACCCGCACAGGATAAATCGCAATCCCCTATTTTCTATCAGCCAGTGCACCTCGTCCAGGATTTGGGGGACCCTCTGGACTTCGTCTAGTATTACAGGATAGTCAAGGAGATGAGAATCCTTTGCAAGCAGGCGTTCCCGCAGTAAAGAGGGTTTTTTGGAGAGCTCAAGAAAGAGATCGGTCTGAAGGAAATCATATACCAGACTGTCGGGAAATTTCGCTTTCAGATAAGTAGACTTACCTGTTTTTCTTGGTCCCCACAAAAATGCAGATTTCCGTGAAGGCAGATCAATATTAAGCAGCCTCCTGATATTATACATTTTCGGACAACACTCCTAATAAGTTTAACTAATTAGGAATATGATGCCAGATAAATATACAATTGTCAATAAACCAAGTTGAGTCAGCGATTTGTCGCGAAGAGGTGTGCTTAGTGCAGATTGAGCAAGAAAATAGCTCAACTTGGGAATCCGGATTTATAGACAATGGGCAGCACAAGCCGAGTAGTCTCATCTCCTTCGATTTAGAGATAAAGACTCTCGACAGCTTTCCTTCCAGTGAACTCTTATGTTTACTGCTTTTCGTTTTTAGATGTGCTAAATCTTAGGTCTCCGACGTAAATAGGAACAGCCATCTTCAACATCAGAGTGTAAAAAAGAGCGCCGACAGCCCAGATACCGACAGTAACCATTATCTCCAAATCGGTTGGCGAATATTCATAGATCTCACCCAGAGTGCCGGGCACAAAACCCGGTACAACAAGTCCCATGCCTTTTTCTATATAAACACCAGTAATCACCAACACACAGGCCAGATTCAGAAAGAAAAAATCCTCCCGCTTCTTTGGAGATAAAAACAGTAAAAATGCCGTCACATTACAGGCCAAAGCAGTCCACATCCATGGAACCAGGCGAACATGTCCATGAAGGCCGAAGTACATATATTTTATAGGGGCAACATGTACAGTACCAGAATAGAACTCCTTGAACGCCTCCGCTCCGAAAAGAAACAGGTTCAATCCCATAGCGTAGGCTATAAGCTCTGCTATCTTGAATATTGCCTTGTTATCTATCTCCACCCGAGATATTTTGCGAATGATCTGGAAGATTATCAACATCAGGGCCGGCCCGGAACAGAAAGCCGAGGCAATAAAGCGTGGGGCAAGAATAGAAGCATTCCAGAAAGGCCTGGATGGAAGTCCATTATAAAGAAAGGCCGTAACCGTATGGATGCTGACGGCCATAGGAATCGAAAGGATAACAAGCGGCCTTACCAGTGTCATGCTGTATTCTTCGTTGTGCGAGATTTTATAGAGCACGTAAAAAACAATAAAGATGTTTAGACACAGGTAACTGTTAAGAACAATAACATCCCAGGCAAGAAGCGAACGAGGAAAATTCATCGTTCCAAAAATAGGCAACAAGTGCCAAACCCTCTCAGGATGTCCCATGTCGACTATAATAAACATAATACACATTACAATTGCGGTTACGGCCAGTATCTCTCCAAACAGTACGATCTCTTTTATAGGCTTGAAGTTGTAAATATAGGCAGGTACAACAAGCAGCACCGCCGCGGCAGCCACACCGACAAGAAACGTGAAGTTAGATATATACAGACCCCAGGAGACTTGATCACGCATAGCAGTAACAATAAGCCCTTTATTTAGCTGCACAATATAAGCCCCTCCGCCCAAAATGGCCAAAAAGGAAAGAAACCCCACCCAGATATAATAGGTACGGCTACCTTTAACAAGCGCTTTGAGCGCCGTAAAAAAATTCCGGATTAAATCAAACATGTTATCCTCCCAAAAAACAGTCTCAGAGTCTCAGAGAGTAAACTTTCCCCTCTCTTTCTCCCCGTTCTTTTCTTGATTCCGGCTCAACCGGCTTCCCTTTCCGGTCCAACTGGATTATGTAGCGAAAAAGTAGAAAAACTTTGGATTAGTGTTCAGGTCGTCTTTAAGTCTGAAAACGCGTTTATTCTCTATGCAGTAACGAATCTCGCTGTCCGGGTCCAGAAGATTTCCAAATTTCCTGGCGCCAACCGGACATATCTCCACACATGCCGTATATCGCCCAGGCTGATGTCTTGTCCTCTGGATACAGAATGTGCATTTTTCCACAACGCCCTTATATCGTGGACGATTTCCGAGATAGTGGGTGCTCTTATTTATTTCTTCCTTCGGGATTCCAGGCTCAGCCCAGTTAAAATGACGCGCTCCGTACGGACATGCCGCCATACAATACCGGCAACCAATACACCAGTTGTAGTCAATAACAACGATTCCGTCATCTTCTTTCCAAGTGGCCTTTGTCGGACAAACCTTTACACATGGTGGGTTCTCACACTGCTGGCATTGCACCGGCATGTAGAAATGCCCTGGTTCCGGCACCTTAGATGGATTGTAATACTTATTAGCCTCCTCCAGATCCACCCATTTTTCTCCTTCTTTAAACGTAAGAACAGTGATCCAGTGAATCTGTGGATTCCTTGACTGGTTGTTTTCACCAACGCATGCGTATACACATCTGCGGCAGCCTATGCACCTGGAAAGATCCAGGCCATATCCAAACTTAACTCCGGGTATAGCTTTGGTGGCCTTAACCTCAATAGGTAATTTGTATTTTTCGGAATACTCACGTTCCAGGCGTTCAATAACTGCGCTCACCTCGCTAGAATTCATCTCGCGAAAGTGTTTCTGAAAAAATGCATCCCATATGGAAGCATCAGAGGTATTGGGTATTGCGATAGCAGCCGCTCCGGCAGCCATCCCTTTAAGCATACTTCGTCTGCTTACCCTGCGTTCTTTAGTAAGTTTATCCTTTTTTTCGTTCATGTTAATTTTGTCCAGAGTCTCCTTTGTAATAGTTCATCAAACACACATATTTCTACCTGATATCTATCGGTTTAACCGGCGGCGGTTTAGGCACAAGCGGTTTGAACCTAGGCTGATGCGGATTATGACAATGAACACATAATCTATAGACCTTTTTACCATTCCACTCACCGGTACGCTTACCGTGAACACCGGCCTTCCAGTCTCTAAAAATTGTGCCATGGCACTGGCCGCATAGGTAATAGGACTCTTCAAAACTTATGAGTTTACCGCTTGCCAATCTCAATACGTCCCGGTTGTCAGGGTTGTGGCAATCCAAACACCAGCGCTGATCTTCCGCATGATTTTTAAGTTCTATATTGGTATGAAACATCTCCAGTTTACGCCTGGTCGGATTAACCTCCATATCCGCATGACAATCGGAACAAGGAAATATTCCTTCGGAAAACGGTGGCGGAGGCACAAAGTATTTGGGCAAATCACGTTCGACTTTTGATTCACCTGACTTGTTAGAGTGCGAACCTTCATGTGTGGCAACAACAACTATTGGTTGCAGTAAAGTGAAAAAAAACATAACAATTAAAATCAGTACTATTCTCAATTCTATTCCTCCGTTACAAGACTAAAAGTAAAAGAGCCCTGAGCACCTTCCAGTATATCAGTCCAGGTCCCCTTAAGCAGCTTTTCTCCCTCGCGCTGCGCGCTAAAGACAAACAAGTGATCTTTATACTGTGTTCCTCCGTTAGCCACGGCGCGGAAAAACAATTTTCCATTTTCAATCTTAGCGTCCTTAATAGTTACATTTTCAAAAGTTTTATCCATGGAATTAAGAACTCCGGTTACCATATCATTCGAGTTTTTAATATCCAGAGAAAAGGTTGGGTTGGCACTTCCTGTCTGTTGAGCTGTTCCAAACCATTTACCGGAAAAATCCAAGTTCTCTTTTTGTGAGTTCTGCTGGGCGCACCCAAGCAGAATAAGAAAGGCTGCAAAGGCGATAGCGGCAAACTTTTGACTCCTCACTATTATCGACATTTAATAAATTTCTTCTCCTTTACGGACTCGGGGTAGTCAGCACTACAATCTTCTGATCCAAGCGCTTAAGGATCTCCCTCGCATATGGAGGGTTATGAAAGCCCCTGCTACCCTCCCGCTTGAGAATATCAATAAGCTCAGCCACAGCCTTGGCCTCGGCCGAGGATTTATCCTCCAACTTATCATAGCGCATGGAGGCATCTTCAAGTCCTGCGGTTATTTCGCTTTGTATATCCTCAAGCACCTGATATACTTCTTGACCATCGTGACAGCCGGTGCAAGTCTCCTTGACCGCATCTATCGAATGTCCATCGGCTATACCGGCATGACAGATCGAACAGTCGACAAGTTCAGCCATCTTGTCGGGTGAACCCTGGATACCCGGAACAGACTTGCCCATGCGCATGGCTACTTGAGCTTTGTGACAATAAGTGCAGTCACGTTTCACCTCGTTGTGATGACAACCAAGGCAATCATTGCGCTGCTTTATAATTGTGCCATGCCGGTTTTTGTTTTCGTGGCAGACATTACAATCAATTCCGGCAGCAATATGTCCTGGATGTTTAAAGCGTATATCATATTTTTCCTGCACACGTTCCTCAAATCCTTCATGGCAACGGTCACAGGTCTCTTTTTTTACAGTTTCGTGTTTGGGCAGAAGACTAAGTAGAAGGTGCTCGCCTTTGGGATGACATTTAAGACAGCTGGTGGTCTTCTGGTCATGACAGGCAAAACAGGCCTCCATTCTCGGGCGGTTGGTCTGTGGCACATGTTTATCATGTTTCACATTATAGTGACAATCCGTGCATATGGCGCCTATGTCCTGAATATGCATATCATGTGGAAACTTTATTTTCATCACATTGTATATAAAACCCTGGTTGTCGCCCTTCTCAGTCATAGTGCTGTGACAACGCATACAATTTTCATTTACTCGTTCCGGATGTGCCGAAAAATCCTTTGGAGGGATAATGGGATAGTGCTCCTGGGCATGGCACTCAGGACACTTCACTTCATCCGGATGCACCTTGGACTCCACAAGAAAATCCTTCCCCCACATCTGGTAATGACATGTAAGGCAAAACTGCTGGTTTGATGTTGTGAAGGTCTCCAGGGCCAGCACCAGCAAAGTGGGAACTGATAATAAAAACGGCAATAGGATCAAAAAAGTTTTTAATTTTAGTTTCGGAATATGTATCATCTAACCTGTTTCCTTGGATTCACGTATATAGTTCTTGTAAGCGAATCTTTAAATCTTTCTTATCCATACTTTGGTGTCCATAAGCGCTTCCCCTCCGCCTATAGGATCAATTTTGAGCGAAACTATCGGCTTTGGATTGACCCCTTTTTCTTCCCACCATAAAAGTTTTGTAGTTTTAATTTCGCTCTCAAATGGAATAGCCCTGGCGATTCTGCCAAATTCAGTATGCCCAACATTGTCGCTTATAGCTATGCACTTGGGATGAATTCCCTGTATGCCTTTAAGCTTTATTTTTATAGAGGACACCTTCGAAACTATCATTACATCCTCTGAGTCACGAAGACCAAGACGTGACATGGTATCTGCGTTCATGAAAGCAGGATTATCGTGAATAATCTCTGTAAGCCACATACAGTTGGCTGTTCTATCGTGTGTATGTACTCTGGTCTGGTAAACAATCAGGCTGAATTCCTCTTCCTGGATATTTTCGAGCACAGGAATCATAGTGTAGGTCGGAAGCGGATTAAACCCAGCCTTTTCCAGCTTTTTAGAGTAAATTTCGAACTTTCCGGATGGCGTATTAAAACCTTTTTTACGGTATATACGGTACTTGGGTTTGGCAGACTCATCGTACCAAAAACCTTTCTTTTTCAGGTACTCCAACCCTCCAGCCTTTTTGAGTCCTGATATTCCTTCGATCTGGGCCTCAAGATATTGGCGTGGCGTAAAATCAAAGTATTTTTTCATTTCGCCATCCAGTCTTTGGGCCAGGGTGATCAGAAAGTTAGTAATACTCACAGATTCGCCAAGTGGTTTAATCAGAGGTTGCCTGAGCGAAACAAAGGGGACCATCTCAAAAGCGGGTGGGCTTTCCAACTCCCAGCGTTCCGCAAAGGTTGCCGCCGGCAGTACCATATCAGCATATTTAGCAGTTTCAGTATATACGGAATCTATACAGACAAAGTAAGGAATCAATTCCTCATCTTTCAAGATCTGCTGTATAAATCCGCTCTCCGCCCTGGAGTAAATAGGGTTGTATTGATAGGTCATAAACAGACTGACATTAGCACTGCCATCTTTGATCATAGGAAAAACGCGTGACGGCACTTCATACATCGCCAGCGGGAACTTTGAAGGGTGAAGCAGCTCACTTTTGATATTAGGAACCGGAGGAACAGGTTTTGGTTGATCGAAAGTATACTGCCTAGGCAGGCAGTACCCGCCCTTAACATCCACGTTGCCGGTAATTGCATTTAGAAGTGCTATAGCTCTTTCGCTATCAACACCATTTACGTGTTTGCCGACACCACCGGTGGAAACGGTGCTCGCCGGCTTGCTTCCTGCAAACTCCCTGGCCAACCGCTTAATATCAGCCGCTTTTACTCCGCTTATTTTTTCCGCCCATTCAGGAGTAAACCCCTTAAGATGATGTTTGAGTTTTGATGCTGAATAGTTACACCAGTGCGATATGAAGTCATTGTCGTAAAGATTTTCATCCATAATGACATGCGCCATGGCAAGAGCCACAGCTCCGTCGGTTCCAGGCCTGATAGGATACCATTCGTCGGCTCTGCCGCCGGTTTGCGTAAGCCTTACATCAAATACAACCATCTTGGCTTTAGGTTTGATCAAAGAACCTTCTTTTCTCAGCCCCCTGGCCTCAGTGATTCTCTGCACAAAGCTTGTCCTAAGGTAATGAGCTTCGTAAGGATTTGAGCCGAATATAAGAAGATACTGGGTATTTGCGACATCAGGCACTTCATAGTCAGCTCCCCATGAAAGCTGCTGAGCAACCCTTTTGTTCCAACCGCCGACCGGATGATTTACAAGCGCATTAGGAGACCCAAAGGCATGGCAGAAACGACGTGTAATATCCTGGGTAGTTATGTCCCTGTCAGACTGAAAAACAAACTCCTCCGGTCTGCCATTACTTTTTAAGTCGTTAAGCCTCTGGGCGAGTTCGACATAAACCTCTTCCCATGTTATTTTCTTCCATTTGCCTTCACCACGTTTTCCTACACGCTTGATAGGCGCAAGCAGGCGGTCCGGATCATATACTTTATTAAGACCGGCCTGTCCCTTGGCACACATTCTGCCCCGGCTGTTGGGATGATCCGTGTTCGGACCTATCTTTATCAGTCCGCCATAAGCCGTGAATCCGAAGTTACCACAACGCGCATAGCAGTTAAGGCAGGTACTGGGAACCGCCTTCAAAAACTTTCCGGTAGTCCGGGAAACTTCACTACCACCCTCGACAAGCTCCATTGCCTGGGCCATGTGGTCGAAAGACTTCTCCAACCCTAGAAGCAGCCCACCCATGGCGGTATATTTAAATAAATCTCTACGTGATAACTTCATCTTTTTATCTTCTCCCCCCCTAATGCAGCGGAACCGACTGACCACCTACAACCACCGTAAAGCGCATGGCGAAGATACCGATCATGGTTAGCAAAGAGGCAAAGGTCAGCCACTTAAAGGAATTCTTAGTCTTGGGGTAATAGACAATAAACAGAGGTATGAGTGAGCCTAGAACAATCTCTATTCCGATAAATTCCATGGAGAATTTTCCCCACAAAAGAAGATGCGCAGCTTCAAAGGCCTCCTTACTTGATGTCAGAATTACCAAGACGGCATTAAACAGTAAAAACATGTCTGTAATTATGGCCGCACCCAGAAAACCGCCCAGTCCATGGATAAGCTTTGCATCTTTTTGTCTCTCTTCGGCAGTGGCGTTTTTCATCAGAAAAACATTTCGTACTATGGCCATAATTATCATAAGAGCTATTCCGGAAACCATAGCTGAAACAATAAAAAGTGTCGGCATCAGCGAGGTGTTCCAAAGAGCTCGCCCCTTGCCCAAAGCAAGAATAAATCCGGTATATCCATGTACTGCAATAGCCAGGGGAATACCGATAATCGCAAAAAACTTCGACATCTTATGATTATTTGAATAGACAAAATAGGCATAGATAGTAGCCGAAATTGGGTAAACGGTAAGCAGAATTACACCGTAAGTTATTGGAGATTTAAAGTTCACATATCCCGGCAGATAGGTCATTAGATGCCAGGCCCTTAAAGGCTGAGTCATGTCAACAAGAAGATTCAGAGGGGCCAGGACAAGGCATAAAGGCGCAAGAATAGCTCCGATCCTACCAAGTGGTTTGTATTCAACTTTTCCGCCCAGAACAGCAATCACAGAGATAACAAAAGAACCGGCGCTTAACCCTGTAAAATAGAAGTACTGCGCAATCGGAAGCTGAAACGGCATCAAATGCGGCGCATTATACAGTACCGTCACCTGACTTCCAACGTCCATAATCTTCCCCCCTCTTTTACTATGCTTTATTTATTTTATTGCTTCAAACAAAAACTTGTTTAAGCGGGCCGACTAAAACAACCAGCTTAAATCAATACGGCTCATGGAAATGGACATGATCTATATCTATTCCCTTTGTAGGATCCATGGCATCGGCATCAGCACCGATATAAAACACATGCGGCTGAGTATCCAAAGCCGGCTTAAGTGTAACAACCGGGTTCGTAGACATAAGCTGCGAGATTTCACTGTTAGGGTCGTTTATATCACCAAATATAAGAGCACGTCCCAGGCATGTTTCGACACAGGCCGGCAACAAACCGGCGTCAAGCCTATGAGCACACCAGTCACACTTTTGTACAATTTTGCGTAATGGATTTATATAACGAACATCATAAGGACATGACGCCATGCAGTACATACAACCGATGCAGCGGTGCATGTTTACCATTACTATGCCGTCATCCCGCACATAGGTGGCTTTAACAGGGCAGTTTCTATTACATATAGGCTTTGCACAGTTATTACAAAAACTGGGAAGAAAGTGACGGCTTACGTCAGGATAGCGTCCCTTCTCTATAACCTTCACCCATGTCCTAAACTTGCCTAACGGCACTTCGTTTTCGCTCTTGCATGCTACGGAACAACTTTGGCACCCGACACACCTTCTTAGATCCACCAGCATTGCGTAACGTATTTTCCGCTTTCTACCGTCCCGGCTTGGTTCAAGCTCTTTAGCCATTGTTTATCTCTCCGGCTGACAATTAAGTTATAGATTGGATATTCAATCACCATAGACTCTTTCTACTTTATCTATCTTTTCTATTCTCCAAGAAATTTAAAGTTGTATATCATTAAAAAGTACGCTACAAAAGCCAGAAGAAAAATAGCCCCTTTAAAAGCAACACGTCCTAAGGCAACGCTATCAAGGGTGAACTTAGGTTCATCCGTAAAACTCACATCGTCGGTCATAATGCTTACAAGGGCCGACCCCATAATGATAAGCAGTGAAATATAGACTAAAGCGAGAATAATTATTTTAAAAACAATCACAGTTAAGCTCCTCTTACTAATCCTTAGATTTTCGATGCCATGAAATTAAGATTATCTCCACTTATATCAGGTTTCACAAAAAACGATGATAGAATAGCAACATTAATGCCAGGCTGGTAAAACAGCCCGGTTCTTCTTTATTTAAAGGATAAATAAAGAATCGGGCTGTTTTTTTGAGCGAAGTTAAATGTAGTGATATCACACAAATAATGTGTGATATCACTATTTTCATTTTTATTACTACTCGAGAAACTTTTTCGGATCACGGTACTCGTGACATATAACACAATTCTGCTTAGCCTGCTTCTTGGTCACCTTCCATATATGAGGCTTATGGCAGGAATTACATTCAAGACCCATTGATTCTATATGCATCTGATGAGCACCGGTAACAGGCGCATTTATATGACATTTCAAACAGATCTTCCAGTCCGGTCGGACTTTCCCATGCGGTTGATGACAGGTATAGCAATCAAACTGCATAGGAGCATCATCTGCAAGGTCTATCTCTATCGCACTGGCCACTACCTCAGGCTTGGCCATATTGTAACGGGCATCAAGGGTTGCCGCGTCCAGAACTTTTTTCTGGTACTTCTCGTCTCCGTGACAGAATAGGCACTTTGCCCTGTCCGGCCTATAATCCTTCGTCCTGTCCGTGTGGCAGTTCAAGCATGCAAGCTGCTCCATACCAACCCCGTGAACCTCTTTGCCCTCGTGACATCGCACGCAGAACCGCTCCTCCGCAATAAACTTGTGAGTTACATAGCCGTGACACTTGGCACACTCTATCTGTTCCATGAAATAATGCTTCGCATGGCTAGGAGACTTATTGATCTTTTTTGCTTCAGGGTGTTTTTTGTTCGTCTCCCAGTGACACTCTACACAAAACTTCCATGATACTATGGTCTTTCCATGACGGTCGGGCACCGATTTCGGTCTGAGGAAAATAAAGCTCAGCAGAAGTCTGTTTTGTTCTGCAATAGATATTTGATGGCATTCGTGGCAGTTTATATCTTTATGCTCACTGGTAGCCCATGCATCATAAGCGGACTGCATAAGATGGCAACTGACACAAAACTTAGGGTTGTTCTGGGTGAAATCGTACATCTTGAAGGCAGCAAGACCGCCTCCGATTATAATAACCAGTAGAAGAAAAGCAACTAGAATCTTACCTTTTATTGGTATTTTTTCTTTAAATATACTGCCGATTCTGCCCATTTTAATTCCCCCTTTTTTTTACGGTTTATAAGGCAGTCAGAAGCCGGCATAAAAACATGAGCCCGGCTCTTCCCATTCAGCAGTTATTTTGCAAAATTCATTCCTTCATGGCTTCATAAGCGGCTCTAACGGTTTTATCTATATCCTTGGATGTGTGCGCCAGGCTGATGAACCCTGATTCGAACTGGGAAGGTGCAATATTGATTCCTCTTTTCAGCATGCCGAGAAAATATCCGGCAAACTTTTCTGTGTCAGCGGTCTTGGCTGAATTGAAGTCCACCACTTCCCTATCCGTAAAATATGTGCAGAACATTGTTCCTGCACGGTAAAACCTGACTTTCACACGCGCTCTTTTGGCAGCAGCTTTCAAACCTTTTTCAAGCGCATCTCCAGAGGCTTTCAGTTTTTTATAAGTATCTTTTTTCGCCAGTGTTTTAAGGGTTGCTATTCCAGCTGTCATGGCAATAGGGTTGCCCGAAAGCGTGCCAGCCTGATATACCGGCCCTTCGGGAGATATTCGGGACATTATTTCCTCTTTTCCTCCGTAAGCGCCGACCGGCATGCCTCCTCCGATCACCTTTCCAAGACAGGTAAGATCCGGCTTTATCTTGAATTGCTGCTGCGCTCCTCCAAAGGCAACTCTGAAACCGGTCATAACCTCATCGAAAATCAATACTATGCCGGACCTGAGAGTTTCCTTACGAAGAGTCTCTAGAAATCCAGGCACGGGAAGAACACATCCCATGTTTCCGGCAACCGGCTCGACAATAACGCAAGCGATCTTTTTCCATTGCTTTTTAATCATAGATTTAAACGTCTTGATATCGTTATAAGGCAGAGTGATCGTATTTAACGCATAACCTTCAGGCACACCCGGGCTGTCCGGAACCCCGAGGGTCATAGCTCCGGACCCTGCTTTTACAAGCAGTCCGTCGGCATGACCGTGGTAACAACCTTCAAATTTTATTATCTTATCGCGGCCGGTAAAAGCTCGTGCAGCGCGGATGGCGCTCATTGTTGCCTCGGTGCCAGAATTCACCATTCTTACTTTCTCCATTGAGGGGTAGGCCTGGATCACCATTTCAGCCAGTTCAGTTTCAAGCTTGGTCGGCGCTCCATAACTTGTTCCGTTTTCGGCAGCCTTTTTTATCGCTGAGACAACCGTTCTGGGCGCATGCCCCAGAATGAGCGGCCCCCAGGAAAGAACATAATCGATATAGCTGTTTCCATCGATATCGTAAATTTTAGACCCCTTGCCACTTGAGATAAACAAAGGTGTGCCACCGACGGATTTAAAAGCCCTGACAGGGCTGTTTACACCACCCGGCATAAAACGCTGCGCCTTTTTAAAGGCTGCTTTAGATTTGTTTAACTTCATTTCCAAATTCTTTTCCAAATTCTTTTTTCTGCTCATTTAGTCCTCTCACTTCGTATTCTGATCGATTTTGCGTGTCCATCAAGACCCTCAAGGCGGGCGATAGACTCAACTGTGCCTGATAGGGAGTCAAACGCCTCTTTGGTAAAGGAAATCAGGCTTGATCTCTTGATAAAATCATACACCCCCAGCGGAGAAAAGAACCTTGCGCTGCCTCCGGTCGGAAGGGTATGGTTGGGGCCTGCCGCGTAGTCTCCAAGCGCCTCCGGTGTCCAGGGGCCTAAAAACACCGCCCCTGCATTTTTGATTCCGGAAAGAAGCTTTTCAGGTTTTTCGGTTATAACTTCAAGATGCTCAGGCGCGATGCGATTGGCGATACGGACAGCTTCCTCAAGATCAGAGGTAATTATAGCGACACCGTAGCTTTCGAGAGATTTAGAGGCAATAGCTTTTCGCCTAAGTTTTTTTATATGGCGGATAAGCTCTTGGTTTACCTGTTTTGCAAAAGCTCTTGAAGGAGTCAGCAGCATGGCGGATGCTATCTCGTCATGCTCGGCCTGCGCCAGCATATCGGCCGCCACAAAGCCAGGGTCGGCCGTATCATCGGCTATAATAAGGATCTCGCTCGGCCCTGCAATCATATCTATATCAACAACTCCGAAAACCATGCGCTTGGCAGTAGCCACATATATGTTGCCGGGACCAACGATCTTATCCACCTTTGGCAGAGTTCGTGTGCCGTAAGCCATGGCTGCAACAGCCTGCGCGCCTCCGATTCCAAAAATTTTCTTCACACCAAGCATATCAGCCGCCACCAGAACGTATGGATTTATCTGTCCTCCAGGCATAGGCACACATATTAATATTTCCTTTACTCCGGCCGTCTGGGCCGGAATTACGTTCATAAGCACTGATGAAGGATATGACGCCTTGCCGCCCGGCACATAAACACCAACCCGTTCAAGCGGCCGGATAAGCTGCCCCATAAGAGCGCCTTTGCTGTCCTGAAAAGACCATGACTCTTCCTTCTGGCGCGCATGGAAAGCTGTTATTCTTTCTGCGGATTTTTCGATAGCCAGCACAGCCTTTTTTTCGACCGACTGCCACGCCTTTTTTATTGCTGTTCCCGGTATTTTCAGGCTGCGCAACCGAATGTTGTCAAACTGCTCGGTGTAGCTTCGAACAGCACTGTCTCCATGCCGGATTACATCATCTATTATCACGTTGACCCTGCTCTCAACATCGCCGGCGCTCCCCATACCGCGGCGCTCAAAGCTGTTTAGAAAATCCTCAAATTTTTTTGTGCCCGCCCCTAATATCCTAACGCCTGTCAACTGCTCCCCCTGTTTTTTGGTCTGTTTATTAGTTTTGATCGGTTTTGAGCCGTCCCATCTTCAGCAAGTATTCAAACAGGATAATTCACCTAATGTTACTGCCTTTTATCAGCAACAGGCACAACACTTGTTACCCGCTCCATGGGAATGGTGATCCAGCCGGAAGATGATTCCATATGCAGATTTTCTTCACCCATCTCAACCAGCCTGCCACGGTAGAGGATACCACCGGCCATAACCTCCACTTCGTGCCCAACTAACTCAAAATAGTTGTACATAACACATACCTAAAAATTTATGACGATGAAAATACGGAAGCAATAGTTTTTTGTATCTTCTCCGCCGCTTCCTTCGGATTTGGGGCATTACGAACAGGGCGACCCACAACAATATAATCCGCACCGTTACGAAATGCCTCTTCAACACTTACAACTCGTTTTTGGTCATCTGTCAAGCGGTTTTCGACCGGCCGTATGCCGGGAGATACAATAAGAAAGTGCCCACCAAGTTCGGTGCGAAGCCTAGGGACTTCAATACCCGACGATATAACTCCATCACAGCCAAGCTTTAAAGCACGCCGTGCCCTGGAGAGGACCAAGTCCTCTACATCGCACTGAAAGCCCAGGTCGTCCATGTCTCCTCTATCCAAACTTGTCAACACGGTAACAGCCAGTATTTTTAAATCGTTTTTTTCTGCAGCCGCAGCCTCCATCATAGCGTCATTGCCGTGCACCGTTGTAAAAGAAACTCCCCTGTTTTTAAGCTGTCTGACAGCCTTGGCAACGGTTTCGGGCACATCGAAAAACTTAAGATCGGCAAATACCTTTTTGCCCCTCTCAAGAAGCCATGTGATCAGGTCGAAATATCCTCCTGCCATAAACAGTTCCAGGCCAAGCTTATAGAAAGAGACGGAATCACCAAGAAGTTCAACAAAATCCCGAGCCTCCCGACTACTTGGAAGATCGAGGGCGAGAATAAGCCGTTCTTTTTCCGGGATTTGCTTTGCCGGTGGAAGTGTTTTATCTGTATGCATAATTTATGGTGTAGTCTAGTTTCTATCTTTCGGCATGTCAAGCAAGCGGATTTCCCCGGATCAGATACAGGTAAATACCAATGATTTTATGTTAATATATTGGAGCTTAATCCAGCCATAACGGGGCTGAAGCCCAAAAAAATAAATCAGGGCAAATGGTTTTGAGTTTATGCCCTTACCCAGTTTAGAGGAGGTATGTTTGTATGCCAATATACGAATATATATGCGATGATTGCAAAAAAATTACCGAGGCAATGCAGAAAATAACTGAGGAACCTCTCAAAAAATGTCCAAAATGCTCTGGAAACCTGCGAAAGCTGGTTTCAAACACATCTTTTGTTCTAAAGGGCGGCGGATGGTACAAGGACGGATATAGCTCTACACAGACCAGTAAAACTTCTACCACTAAACCTGCGCCCACAACACCCAAAAGTACAACCGGAGGCGAATCCAAACCAAGCAAAAAGAAGGCCGAGACGGTTGCCGCATAGGATTTCGGTTCATGTTCCGTTTTCGCGCTTCAAGGAGTTTGCAGACCGTGCCCGGAGAGCCAGGCGGGACCTTGAGTTTTACTTCAGCGCAGAGGTGCTGGACAGGACAACGGATTCGGACCTGCATGAAGCCGCAAGACTCCTTGATTATTCTCCTCGTATAATACTGCATTCCCCTTTTATGGATCTTTCTCCCGGGGCTGTTGATCCAAAAGTCCGCGAGGTAACCCTGGAAAGGTATCGTCAGATGATCAAAGCCGCAACGCTGCTTAACGCCGGCATGATTGTCTTCCACTCGGGCTATGAAAAGTGGAAGTACTCCCTAAACATGAAAATCTGGCTTGATGCCTCGGTAAAAACATGGGAAGTGATACTAAAGGAGACTGAGGAGTCAAAAATACGTATTGCTTTAGAAAACATCTTTGAGGACAACCCAGAAAACCTTGTACAGCTGATGGATGCAATGAATCATCCCAGGCTGGGCCTATGCTTTGACACCGGTCATTTTAATCTGTTCTCCACACTCAGCATTGAAGAGTGGCTGGATAAAATACGCGATTACATAATGCATCTGCATATTCATGACAACGACCGCACCGGAGATAATCACGCACCACCTGGTAACGGAACGTTTCCGTTTAAGAGGTTTTTTGCCTGGCTTAGTCAAAACCTGCCGTCTCGGAACTTTCCTTCGATGACTCTTGAAGCCCACTCTGAAAAAGATGCCCTTACAGGTCTTAAACGGCTAAAAGAGATCCTCCCTAAGAAAGAAAATGAGTAGAACTGTAAGCGCTCCGGATATACAGAACGAATTCCTTGTAGACACACACTGCCATCTCCAGATGGAGCAGTTCAACGGGGACCTCGAAGAAGTGATCGAGAGAGCAAGGAATTCCGGAGTTCGATCCCTTATTCTTATCGGCACCGACAGCAGAGATAACCCGGAAGCCCTTGCTCTTGCCGAAAAAAAAGAATTTATCCATGTTGCGGCCGGCATACATCCTCATGATGCTTCATCTCTTGATGACCGGCTTTTATCCGAACTTAGGCGGTGGCTTTCACATCCCAAGGTGGTTGCAGTTGGTGAAACCGGTCTTGACTACCACTACATGCATTCACCCCGCGAAGTTCAGCGAAAAGCTTTTATGCAGCATATCGAGCTTGCAAAACAGATGAACCTGCCGCTTGTGGTCCATAGCCGTGAAGCAAACGACGAAACCATGGAGATACTGCGTATGCAAAGCCGGGACATCGGACCGGGAGAAAAACTTCGTGGAGTGATTCACTGCTTCTCAGGAGATAGAGCCATGGCCGAAAGAGCGGTCGAAATGGGGTTTTATATCTCCATAACAGGGCCGGTTACGTATAAAAAATCAGAGGCGCTTCGCCAGGTGGTAAAGTCCATTCCTATAGAAAACATGCTTCTTGAAACCGATGCGCCGTACCTTTCTCCTGTTCCGCTTAGAGGCAAAAGGAATGAACCTGCATATATGGTGCACACGGCCCAAAAGATAGCAGAGCTTAAAGGCCTAAGCCTTAATGACGTGGCCAGGATAACATCCTTGAATGCACATATATTATTCGGTATTGGCGAGCCGGCTGAAAAAGGTCGTATAGCCTACCGCATAAGAAACTCCCTCTACCTGAACATCACAAACCGCTGCACCAGCAGATGCTCTTTCTGTGCAAAAGACACGGATGCCTTTGTAAAAGGGCATAATCTCAAATTGAAAAAAGAACCAAGTGCGGACGAGATTATCCAGGCCATTGGTGAACCGGAAAACTGCAATGAAGTGGTATTTTGCGGATACGGAGAACCTCTTTTACGACTGGATACGGTAAAATACGTTGCCTCCTGGATTAAATCAAAAGGTTTAAAAGTCCGGGTAAACACCAACGGCCATGCCAACCTGATTCACAAAAAAAACATTCTGTCAGAACTTAAAGGACTGGTGGATGTATACTCGATAAGTTTAAACGCGCAGAACCGGGATATTTATAACCGCATCTGCCAGCCCGGCATTGACAGGGCTTGGGACGGAACGGTAGATTTTATTCGCAAAGCGGTTCAAACAGGTGGCGCCGAGGTGGTTGCCACGGTGGTCGATATGCCCGGTGTTGATACTAAAGAGTGTGAGAAAATCGCATATAGTCTTGGCGCAAAGTTCAGGGTGCGTACATTTAACGTGGTGGGATAACGTGGAGAAAATAATGATAAAAAAACAATTTTTTTTAATAATGGTTTTGTTAATCGCTATCGCGGGCTTTCCTTTGAAAGCACTTTCCGCCACCCAGGTAAGAGAGGAATTTCTTCATAACGGGCTAAAAGTTCTTATTCTTGAAAATCATAAAGCGCCGACCGCGACTTTTCAGATCTGGTACAGGGTGGGATCAGCCTCTGATCCGCTAGGCAGAACCGGAATCAGTCATCTTCTTGAACATATGATGTTTAAGGGTACGGAAAAATACGGTCCGAAAACATTTTCTCAGACAATTAAACGAGCCGGGGGCAGAGATAACGCCTTTACATCCAAGGATTACACAGGTTACTTCCAGTTACTTGCATCCGGCAGGATCGATATTTCGATAGAGCTGGAAGCGGACCGTATGACGAATTTACTTCTTCAGGAAAACGAGGTTCTGTCGGAACGGGATGTTGTAAAGGAAGAAAGAAGGCTTCGTTACGAAGACGACCCGCAAAGCCTTGTTTATGAAGAGGTTATTGCGGCCGCTTTTAAAAGTCATCCGTACAGGCGGCCGGTAATCGGCTGGATGGCCGACTTAAACAGCATTATTCGCCAGGACCTTGTGGATCATTACCGCAAGTATTACGCTCCGAACAACGCAGTTATAATCGTGGTGGGTGATGTGGATCCGGATGCCGTAATGGAAAAGATAACAGAAGCTTTCGAGGCTATACCAACCGGTCCGGAGATAAGAAGCCTCGGCATGTCCGAAGCGCCGCAGACAGGAGAGAGGCGGGTTTATGTTAAAAAAGAAGCAGAGCTTCCCTATCTTTTGTCTGTCTTTAAAGTGCCGACAATACCCCATGCCGACAGCTATGCGCTGGATGTCCTATCCACTATACTTTCCGAAGGTAAAAGCTCACGGCTGTATAGCTCCCTCGTATATGACAAAAAAACCGCCTTATCGGCCTGGGCGGCCTACGATGGAATTTCAAGGGGTCCGGGCCTTTTCTACCTGGGTGGCACGGCATCGCCTGGAACAACAGCAGATGTCTTGGAAAACGGATTGCTTGAAGAGATTGAACGGCTCAAGCAGGAACCGCCGGCTGAGCGAGAAGTACTCAAGGCTAAAAATCAGGCGGAAGCATCCTTTATCATGGAGCAGGACTCGATATACATGCAGGCAAAAACCCTTGGAACATTCGAATTGACTGTGGGCTGGCGTCTTATTGATCAATATTTAGAAGGCATACGTTCAGTCACACCGGAAGATGTAAGAAGGGTAGCGAAGAAATACCTTACAACAGACCAGAAAACCACCGGAATTCTAATACCTATTAAAAAAAGTGAGGGGGGAGCGTGATAAAAAAACAATACATACAGTTTCTTGCAACATGCTTAATACTGCTCTTAGGGGCCACTGTTAATGTTTCACTCGTTTTAGCTGCACCTCTTCTTGCCGATCGCGAGGTTTTACCTAACGGACTCGTGCTGCTTCACTCCGAAAAAACAGCCCTGCCGATTGTAAAAATCACTCTGGCTTTGGGCGCCGGGCAGACTGTAGAACCGGCCGAAAAAGCCGGACTTTCACACCTTACAGCCGGATTGCTTAAAGAAGGCACGAAAAACCGTACATCCAAAGAGATAAGTGAAGAGATAGAATTCGTGGGAGGCTCGCTTGGGACATCCGGCGGCGGAGAATTTTCAACAATAACACTTTCCATCTTAAAAAAAGACCTGGAACTGGGCTTTGAGCTTCTTTCTGATATTCTGATTAATCCCACGTTTCCGGAGCAGGAGTTTAAACGGAAAAAAAACCTTATTAAGGGTTACATAAAAAGGCAGAAGGAAGATCCCGGTGATATCGCATCAAAGGCCTTTGATAAAGAGCTGTTTGGATCACACCCTTTTGCCTGGCCTTCCGAGGGCACTGAAGAAACACTTGACAACATCACCCGCAAGGACGTGGTTGAGTTTTACCGTCGCTTCTATGTTCCCGGCAATGCCTGGATGGCGGTTGTCGGAGATGTCGGAAAAAGAGAAATCAAGTCATTAATAAATAAATACTTGAAAAATTGGGTTGTTGGTACAGTACAGCCACCTCCGGTTTCGAATCCGCCTGAGCCTGTAAAGCCAAAATTAATTGCGATAGATAAACAGATCACCCAGGCCAATATTATTCTTGGTCACCTCGGTATCAAAAGAAAAGCGCCTGATTACTACGCGACCCTGGTTATGAACTATATTCTGGGCGGAGGAGGGTTTGCTTCAAGGCTTATGGATAATATTCGCGACAACCAGGGACTGGCTTACAGCGTCTACAGCAGCTTCATACCGGGCAGAAACACCGGAAGTTTTCAGGTGAATCTTCAGACGAAAAACGAGTCGGCCGCAACAGCAATCAAGGAGATAATCAAGGAGATGGAGAGAATCAGGACAGAACCTGTCTCCGATCGGGAACTAGAAGATGCCAAGGCCTACATAACCGGGAGTTTTCCGCTCCGTATGGACTCGAATTCCAAGATCGCAGGTCTTCTGGTATCCGTGGAGTACTACGGCCTTGGTATGAATTATGTTCAGGATTACCTGAAAGCCGTAGAGTCCGTAACCAAAGAGGATGTGCTTAAATCCGCCAGGGATCACCTGCACCCGGATAAATACATCCTGGTGGTCGTAGCGGATCAGGAAAAAGCAAAGATCAAAAAATCTATAAACAAGCCTTAAGTGCCGAGATATCAGCAGAGTCAGCTGTTTTTTTATATTTTAAAACGTCTCATCTCTGATATCAGCCCTTGTGCTACGGATAAAAGTTCGCTTGATGATGCCCGAACCTCTTCTGATGAACTTGCCGTCTCATTTATTACACCAGAAACATCTTCCATGTTATGACTGACCTCATCGGCTGCAGCAGACTGCTCTTCCGTGGCTGTGGCAATGCTTTGCACCGTCTGAGTAACCTTTTGGGAGCTTTCCACGATCTTTTCCAGGCTTTCCCCTGCCTTTCTAGCATTCCCTACAGCTTCGTCTGTAAGTGAGCTGCCTTTTTCCATTGCCGAGATGGAATCTCTGGTTTTAGCCTGTATCCCGTTTATCTTTTCGCTTATCTCACTGGTAGCCTTAGCGGTTTTTTCAGCAAGCTTTCTTACTTCGTCGGCCACAACTGCAAAGCCCCTCCCCTGCTCCCCGGCCCTTGCGGCCTCGATTGCAGCATTTAAGGCCAGAAGATTTGTTTGGTCGGCAATATCCTGTATTACAGAAACAATCACTCCAATCTCCTGGGAACTCTTTCCCAGCTCCTTTATAGATTTGGCGGCCGCCTCTACACTTTCAGCAAGTTTGGTAATGCTATCCACCGTTTGAATAACGGTATTTTTACCTGTTTTTGCAAAATTGGCTGACTCCATGGTCAACTCATTGGCGTTCATGGCGTTGCTTGCCACATCGACTACTGTCTGCGACATCTCGGTCGCGGATGTCGCCACCTGTTCCACCTGGAGCTTTTGCTGTTCAACACCCTTAAGAAGCGAGTTTGACGACTCCGAGAGTTTCTCTGCCTGAAATGATACCGTATCTGTTTCACCGGCTATTCTGGAAAACGCTTCCCTGAGTCCTGAAAGCATTCTGTCGAGCTCCCCGGCAATCATACCCATTTCATCAGTCGAACCCAGGTCTATAGTATGTGTAAAATCACCGGCAGCTACATCCTTTACTTTTTTCACCATTACTTCCAGCGGCCGGCTTATAGAGCGGGCAATAAGAAACCCGCAAAAAACAAATACAGCAGCGCTTACAATGCAGACGACAATAACGACAGAGTTTATCCTGTTAATTGAACTTTCTTCTTCGATAAAAAAACTCATAGTCGCCTCATCCATACTGCCGGCCATTTTGTCTATCGTCTTGATCAGCATGGGTTTAACGTCAAGCCAGTCATCTTCGTAAATCTCAGTAACCCTGTCAATATCCTCGTCGAGATATGCCGCATTAAGGTCCATGGAGATACGTTTAAAAGTTTTAAAACCCTTCTCAAAGTTACTTTTTTCTTCTTCCAGCTGGATCTCTGCCTTTGTTTTGTCCCAGAACATATCTATTTCTTTTATCGAGGTTTTAAGATAGGATGCGGCTCCCAAAGGCGCCGCCATGTCGCTTATTACTCCTGTCATCCTAAACTCTATCTCTCTGAATGCCCGTTGAATCTGGCGAAGATTATCAAGAGGTTTCATTTTGTGCTCATAGATATCATTAAGCATGCTAATCTCGCCTTTTCCGGCAATGACGATCCATGCACCAAGAGAGGAAATAAGAAGAAGCCCCAGGCCTGTCATAAAAATAATCTTGTGCGATATTTTTATGTTTTTCATTATCATGAAATTTAATCGTTCACAAAATGATTTGTAATAATGTAGGTTTATAGCCTGTTAGTAATAAGAGTTATTCCGTCGGAAAACCTTTAGCTTTCCACTCAGGAAGTCCGCCCCGGAACCAGTAGACTTTCTTGTATCCCTCACGCACAAGCCAAACAGCGGCTTTATAAGACTTCCAGCAGCGCTCGCCGTTACACTGAGTAACTATAGGCGCATTTTTATCAGAGGGGAATTTGCCGATCTTCAATTTATCCTTTGATGCATCGAAATCAGCGGCCTTCTTGCTTTTCTCTTTATACGGCGCCGAGACGGCTCCAGGTATATGGGACTCTACGTACTCGGCCTTTTTGCGCACGTCAAAGACCGTGACTTTGCCAAGGTTTGCCTTGACCCAGTCTGCGTCTACTATGGTGGCTCCATCCAGCTTCTCCGGAGTGAGTGGTTTTGCCGCCATAGCGGAATGAGTAATCAAAACTACTAACGCCATTGTAAAAAGTGCTACTAAGGTTATCTTCTTCATTGCTGCTACCTCCACTTTCTGTTTTTGCAATATTTAGCCACAAGGCTGATTCAATACTGAATATTATCGGATAATAATGTTTAAGTCTTTAAAGATTCCGAAGCAATGGACAAAAGTCACCCTTTTTTCCGTATCATATAAATGATGATATATCAATATATGATTCAACATGTTGTAAGATTTATAAGACCGGAAATTATTATCCTTGTGACTATTTTAGTCACTGGTTGCAAATCCGGCCATATACAAACCAACGTAAAACCGGCAAACACCACTGTTGCCGACTCTGCTTTCAGCGGATATGTTCCCGGCAAATCACTTCTAGCAGCAAGAGACCAAGCCGTGTTAAAGGGACTCAGGTGGATGAATGAGTTCCTGGATGACGAGAAAAACTTCAGGGAAATAGGCCTGGACACTGTTTACATCTTCATGGAGCTATCCGCCACATCTGCTAATGCCAACATTCGAAAAGAGGCAAAAGTAGCAGCCAATAAGTTCGCACTGCGCATGCAAAAGCATTACCTGGAATTAAACCCGGCTATGCTTAAGCATAATAAAAAAAAAGTTGAACTTCTTGATCTTCTTTCCGAGGCAAAGTTGCTCGGCCTGAACCCACAACCTCTGAAAGAGCTTGCCGAAACAGTTTTTAATAAAAAATTCAGTAAAAACGGATCAATTTCCAGGGAGCGCAAAAAAGAAGTTACGGCATATGATGAGCTTGAAACCTTACTCAAAAAGTCATCGGAAACCGAGGTTTTCTACATTTTGATGGATGCCTACAGTATGGAAAAGGCGGATGTGGCTTACCCGGACAACAGGTTTTCCTTGAGCTTACAATTAACGGATATTCTTAGATACCTGAAAAACAGGCCATTTGTTTCCCACAACGAAGACAAAAGTGAAAACAAGGAGCTGTTCTACGACCACGCGTTCCTTGCCACACATATTGCCTATATTTTCAGCAATTACGGCAGGTTGAAATTGAGAGAGCAAGATGCACCATGGCTCTATACATACCTGCGTTCTAATTTTCATGCCGTTCTGGCGGAAGAAGATGTGGAACTGGTGGGAGAGTTTATCGATGTATTTCGCAGCCTTGGATTTTCTGAAGAAAACGATGCAATGGTACGCTCAGGCACTTTAATGCTGCTTCGTTCTCAGAACCCTGATGGGAGCTGGTGCAATTGGCAGGAGTTTGAATTCCCCTACGATGCCATACACTGCGCATGGTGCGCCGTGATGGGCCTTAGGGAACGAACGTTTCTGGAGAATACTCCGTATCACCGGAGAATTCGGGAAATCCTGAATCAGATAAATTAACCGGTAACAGTTTACGTGAACCAGGGATCAGGGGTCGCTTTTCCATGGACACCTTAACTGCGCCCGAATTTTTCTCTTACAAACAATGTTTCGTCGTACTTGGTTTTAACCCCGCCTTCGAGACGGGCATCCAAGAGAGTCTTGAAAATCTTATGGTAGAGCGGGCCGGGCTCATAGCCCATGGCCTTCAGCTCTTTTCCGGATAGAAGTGGAGCCGCATGCCGTAGTTCGGTGATAAACATTGAAAAAGCCTTTTTAACCTCTTCATCATCTGTCTGGGCCATGGTAAAGACCAAGGTTTCAAGATCAAAACCGTGAAGGGCGTAGTACACGGTTTTCGCATCAAGATTACCTCGAAGACCTTGCAGTGCCGCCCGTGATTGTTTAAGAACACGGGTGATCTGTAAAGCTTGGCGATGTGGGATTTTTAGTCGCTCTATGACTTCGGAGACCTCTGCTTCTTTAAGCCCGCTCAGTAGTGCTATAAGATAAAGAATTTCTTCTGTAACAGACTCCTGCAGATACATTAGGTGATGCCATTCCACGACTTTCTCAAGTTTATCCAGTAAGTTCAGAAGATCTGGTGAATACTTAACAGCCGGATGAATACAATTTAAAAGTCCGAACCGCTCAAGAGCCTTTACTGCGGATGCCGGCCTGGTTTCCCTGAACAACAGCATCAACTCGTCGTAAAGACGTGAGCCCGAAAGACTTTCGAAAAGATTCATTTTTACGGCTGCCTTAATCAGGTTGGCCGTATGTTTTCCTATTCGAAATCCGAATCGTTCTGCAAAGCGGATAGCGCGGAAAGCCCTTGTAGGATCTTCCACAAAGCTCAGGTTGTGCAGTATCCGGATGGTGCGGTCTTTGAGGTCTCGCTGTCCTCCGAAAAAATCAATAAGTCTGCCGAATTCATCTTTGTTCAATCTAACAGCAAGTGTATTAATCGTAAAATCACGACGGTATAAATCTTTTTTTATAGATGACGCCTCCACCGCCGGAAGTACGGCCGGAGATTCATAGTATTCGGTTCTTGCCGTGGCGACGTCCAGTTTAAAACCATCCGGAAGAACTACAACAGCAGTGTTAAACCTGTGATGACTTCTAACCCTTCCAGCAGCTTCGAGCGCCAGTTTCTTTGCAAATGAAATTCCGTGACCCTCAACAACCACGTCAAAATCGAGGTTGCTCTCATTTCTTATAAGATCGCGTACAGAGCCTCCTACCAGGTAAGCATTGTATCCCATCTGCTGAGCTATCTCTCCGCAAAGCTCAAGCAGTCTTAAACGCTTTTGCGGAAACTTCTCCTGCATAAGCGTTCGTATGTTTCGTGTCGGCCCCATACGTTCTGGAATGTCTTCACCTGAAAAGCGGTCCTTTCTAAGCATGTCTTCGTAAAGCACCCTTAAAAGATCGGTCCTGGTTATTGCACCGACAACACGTCCGTCTTTTAAAACAGGCAGGAACTTACGGTTTCGTTCAACCATGAGAGTTTCGACTTCAATGATAGATGTATCCGGCTCTGCGCTTACCGGATTGGTGGTCGCAAATCTCAGAATCTTCCTGTCGGAAAAACCGTGGTGAAGAGCACGCTCCACAACCTCCCTTGAGATCACTCCCATGAAAATCTCTTCTTTTCCTTCCTTGACAATAGGCATAACACTGAAAGAGTACCTGGCAAGGGCTTTTTCCGCCTCCCGAACAGTGGCGTAGTGCGGTATGGTCTTTACCGGCGATGTCATGATATCCCGGGCGGTTTTCTGCGGTCTTATTGTTTTCTTAAGGATCGATATCAGCTCTTCTTCGGTCTTTTCCAAAGAGCCTTCTTTTTTAACAGCAGCAGATGCGGCAAAAGCGTGCCCACCTCCGCCAAAAAAAGATATAGCTTCGGATACATTCACCTGCGGGACCCGGCTTCTGCCTATAATGTAGATCTTGCCGGCCATCCTTACCAGTATGAAAACCGCATCGCAGTCTGTAATGTCTCGCAGCTTATGAGCCACCACAGCCGCATCAGCGATATAGTTTTCACGCGAGGCTTTTGCCACTTGCACTATAAAGCCGAATATCCTGTACTCCCTGGCAGAGTGCAGAAGATCATTTAAAAGGTCTATCTGTTCGCGGGATGGTTCGCGTCCGAGAAAATTATTAACAATGTTAAGGTTGGCTCCATGTTTTATCAGCCTGGCCATTGCGAGGAACTCTCGCTCCCCGGTATTTGAAAAGCTGAAAAAACCGGTCTCTTCATAAATCCCCATTGCCAGTACAGTGGCCTCTACCGTAGAAATACGAATATTTCGTTTTTCCAATATCTCAACCATTACTGTGGACATACATGCAGCTTCTTCCACCACTTCCACTGTTCCGCGCAGGTCACTGTCACGCCTGGGATGATGATCAAATACATGAACTTCAAGCCCGGGCCGGTCCAGGAGTTTTTCCAGGGAGCCTATTCTTTTCCTGCTGCTTGTATCCACCAGTATCAGGCGGTTCACATCGGAAAGATTAATTTCCTTTGGTCTTTTTATATCAAAAGCCCAGGCCGAACTTTTCATAAATTCACGCACGTTCTTCTCCTGGGAACCTGGAAGTACGACTACCGCTCCTGGATAGAGCTTCTGTACAGCAATCATGGATGCCAGAGCATCGAAATCGGTGTTTATATGGGTTGTTATAAGATCCATATTTTAGGCGAAAGACCGAAGGCAATTCGTTCAGCCGTGGCTAACGTTCTTTGTCTGCATCTCGAAAATTCTTTCTATCTCATGCACGCTTGTGGCGTCCTCAGGGTTTTTGTCACTCCTCAGCTTTCCCACAAACCGTGGAAAGCGCAAAGCAAATCCTACACCTAATTTATCTCTGCCGGCTGTATGAAGTGGTGACCTTGTAAGCTCATCAGCAGTAACAGCAATAACAAACCTGGGTTCCACCCATACATCCGCTTCGATGTCAGAATCCACACGGGGATGACGATGCCCCAAAGCAGCGGTATCCAGCATGGCCTTGAACTTTCCGAGCTCGTCTTCGGTGAATCCGCTTCCGATTTTTGTAATAGTCTTAAAAGTATCACTGGATTCATCATACACCGCAGCCAAAACTCCACCAATTCCGAACCTGGCACGAGCACCACGGCCCAGGAAGTATCCCACAATACAAACATCAATTGTGTCTGAAAGCTCCCGGCTGTAGCTCTGCTTGAGCTTAATCCAGTTAAAATTCCTGGAACCGGCGGTATAACCGGAATCGAGTCTTTTTACCACAATTCCCTCAAATCCATCCTTAACAGCTTTATCAAAGGCCCTCGCAATTTCATCAGCATTATCACTTACGAATATGCTGGAAAGCTTTATAACCGCATTTGGCATAACCAACTCTTCCAGTTGTTTCCTCCGCTCTATGAAAGGCTTTTCGGTCCAATCTGATCCATCCAGGTAGAGAAGATCGAAAGCGAAAAATTTCAGGGGATACTTCCTGGCCATGTCTTTGATGCCGTATTTTCTCTTTCTCTGTATGGTTACCTGAAACGGCAGAAGTCTGCCCGTATCTTCATCAAAAGCCATGGCCTCGCCTTCTATTACAGCCAAGCCCGTCTTCAAGTGCTTGTGTGCCGCCTCAGCTATTTCAGGAAACATTGGGGTGGTTCTTTCCAGGTTTCTGGAAAACATCTCGACGTTGCTGCCATCTATATGCACCTGCACTCTAAAACCATCGTACTTGGTCTCAATAGCCGCCTTGCCGACTTTGTTAACGATCTCTTCCACCGAGCCGAGTCGCTCGCATAAAGCCATGCGTATGGGATAGCCGACACGAATCTTAAAATTCCTCACAGCATCCATACCGTCTTTAAGAAGGGTGGAAGCAACCAGGCCGAGGTCACAGCAGAGATTGTAGGCACGTTCGAGTTCCGGCCTCAGACCCCTGTCACCGCGGGAAAGAGCCAGTGCCTCCAAAACAGTGGGGTCTCCAAGCCCCAGGCGAAGACGGCCGATAACAATTCTGGTAATATATCTCGCCTCAACAGGAGATACAGCTTTCATCAGGTCGGAGGTAAGCTGAATTTTCAACTTCATGCTTCCGGACCCTGATGTCTTGGCAATACGCATTAAAATGCTGTAAACATCCGAGACGGTCTCGGCCCTTGGCGCTTCTTCGGTAAACTCGAACAGGGTCTCAGGCGGCAGATATATTTTTCGGCGAACAGCTTCTTCGGCGGTAAAACCAAGATCACCGTTTTGGTCATAAAGAGTTTTTACCTCTTCCATTGTAAGCCCTGAAGCCTTTGACAGCGCCCGCATCAGAAGCTTAGCAGACATACCCATATCCAGACCACGGTAAGGCGGAAGCAGCTGCCCCTGGCTTAGGTAGATGATTTTATCGATATCACTCCCTGAAGCGTGTGCAAAAAGTTCGGCCAGAATATCAAACATCTCAAGCCGCTTGGTTGTGGCCTCGAGTTTTTCAAAATATGTGGTCAGCGCTGAAAATTTCATCCCGTAATTTTGAATAATTTAAGTAATTTCAAATGATTTCAAGTGATTTCAAGTGATTATAGCAGAATAGACGGTTGTAATTATGCTCTGTAAAAAACAGCTTGCTTGCAAATAAACAGTGCCTGCTATAGGATTTCAAGAAAAATATTGTATAGGGGTTTGGTCACAAAAAACATTTGAAATGCGGCAGTGCATTGCATTTATATCGTTATTTCTCGTTCTTTCAGGCCATGTTTATGCTGAAACCGAAGAAGTCTTTCGGGAAATAAAGTCACAGACTGTTACTGTCAGATTTGAACGAGGTCTTGGCAGAACCGCAGAAGAAATTCTACAATCAATCCCTTCCATTCGAAGCGAGTTGGAGCGTAAGCTAGGACTCAGCGCCGATTTTTCTATTGTGATCGTACTTTATAAAAACAGCAAAAACTTCAAAAAGATCAGCAGGACTGATATGATTTCTGCCTTTGCGATTCCAGAACAAAGATTAATAGTAATAGATGATTCCAAAACGCTCCGTCACCCTCTTGATATTAAATTGATAGTCATGCACGAAATGTGTCATCTTGTTCTCAGTCACCATATACCGAGAAGTAATCTGCCGAAATGGTTGAACGAGGGAATATCCCAGTGGATAAGCGGAGGAGCCGGTGAAATTATAAGTCCCGCATCTACTAATTCCCTTAAAATGGCTTTTATCAGTAAAAATGTCCTGCCTTTTTCCGGGTTATCCAGAACATTTCCTTCTGACCGAAACAGCTTTATTTTGTCATACGAACAGAGCAAAAGCATTGTAGAGTATATTGAAGAGACATACGGTGATGGTTCGGTGCAGAGCATTATCTCCAGGTTGGCAAGTGGGTCTGAGTTTGATGAGGCGATAGGAGAGGAGTTATCCGTAAATTTTAGAACATTGGAACATGAATGGAAAGAAAAGATGACGCTTAAGTACACATGGGTTACATATCTATCGAATAATATCTACTGGATACTGTTTATTACAGGTGCATTGCTAACTGTATTTGCATTTATAAAACTCAGAAAAAGAATAAGAGATTATAAGGACGATGACGAAGACGATTATTATGATCCGGATCTGGAGTAGATCAAATGGTTGAACAATACATCTTTCATCTCCATTTGTTTTTTAAACTTCCTTTATGGTTCTGGCCGTTTTAACCCACTAAAGGACAAAACACCTTCAGATACCTAACCAGCTCCACGCATGAAAGTTGGCCCGGAGCCGAAGATGCCGAAACATACCCGTAGGTAAGAAGGGAGCCCAGCACAGGAGCTGCAACACGCGATATCAGGCCTAGCGGCCCCATGGACAACGCGATAACCCCTTCCATGCGATGCCTGGATGTAAAGGCCAGAATTCTGGCCACGTCATCAGGTTCACCAGCGGCACATGCAACTTTGAACAGGTCTCCTCCAAGCTCACGGCTTTTTGCAAACATCTTTTCTATTTCGGAATCAGGGGGGGTTTTCTCGAAATCGTGAAAAGACCCGACCAGAAGTTTACCCGCATCCTTACAAGCGTCGCACAATACGTGCCACAGCTTTCCTCCTGCCTCCACTTCTATGTCAATTCCATCACAATGCTCAAGCAGCTTAAGGTATAAGTCCAGACGCTCTGTGTCTGAAAGTCTGCAGTGCCCACCTTCAGCAACGCTTCGGATGGTTAGAAGCGTTGCTTTTCCAAGCTCCCGACATCTATTAAGTGTTCCGGTAACAGAAGAAACCAGCTCACCTGGTCCGGAATTAAACATATCCGCACGAATCTCGAAAACATCAAGATCTTCCAAAACATCACGGCTTAAGGATAAGACGTCATGGCTGCCGGCTACCACAGCAGCCACCTTAGGCTTTCCGCCAAGCTCAACTGTCCCGAGTCTGAACATGCAGCCATTATATCATATACCCTGACAAAGACCACGAATATCAAGGATTATAAAGTTACCCCTACACTCGCAGCCATGGTCCGTGATAACATAAGTAAATGAAGATATATTCGTACAACTGGAAAACATATCCGGAAACCGAGAAGTTTATCGATAAGCTCGTAACAGAGGCATGTGAAAAAAACGATGACATAAACCGCGTATCAAAACAGATCACACAACATACCTCAACCTTATTCAAAGACTGGATAGAGAGCTTCACCCTTTCCGGAGCCCTTCTTTACGAGCTCGAGAGCCTTGGTTACACACTGAAAACCACTATTTACGGGCAAAAACTTTTTGTACATACAAAAGGTGTATTTCCATCCCTCCGCGTATTTCCAGGCCCTGTGCAGGTTGTACGTGGGCTCACCCTTAAAGTGGAATCACTTTCTGTCTTTCGTTATTTGAGTGGATTTTATGGCGAGGTGGATGGAACGCCAGGCAGCAACTATTCCCGTATTCTTCTTTCCGACAAAGGGGGAATACTGCTTTTTGCAGCCGAAAAAAATGCTGAGGCCTGGATGCCCGAGGACCTCGAAAACGGAGAGCTCCTGGAACTCCTGGAAGCCAGAAATCTTCTGCTTCAGCGCCGGCGTTTTTTCGATTCGGGTGAAGACGGATGGAAATATACCGAGAAATTAATTGACAGAGTTCTGTGCCTTGTAGGTAGGGACAGGTGTGCGTCTTTGTTCCTGGAGCAAGAGCGTCGTTATTGGGAGGCCAGAAACACCTCAGCCAGAGTTCTTAAAGCCAGGCAGGACAAACTCGGCCTTGGCTGGGGCAACCACGACCACCACACATTCCGAAACCAGAGAAAAACACTTCACCGTTTCATCCACCTTATGGAAATGCTCGGATTCAGGGCAAGGGAAAAATTCTTTGTAGGAGATGAAAAGAACTCAGGATGGGGGGTCCAGATCCTGGAGCAGACCGGAATCGATGCGGTAGTGTCGGTGGATGTCGATATAACTCACGAAGAGCTGGAGACCGACTTCATTCACAAAGAGCTTGGAGACATTAAAAAACCCGGCCGCATAAGCCTTTGGACCAGCATGCACGGCGAATCAATATTCGAGGCCGGCATCCACCACCTGGGGGTCAAGTACGACTACAACTCGCTCAAGGAAATACTTGCCCATGTCCGTATCGGTATTTCAGAGCCTTTTACCGACCTGCCTTTTTTCAAACAGGCATACGTTCACGGAGAGCGATGGCTTGTTACGAAACTACGGCAGGAAATGCTGAGGCTGGAAGTAATTGTCAACAGTGAATATTCGGAAACTCTCATGCGTGAAGGAGCCCTTGGAAGCTTTCTGGAATGCACCCAAAGAGTGGACGGATACAAAGGGTTCAGTCAGAAATAGCCGGCAATTCTTTACAGAGTAGAGGATGCAAAAATATAAGCAAAGCTTTTCCCGTACCCCGGAGTCATGACAACCGCCTTCTATGAACAGTTACCACCTTATCATGGTGCTTCACGCCCACCTGCCATACGTAAAACATCCTGAACACGAATTTTTCATCGAGGAAAACTGGTTTTTTGAAGCGATAACCGAAACCTACATCCCCCTTCTGGATGTGTTTGACCGTCTCTTTTCTGACGGAATCGCATCTCCTGTTACATTCTCATTAAGCCCGCCATTAATAGAGATGATGAATGACAATCTTCTGCAAAGCAGATATGTACGATACCTGGAACAACGCATTGAACTGGCCAGAAGTGAGGTAAAACGTACAAGGAGTAATGCGGAGTTCCATGACACAGCCCTTATGTACCTCGACCGTTTCCTGAAGATCAAGCACTTGTACGAAAATCGCTACGCCGGAGATCTTGTAGGGGCATTTGCCGATCTTCAGAACCAGGGTAGGATAGAGATAATCACAACCGCAGCCACCCACGGATTTCTGCCCCACCTTTCGGAACATGAAAACTCCGTACAGGCTCAACTGGCAATAGCCGCCGAACACTACTTACAGACCTTCGGGCGTCCGCCATCGGGCCTGTGGCTTCCGGAGTGCGGTTATTACACCGGTCTCGACCATCTGGTCCGCAAAGCCGGATTTGATTATTTCTTCCTAGATGCTCATGGAGTGATATTTGGAAAACCAACACCGCACTGCGGTCACTACAATGCAATCACCACCCATGCCGGAACTGCGGCGTTCGGCCGTGATCCTTTTTCCGCAAACCAAGTCTGGTCATCCCACAACGGCTACCCGGGTGATTTTGACTACAGAGATTTTCACCGCGATATCGGCTTTGAACTGCCACTTGAGACAGTAAGATCTTACATACACCCTGATGGCATACGCACACAGACAGGACTGAAATATTACCGGATTACAGAAGATTCCGGAAAAGGCATCAAGAAACCCTATCAAAGGATTACTGCTATCTCAAAGGCAAAACTTCACGCCGAACACTTTGTGAATCATGTGCTGAAAGACAGGTGCGTGCTGAGTTGCAGCAGCAATACAGCGCCGCCTGTGATCACATCTGCTTACGATGCAGAACTTTTTGGCCATTGGTGGTTCGAGGGACCGCAGTGGCTGGAATTCGTATACAGGAAACTGGCATCAGACAGTGGAAACCTGCGGCCGGTAACAGCCGGCGCTTACCTGCAACAATATGGTGACAACCTGTTAAAACTGCTGCCTGCACCCTCCAGCTGGGGAGAAGGCGGCTACGGGGCCATGTGGCTGGATCACTCTAACCACTGGATACACCCTCTGCTCCAAGATGCGGCTGTCAGGATGACGGAGCTTGCAAATAAACACCCCAATGCAACCGGAAAAGTTCGTAACGTCCTGAACCAGGCGGCCAGGGAGCTTCTTCTTGCACAATCCTCTGACTGGCCGTTTCTAATACGACAAAATACTGCGGCCGCCTATTCAAAGCGCCGGATTCTTGAGCATATAAAAAGATTTAACAGGCTTTTGTCTGCTTTGAAATCAGGCCGGAAACCGGCACTAAAGCCGTCAAACGCATATGAGCGAGCAGGAAGTGGACAAACAAGTAAAAAAAGCAATAATAACTGGAACGATATATTTAAGCAGATGGATTTATTCCGCTTTTTCCTGACAGCAGGTCATCAAAAGGATACTGGTTGATAAACTCTACAAATGTTTCAAAGATATGCGGGAAATAGCTGTTTTTGCCATGAACAATACTAAAATCCCTAAAAAGACGCACCTCGGAAAAAGAGGCTTTTTTTAGGGTTTCCGAATGCATCTCCTTTCTAACCGCCCAGCGTGAGAGGATCGAAATCCCCATGCCCTGTTCAACAGCGGCTTTGATAGACTCGGTTGAGCCCAGAATTAGAGATATGTTCATATGTTGCGGAGACAGGCCGTGCTTAGAGAGGTGTTTTTCGATCATCTGCCTGGTTCCCGATCCTTCTTCACGCAGTATAAAAGGCTCTTCAGCTAACTCTGAGATCGGTATGGCCTCACGGCCTGCCCATGAATGAGTGGGCGCCATAACCGGAATCAACTCATCCTGCACCAACTTATCAACAATTATCTTCTGACGTGTGACATCCCCCTCAACAAGACCTAAATCGATATAACCTGAATTCAGCATATCCACCACTCTTTTTGTGTTGCCCACCAGCATATTGATCTTTGTCTTGGGATGGGTCTTGCGAAAATCAGCTATTACCGAGGGAAGCAAGTAGTTGGCGATTGTTGAGCTTGCGCCGATAGTGAGTGATCCTTTTACAAGACCTGTAAGTTTGCCTATCTCTCTTTCGGTGTTTGCATAAAGCGAGAGGATTTCTTTTGAGTATTTATAAAGAAGTTTTCCTGCAGAAGTAAGAACAACCGTATTATTGGACCGATCGAAAAGCTTTGTTTCATAAATCTCTTCCAGGGCCTGCACCTGAAGACTCACAGCAGGCTGGCTGAGGTGAATAATTGACGAAGCCTTGGAAAAGCTCTTTGTCTCGGCCACAGTACAAAATACTCTAAGTTTATGATCATCCATATCGTGAAAATGTTTAAGCATCCAAAGCAGGCCGTAAGCCGAGTTCTGTATTCCTCAATATTAAGGAATGTGGTCATTTATCTAGCGGCTCTGTTGCCAGCGCCGTCATGCTGCCGTACCCGGAGAGATTGGACGGGCAGCCCCTCTCCCTATCAGGCATTGCTCCAGGCGGGGTTTACCAGGCTGCCGCGGTCACCCGCAGCACCGGTGAGCTCTTACCTCACCTTTTCACCCTTATCCACCATTAATATGTGGACGGTCTCCCTTTCTGTGGCACTTTCCTTCACGTCACCGTGAGTCGCTGTTAACGACCGCCCTGCCCTGTGGAGCTCGGACTTTCCTCTCCTGTTTTTATCAGGAGCAACCACATGGCCTGCTTTGGAAATCCTTCACTCCTTATAGTATAACATCCTGAAACACTCCGGACAGGTATAAATCCTGTCGGTTGAACGCACCTCGTTGTATAGTTGAGGAGGAATACTCATATTGCAGCCATGGCAGATACGGTCTTTAACCAAAACCACGGCCAGCCCGTTTTCCTTCTCCATGATATTTTCATATTCCAGGTAAAGCTCTTCGTCAATATTACCGCGACGGGCTTCGCGATCAGATTTGAGTTCTTTTATCTCCTGTTCTAGAAAAGCGGCCCTTTCTTCAACCCCGGCCTTAATCTCCTCCATCTGCCTGCTTGCTTCCTGGAAAGCTTGTTCCACTTCCTCGCGATCAGCACTCATTGCCTCTATGCTCTCCATCAAAGCCAGGACCTCGTCCTCCAAGCTCCTGGTTGCAGCTTCCGCAGCATTTATCTCTTTAAGTCTAGCCTGGTACTCTACGTTGGATTTAACCTCAGATACGCGATCCTTCAAGGTCTTGACACGGGCCAACCTGTCTTCCAGGTCCGCCTCCTTGCCCCGCCTCCGCTTTATCAGGGATTCGAGCTTCTCCTTAAACTCAGCTTCTTTAGCCCTGGCGGAATCCAGCACCTTTTCGGCGGCTGCCAGACGTTCCGGTATTTTATCCAACTCCCTTTTGTTTGCCAGTATTCTGGAATCTATGGACTGAAGCGATATAAGGTGGAAAAGCTGTTCGTTCAAGTCTGCCTAAGCAACCTCCAAATGTTTTTTAGACTCTTCCTAGTAATGTTTTTAGCTGGTCTTAAAAAGTTTTTAATGGTGGGCCCACCAGGATTCGAACCTGGGACCAACCGGTTATGAGCCGGTGGCTCTGACCAGCTGAGCTATGGGCCCGATGCAAAACACTGTTTCTAATACTTCTACATCGAAAACGACAAAATGACGGAGCCATCGGAATTATAACCGAAAGCCCCATAGATTGTCAGGTTACGGCCGCTCAAGGAAGTTTTTCAACCATTTACTGCGTTCCGGGTGTCTGAGTTTCCTGAGTGCTTTGGATTCTATCTGGCGGATTCTCTCCCTGGTCACCGCAAACTCCTGCCCCACCTCCTCTAGTGTTGCTGAATCCTCTTTGCCTATGCCAAAGCGTTTCCGTAACACCCGTTCCTCTTTTGACGTAAGAGCCCGGAGAGCTTTATCCACATGATATTTTATATCGGAATGGATAACACTATCCAAAGGCGACGGGCTATCGTTATCCTGTATAAAATCTTGAAGCTGGCTGTTGTCTTCCGAGCCTATCGGGGTATCCAGTGATATGGGTTCTTTTACTATTTTCAATATCTTTCGTACCTTTTCGACCGAAAGATCCATTTTTTCGGCTATTTGTTCGGTTGTGGGCTCCATACCATAGGTCTGAACCAAGTCACGCGAGACTCTAAGCATTTTATTGAGTATCTCCACCATATGCACAGGTATGCGTATTGTCCGTGCCTGGTCGGCAATAGCGCGTGTAATAGCTTGCCGAATCCACCATGTGGCATACGTGCTGAACTTATATCCACGACGGTATTCAAACTTTTCAACAGCACGCATAAGCCCCATATTACCTTCCTGTATAAGATCGGCGAGACTCATGCCCCTGTTAACGTACTTTTTAGCTATGCTGACCACAAGCCTGAGATTTGCTTCAATCAACTCCCCTTTGGCTTCCACTACTTTTTGTTCGAGTTCGTCGATTTTAACCAGGGCGTCCTTTATCTCGACTACTGAAAGCCCCAGTAAATCTTCGATCTGCTCGAGATTGTATTTGGCAAGAGCATAGCGCTGAGCCATATTGGTAAGCTCTTCAGTGGGCAGACCGGTGCGTTTATGAAGCACTTTAAGCTTTTTTCCTGTTAAATTGTTAAGGGCGGTCAAAGGGTGTTTCAATCTTTTTTCGTAATGATAGGTAAGCATTAACGCGTCTTCGCTCTGCTCGACAGCCTGGCGAAGAAAGTTGAAAATCTCAGAAAGCAGCTCCTCCCGAAGATTGAGCGCCATCATTCTTTGATTTATATCATCCCTGATCTGTGCGAGTTTATTGCCTGCCTCCGGCTGTGAAGAAGAGTCTGTTTCACTTTTTGAGTTCAGAAGAGTCTGGTAACGGGTGTACTGGCGTTTCACGGCGGTAATTGTTCTGAAGAAATCGGCTGAGATCTCTTTGAGTGAGTCCTTGTCTTCCTCTGGCACCGAAATTATTTCGTCTATAGGCACCTTGCCCTTCCTGGCCATATCAGCAAGTGCAAATATTTTTTTTATGGTGAACGGCAGAGCAAAAAGAGTTTTTTTAAGATCATGCTTGATTTGTTCAATCTTCCGGGAAATCTCGATTTCCTCGTTTTTGGTTAAAAGCGGCACATGCCCCATCTCCTTCATGTAGGTCTTAACAGGATCGTTGGGATCGGATGTAGACTCATAGACGCTATAATTAACCAGCCTGGCCGGTTCAGTTTCGGTATCATTATCAGTAATGTTCATCAAGCTGTTTTCCTCAAGAAGAGGCTCAGCAACCTCTTCTTCATTAACAGAAAGACTGTTTTCCTTGGGACTAGTCATCTACCTGGATTCCTCCTTGCTTTAAGCCGGCGTTGCTCTTCAAGAAAAAGGTTCATAGCTTCCTGGTCCAGTTCGCTTATTTGCCTGATAAGCCCCTTGTGAGATGTCAGGGTAATACGCTCCCTGATACCGGCCAGTGATTCTTCAAAAACCTTATCCGCATCTTCCTCGTCAAACAACCTCTGCACCATTAACTGAGTAAAAACGCTTCTGCAAGCCCCCTCCGGAAGTTCAAGTATGAATTCATCCGGACTCCAGGGCCTGCCGGATGCCATGAATCTTTTAAGTTTAACAAAAATATCCCTCATCTGTTCATTTTCGAAATACTCCTCAGTAACACTTTCCAGGCATCGCTTGATTCTCCTATCGTCCTCAAGTGCCGTAGCTATAAGCAGTTTTTCGACTTCAGTTATTTTTTCGGTTCTTTTTCCAGGTAAAAGCTTACCAGAAGATGAGGGTTCAACTTTTACAGTCTTTTTTATATTTCTTCTGTAAGAGGCTTTCATAATCTTGTCTAGTTCTTCCATCAAGAAAATCTCATTTATGCCTAGGCGCTCAGACAGCGACTTCAAAGTAGCACCACGGGTAATGGCATTAGGAATTTCGGCTATTATCGAAAGAGCCTCTGTAGCAGAGGTCAAACCTTCAACGCCCTCACCATGCCGGATAGCTCCTGAAATCAAAAAATCCACCATCGGCTCAGCTTGCAAAAACAATGTCCTAAAATCTTCAGCGCCCCTTGAACGAAGATAGCCGTCCGGGTCAAGGCCGTTCGGAAGGATCAGCACTTTTGGATCAAGACCGGCTGCAAAAAGCAGGCGAAGCGCCTTTCTGGCGGCTTTTCTGCCTGCTGAGTCACCGTCGAAAACCAATATCACCTTTTCTGTAAAGCGTTTTAACAACCGGCAGTGCCCGGGCGTAAGAGCGGTTCCAAGGGTTGCGACTGTATTAGTAAATCCAAACTGGTGACACGATATCGCATCCAGGTATCCCTCGGTGACAAAAGCAAAGCCTTCCGATTTAATTGCATCCCTGGCCACGTCAAGGCCATAGAGAACTTCGCTTTTACTGTATAACTGCGTTTCTGGAGAATTCAGGTATTTGGGCACCTGATCATCTTTTATAGCACGACCGCCAAAGGCTATGGTTTTGCCGTAAATATTTTTTATTGGAAATATTAGACGGCCCCGGAACGTATCATAAAAACTGCTGTGTTTACCCTTGGTTACAAGCCCGGCCTGAATCATAAGTTCAACCTTGTATTTCTTTGCCGACAAAGCATTTAAAAGCGTTCTCCACTCATCCGGCGCCGAGCCTATAGAAAAAGCTGACACTGTTGCTTCGTCAAGTCCTCTTTTCTCTAAATAACGGGCCGCGGCAAGATCATCACGTAAATATTTTCTGAAAAAGTTTTCGGCCTCTGAGATAAGTTGAAGCAGGTGATCCCGCCTTTCGGCCTTTTGTGGATCATGGTCTGGAATTTCCATACCATAACGGCCTGCCAAAAGCTTCAAAGCCTCGATAAAGGTCATATTTTCGTGCTTTATAACAAAACTTATAACATCACCGCCTGCACCGCATCCGAAACAATGAAATATCTGTTTGGCAGGGTTTACTGTAAAGGAAGGTGTTTTTTCTGAATGAAAAGGACAGAGTCCAAGCCAGTTAGCGCCGGACTTTTTAAGCTTAACAGACTCCGAGACTATATCGTAAATATCCGCCCTAGCCTTTAACTCGGCTACGAATGTCTTGTCACTCACCGGGTACCCAGCCTGTTTTAAGAAGGATTTTCAGTAGGATATCAAAAAGTTTTTTTGCAGGCATACTCTTGCCAATTATTTAATTATCCATTATCAATTGTCAATTGTTCTGTAAGCATTGACAAAAAAGATGAACTTTCTGTATTCTCGAATAGATTTGTTCAGGCCCAGCCTTGACAAACATCCGCGGGCCTATAGCTCAGTTGGTTAGAGCGCGCGCCTGATAAGCGCGAGGTCAGTGGTTCAAATCCACTTAGGCCCACCATACATTAATAATATTTAAATATTTACTAAATTCTAAGTTAACTTGCACAGCGATCATGATCTTTACTTGGGGGAATTAGCTCAGCTGGGAGAGCGCCTGGTTTGCATCCAGGAGGTCACCGGTTCGATCCCGGTATTCTCCACCATATTTTCTCGCATGGAGTCTGACACAAAATTTAATCTTGATTTCTCAGAAAAGTTTATGTTAGATTAGTTTTCCCGGTGGTTATGCCGGAGGGGTCACACCCGTTCCCATCCCGAACACGGAAGTTAAGCCCTCCATGGCCGATGGTACTGCGATGGCGACGTCGTGGGAGAGCAGGTAGCTGCCGGGAACTAAATCAAAGACCCAGGGTTAATGTCCTGGGTCTTTGTCGTATTGAAAGCCAAAATTTGAATACATGTTGACAGTTTTTTCATTTTTTTGATAACGTACAGCGGCTGTAACAACATGCTTAAATGTTCCGGCAGCCAAGTTAAACCTTATAATTATTAAAATAATTCCCGGGTAGCTCAGCCGGCAGAGCGGGTGGCTGTTAACCACTTAGTCGGGGGTTCGAATCCCTCCCCGGGAGCCAGATTACAATCCGCCAACTCTGGCGGTTCTTGGTTAACGCAGAACCCCGACGGGCAACCCCCTCGGGGTTTTGTCGTTTTCCCCGTCTTCACGCCCACTTACGCCGCTTCACACATCGCTCCCGGTTCTCCTTTTCGAAGCGGTCGGATGGATTCTCGCATAATTCAATAAGCGGTGCTCTACGAATCAGGTCCGACCTTCCTGGATGAGGCAGGCGCCCCGAAACCCGCCTTGCCGCCATAGACCGCGAGGGCTTCCACCCGGGCGCGGTCCTGCCTTTACCGCCGTGTCCTGGTTTCGGTGTGGGCCGCTGGAGCCGTTTTTCCAGCTTGGCTGTACATCGGTTCATCCGACTGTCCTGGTTGCCGACTCCTGTCTCCCAGCAGATGGCCTTCCTGACCCCAAAGCGGGTCTGCAGCAAAGATTTCCCTTGCTTTTTGCCTTGCGAACGATATAACATACGCTATTATGTTCGAGCATAAGCCAATAGCCTGTCGCCAGACGAGAGGTACACCGAATGGACACTGAAGATCGAAGTTTTCCGGCGCTGGTGAAGGAGATCCGGAAACAGCTTACCTTGAGCCAAGAGGATTTGGCTCGGCAGCTGGGTGTCAGTTACGCGACCGTGAACCGCTGGGAAAACGGGCAATCCAAGCCCTCGAAACTCGCCAAGGCCCAGCTCGTCGCCTTCTGCAAAAAGATGACCAGCCAGGGCAGGCTGACACTTCCGGAGGGTGAACGCAAATGACCAAGGATAAAGGAGAAAAGTGATGGCGGAACCCCTTGCTGATCAGATCATGCGAAAGGTCAAGCAGGCCGCCGAGCTTTATCACCGGCTGATGCTGGTCGTCGCACCGGCAGGCGCGGGAAAGACCACTGCGCTCTTGGATATACAGGATCGCACAGGTGCGCCTCTGGTGAATGTCAATCTCGAGCTATCGCGCCGAATGCTGGATTTGACCGAGCGCCAGCGGGCCTTGCAGCTGCCGCGTCTTCTTCGGGACCTCGTAAGCAAGAGCGAAGGCGAGATGATCCTACTCGACAACATCGAAATCCTGTTCGATGTTGGTTTGAAACAGGACCCGCTGCGGCTGCTCCAGGGACTCTCACGCAACAAGACAGTGGTTGCCGCCTGGAACGGCAAAATTATAAGTGATGAGTGGAACGTGCTGAGTGATGAGCGAAAATCCGTTAACTCATTACTCATTACTCAGTCCTCATCACTTCATATTACCTATGCCGCCCCGGCTCACCCGGAGTACAGACGCTATCCGATGCGTGATTTTCTGGTGGCAAGCCCAAAATACAGTAACGAGTGATGAGGACTGAGTGATGAGATATGCAGAGTTGATTCAGTTTGAACCCATCGAATCCGTGGTCCAGCTGCGGGACGCCGACGAAGCGACTGCGGCTCGGCGGCTTGTCGAAACCTATGTCATCTCCGAAGAGATGGCCGAAAAGCTGGTGGGCATCGTTATTCCCCAACTGCAGTTCGAGCAGCCTGCCGACAACAAGGGACTGCTGGTGGTCGGCAACTACGGCACCGGTAAGTCGCATCTCATGTCGGTGATCTCCGGGCTCGCGGAAAACCCCGACCTTGCAGCCAACCTTAATAATACGGACGTGGCGGATGCCGCCGGAAAAATCGGCGGCCGGTTCAAGGTGGTTCGCACCGAGATCGGGGCCACCACCATGTCGTTGCGGGACATCCTTGTGGCCGAACTGGAAGAGCATCTCGGCGCGATGGGCGTGAGCTACAGCTTCCCTTCCGCCGACGAGGTATCCAACAACAAGCGCTCCTTCGAGGAGATGATGGCCGCGTTTCATCAGGAGTTCCCCGACCACGGCTTGCTCCTCGTGGTGGACGAGCTGCTCGACTACCTGCGCACACGCAAGGACCAGGAGCTTATCCTGGACCTGAATTTCCTCCGTGAAATCGGCGAGGTCTGCAAGGACCTGCGTTTCCGCTTTATGGCCGGCGTCCAGGAAGCCATTTTCGACAGTCCCCGGTTCTCCTTCGTGGCCGACAGCATCCGCCGGGTGAAGGACCGCTTCGAGCAGATTCTCATCGCCCGCAAAGACGTCAAGTTCGTGGTGGCCGAGCGATTGCTCAAGAAGACCGGCGAGCAGCAGGCCAAGATACGTGAATACCTTACACCCTTCGGCAAGTTCTATGGCCACATAAACGAACGCATGGACGAGTTCGTCCGCCTCTTCCCGGTGCATCCCGACTACATCGATATTTTTGAACAAATCAGATCTATAGAAAAGCGTGAAGTTCTCAAAACGATTAGTCTCGCGATGAAAAAACTGATTGACAAGGAACTTCCTTCGATAGACTCATCACTCAGTCCTCAGCACTCATCACTGAACAGCCCGCCAGGGCTGCTTGCCTACGACACCTATTGGACCAATCTCCGGGAGAATCCGTCTTTCAGGGCTGTGCCCGATATCAAGGCGGTCATCGACTGCAGCCAGGTGCTGGAATCCCGCATCCAGCAGGCCTTCACGCGCCCGGCCTACAAGCCCATGGCGATCAGGCTTATCCATGCCCTGTCAGTCCACCGGCTCACCACCGGTGACATTTATGCCCCTCTGGGCGCGACAGCCGAGGAGCTTCGTGACGGACTCTGCCTGTATCAACCTGGCATCGAGGAACTGGGCGGCGATCCGGCCGACGACCTGCTCTCCCAGGTGGAGACCGTTCTGCGAGAAATCCACAAAACGGTCAGCGGACAGTTTATCTCCTCGAATCCGGACAACCGGCAGTTCTACCTGGACCTGAAGAAAACGGACGACTTCGACGCGCTGATCGAGAAGCGCGCCGAGAGCCTCGATTCCTCCCAACTCGACCGCTACTACTACGAGGCCCTGAAACGGGTCATGGAGTGCACCGATCAGACTTACGTCACCGGCTACAAGATCTGGCAGCACGAGCTGGAGTGGCTGGAGCGGAAGGCCGCACGCCAGGGATACCTGTTTTTCGGCGCTCCCAACGAGCGATCCACCGCCGTGCCGCCGCGGGACTTTTACATTTATTTCATCCAGCCCTTCGATGCGCCGCACTTCAAAGACGAGAAGAAGTCCGACGAGCTGTTCCTGCGGCTCATCAACACGGACGACGAATTCCGCACTGCGCTCAGGAACTACGCCGCAGCCCTGGACCTGGCTTCCACCTCATCGGGGCACGCCAAGTCCACCTATGAATCCAAATCGTCGAATTTCCTGCGGGACCTGGTGCAGTGGCTGCAGAAGCACATGACGGATGCCTTCGAGGTCACCTATCAGGGGCGGGCCAAGTCGCTCACCGAGTGGGCCAAGGGCAAGTCGATCCGTGAGCTTTCCGGCATCGGCTCCCATGAGCGCATCAACTTCCGTGATCTGGTGAACACCATTGCCGGGATCTGCCTGGAAGCGCACTTCCAGGATCAGGCACCAGAGTACCCTTTCTTCTCGGTCCTCATTACGGGGGCCAACCGGGATCAGGCCGCCCAGGACGCCCTGCGCGCCATTGCCGGTCAGAACCGAACCAAGCAGGCCACCGCTGTATTGGATGCGCTGGAACTGCTCGACGGTGAACGGCTTGATCCATACCAGTCGAAGTACGCCAAGCACATCCTCGGCCTGCTCAAGAAGAAAGGGCATGGCCAGGTGGTCAATCGCTCCGAGCTGATCCAGGACGACAAGGGTGTGGAATACATGGATAAAGACCGGTATCGGCTGGAGCCCGAGTGGGTGATTGTTGTCCTGGCCGCGCTGGTCTACTCCGGTGATCTGGTGCTCGCCATCCCGGGCAAGAAGTACGACGCCACCGGCCTTCCACAACTGGCCGGGACCGGCATAGATGAACTGACGCAGTTCAAACATATCGAACGACCCAAGGACTGGAACCTGCCAGCCCTGAAAGCGGTATTCGAACTGCTCGGTCTCACACCAGGCATGGCGCAACTGGTCACCCAGGGCAAGGAAGACACTGTTCAGGAGATGCAGGTGCGTATCGCCAAACTCGTTGAGCGAGTGGTCTTGGCACAACAGACATTACAGCAGGGCATCGTCTTCTGGAGCAAGAATCTTCTCGATGACTCAGCCCTCAGCACTCAGTCCTCAGCACTGGAACGTCTGAAGGTCTTTCTCGAGAGCCTTCAGGCGTTCAATTCGCCCGGCAAGCTCAAAAACTTCCGCTACGACGCCCAGGAGGTGACATCCCACCGGGACGGAATCAATTCCCTTACAGAGATCGAATCTCTCCAGGAATTGGTAGCCGATCTCGGCTCCACTGCCTCCTTCCTGTCCACCGCCGAGGCGGTACTGCCCGCGGAACACGAGTGGGTAGAAAAGATGAAGAAGGCGCGTGACGAAGTACTCATCCAACTTGGCGACCCGGACAAACGCAGTGCGGCCACCTTCCGCCAACAGACTCAGCGCAAGCTCGCAGATCTCAAGAAGACCTACGTGCAGACCTACCAGGCATTGCATGCCAAGGCTCGGCTGGGGGTGAACGAAGACAAGCGCAAGACCGGACTCATGGGTGACGAACGGCTCAAGGTGCTCCAGAAGCTTTCCACTATCGAACTGATGCCGCGTCAGCATCTGGCCGACTTCCAGAACCGCCTTGCCGGTTTGAAGAGCTGCTTCGCGCTCACCGAGCAGGAACTGGATGCAACGCCTGTGTGCCCGCACTGCAACTACAAACCCGGCGCGGAACCACCGGCTGTACCGGCGGGCACTGTGTTGGATGATCTCGACGAGGAGCTGGACAAGCTGGTGGAGAACTGGACCCAGACACTTTTGACCAACCTGGAGGACCCGACCACCAAGGGAAACCCGGACCTGCTCAAGCCCGAGCCCAAGAAGCTCGTGAACGGCTTCATCAAAAAGCGGGCTCTGCCGTACGAAATCAATCAGGATTTCATCCATGCCCTGGGCGAGGTGCTTTCCGGGCTCCAGAAGGTTCCGGTCAAGATCGCAGATCTGCGCGCGGCGCTGCTCTCCGGCGGCTCACCGGCAACACCGGCGGAGATGAAGAAACGGTTCG
>Ga0256830_1000194_pt1 | contig 54270 bp, 54 predicted proteins | sample 128326metaG_FD_190537 | JGI IMG/M metagenome (GOLD analysis project Ga0256830, IMG submission 190537) | Hydrothermal vent microbial communities from Lau Basin, Pacific Ocean - 128-326 | ecosystem: Environmental > Aquatic > Marine > Hydrothermal vents | place: Pacific Ocean: Lau Basin | collected... | reverse complement strand
CTCTGTTCACAGGCATGGGCTTTGCTCCGGGCAATCCCAGGCAGACCTCGCATACGTTGGCATTCGGCTCTGCCTCCCGGTAGTCGGTGGGAGTTTTGCAGAAGAGCTTTGTGCGCGTTGCCAGCTGCTCGTGGATCTCGAAGCCTATGGTTACCCTCATTCTCCTCCCTCGAGCGCATACATGGCGTTGAGTATCTTCTGCTCCTTCAGTGGCCCTGCCTGGAGCTGCAGTCCAACGGGTATGCCCCTGACCTCGCCTGCCTTAATCACACCCGCGGGTATGCCCGCCAGGTTCGCGGGCACAGTGAGCAGGTCGTAGGCGTACATCTCCAGAGGTGTTAAACTCTCGCCAAGACGGTGGGGCAGTTTGGGCGTCGTTGGGCCCGCGATGAGGTCAACGCTGCGCAAAACTTCAAGCATCTCCCTCTTGATTAAGGAGCGGAACTGCAGCGCGCGGCGGTAGTACCTGCCCGAGTACTCCTTTCTGCTTATGTAGCGCCCCAGCATTATCCTTCGCAGCACCTCCTCGCCGCACACCTCCTCGATGCGGTATCCGTAGCGGCGACCGTCGTAGCGCCTCGTGGCAGAGAAGAACTCAACAAAGACGGTGAGGTAGTAGGTGGGCAGCGCCTTTTCCAGGCTGGGGAGCTCCACCTCAACCACACTCGCACCCTGGGCCTCGAGCTTTGACAGGGCATGCTTCACCTCCCGGATAATCTCGCCAGCGGTGTACTCCTCAAACTCCCTGGCAAAGCCTATTTTCATATCCGAGAGGTCTGCGCTGAGCTGCGAGGAGTAGCTTTCACCCTCCGCTCTTATCGTAGTCGCCTCTCTATCGCTGTAGCCGGCGATGACCTCAAGCAGCAGTGCGGCGGAGCGCACATCTCTCGCAAGAGGTCCTATCTGGTCCAGGCTCATGGCAAGGTCTATTAAGCCATGCCTCGGCACAAGCCCGTAGGTGGGCTTCACGCCCACCACACCGCAGTGCGACGCCGGGTTGCGTATGCTCCCGCCGGTGTCGCTGCCCAGGGCGAGGTCAGCAAACTTCGCGGCAACCGCGGCGGCGCTCCCGGAAGAGGAGCCCCCGGGTATCCTGCCCCTTGCAGAGGGGTTCTGTGTTGCCCCGAAGTAGCTGGTCTCGCCGCTGCTTCCGCAGGCGAACTCGTCCATGTTGGTCATACCAATAATCACGCCATCCTCGCGGCGGATGCGCTCTATTACGGTGGCATCGTAGGGCGACACGTAGTTCTCAAGCGTCTTTGAGGCGCAGGTGGCCCTGAGTCCGCGCACATTTATGTTGGACTTTACCGCTATCACCAAACCTGCGAGCTTCCCCGCTTCTCCCCGTCTGACCTTTTCATCCACCCGGCGCGCTTCCTCCTCTGCGCGGGGATTGAGCTCTATGAAGGCGTTTACCTCGCGGTCGCGCTCCTCTATCGCCTCCAGGTAGCGCGCCACATTCTCCTGAGCGCTAACAGCACCGGTGCGCAGCTCTTCCATGCTCATCTACGCTACCCAGCCTCCTGTCTCTGCGATGTAGTAGCCCTCCTCATCCCTCTTTGGCGCTATCCCGAGCACAGCCTTCCTGAAGCCCCTTTTTACCTCAGGCGTGCCGTCGTCGCGGGTTATGTTTATCTCATCCACCACGTAGTAGGTCTCCTCCAGGTCTATCTCTCCCAGCGCCTCCGAGAGCTCCCTAAGTACGCGTTCCGCCTGGCGTTTAAGCTTCTCCTCCATGCTGGAACCTCTGCACAGTGTAATGCAAAAGAAGTATAAAAACTATGCGCCTCTCACCAGAACCACGCCGTCGTTGCTCTCTATATCCCCGGCGCTGAAGACCCTGCGCCTGTTCCCCCGCCTCACCAGGAATTCTCTAACCTCGCCCTCCTCGCCAAGGGTGACGCTCTCCACCCTGCCGTAGTAGTTGCCCTTCCTGTCGTACACCTCCTTGCCTATCATCTCATGCCTCACCCTTGTGAACTCCTCTTGTGAGAGCGCATAGCCGGGCGTCTCTTCGAGCTCCTCCACCGCCTCGAGTTCAAACTCCTCTCTCTCCAGCCCCTCTTCCCTCCTCAGGCGCCTCAGGTACTCCTTCGCCTCCGGCGGCTGACCACCAGTCTCCAGGATGCGGCCCAGATAGAGCAGAGCAACGCCGTTGGCGATGAGCACAACGCTGGGTATGAGCAGCATCAGTGAGGTGCTGCGTATCGCCTCGACGCTGAAGGGCGGGGAAACATCGGGAGTAAACAATCGCATGGCAAAGGAGTAGAACTTGATCGGAGCCAGAAGCGCTAAGACGCCGAGAATCAGATTGAGAACCCCAACCGCTTTTACCAGCCTCATCTCAAGTCCTCAAAAGTTACTTCTTGCACTCTCACAATATAAAACTTCTTATTGCTCTCCCGGTGCGGGCTCCTGAACAGCGGCCCTCAGGGAGTTCTCAATCTTTTGAAGAGTCATCTCCGGCCGGGTGTAGAAGCTCTCAACCCACCTGCGCACCTCATAGTTCTCCCTGATGTTGTTCGCCACCAGATAGTCCAGCACCAGCTTCCTCCGCTCAAGCTCATCGTTCACCTCGTCAACAGTAATACCCATCTGCTTTGCCAGCACCTGTTTCAGCTCACTGGGAGTGCCAGTGCTTTTAATTGCATCCTCCACGGGGTCGTACTCGTAAAGCCTGCTCAGGGCGATTGTACCCTCACGAAGACCGTCCACCTCAGTTACCTCCGTAATCCGTCTAACGGAGCCCCTGGAATCCCGCGTAAACCTGGCCTGCATCACAATCAGGTCAAGAGCGGGGATCATTATAAGCGGAACGTTCATGGGCTCGTTGGTAAGTCGTGTGATGCATTCCCTGGCGGAGTTGGCGTGCAGCGTGGCCATGGTACCGCTGTGCCCCGTGTTCATTGCCGTAAACAGGGTCTTCGCCTCCTCGCCGCGCACCTCGCCTATAATTATCCTGTCGGGGCGCATACGCAGTGTGTTCTTGAGCAGCGTGTTCATGTCTATCTCCCCCCTGCCCTCTATGCTGGGGGGACGTACTTCAAACCTGACCAGGTGTTTTATGGGCAGCTGCAGTTCTGCGGTGTCTTCGATGGTGATAACGCGCTCCCTCTCCCGGATGAATATTGCAAGGGCGTTTAGCGTCGTGGTCTTTCCACTTCCGGTTCCTCCTGCAATCAGTATGTTCCTGGGTGCCACACCGAAGCCATCGACCATAAGCCACAGAAAGGCAGCCACCTCACTGCTGAGGGTGTTGAACTTTATGAGGTCCACTACTGTGAGGGGGTCCTTTTTGAACTTCCTTATTGTCAGTGTCGGGCCGTCCAGGGCGGGTGGACTCAGCGTGGCGTTAACGCGGGAACCGTCGGGAAGGCGGGCGTCCAGCAGCGGTGAGGAGGCATCTATTCGCCTTCCCACACTGCTGGCGATGCGCTGAATTATGTTCACTATCTCCTCCGGGTTCTGAAACACCACATTGGTCTCAAGCATACCATACTTCCTGTGAAAAACATAGACGGGTCGTTTGGGTCCTATAACCATTATCTCCTCTATATCGTCATCCTCCAGAAGAGGCTCAAGCAGTCCGTAGCCCACCATGTCATTCACAATAAGCTCCGCCAGCTTCTGCTTCTTCTCCGGCGGTATCTCCAGGTCCCCCCTCAGGCGCTCCATTATCTCAAGCACGGCAAAGAGCATGTGCTGCTTCATCTGGTCTTTCGTAAGCCCGCGCAGCTCAACCTTCGCCTCCCTGATAGCCGCATCCTTCACCTTCTTAAGAAACTTCATCTCTCTGGGCGTGAGAGTCGGCAGCTCTATTCTGTAGAAGTACCTGTTGCCCAGGTTTACAACCCGTGCACTATTCTCTCCCATGCAGCACCACCCGCCTCACCCGCTCCCTGAGTTCATCCGGGTCAAAAGGCTTTGTAATATAGTCCGCCACACCTTCAACCGCCAGCCCCGAGAGCACCTCACTCGCCTCGCTGCGTATGCTGAAGATAATCACGGGCACCTTCTGTGCGCCTCTGAGCTTCTGGAACTTCTCCAGAAAGTCCCAGCCGTCCATATCAGGCATCATTATATCAAGGAGCACCACATCGGGCATCTCTTTCTTCACCAGCTCCAGCGCGTCACCTGCGCTCTCGGCAGTGAGAACCACAAACTCATCTTCCAGCAGCCGCTTTACCAGCCGCAGCATGTCCCTCTCGTCGTCAACCACCAGCACCTTTTTCATCCTTAAATCCTCCCGAAGGAAGCACCACAGTAAACCGGGACCCCTCACCCGGGCTGCTGCTTGCGTATATTTCTCCTCCGTGTGCCTCCACCACTATTCTGGCAACCGCCAGTCCCATTCCGGTTCCTCCATATCTCCGCCGCGCCGTGGCGTCCGCCTGATACAGGGGGTCGAAGATTTTTGGCATGACATCACCCGGGATTCCTATACCTGTATCACTCACCGTTATAAGCACATTTCCCCTGCCCCTGCGCACCTCTACCCTTATCTCTCCTCCCGGACGGTTGAACTTTATTGCGTTGTCCAGGATGTTGGAAAGCACGCTGGTGAGCCTCCTGAGGTCGCCCGCCACTTCACACTCCTCAATCTCCACCTCAAGCATGAGTCCTCTGCTTTTTATCTCATCCCTCTTCCTGTCGAGGGCTGCTTTGATGAGCTCTCTTACGGGGAAGGAGGATACCTGGAGCTTCAGCTTCTCCCTTGAGGCCTCCGCCACTGTGATGAGGTTGCCAATTATTACGTTCTGATTCTCCAGCGCCCTGATAACCCTGAGTATGTTCCTTCTGCGCTCTTCCTCATCCCTTTCGTCCAGCGCCAGCTCCGCAAATCCCTTTGCTATCGTCATGGGTGTGCGGAGCTCGTGACTGACGTTTGCGATTATATCGCTTTTAAGCTGGTCCAGGGTCTTTAGTTCTCTGTACGCCTCCTCCAGCTTTTTAACAGCCTCCTGCTCATCCTCGAGAATGTTGAGCAGGGCACGCTGACTCTTCTCCAGCTCTCCGGCGTATCTGCCGAGCTCCTCCTGCGCCCTCTTAACGTCGGTTATCTCCCTGCCGTACACATTGGCAGCATCCTCAGAGACCGGGGAGATGGTGTATTCAAAATACCTGCCGCGGAAGCTGTGCTCCGCCTTCAGAACCCTCCCTGTATCGCAGGCTCTCATTGCCAGCCGGGTGATGTTTTCTGGCAGGAGCTTTGAGACCTCCCCGGGTGCGGGCACATATTTCAGCACCGCCGGATTTCTGTAGAGAATCTCTCCGTTTCTGCCGACCGTAAAAACAGGATTTGGATTCTTTTCCGGAAATAGAGAGAGCTCCCGCAGTCTTTTACGTGTCTCGTGGCCCCGCAGGACGTGCGACACAATTCCTGCCACGGATGCGATGAACTCCCGCTCCTCCGGCAGCCACTTACGCGCCTTTCCATGCTCGCAGCACAGCACGCCGAGAACTCTGCCGCCTGCTCTTACAGGCACGTTAATCAGGGCCCTGGCACCGGCTTCGGCTGGATATCTTCCGGCCAGCTTCTTCACCTCAGGGTCACCGGCTGCGTCCTCAGAGGCTACTGTTTTTCCCTCCCCAAGCGCCTTGAAGTACTCAGGAAAGCTCTCACACTCAAGCACATGGCTCTCAGCAAACCTGTCGTCTTCCCTCAGATACATAACCCGGCACACGAGCTTTGACCCATCTTCACTGAAGACCCACACCCCTGCCCTGTCCACTCCCAGGCAGGCAGCAGTTCGCCTGACAATCCTCTGAAGCCTCTCTGCGGTCGCGCCGGCCTCTTCATTAAACTCTCTCAGCGCATCTCCAAACCTTTTGAGCCTCTGCAATCTGTATTCAATTTCATTCCGCATCCGCAGATGCTCCACTCCGGAGGATACATCTCCGGCCAGCTGCTCAAGGAACTCCCGTCCTGAACCGGAGAAGAATCCGGGTTCTGAAGAGCAGAATGCAAGTGCCACGGCGGTATCTTCAGTTATGTACACCGGAACTGCAGCGCAGCGGAGCCTGGAGTCCTCCTCCTGAGGCTCCACAACCGCCTTTCCCTTCTGCACAGCTGCAATAGCCGCAGGGATGCCCGCACGGATATGGGCCGGGGACCCGTGGAAGAACAGGGGCTTCACGCGCCTTCCCATTACCCTGCCGGCCCACGCAAACTCAAGTCCGGCCCTCTGCACCGCAATTCTGCACACCCTCTCCAGCAGCTCATCCACACTCCCGGCACGTACAGCCGCCCGGTTTACCTCTACGAGGGTGCCGTACACCCTTCTCAGCCTTTCCACCTCATCCTTCGGGGCTTTCTTCATCCTGTGTGCACATCCTCCTCAGTCTTTCAATCTCCTTTCTCAGTCTCCGGTTCTCCTCTTTAAGCTCCGCCATTCGCAGCTCTCTATCAACAGTAACCCTTTGCCACCTCTCCAGCTCTTCCAGCCTCTTTTCAAGCTCCCGTACCCTGCTCTGCCAGATGCTCACATCCCTGGCGATCTCAACCACCGCGATTATTCTACCCTCTTCATCGGCAATGCCGGAGGCGGAGACCTCCACCTCCATCCAGCCGTCATCACCGCTTCTGTGTCTGTGAATCGCTCCGGTAACCACCTCGCCCCGGAGCACCTTCTCAATGGTACAATCGCCAGGGTCACACCACCCGCTGCGTCCGTGGATTGCGCTGTAACACTTTCTTCCCGCCAGCCCACCTGTGCTCACGCCCAGAGCTCTCTGTGCCGCAGGGTTGGCATGGAGTATGGAGCCATCGGGTGCGAGAAGGAATATGGTATCCTCTGCCGCTTCGAAGATTCTTCTGAAGAGCGTCCCGCTCTCCTCTTCCCGGCCCCTGCGGCTTTCGAGAGACAGTGCCAGGCTGAAGATTACCAGCTTAACAAAACTCATGAGACACATCAGAATCTCCTGTCCACTTCTGCGCCTCACAGCATAAAAAATAAGTTCCACAAGTTTTGCGAAGTCTGCGGGGAGCAGAAAGGTCGTTTCAGTCGGAGCAGCCCTGCTTCTCACCCTCAGCAGCTCTTCCATCTTCTCTGCCAGATTTCCGAAATCCGGATGCTCTGATACATCCCCGGAATTCCTCAGCTCTGCCAGGACGATTTCTCTCAATTTCCTCACATTCTCCATATCTTTATCGGTTATCTCAATTCCTGCAAACTCCCCCCGCTCGACTGTGCTATTCTCTTTCTCTGCCATCCTGAGACGCTTTCAGCAGTTCTACCTCTTCTCTGAGTTTTTTGAGCTCTTTTCTTAGGTTTCTAATTTCAATATCCTTTTTTATCCCGGTTCTCAGCCAGCGCTCCATCTCCGCAAGCCTATCCCGGTAGTTTCTGTACCTTCCACCTGTCACCTTCCCCTCTTCAAACCACTCCATGAGTTCCCTTATGCTGTTGAGAAGCTCTACATCCTCCTCGGGAAGCTCCACCTCATCCTCTCTGCGGCGGGTGTACACCTCCCTTCTACCTGAGAGCACCTCCTTCATGGTGGGCACAGGGCCGCACCGCTTTTTGATGAGCTGAACCGCTATGAAGGAGAAGGCGGCCACCGCAAAGGCGAGATATCCGATAAACCAGGGTTCCGGCAGTCCGTGCTCGGTGGTTATGAGCTTCACAGGGAGCAGAAGTATAAGTCCAACCACCACGGCCACCGCTATCCAGAAGAGGCGCCAGTTCTTACTTCTATCAGCCTCACATGCCTGAGCTTTGCCAGTTTCAAAATCCGAGGAACTTACCATCCCAATCCCCACATGCACACAAGGAATCCTCTTTTCCTTTCCCTTTATTTATTTTATTGCCATCAAATACTTTAAATACTTTTTGTTGAAAATTTCTTCAAGCTCCCGGCACAGCCCTTCCACCTCTCCAAAAACTTTTTTAATGGTAGCGCAGTAAGGAGCATAGGAGATTTTTACAGGACCACCCTGACGGAGGAATATTATTGGCAAGGGCTATTAAGAGGCGCAGGATAGACACCTGGAAGACCAAGAGGTGGTACGACATCCTTGCTCCGAAGATGTTCGGTGAGGTGAAGGTGGGCGAAACCATAGCGAGCAGCCCTGAGCAGCTTATCGGGCGCGTGATTGAGACCACCATGAAGGAAATAAGCGGGGACTTCACAAAGCAGCATATAAAGCTCAGGTTTCAGATAGTGGATGTGCGCGGGAGCAACGCCTACACCCGCTTCAAGGGGCAGAGCCTTTCCCGTGAGTACATGCGCAGCCAGATAAGGAGGAAGAGCACCCGTGTTGAGGGGATAGTGGACGTTACAACGAAGGACGGGCACAGGCTCAGGATACGCGTCATAGCCCTGGCCTTCGGGAGGGCCCAGACTTCGCAGGAGCGGGCGATACGCAGGATTCTCGTGGACATGATTCGCGAGGCTGCTGAGAGCAGGGACCTCGATGCCTTTGTGCAGGAAGTTGTGGCGGGCAAGATTTCGGCAGGCATGTACAGAGAAGCGAGCAGGATATATCCCCTGAAGCGGGTGGAGGTAAGGAAGATAAAGGTGCTGAGGTACCCGGAGGAAGCGCCCCAGGCAGTCGTTGCTGCTGCAGAAGGAGAGGCGTAGAGGAACCTCCTCCGCGGAGGTTTATGGATATGTATCTCCCCCTGCTGGTGTGCCTTGTTGCAGGAGCTATCATATACTGGAAGGGGGTTCTGGATGCCAGAGGAACAGCACTGGCGGTGCTCATGGGGGCGTTTGTATATTTTTCAGCAGGCTTTGCCTGGCTTTTGCTTCTGCTCAGCTTTCTCCTTCTCGGCTTTGCGGCAACTCGCTACAGGTATGCGTACAAGAGGAAGCTCAATGTATCTGAGCCCGATGGTGGCCGGAGAAGGGTTATAAATGTACTTGCCAATGGAGCACTCCCGGCGGTCTTCGCCGGACTGTACTACGCTGGGGACAGCTCACCTTTTTTTGCAGCGGGCTACATAGCAAGTGTTGCCACTGTTACCGCGGACACGCTTTCTTCTGAGCTTGGTGTGCTCAGCAGGCGCAGGCCTGTGCTCATTACAACCCTGGAAAAGGTTCCCCACGGCACCAACGGCGGCATCACCCCGCTTGGCGAAATCGCCGGATTCGGAGGGGCGTTGCTGATAGGCCTGCTCGCCTTCGTCCTGGGTATTGCCCCGCTTGAGGCATGCCTTATTTCGGCGCTGGTGGGCGGCATAATAGGATTCAACTTCGACAGTCTGCTGGGCGCCACTCTGGAGCGGCGCGGGATGCTGAGCAACGCCGGCGTGAATCTCCTCTCAAGCTTTGCGGGCGGACTCTCGGGCGCGGGTGCAGCGCTCTTTCTGCTGCGTTAATTATTTATCCCCCCGCAGCGTAGCTTCTGGCGATGCGTGCGATTGAGAAGCTCAGGGATAAGCCGCTGGAGGAGCTTCTGCGCACAGCGTGGGAGCTCAGGAGGAAGAACTTTGAGGACGTGCTCTATGTGAGCGCACCCAGCGCCAAGCGCTATGAGGTGGCGAACTTCAGGAACTCTCCGGGGAGCTTTGTGAACGTCAGCGTCACCGGCAAAGCCTGCGAGCTTCGCTGTGAGCACTGCAGGGGCAGGCTTCTTGAGAGCATGCACCACGTGGCGAGCGGGGAGGAGCTGGTAGCTCTGGGCAGAAGGCTTGTGGAGCGGGGTGCGGGAGGGGTGCTCATAAGCGGGGGCGCAACCAGAGATGGACGCGTGCCCCTGCGCGGCTTTTTGCCAGCGATGCGGAAGCTCAGGGAGATGGGGCTCAGGGTTATAGTGCACTCAGGCCTTGTGAGCGAAGAGGATGCGCTCGCACTCAGGCGGGCTGGCGTGGAGCAGGTGCTCCTGGACGTGATAGGCGACGAGGCGACTATAAGGGAGGTGTACCACCTGGACAGGACGCCAGCTGACTACGCGAGGGCGCTTGAGAATTTAAAGCGCGCAGGCTTGAGCATAGCCCCGCACATCGTCGCCGGCTTATACCGCGGCGAGTTTCGCGGCGAGTACGAGGCGCTGCGCATAATTACAAGAGCTGAGCCCGAGGTGATTGTGGTGGTGGTGCTCTCCCCGCTCTACGGCACGCCCTTCGAAGGCGTTGAGCCCCCGCCTGCGGAGGAGGTTGCAAGGCTTGTGGCGGTTGCCAGGATTTTGAACCCCCGTGCGAGGCTGAACCTGGGCTGCGCCAAGCCGGCGGGGAGCAAGGCGGAGATTGAGGCCCTCGCCATAGACGCCGGGGTAAACACCATCGCCTACCCCAGCGAGGAGGCGCTCGAGTATGCGGAGAAGCGCGGACTTGAGCTGAGGTTCTCCGAGCTCTGCTGCACACTGGTGTGAGCCATGGCGGTGAAGCTCTTCGACTTGGGCTTTATGTCCTGGAAGGAAACACAGCTCATCTACCATGCGCTTGCGAGTCTGGGCATTGAGGCGGTGGTGGTGCAGCGCACGCGGGAGTGCTACGCCTGCCTGGGATTATTCAACTCCCCCGGGGAGCTCGACCTGGGGTTCATGAGGAGGCGGGGCATACCCTACTTCAGGCGGGAGATAGGCGGGGGCATAGTTCTGCTGGACAGGGAGCAGCTCTTCTACCACGTGATTGTCCGCCGCGATGCTGAGCACACGCCTGTAAGAAACGAAACCTTCTACAGGAAGTTTCTCTCGCCGGTTATCGCAACCTACCGCGAGCTTGGCCTGGAGGCGCGCTACAAACCCGCGAACGACCTTGTGGTGGACGGGAGGAAGATCTCGGGCAACGGCGCAGGCTTAATAGGCGAGTGCAAGGTGCTGAGCGGCAGCATACTCTTCGATTTCGACCGCGCGCTCATGAGCAGGATTCTCAGAATGCCTGGCGAGGTCTTCAGGGCACGTGCCGAGCAGCTGATGAGGGAGAGGCTGACCACGCTGAAGGAGCAGCTGGGCGACTTCTCCCCGCAGGAGGTTAAGCGCGCACTGATAGGGAACTTCGAGGAGCTCTTCGGCGAACTCGAGGAGGCGAGGCTGACCCCAGAGATAGCACGCGAGATGCGCCGCCTGGAGGGTAAGTACCTCTCCAGAGAGTGGCTGAACATGCCCGGCAGGCGAGCGCGGGAGCTGAAAATCGCCGAGGGGTGCTACCTGGCCTTCGCAAGGGCGGGTGAGGTGGAGATAATCGCTGAGCGCAGTGAGGGCAGGCTGAGATGGGTAAGAGCCTGGAGAGGTAAAAGGAGGATGAGGGTACTCGAGGAGCGCCTTCTCGGCAGGGAGGCGAGCTACGAGAAAATCTTAAATATCCTTGCCGAGAGCTTAGAGTATAGCCCCCGCATTGAGGAGGCGGCCCGCAGCATTGCAGGAGGTAGCTGAATGGAGCTCAAGACAGAGCAGGTTTTGAAGGTTGGCGAGTACGAGTTTCCCCTGGACAGGCTTTACTATAGAGGGAGGAATGCCCACATCTGGGTAAAGCGCGAGGGCGACACCCTGCTTCTCGGCATAGACGCCTTCCTCGCCGAGAGCGCAGGATACCTGAACTACCTCTCCGTCACCGCCGAGAGGCTCGAGAGGGGCGAGGCCTTCGCAAACATTGAGTCCGCGAAGTTTGTGAGCAAGCTCTACTCCCCTGTGGCGGGGAGGGTGGTTGAGGTTAACCGCGAGGTGATGGAGAACCCCAGGCTGGTGAACCAGTCACCCTACGAGGCCTGGATAGTGAGGGTGAAGCCAAGCAGCGAGGCGGAGCTCAGCCACGAGGAGCTTCTGAGCGAGAGTGAAGAGCTCAGGGAATGGATTGAGCAGGAGATAGCAAGGCTGGAGGAAGAGTAGTGGAGAGCCCGGAGTATGTGCAGACCTCCACGGCGGCTGCGATTACGCTGAAGCTATTCCCGGGCAGGTTCTACCGCGGGGCCAGGCTTAAGGCTCTAAACCTGCTGCTCACCTACAGCGAGGGCTGCAGGGCGAGCTGCGCCTACTGCGGGCTGAGCAGGAAGCGCGTGCCCCTGAGCGGCAGGACCTTCATACGCGTGGACTGGCCCACCTTCGCGACGGACGAGATTATCGCCAGGGCGAACACCTACGGCAAGCACCTGGAGAGGGTGTGCATCTCAATGGTCACGCACCCCCGCGCCTATCAGGATACCCTCACCCTGGTTAGGCGCTTCCGCGAGGAGACGCCTCTGGCTATCTCAACGTTAATCTCACCCACGCTCATGAAGAGCAAGGAGATGCTTGCTGAGCTCAAACGCGCGGGCGCTGAGATGTGCGGCATCGCCGTGGACTGCGCTACCCCTGAGCTCTTCGACGCCCTCCGAGGGCGCGGCATGCAGGGCCCCCACCGCTGGGAGCACTACTGGCGGGTGGTGGACTGGGCGGTAGCTGTGTTTGGCAGGCTCAACGTGAGCGTTCATTTAATTGTAGGCCTGGGCGAGAGCGAGCGGGAGATGCTCGCCGCTGTGCAGCGCGCCTACGACGCCGGCGCGGAGGCTCACCTCTTCGCCTTCTACCCCGAGCCGGGTTCTGTGATGCAGGAGCATGAAAGGCCGGGCATAGAGCAGTACCGCAGGGTTCAGCTGGCGCGGTACCTGATCCACCGCAACCTGGCGCGCTACCAGGACATGCGCTTCTCCACGCGCGGCGAGGTTGTGGACTTCGGGGTGAGCAGGCAGGTGCTGGAGGAGGTGATAGAGGAGGGGAAGGCGTTCATGACCTCCGGCTGCAGGGGCAGAGACGGCGAGGTGGCGTGCAACCGCCCCTACGGCAACGAGCGCCCGGGTGAGGTGCTCAGAAACTTCCCCTTCCTCCCGAGCGAAGAGGACAAGAGGCTCATCCGCCGGCATCTTGGCTTGGCGTAGCCCTCTCCTCTATAAGCTCCAGCAGCTCCCTCGCGCGGGCTATCTCCTCCACCTCGCGCAGGCTAACCGCCGCTATGCCGGAGATGTTCCTCGCCCTGCCGGAGCCGAGCAGGATAAAGGCGCGCTTCCCCACAGTAGCGGAGATGCTCCTCAGCAGCCTCGCGCGCTCCTCCACATCGCGGGTGCGGCATTTTGCAAGCTTTGTGAGGAGCACCCTGCCCTCGCCCCTGGTAAGCGCCGAGAAGGGCGCCTTCCTCACGGGAAGCACCTCAAACCCCAGCCTGCACAGCCTCTTCAGCCTCGCAGGCGGAGCGGGGCTTTGTCCTGCACCCGGCACGCGGAAGATATCCACCGGCTTCACCAGGGGTTCGCCGAGAACGCGCTCCAGCTTGAGCGCAGTTTCAAAGGTTGCGCCGGCTTCGCCTTCCTCGTACTTGTAAATCGCCTTGGCGGAGACTCCCACCAGCTTCGCAAGCGCGGGTCTGCTCAGCCCGTGGGCCTGCCTCAGCCTGCGAAGCTGCTCGCCATCTACGCTTGCGTAGTAGCCACCCCGGTAGCACAGCAGCGCGGGGTGCTCGCCGGCAAGCGCCTGCTCAAGCGTGAGCTCGCTTACGCAGGCTATGCCGTGCCTGAGGTAGACCACACCACGCTGGAGCTTCTCCACACCCCTGCGGCAGCCCACCACCACGGGCGCAGCCTCCAGAGTGGCGGCGACCCGCGATATCTCGCCCGCCTGCGTCTCGGTCAGGCTGTCTATGTTTCCCAGCACCTTCACAAGAAGCAGGCGCTCTCCCCTGCGGGCGAAGAAGTCGAAGCAGGAGTTGCTAAGCACACACGCCTCGGAAAGCCTGTAGCCGTGATTCTCAAAAACTTCGGTAACCCTGAGGAACAGATTGAGCCTTTCTCGCATTTCCACCGCATCTCCTTTGCCCCTCCTCCTATAAATCGCTTACCCCGTTATCCTCGCGGGAATAGGGCATGCTCCTCCACATCGGAATTGACGACACGGACTCGGCTAAGCATGGAATGTGCACCACCTACGTGGGTGCGGTGCTCAGCAGGAAGCTTGCGAGGGTAGGAGAGGTGGAAGAGGCAAAGCTGGTGCGCCTCAACCCCAACATTAAATACAAAACCAGGGGAAACGCCGCGGTTGCGCTCGTGCTCAGAACGAAGAAGGTTGCGGAGGCGAAGCGCATCACAAGGCGGGTGGTGGAGGAGCTCGCCTGCTTCGACGATGACAGCACAAACCCCGGCGTAGTCTTCTACGAGGGCGAGCCCCCTGAGGACTTCTCCCGCTTCTACCGGCGAGCGCTCCATGAGGTTGTCGGGATTGACCAGGCCGAGAGCCTCCTCAGGGAGAGCGGAGCCGAGTACGTAAAGTACAAGCTGGGCAGGGGCATCGTGGGCGCGCTTGCAGCCATCGGAGCCGAGCTGAACAGAGCCACCTACGAGTACATCGCCTACCGCGCAAGGGAGCGCTGGGGCACACCTCGTAACCTCGACACCGCCTCTGTGCTCGCCATGGACGCGCTTACCTTTCCCCTGACCTTCAACAACTACGACTACGCCGAGCACCGCGTGCTTATCGCTCCACACACCCCCTGCCCGGTGCTCTTCGGCATCCGGGGCACAAGCGCGCAGGTGGTGCAGGAGGCGGCGGAGCTGGTGCGCACCGGCGAAGAGGTTGCGCTGAGCATTGTTTACAAAACCAACCAGGGCACCGATGCGCACCTCCGGGAGGTCTCCCGCATCGCCGAGGTGAGACCCTTCTCCTCCGTCATCCTCGCGGGAGAGGTGGCCTCTGCGCCAAGGGTTATTCAGGGGGGGCACGTGTTCTTCCAGCTCTGCGATGAGCACGGGGAGCAGATTACCTGCGCAGCCTACGAGCCGACGAAGGGTTTTCGCAATGTGGTGCGCGCATTAATCCCCGGAGACAGGGTGAGGGTATACGGGGGCGTGGACGAGAGCAGGACAATTAACCTGGAAAAGCTTGAGGTGCTCAGGCTCAAGAGAGAGAGGCTCGCAAATCCGCGCTGCGCGCGCTGCGGGAGGCGCATGAAGAGCGCCGGCAAAGGCAAGGGATACCGCTGCAAACGGTGCGGGACAAAGGCTAAAGAAAAGGTTGTGGAGGAGCTGGAGAGAAGCATTCAGGAGAAGCTCTACTCTGTGCCTCCCATAGCCATGCGCCACCTCGCCAAGCCTCTGGTGCTGTGCATATAGCGTCTTCGGATTAAAATCTTGCGCAGGAGTCGGGAATTTTATCACAGCATGCTGCCCAGCATCACAAATATCCAGAGCAGAATGCCGATTAGCATAAAGACCACCCAGTCCCCCTCCCCCCTCTTTTTTATGGCTCCGCTGTAGCCCACAATCCCCGAGCACGCACCCAGAAACAGACCGGACACCACCGGAACGCCCTCAAAGGCGCCGAAGAGCGCTCCCGTCATAAAGAATACAAAGACCGGGGTAAAGCCAACCAGAAATGAGATGGAGCTGCTCCCGCTCCTCAAGCCGTGGATGAAGGCCACCATCCCCGGTACCGGGAGGAGGAGAAGCAGAACCGCAACGGCCTGGGCGATGCTGCTCCCGGAGGTATGGGATATTGCGTAGGCCAGCCCAACGTAAACCGCCACCATAACAGCCGTAAGCGCTGCTGTCTCTCTCCTCTCCCGCATCCCTGTACCTCCTTTATGTACTGATGTCATATGCTTTACCAGAATATAAAAATTGCCTTACAGGTTGTGGGCGTACTGTTTTGGAGTATTGAGGCTGGGTTTTGATAGTCCTTGGTTTCAGCTTCGTTTTATTGGAGTCTTACAGCCTGTACAGCTCCATCAGATAATCCTTTATAACTTTCAGCTCTGCTTCTATACCCTCCATGTCCACTCTGCAAAATCTGACGATGCGGATAGGCTTTTCTGTTCTTGGGATATTGCCGGCTTTGCGGTCATGAATCTTCAAGAAACATTAAGCGCGTTCATTCTGCATATCTATCTACCTGGTCCTCCTTATCTTTCCATCCCTGATTTCAGCCACGTTCATAAAGAGCTCCCTGAAGCTGGAGAGCTCTCTCGCACTGTGCATCTCCCTGTTGATAAAGCAGATGAGGAACAGCCCCTCGTTGCTCAGGTGCTCCACTGTGCGGGAAACGAAGCGGTACGCATGCTCTGCGCCTACGGTTAGTATCACGCTCGAAAGCGGCTCAAAGACCAGCAGCGCACCCGCCGGCATTTCCTCAAACACCGCGCTGAAGTACTCCAGGTTGGAGATGGGAACCTCCTCTATGCCGGAGTCGCTTTCCGGAGGCTTCCCCCTGGTAGCCAGGTTTATTACCCTCACCCTGCCCTCCTGCATCAGCTCCGAGAACATTTGTCTGTACTTGGAGGTACGCGGCTGCATGCTCACCAGGAACACATCCCTGCCGTTGGCCACGTGTTCACTCACTATGCCTGCCACCACATCCTCCAGCTTTGTATCAGAGGAGTACTCAATAAGTGCAGACTCGCCAAAAATCACCTCTTCTTCTTCAGGTTCAAGCTTCTCCATTACAGGCTCTCGCTCCTCCAGTCCGCGTCTTTCCGGCGCCTCCTCCTGCGTTTCCCTCTCCCTCCGCGGTTTCTCAGCCCTCTCATCCTCAGCCAGCTCCTCCAACGGCTCAAGAGGCACCGCAACCACATTCTCCGAGAAGAGGCTCACCGGTCTGGAGTAGCTTCTGTATCCCTCAGCCTCAACCTCGAGCATGTACTCCCCCATCTCCAGAGAGTCGAAGTACGCCACACCAAGGTTGTTGGTCCTGGCTTCTCTGTGAAAATTCTTACCACTGAGCTTTACGAGGGCATCTCTGACGGGTGTTCCAAGCTCCCGCCGGCTCACCACCACACTCAGATCGCTGCTCCTGAGCCTCACAGCAAAGACCTCCCCCTGGTCCATGCTGATGTAGCGTCTGTGCTTCTCCGGAGCGATCCCTTCACCGTCTATCACAATCATATACTCACCCGGGACGAGTCCTTCAAATCTGCACCTGCCGCCGCTGTCGCTGATGCGTACCTCCTCCAAGCCTGTATCCATGTTGTGGAGAACCACCCTTGCACCCTCCACCGGGTTCTCCATCTCATCGGTTACCATCACAGTAAACCTGTGGCCGCGGTATGGCTCTTCCGGCTCCTCCGGCGAAAGCTCTGGCTCCTGATGCCGGCGTCTTTTCAGAAGCCCGGCAGCACCCGCCGCAACTCCGGCACCCCTGCGCAGCAGTAAAGCGAAGCCCGCCGCAACCCTCAGCAGAAGAAGGGGCAGCCCTCGCACAGGTCGGAGCAGATGAGCCGAAATCCCGGGCTTTCTCAATCTCCCCCCGAGAAGGCTGATGTACATCAGCAGCGAGATGGCGACCACACCAGTCAGCACGGCGGTCTCAAAATTGGTATAAAATCCTGCGACCAGGATAAGAGAATACAGCAACAGCCTCTCAGACCTTGCACTGAGCCATTGTGCAAAACCCCCGAGCATTCTGTGCATCACTGCACCAGCAGCGAGGAGCAGAAAGAGGAGGAGGTACTCCCGCCTGGTAACCCAGGGCACAAACTGTGGAAGGTACATCGCCGCAGGCAGAAAGTACAGCGCTGTGAAGTAAACCGCAAAGTCCAGGACTGAGTCGAGGGTGCGCTTCACCTCAGAAGCCTGGCTCATGCGGTGCAGCACCTCGCCTGAGAGGGCGCTCAGCAGCAGCAGCGCAATAAGGGCAAGCTTCAGCCATGAGGAGTAGGGGTTCTGGACCAGGGTGAAGTAGAGCAGCACGCATGCGAGCAGCGTTGTGGCTGCGGAAAAGGCGAGCACGGGCAAACTTCTCTCCGCGCCGTTCCTCTCCAGCAGGAACACCAGAGCCTTTGCCACCGGGGCCAATAGCACTCTCGCCAGCATGGTCTCAGTAATGTTTACTACGGGAAGGTGCAATATTAATCTATGCTTTCCTCCGGAGGTGCACAAAAGCGGGGGCTCCGCATCTTCGCCATGGACGTGGGTATGGGCACGCAGGACGTGCTGGTGTTCGACTCCTCCCGCAACCTGGAGAACAACCCCAAGCTGGTGCTGCCATCTCCAACGCGGATACTCGCAGCGAGGATTGCAGGCGCTGAAGGCGACCTTCTCCTGACGGGGGAAACCATGGGCGGCGGACCCCTCGCCTTCGCAATAGGCGAGCATCTGCGCAGGGGCTACCGCGTGTTCATGACGCCGCGCGCTGCCATGAGTGTGCGCGACGACCTGGAGCAGGTCAGGGAGATGGGGGTCGAAGTCATCGGCGAGGAAGAGGCGGAGAGGCTCAACGGCGTCGCCAGGCTTCGCACGGGAGACATAGACTTTGAGCTCTTTCGAAGAGTACTCGAGCAGGTTGGGGAGCCCTTCAGCTTCCACTACTTTGCTGTGGCGGTGCAGGACCACGGCAGGGCGCCTGAGGGCAAGTCTGACCGCATCTTCAGGTTTGAGAAGATCGCAGAATTTGTGAGACAGCGCAGGCACATGCTCGACCTGGGCTATGAGTCGCCACCCGCCTACTACACCCGGATGTGCGCCGTCAGGCGGCAGATAGAGAGGGAAACCCGCGCAAAGCCCTTCATTGCCGACTCAAAAATCGCCGCCGTGGTGGGCGCTCTCCACGGGGTCGAGGAGCGCCCCGCCATATCCATAGACGTGGGCAACGGCCACACCCTCGTTGCTCTGGTGGACGAGGACAACCGCATCGCGGGCTTTATGGAGCACCACACCGGGCTGCTAAACCGGGAGAAGCTGGAGCGCCTCGTGGTGCGCTTCGCAGAAGGTAAGCTCACCAACGAGGAGGTGTACAGCGACTCTGGGCACGGGTGCGCAATACGCGAGGGCTTTGGTATGGAGCGGGTGAGGAGGATAATGGTCACCGGCCCGAACAGAGAGATGCTCCGCAACTCCTCGCTCAGGGTGGAGTTTGCCTCCCCCGCGGGAGATGTGATGATGACGGGTGCGGTGGGGCTTGTGGATATGGTGCTGCACAGGGTTTGAGCCAGCCTGAAACCTCAGGAGGCCCGCCGGATTTTTTAACTTTCAACCACTCTCGAGACACCTGCCCTCTTCTCCACCAGCAGGAGTCTGTCCGCAGCCTGCTCGAACTCCTTGTCGTGGGTCACCACTATTGTTTGGGGTATTGAGGTGAGCCGCTTTATAATCTCCACCAGGTCCTGCCTGCGCTGGGCATCGAGGTGAATCGTGGGCTCGTCGAGCATTATCATCTCCAGCGCGGAGCCCGAGAGCGCTCTGGCAATGCCCAGTCTGAGTGCCAGCGCAAGGGCGATTCGCTCCCCGCCGCTCAGCATCTCGGCGCTCTCCTCTCCCAGGGGTCCGTATAGGGTTATGCTGAAGTCCTCGCTTATAGAAAGCTCGCTGTAGGGCAGGTTGAACTCCTCGAATATCTCCCTGGTGTAGAGCTCTATCAGGGGCAGAGCGCGCATCCGCAGCTCCCTCTGCAGGCTGTCCCGGTGAAAGAGTTTGCGGATTTTCTCCAGCAGGGAGACAAACCCCTGAAGCCTCTCCCTCTCCTCCAGCTTTTTCTGCAGGGAGGCCTGCCTTTTCCCAAGCTCCGCGATCTCCGCCTCAACACGCCTTACCGCCTCCTCACCGGCGCTTATGCTCTTCTCAAGCTGCGTCAGCCTTGCCGTAAGCTCCTCCCTTCTGCTGTGCAGCTCCCTGCGGAGCTCCTCCGAGACATCGCACCCCAGCCTCACTTTCAGTTCCTTCAGCGAGGCGGCAATCTCCTCCAGCTCCCCCTCCATCTCACTTAGCCTGAGCTTCAGCGCCTCCGCCTCGCCACCGTGTCTCCTCAGATAGCCCATTGCCTCTATGTACTCCCTGTACACCCCGGCAAGAAGGCGGCGCTCCTCCTCGACCCTTGCCATTTCCTCTGCCGCGGGGACCAGATGGCGGTGTTCCTCCTCCAGCTTCGCAAGCTCCTCCTCCAGCTTCTTTAGCTTCCTCTCCAGGCTCCTGCACTCCTCCAGCCTGGTACCAAGCATGGATAGCTCCCCGGCGATTCTGTTCACCTCCGCCAGCCTCCTCTCCAGATAGCCCAGCTCGGCTTTACCCTCCTCTGCCTCCCTCTCCAGGAGCTCCGCTCTGTGCAGCAGTTCCTGCATCCTCCGCCTGTACTCTGTGCTCAGCTCCTGCTTCCTCTCCCGGCTCAGCGGGCTCATGCACACAGGGCACGAGCCGCGCGCTGAAAGCAGCTCGCGCAGGGCGCGCTCCATCTCCCGGGCGGTGCCTCTGAGCTTCGCCGCCTCTCTGGTTGTTTCCTCAATCTTCTGTCTTATGCAGTCCCTCGTCTCCTCGAGTTCCCCAATTCTGAGCCGCAGCATCATCTGAAGATTATTATCCTGTGTCCCCCTGTCCGCATGTCCCATGGCCCTGGCCGCCGCCCCCAGGAGCTCCTCTACATGCCTCTTCGCCTCCTCCAGCTTCGTCCTGAGTTCTTTCTGCTCCCCTTTCCTGGTCCTGATAAGTGCCTGCACGGCGGAGAGTCTGTTCTCCTTCTCCCTGAGCTCCTGAAGTCTGCTTTCCAGCTGCTGGTACCTTTCACCCCCCTCCTTCAGTGTCTGCAGCCTTGCCGAGTAGCGGTTTATCCTGTCCAGCTTATCCTGCAGATGGCTTCGCTCCGTCTGCAGCATCCTCCTGTGCTGCTCAAGTTTGAGACCCCTCTCCACCAGCTCAATCCTCTCCTCCAGCTCCTTCAGGGAAGCCGCCACCTTATCTCTCGCATCTCTTGCATGCTCCAGAGAGCGCCTCAGCTTCTTCACCTCATCCCGCCTTCTGGCAACATCCTCCGCGACGTTCCTCAGCTCCTCCTCCACACCCGAAAGCGCCTCCAGGCGAATTCTGAACTCCCTGACCACCTCACGCATTCCCGTGTGCGCCCTCTCCAGGTCCTCTGTGCCCAGAAGCTTGCCTATCAACCTCTTCTTCTCTGCCGGCTCAAAGGAGAGCAGCGCGTCTATCTCCCCCTGGCGGATGTATATGGCGCTGGTGAACACCTCCGAATTTATTCCAAGGATGCGCTCAACCTCGCGGGTTACCCGTGCTTCACCCCTTGCGATGGGCACCTCCCGGCCGTCCCTGAGCTCATATAGGGCGCTTCCGGCGGCTCTTCCCGGGGTTCGCTTCCTCTCAACCCTGTACCTGCGCCCACCCACATGAAAAACCAGACTGACCTTCGCCAGCGCCGCACCTCTGCGTATCAGGGCATCCAGGGGGTACCCCCTGCGGGAGTTCTTGAACAGGGCGAAATTCACCGCCTCCAGCAGGGTGCTCTTGCCGGAGCCGTTCTCCCCCACTATAACCGTAACTCCCTGGGTAAGCTTTATCCTGGTTTTGGCATGCGACCTGAAGTCCCACAGGGAAAGCTCCTCCACAATCATCTGAAGCCCTCCAGACGGAGCTGTTCACCCCCGGGGGAGTCTCTGGTCCACTCTGCGTCCCCCTCCCGCTCCAGAAACTCCCTGGCTGCTGCAAGTGCCGCCTCCACATCGCCAGCGGCGAGCCGCCGGAACAGCTCCACCGCCAGCTCCTGCTCTCCGCTGGAGTGGTCCTTCATGCTCTCCCTGATGAGCTGCTCCACACTTATCCTCTCCCCGCTGCCCTTTCTCCCCGCACCTTCTCCCACCTCAAGCCTCTTTACGTCTATGTACAGCGCCTTCGCTGCGAGCTGCTCGACAACCTCCCTGTAAATCCTCCGGAACTCCTCCTGGGTGGAACGCACCTCCACCTTAAGAACCGGTCTGCGCCCGTCCAGAGTTCTGGCAATACTCTGCACCTCATCTGCACTCTCAAAGCTCACCCTCCTGAATGGCCGCACCCTCTCAAGTCTTATCCACTCCAGCCTCTCCGGTGAAATCTCTTCCGTATCCACCATGAAGAAGCCCTTTCCGCTCCTCTCGTATTCGGATATCTCATCGACCCTCCACACCTCCGTCGAACCGGGATAGGCGAGCACACCCTTGCCGAACTCATCCAGGATTCTGCCGTGGATATGCCCCATGGCATAGTAGTGGAAGCTCCTCGGCAGGTCTGCGAGGTCAACCTCATACTCCAGCGGAAAGTACTTGCGTATGCCCTGGTGAAGCAGGAGCACGCATGTGCTGTGCTTCTCTGCCAGCCTGCCAAGCTCAGCCAGCTTCTCCACCAGCACCCTTCGGTGGATTTTCGAAAAGTAGGGCAGCCCCGCGATAAGCACATCCCCATGTCTGCGCACAGGCCTTGCCGGAGTCAGAAACTCCACTTCACGGTACAGCTTCTGTGGAGGCACCGCCCCCCGGCGCATCAGCAGGTCATGGTTGCCTGCAATGCAGTAGAACTTTATCCCGGCGTCGCTCAGCCTCTCCAGGGCCTCACGCACCCTTACAAGCGCCTTAACGTGAGGTCTCGGGTCATCAAAGAGGTCTCCGCTGTGGACTACGAAGTCGCACCCTGCATGGATTATCCTGTCCACAGCCTCGTCAAAGACCGCATAGAAGTCCTCCTCCCTCTCGTCCAGATTGTACTGCCTGTAGCCCAGGTGGGTGTCGGCGATATGGGCAAAGAGCATAGCCTTACCTCTCCCTCACTCCTTTAAAGCTTGCTCATCCTGCCACTCCCTTTTCCTGTGGAGCATATACAGCTTGTGGTGGTGCGGGAAAAGTAAAAAGAGGACTACTCCCTCTCTATCCTGGCATCGTCTATCAGCACCTTAAAGAAGTAGCCGGAGCCTATGTCAACTTCAGTGCTGAGAACGCCGCTCACCACCACCAGCTCGCCGGGCTCAAAGAGCTCGTCTCCGGAGTAGGTAACCACCAGCTCCTTCTCCCCCGAGCCTGTGACGGTGCCGTCCTGGAGGTGTATCCAGGTTTTGTTTAGAATATCGGGCAGCACCTTCACCACCACCCCCCGGAGCCTTACCTCTTTGCCGGCGAGCTCGTCGCTTCTTTCCATAATCTCGGCTATCGTATAGCCGTCAGGAAGCTTCTCAACTGAGATGTTGCCAATATCAGGAGAGCGTGTTGCGCCGTGGAAGGAGTAGGGTTCCCCGGAGGAGAAGCTCTGCACCATGAGAATCACATCCAGGGTGCGGTTCAGTGCAGTTGCCCTGAAGCCCTGCAGCAGAAGTGCGGAGCGCACCTCCACCTCATCTCCCACTTTAAGCTCTGTTTTCGGCCCGGCCACCCACACCTCACCGGTATCGTCGCTTATCTTGGCGTAGGTGTAGCTCTGGGTGGAGAGTGTCTCCTGCACCCTTCCCCTTGTGGTCACATACTGGTTGGTGAGCTTATCCGCATTTGCGAGAAGCTCCCCTATGCTCAGCTCAAAAACCCGGGGCTCAGGTATATACTCAGGCACCTGCCCCTCGGGTGTGCTGACGTAGGACTTCTTCTCTGAGGTGCATCCTGAAAGCAGAAGGAGAGTGGCAAGAGCTACTGTTAAAATAATTCTTCTGTTCATATAAATCCTCTTCAACTTTTTCTGTAGCCACGTTGATAACGAGGGAAAAATTACTTGACACAGTATGCAAAGGTGATGCAGATATGGGAACACCCTTCTTAAAGCTGGCTGAGGTGGCGGAGGAGCTGTCGGGGCAGAGCTCCCGTCAGAAGAAGCTCCGCACTCTGAGCATCTTCCTGATGGGCCTTGAGCCAGGGGAGGTAAAGCCAGCCGTTAGGCTGCTGCTGGGGCGGCATCCGGAAACAGCACCCCTTGAGGTGGGCTGGGCCACTCTTGGCAGGGTTACCCGCATGCCACAGCGTGCCCTGAGTGATGAACCCCTCAGCATAGCGGAGGTGTGGAATACCCTCCGCAGGGTGGCCGCGGTCAGGGGTGCCGGCTCCAGGAGGAGGCGCGAGGTGCTGCTCAGGAAGCTCTTCTCAAGGGCGACAGAAGTGGAGGCGAGGTGGCTGAGCAGGTGCATTCTGGGTGAGATGCGCACCGGGGTAAGCGAGGGTTTGATGATTGAGGCAGTGGCCAGAGCATTTGGCACAGTCTCCGGAAAGGTGGCACTCGCCGCTGCGCTTCTCGGCGAATTAGGCGAGGTGGCACACATTCTGGCCACGCAGCGACGCCTGCCGGAGCTCAGGATAAGGCTCTTCACCCCGGTTAAGCCCATGCTTGCCCGCCCGGCGGGTGGCCTGGAAGAGGCGGTGCGCGGTAAGGTGGCACTGGAGTATAAATACGATGGTGCCAGGGTGCAGATCCACAGGTCTCACGGAGAGGTACGCGTGTTCTCGCGCCGCCTCAGGGAGCTGAATATCCCGGAGGTTGTGGAGCTTGCAGCATTACTGAAAGCGGAGCATCTGGTTGTGGAGGGCGAGCTTATAGCGCTTGACAGTCGTGGCAGACCGCTGCCCTTTCAGGATGTAATGCGCTCTCTGGCGGGTGGAGCGGAGCTGAGGCTGCGTCTTTTCGACCTGCTGCACCTGGAGGGGAGGGACCTGCTCACGGCCAGCTATGCGAAACGGTGGGAATTGCTGCGGAGCGTCGCCCCTGAGGACATGCTGGCGGAGAGAAAATTGACCTCAAGCCAGGAGGAGGCGCGCAGATTTTACGAGAAGGCGCTGCGCGAGGGCCACGAGGGCATCGTTGCCAAGAGGCTGGAGTCGCAATATGAGCCCGGAAAAAGGAGTCGCGCCTGGCTGAAGCTCAAACCCTCCCTCAGCCTGGACCTGGCGGTTGTGGGTGCGGAGTGGGGACACGGAAGACGGCGTGGCTGGCTGAGCAACCTTCATCTTGCAGTGTACCATGAGGGGGAGCTGCTCATGGTGGGAAAGACCTTCAAGGGCTTGAGCGACGCGATGCTGGAGGAGATAACCCGGGAGCTTCTGAGGCACAGGGTTGCGGAGAGCGGGAAGGTGGTGAAAGTTGCCCCATCGCTGGTGGTGGAGGTTGCTTTCGATGAGGTTCAGCGCTCTCCCAGGTATCCCTCGGGCTTTGCACTTCGCTTTGCGCGAGTCAAGCGGCTGAGGCGGGACAAGAGTGTGGAAGATGCCGACACCCTGCAGACGCTCAGGAGGATATACGAAGCGCAGCTCAGAAGAAAGGGCAGGTTATAGTTGTTAGGGTTTAAATTGGAGGTAATGATTCGCTTTGAGCGCGTAACAAAGAGGTTTTACAATGTGACGGCGCTGCGCGAGCTGACGCTTACCATAGAGAGGGGAGAACTCTTCGCCCTGGTGGGACCCAACGGTGCAGGCAAAACCACTGCGATTCGCCTGCTCTGTGGAGTGCTGAAGCCCACCTCCGGCAGGGTCACCGTGGCTGGCATGGATGTCGCCAGAGACGGTGTGCGCGTGAAGCGAATGATAGGCTACCTGCCCGAGGAGCCCAGCCTGTATGAGCGCATGACTCCGAGGCAGCTGCTGCACTTCTTCGCCTCCCTTTACGGTGTGCGGGATGCTGAAGACAGGATAGAGGAGCTTCTTGCTCTGGTGGGAATGCTGGACAAGGCCGACGTGAGGATTTCCACCTTCTCCAAGGGGATGAGGCAGCGCATCTCAATAGCCCGCGCCCTCCTGCATGACCCCGAGATTCTCGTGCTGGACGAGCCAACCATGGGACTTGACCCGCTTACGGCGAAGGAGCTCCGGGACTTCGTCTCAGGACTCAGGGGAAAGAAGACAGTTCTGCTGTGCACCCACTACCTGGACGAGGCGGAGCAGCTGTGCACCAGGCTGGGAATACTGCACCGGGGCAGACTCGTGGCCCAGGGAAGACCGGAGGAGCTAAAGGCGGAGCTCGGGGGTGCAGGTCGCGACTCGCCCACGCTGGAAGAGGTGTTCGCCCACTATACGAGGGGGAGCCGAGGTTGAGTTCTCTGGCAATAGCGAGACGTGAGCTTCTGGAAATCGCAGGTAACAGGAAATTCATGCTCGCCTTTGGGGTGCAGACCCTGCTGCTTTTGCTTCTGCTTCCCGCCTTCGGCAACGTCTTCGAGAGCGGCAACCTGGCACTGCCCTCACCCACACTTCAGGGTTTCGTCCCGCTTGGTGTGGTGGTGGAGAGCGACGACTGTGATGTGCTGCTTCAGGCGCTTGAGGCAAACCGGAGGCTGAGGCTGTACCGCTTTTCCTCGCCACCGGTGGAGGAGCTGGAGCGCGGAGTAATCGCGGGATATCTGCTCATTCCTGAAAGCTATCGAGAGGGCTCACTCACACAACTTGAGGTGGTGCTCGTCCTGGGCGGCGGTGTGAAGAGCTCTGTTGCGCAGGATGCTGTTGAGGAGAGCGTTGCTGAAGCGAGCTCCAGGATTGCTGCACAGAGGCGGAGTGAGCTGGAGCTCAACTTAGAGAGCGCCGTCTCAGTGAGGAGGGAGTTTCTCAGGCAGGTGGTGGTGGAAGGCGCAGGAGGTGAGCGCTTCTCCAGCTTCTTCCTCTCCTACCTCGTTCCCCTGGTGCTCTTCTTCCCGGTTTTCATGTCTGGCGGAGTTGTGCTCGACGCCATCGCCGGGGAAAGGGAGCGCAGGACAATCGAATCCCTGCTGGGTGCTCCTCTTTCGAGGAAGAGTATTGTATCTGGAAAGTTCCTTGCGCTGTGGGGATTTGTCAGTGCGGAGGTTGCGGTCTGGCTTCTCGGAATTGGTGTGATGGGCATACCCGTGGCGAAGCCGGTTGAGGCGATGGTGCTTCTCGCTGGGGTAAACGCCCTGGTGATTGCCCTTGCAATGGCTCTGACCCTGTACTCCCGGAGCCTGAAGGAGGCGAACATCGCCCTAATGCTGCTCTATGTTCCCCTCTTTGTGGGGCTCATCTACGCCCTGAGCGTGGAGTTCTTCTCACCCAGGGACTTCTTTTCCTACATCCCCTTCAACCTCATCTCTCGCGCCGTGACCGGAGAGGGATTCTCACACGAAGTGCTGCTGCAGGTGCTCCTCCTGCTCGGCTTCGGCACCCTTCTCTGCATCGCCACGGCAGTCCTACTAATAGAGAGGGATGACGTGGTCTTTGGCTCGAGGCCGGGAATAGGAAGATTATTCTCTGATGCGTGTGAGGCTTTGCTCGGCGCAGGCTTTGCGGGAGGCATGGCGCTTGCCCTCCTGATGTCGCCGCTGGTTTTTGTGACCGCCGTGCTGGTGGAGGTTGCTCTTGCACTGCTCTACACCGGGCTCCTGGGCTACTCCGCAAAAGCGGTGTACCTCACCGTGTTCTCCATTGCCGTGACTGAGGAGCTGCTGAAGCTGCTGCCGCTACGGGTGGCTCTCAGGAAGCAGCGCAGCTGGCTAACAGCCAGAGCCTCCGCAGCCATTGGCGCCGCCTCTGCCACCGGATTTTTCATCATGGAGACCCTCGCCGTGGGTGCGGCGGTGCTGGTGGTCTTTGGCATACCCCTCACAAAGCTGCTCTATGCCAGGGCAACCACGACGCTGGTAATGCACACACTGGCGAGCAGTATCGCTGCCCTGGGATTATACCGCCGCAAAAAGCTCGGAACTGTGCTAATAGTCCTGGCGATTCTCCTGCATGCGGTGTTTAACCTGGCCGTTGTGGAGGTGGTGCTGTGAGGTTCCTCACCCTCGCAGGAAAAGAGTTCGCTGACCTGCTTGCCGAGAGGCTGTATCTCCTGGCTTTTCTGGTGCAGCTGCTCATTGTGGTGAGCATAGGCTTTGTGGCCATGCTCTACGCCTCCCTGGCCAACCCCGAGGTTATGCAGGGCTACATACCCCCGCAGCAGGTTCGAATAGGGGTTGCCGGTGATTCTTCACTGCTGGAGCTTCAGGGACTCAGAAGCGTTGCTGTCGAAGACGCCTCCCGTCCCTGGAGAACCCTGAGGGAGCGCCGCCTCGTGGCCCTGCTGGTCGTGCCTCCCGGCACCGGCGGGAAGGTGGAGCTTACCCTCTACATAGACAACACCAATGTGCTCTCAGGGTATGCCGATGCCATGGTATCCAGGGCGGTGGCGAGGCTTGAGGAAGACCTGCAGAGGAAGCGCATTTCCGAGCTCGGCATTGAACCGGAGGCTGTGCTGAACCCGGTGAAGCTTCGTGTTACCGGGAGCGCCACACAGCCGGCTGAGTTTGTTGAGCTCTTCTACGGTCTGCTGCTTCCCTTCATTCTGCTGCTGCCAACCTTCCTTGCGGCGAACATGACCACCGATGCAATAGTGGGTGAGAAGGAGCGGAGGACCTACGAGCTGCTCCTCACAGCACCGCTGAGCTACAGGGAGCTTGTGCTGGGCAAGGCGCTTCCCATAGCCGGCGTTGCCCTTGCTCAGGCTGCGCTGTGGATAGCGCTTTTGAGACTCCGAGGCATAGAGATCAACAACACAGCGCTTCTGCTGCTCCTCCTTGCGCTGCTGGACCTGCTCTTCATAGCTGCTGGCGTGGCTCTCTCTGCTCTCTCTGACAGCATAAAGGACGCCAATGTGGGTGTCACCGTTGTGCTCATCTTCTCCTCCCTGGCCCTGTTCCTCCCGGTATCGATGAAAAGTGCCCTCCAGGAGCTCTCGCCTGTGACACTAATGGCGAGGCTTGCCTCCAGTGAGGCGGTTTATCTGGGTGAGATTGCCCCCGGCTTCATCCTGCTCGCCATTGCAGCAGGAGGAGCGCTGCTGATGGGTGAGAAGCTGCTGGAATACAGGGAGAACCTGAGGGTGTAGAAAAGGGGAGAGAGGGGAGTGCCACCTACTGCATTATCGCCGGCAGGGCGTGGCACTTGGTGCAGGTCTCCTGGACGTTGTGGCACTCGCTGCAGAAGTTCTTGTGTCCCTCGAACTTCTCAAAGGCCTGCTTGTGCAAGCCTGTGCGCATGTCCTCCAGGGTGGGGGCGTCATGGCACTGGTCGCATCTGCCCTCGCCGTGCAGCACTGGTTTGGCCTCCGCCTCGGGCTGTGTCTCCGCGGGTTTCTCCTCCTTCGGAGCCTCTGCAGCCGCCGGCGGTGGCGGTGTGCCGACCTCTATCTGCCTCACGCCCACATAGGCGTGGCACTTGTTGCAGAAGTTCTCAGGCTGGTGGCAGTTAATGCACGACTCCTCGCTCGCCTTACCAGCCTCAACCTCCTTGCCGTGGTTTGCTTTCCAGTAGGTCATGTCCACCTTTGGCGATGGGTGCTCCTTGAGCGTGGAATCCTTAACCGGCTTCTCAGGCGGAGCCACACATCCGCTGAGCACCATTAGGCTCAGCGCCGCAATGAATATCAACAACCTCTTCATGTTTACCTCCTCCTTAGGATGTTTTTCAGCCTCCTTTCGTAGAGCCGGATGGCACGAAGTATCCTGTTCTCGTACACCCACTCTGGCTGCGGCCCCGGTACGCCATTTACGGGTATCCCCTTGTAGTAAATTATAAGGGTGGGTGGTACAATCACCCGGTTGGCGATGCGCACCGCCTCGTTGGCGTCGATATCTATCTTCACGAACTTCATCTTTCCTGCCAAGCGCTGCTCGTACTTCTCAAGGAGGCACTCTATCTCCCTGCACGCGGGTGACCACTCCGCATAGAAGTGGACCGCCACGGGTGTACTCGAACAGGTTACCTCTGTGAACCAGGTTGCCTGGGAGATCTCCTTCATTTTTTCGACTCACACACCATGTCGCACTGCTCTTTTGATATCTTGTGGTCCTTCTCCGCGTGCTCGCAGCACTCGTCCATGGTGGCAAACTCCGCGTCGCAGAGTCCGCAGACCGCCGGCACAGCCTCGGCGGCTGCTCCCTCTTTGGCCTCGCATACCATGTCGCACTGCTCTTTTGATATCTTGTGGTCCTTCTCCGCGTGCTCGCAGCACTCGTCCATGGTGGCAAACTCCGCGTCGCAGAGTCCGCAGACCGCCGGCACAGCTGCAGCCGCGGCCCTGGCAGCCTCTTCCTCGGCCTTCTTCTTTGCCTCGAACTCCTCCTGACCCTCAAGAATAAGTGCCTTGCTCACCAGGTCGTGGATTCCACCAACCTGCACGGGTATTTCGTAGTGCTGCATTACCAGCGGAAGCTGGGCTTTGTCTATAGCACAGGGTGCGGCGAGATAGTTGACGCCATGTGCCTCAACCACCTCTTTAACCGCCGTTGCACGAGGCAGGCCGCCCTTCATCCTGAGCTCCATTATCTCCTCTGTGAGCAGGCCTCCGCCGCCACCGCAGCAGAAGGTTTTAACTTTGGTAACACTTTCGTCCATCTCCACGAAGTTGTTGCACACCGACTTTATCACAAAGCGAGTCTCCTCCACCAGGTCCCCCGCCCTGGCGTAGTTGCAGGGGTCGTGCAGCGTCACAACGACGTCGTCGTTTCTCGATTTGTCGATCTTGAGCTTGCCCTTGCGTATCTGTTCGGCGGTGTACTCCAGGATGTTCATGAACTTAAAGGGGAGGGGTCCATTCATCGCCTCCATGAACTGCCTGGCAGCACGCCACGCGTGGCCGCACTCGCCAAACACGACGAGCTTGGCCCCCAGCTTCTTGGCTGTCTCGACGACGCGCAGGTTAATCGCCTTGAGGTCGTCGTAGCTGAAGAAGAGCCCGAAGTTCGCGGCCTCGCTGGCGTAGGTGCTCATCGTCCAGTCCGCACCTACTGCATGGAACACCTTGGCGACGCCTATCATGGTGTCGGTGTTGGTGAAGAGGTCTGCACTCGGGGGCAGGTAGAGTATCTCTGCCTTCTCCTTGTCCACGGGTATCTTAACATCAACACCCGTGCTCTCTTTTATCTCCTCCTCCAGGAACTGGCAGTTGTACTTGAACGCCGGCTCTGGTATGCCCAGGTTGTTGCCGTGCTTGTAGACCTGCGAAATTACCTGGGTGATGTACTTCGTGGCCAGGCCCACGCTGTTGAGCACTTCCCTGCCAGCCATGGTAATCTCTGCCTGATCTATGCCGTAGGGGCAGAACACAGAGCAGCGCCTGCACTCTGAGCACTGGTAGAAGTACTTGTACCACTCGTTCTTCAAAATTTCCGGGGTGAGCTTCTCGGCACCCACCAGCTTGCCGAAGAGCTTGCCGCTTATGGTGAAGTGCGCCCTGTAAACCTTACGCAGAAGCTCTGCCCTGCCCACAGGCGTGTTTTTCGGGTCGCCGGTGCCAATAAAGTAATGGCACTGCTTCATGCAGGCGCCACAGCGCACACATATGTCCAGATACAGCTGGATGCTCTTTCTCTCTTTGCGGAGCTCATCCAGACGCTTGAGAGCCACCTCCACCATCTGGTCATCCGGGAGAGGCTCCTTTGGAATGTTGGTCTTCATGGCCTCTGCAAATTCCGGCTTGGTGAGGTTGCAGACGTAAGCCTCACCCGCCCCGGGCCTGAGCTCCACATCGTATATTTTCTCAAGCTGCTCTCCCATTTTCAAGCCTCCTCCAGCTTCTTTGTGTGCGCCTCACCACCAAAGTGGTGGGTGCGTGTGGGAGAAAAGAAGATCCCGCCCAGGTGCATCACCTTGCTGAAGGGTATGTACATCACCAGCACCTGCACCAGGAAGAAGTGCACCAGGAAGGCCGTGTTAAGCGTCACGGTGCTTAAGTCCACCGGTTTCAGCGCCATGAGGCTGCGCATCACGTACTTCACGTCAACCACGAAGGGTGTTGAGAAGTATTTTGCGTACAGGCCAGAGAGCACCACGCTGAGAATCAGAAGAAGCACAAAGTAGTCCGCCGGCGTGGAAATAAACTTCAGGTCGGCGTGCACAATTCTGCGTATCAGCAGGTAGAGAAGGGGCACGCTTATCACCAGCGCCGCTGCTATACCGAGGCTCTGCACCGCAGCAACCCAGCCAGGCACAGCCTCTTCACCCAGGAAGTAGCGCAGATGGCGCAGGAGTATCAGGAGGAAGCTCACATGGAACACCCACGCACCGAGCCAGAGGATGCGGTTGCCGGGGAACTGCCACAGGGAGCGGAAGATTATCACGTCCGCCAGCACCCTCGATATAGCGCTGCCGACTGTTCGCTGACCCGGGAACACCGGTATCGGCGCAGGCGATGGTCTGCTCCACCACACTGCGATGCGGTATATAACCCCCACTACAAAAACTATGAAGGTTATATACGGTAGCACATTTACAACAAAGTTTGCCAGCCAAGCCATGTTACCACCTCACACCATGTGTAATTAAAATTTATATAAATACTTTACTCTGTGCTCTGTCCCAGAGAAATTGAATGCCCATCCACCAGGGTGACGATAATTATCTCAGATGGCTGTGCAGGCGAAAGCACCGGGGGAATTGAATTCGGTTTTTATGAAAATAAAGTTTAAATAAAGGGGGACATAGTTGTTATCGGTGATTACCATGGGAAAGCTTGGGGTATTCGTTTGCACAGACAAGCACGGCGAGGATGTGGAGGGCCTGGTTAAGGCGGCCATAGAGAAGGGACACGAGGTAAAGGTGTTCTTCACCGGACCGGGTGTTAGGCTTGTACCCACAGAGCATGCAAAGGAGATAGTCAGGGCAGGAGCAACTGTGGGCATGTGCTGGCACAGCTTTGAAGAGCTCGGCCTGGCGGAGAAGTACGAAGTGCCGGAGGGAATACAGAAAACCACGCAGGACTTCAATGCCAACATGATGAAGGAAGTTGACAGGTATGTGGTGTTTTAGGAGGTGAGGATGATGGTCTCTGTGGTATTTATCAGCAACAGCGAGGATGGGTATGTGCAGGAGGAGGCGAGCCGTTCCGCCCTGGGCACGATGCTCGGCGGTAACGACCCGAGTCTAATGATTATCGATGTGGAGTACGACGTTGAGCGTGGCGACGTGGCAGAGAACCTGGAGTGGATAAAGGACAACGGTGGCCTGGTTGTGAGCAACAACCCGAAGAATGTGGAGAAGAGCGAGTACATCGACGAGATGAGTGTCGAAGAGATGGCAAAGAAGATGCTGGAGTATGATATCGTAATACCCTACTGAGAGGTGGTTTGGATGAAGGTTCTGGAGATTCTGCGGTCCGAGCCAAGTGACAGGGTTAAGGAGATAATCGAGGTCCACAAGCAGGAGGCGGATGTGGAGGTTTTTGAGCTCTACAAGAACAAGGACTACTCCGCACTTGTGGACAAGATATTCGAGGCGGACAGGGTTATAAGCTGGTGGTAAGCACCAGCAACCTTTTTTTATTCCATCTCTATCTCCAGCACAGGGGGTTTAAATCTCCTGGTTCGGATTCTGTGCTTTGCCCCCTTGGGGATTATTTTAAAGAAGCTCTCCCGGGGTGAGCTGGCGCGTACTTCTATGGACTCGCTGAGCACCTTGAGGGATATATCCCTCTCGGAGGCTACGCCGGGCAGATACACGCGCAGCACCTTTTTGCCCCCCTCGGTAAGACTCTCAACACGGGGCTCAACCACCCGCCGTGCTGGCATCCTCGCGGGCCTCCTCTCTCTGATGGCGGTGTAAAGTTCTGTGAGCAGCCTCCAGAGCAGATATACCGCGAGCAGAAAGGCCAGGATGCGAAGCAACAGCACCAACATTTCCGGTCACTCACCACCCCTGAGCTCTTCCAGGAGTCTTCCAATAGCCTCAAACTCCCTGGCAAAGCCCACCAGGTCTTCGTTGCGCAGCGCCTCCCTCGCAGAGGCGTAGCGCTGTATGAGCTGCTCTATAACCTCCTCCCTGCTTCCGGGTTTCTCTGGTGCAGGCGGAGCCTCCACCGGCATCTCCGGAGCGGCGCCGAACACCCTCCCAATAGCCTTGTCCAGCGTCTCCTCCATGGCTATGCGTTCTCCAAAGGCCACTATGACGCGCTTCAGCTCCGGAATCGCATCCTTCTGCTCTGCTCTGAGAAACACCGGCTCCACGTAGAGCAGTGAATCGCGGATGGGTATTATGAGCAGGTTGCCTCTTATTACGCGCGTGCCTGCCTGGTCCCAGAGGGTGAAATACTGGGAGATCTCAGGATTCTGGTCTATCCTGGCCTCAATCTGCATCGGGCCGTAGACCAGCTTCTCCTTGGGAAAGAGGTAGACGATGCGCTCCCCGTAGCTGTCGCCGTCGCTGCGCGCCGCCAGCCACGCCACCAGGTTGTTCTTGTTTCTGGGTGTGAAGGGCAGCATCAGAATGAACTCCGCCTTTTCCTCCCCGGGCAGTTTTGTTATCAGATAGTAGGGCTCCATCTTCACCCTGTTGCCCTCGTAGAGCTCTTCGGGTATGTTCCACACATCCTCCCTGTTGTAGAACACCCTTGCATCCTGCATGTGGTAGGTGGCATACTTCCGGGCCTGTATCAGGAAGTAGTCAGCTGGATATCTAATATGCCTTCTCAGCTCGGAGGGCATCTCCTCAAGAGGTTTGAAAAGCTGCGGAAAGGCCCTGGCGTAGGTTCTTATCACAGGCTCATCCTCTGCAATGTAAAAGCTGACCCTTCCCGAGTAGGCATCCACCACCGCCTTGACGGAGTTGCGCACATAGTTTATCTTACCGGTGGGCTCAGAGTACGGAAAATTGCTGCTTACTGTGTAGCCGTCTATTATCCAGTAGAGCCTGCCATCGGCAACCACCAGGTAGGGGTCGCTGTCGTACGCCAGAAAGGGGGCGAGCTTCTTCACGCGCTCGCGGATGTTTCTGTAGTACATTATTCTGCTCTCCTCCGTGATGGAGTTGCTGAGGAATATCTTGGCGCTGCCGAAGCGCAGGGCATAGGCCAGGCGTTTAATCCCCGAGTCGAGGACCACCCCTCCGTCCCCTTCGTAGGTGGTGTAGACATTCTCCTCCCCGCGTGGGTAATCGAATTCCTCCATTCGCGTCCTCACTATAACGTAACTGTTGGTGAGCTCCCCATAGTATATCTCGGGGCGGGTGATGTTTATGTACTCTGAGCGCGGCGGTATGTCCTTAACCACGAACACCGGCAGACCCTCTGGTGAGACCTCACTCGCAAGGGTCATGGCTATCCCGTACCCGTGGGTATACACCAGGTGCTCATTCACCCAGGTCAGAGATGGGCCTGCAAGCTGCTCGGTGTTCAGCTCCCTCACTGCGAGCATGACCTGCCTGTACTCACCGTTGAGCACATACCGGTCCACATCCACGTCGTTGAAAGCGTAGTAGGTGCGTATCAGCTGAAGCTGCTCCAGTGTGCGTTTGAGGGGGCGGTAGTCCCACAGACGGATGTTTTTTATTGTTTCAGGGTTGTTCTGTATATCTGCAAAGCTCAGGTTCTGGGTTGCTGGAAACTCCACCTCCTTTATGTCTTCAAGGTTGTACGCGAGACGGGTGAACTTTATGCTGTGCTGTATGTAAGGACGCTCGTAGTTGAACTCGTCTGGTGCAACCTGATAGTGCTGCACTGCCCCTGTTATGAAGCTTCCACCTATTGCGACAACCACGGTGAGCGCAGCCACCGCAGCCGCGGGCTTTGTTCCGAGCTTTCGGGAGACGAAGAGGAGCAGTGCAGTGGCAGTGCAGAGCACAACAAGAAGCTCCAGGATTGGAAGATAAACCTTCACCTCCGCATATCCTGCGCCGAAGAAAGTGTCCTTCTGTGTGAAGAGCACCCGGTAGCGGGAAAGGTAGAACCTGGCTGCGAATAGGAGCGCAAAGGCACCGGCTATTGCGCTGGCGTGCAGCTTCGCCTGCGCCGGAAGTTCGAAGGCAACCTCCCCGAGGAGCCGCTCCCTGAGCAGCACACCTGCGCCGTACAGGTACACCACTGCTGTGAGCACGGCGAGGAAGACAAGTGCCAGAAAGCCCATGCCCAGGAGGAACTCGTAGAAGGGCAGACGGAAGATGTAGAAGCCCACATCCCTGTTAAAAACAGGGTCGGCAACGCCAAAGGGTGCAGCGTTTGTGTACCACAGGAGGAGCTCCCATCCCCGGGATGCATATATTCCCAGCAGAAAACCCAGAGGCAGAGCAGCGGCAAAATACACTGAGCGCCTCACATGTGCACCAAGCCTTCTGGCAGCATGGTAGTTCACATAGGCAGTGGCAAGAAATAGGAATACTGCCAGAATACCAAGCCCCAGGCGGGTCTTCCACACCTTCACAAACACCTGCGCATATCCGAGGCCTGAAAACCACAGATAATCTGTGGCAATACCCACCAGGCTGGTGGAGAGGAGCGCCGCCGCGAGCGCCAGGTAGAGAACAGCAATCTCTATCTTCCGCATCGCTCAGAACCTCTTCCCCTTCACCTTCTCCAGGTCGAAACTCGCTGTTCTCGCAATGGCCATAACCGCCATTACACCGGCCTGCACAGGGTCTGTGACCACGAGGTCTGCCACCTCGGGCACCGAGCCCGCCATGTTCAGTGAAATAACGGGTATGCCGTAGTCTGCCTTCAGCTCCTGCACCGCCTCGCTAACTTTACCGCCCATGAGGGAGCCCGCCAGCACGAGTATTGCAGCACGGTGCAGTCTGCCCACCGCCCTCACAGCCTCGGCAATCTTCTCCTCCCCGACCAGAGGTATGGTGTCAACGCTTATCCTCTCCCCACGCAGGTTGTGCCTGTCTGCCTCACTCACCGCGCCCAGCACAACCTGGGCCACCTGGGCACCACCTCCGATTACTATAACCCGCTTTCCGTATATATCCTGGAAGGGGCGGTGCACCTCCACCTCAATTACATCGCTGACACCGAGCAGATCCTTTTTAAGTCCCTCCAGGTCACGCACGCCCTCAAGCTCAAAGTATATCTGCACCACCTCATCCTGCAGGAACTGCTGGATGTAGGTTATATTTACGTCATGTTCTGCTATTACGGTGCTCACATCGCGAAGCAGACCTTTCCGGTCGCTTGCGAACACGCTTATCCCGACAACCTCATCCATTCCGGACACCTACGGTGAAAGCTCTATTCCGCGGTCGGTTATCGCAAACTTGAAGGAGCCTATCACATGTTTTGTGCCACGCATCTTGCGTATTGATATCCTCCTTTCCTGCGTTTCAGTATCCAGGCGAAGGGTTATAACGCCATCAAACATGAACGTTTCGATGGGAAACTCCTTTATCCCTATATCAGCACTCCTTGCCTCGGTTATCACCAGGCTGGTTACTCTGCGCATGCTCAGCAGATTCGAAAGACGTAACAGCTTTGTGCGCTTCTCAAACTCATCGTGGGCATAGAGCCCCATTACCGAGAGGGAGTCTATCACGACGCGCTCTGCACCTGTTGCAGAGATGGCATCATCAAGATTTGCGATAAGGTTGTCCACATCCAGGCCAGAGCGCAGCGTTTCCTCGTCCACATCGCCGGAGATGCGGTAGGTCACAGCGTCCATTATTATTAGCTTTTCTTCTTTCTCCAGCTCATCCAGGTCCCAGCCAAAGGCGAGCATGTTCCTCTTTATCTTCTCGGGGGTTTCTTCGAAGGTTATGTATATCCCCGGCTCTTCATACTCCCTTGCACCGAAGTAGAGGTACTGCATACCGAAGATGGACTTTCCACTTCCAGGACCGCCTATGAGCAGGATGCTGTTGCCTCTGGGAAAGCCTCCGGCTGAAAACAGATTGTCCATACCCGGAATGCCCGTTTTCACCGCCTCCATGATAAGCTCACCTCTAAATTGTATTTGCTGCCGTATGCCAGCCTCTGACCAGAGCTTCAGGTCTGACCACAACAGCAGTGCCGCCGGGTGCAGGCACAATCCGCTTTTCAGCCTCTGTCGGCAGTCTAAGCTTATCTCTGCTTTCATATATATTTACCGCCGCATGCAGTCCGGCCTGCGCCACCATGCCAGGAGGTTATTTATTAATTGCATAGAACATATTACACGGGAGGCATGGACATGAAGGCAGGGTTTATAGGTCTGGGCAACCTTGGCAGGGCGATGGCAAAGCGCTTAATTTCTCAGGACGTGGAGCTTGTGGTATGGAACAGGACCAGAGAGAAGGCGGAAGAGCTTGGAGTTGAGGTGGCGGACAGTCCGGCCTCGCTCTTATCTGAGGTGGACTTTGTCTTCTTGTGCCTCTTTGACAGCAATGCTGTCAGGTCTGTAGCTACTGGCAGGGACGGGCTCCTGTCCGGAGAGTGTGAAGGAAAGGTTATAATCGACACCACAACCAACCACTTTGAGGCGGTGGCAGACTTCCACCGTATGTTCAGAGAGAAGGGAGCCCACTACCTTGAGGCTCCGGTGCTCGGAAGCGTTGTGCCCGCATCCCGGGGCAGGCTAACAGTGCTTGTGAGTGGCGACAGGCAGGCATATGAGAGGGCGCTGCCCTATATTGATAAAATAGGGGAGCATATCTTCTATCTGGGCAGGCCAACCCTCGCCACCAGGATGAAGCTGATAAACAATCTGGTTCTGGGCTCCTTTATGGCAGCCATTGCAGAGGCGGTGGTGCTGGGGGAGTGCGCCGGGCTGAGCAGGGAGAAGGTGCTGGAGATTCTCGCCTCCGGTGCAGGCAACTCAATGGTCCTTAACGCCAAAAGAGAGAAGCTGCAGAATGAAGACTTCTCCACACATTTTTCCTCTGCACTTATCTACAAAGACCTCCACTATCTGCAGGACCTGGCAAGGGTCCTGAAAAGGCCGCTGTTCATGGGGAGTACTGCAAAGGAGCTCTTTGCCCTGACTTTTCCTAAAAATCTGGATGCTCTTGACTTCTCAGTAGTCTACAGGGTGCTGAAGGAGCTGTAGTCCCACAACCATTTATAAAGTTATGGTTGGAATTAGGAACACATGACCTTAATGCTTGAGGCACAGCGGGGCATTTTGAGTGAGGAAGTACGCCAGGTAAGCAGGGCTGAGGGAATAGAGGAGAAGATTCTTCTGCGCAGACTGGCAAAGGGAAGGATTGTGATACCCAGGAACAGCGCCGGGAGGGAGCTTGTGCCGGTGGGCATTGGGGAGGGACTCAGGGTGAAGGTAAACGCCAATATAGGCACCTCACCGGAGCATGTGAGTGTGGAGGAGGAGCTGGAGAAGGCAAGGGTTGCGGTGAAGTATGGCGCTGACACGCTAATGGATTTAAGCACCGGCGGGAATCTGAAGAAGATAAGGAGGGAGATTCTGAAGATTCCGGTACCCCTGGGCACTGTGCCGATTTATGAGGCAGGAGTGCTCGCAGCGAGGCGTGGAAGCATTGTGGACATGAGCGAAGATGTGCTCTTTTCGGTTATAGAGGCTCAGGCGAAAGAGGGCGTGGATTTCATGACTGTACACGCCGGGATTACTCTTGAGACCCTGGAAACTCTTGAGAAGAATCCCCGTATTACCGGAATCGTGAGCAGGGGAGGTAGCTTCCTGGCAGCATGGATGAAGCACAACCAGAGGGAGAATCCGCTGTACGAGAATTTTGACTACCTTCTGGAGATAGCCCTTGAGCATGACGTTACCCTCAGTCTTGGCGACGCTCTGCGTCCGGGTAGCACCGCAGATGCGAGCGACGAGGCCCAGCTCCGCGAGCTTATGGTGCTGGGCAGGCTGGTCAGGCGCTGCCGTGAAGCGGGCGTGCAGTGCATGGTTGAAGGTCCCGGGCATGTGCCTTTAAATCAGATCGAAGCAAATGTGCTGCTGGAGAAGCGCCTCTGCGACGGCGCCCCCTTCTATGTGCTCGGCCCTCTGGTTACGGACATTGCCCCGGGTTACGACCACATTGCCGCCGCCATAGGAGGTGCAATAGCCGCCTATGCAGGCGCTGACTTTCTGTGCTATGTCACGCCTGCGGAGCATCTCGCGCTGCCAGGCGTCGAGGACGTGCGCATGGGTGTTGTTGCGAGCAGAATCGCTGCCCACGCCGCCGATATAGCGAGGGGGAGAGATAGAGAGCTGGATGAGGAGATGTCCCGTGCGAGGGTGGAGCTGGACTGGGAGAAGCAGTTCGCACTCTGCCTGGACCCTGAGCGTGCCAGGGAGTACCGGAGGCGGCGTCTGCCAAAGCAGAGCAATGCCTGCACAATGTGCGGCAGCTTCTGCGCAATGAGGCTTACCCGGGAGTATCTGGGCGATGATTAGCCGGCCACCCTGCTGAAAGAAGTTCACGGCTCCGGCTATATGTCTTCTTTCCGAGGCTACAGGAATTCCTGCTCAAGGTTCCAGATCGCCTCAAGGACCTTGACACCCTTGGGGGTTATCCGGTACCATCTCTTTCCGTTCTGCTCCACAAGCTCATGCTCCTTGAGCCGCCTCAGGTGAAAGCTCACCTTCGTGTGGTCCTTTACCCCCAGCGACTTGACGATTTCCATCAGCTTCATGGCATCCTTTTCAAAAAGTATCTCAAGAATATCCCTCCGGATGGGATTTGATACCGATTTGAGGATTTCGTTGGCCCGCTTTCCAAACTTTTTCCTAAGCCGCTTGTGCTCCATCGCATTCTTTACCGCATACTGAATTTCACCCTTCTTGAACGGTTTTTCTATGTAGTCGAAGGCTCCCTTGCGCATGGCCTCCACACTGCTCGGAATCGTACCGAAGGCTGTCATGATTATAACCGCACAGTTTGGACGGAAACGCCGAATTTCCTGTATGATGTCCGTACCCTTTATCCCCGGGAGCATCAGGTCAAGGAGCACAACATCGTAGTTCTCCTCTTCCACCTTCCTCAGCGCCTCTTCCGGAAGAGTTGCCACATCCACTTCGTATCCTTCTTTTGTTAGCAACTTGCACAGGATGTTCTGAATTTCCTTCTCGTCATCTACTATCAGCACTCTTCCAGGAATTTCCCGACCCCCGGTTTGATGCTTACAGCAATAATATCTTATTAGTTCCCTCTCATCTTTTATAGTTATCGATGGAACCCGGCAGCTTTCTGCATGCACAGGGGTTCTGACATGCGGTTCTACACGAGCACCCGGGCGAGCACTCCGCTGGGGTCCTTCTTGTTTTCGTTTATTCCAAGCTTCTCAGGCTTTATACCCATAGCAAGTCCCAGAAGCTGGGTAATATAGAGGCTGGGGATATCGTAGCTTTCTTTGAACTCCTGTTCGGCCTTCACCTGCAGCCCATCCAGGGAGACCTGACAGAAGGGGCACATGGTGACCGCAAGCTCGGCCTTCCGCTCCTTCATACTCAGCATCCTCTGCCGCGCAAGACTTATTCCCATCTCCTCACTCAGTGCGAGAAGAGGAGCACCGCAGCACTTGTCCATGTCCCTGTACCTCACCACCCGGCCTCCTGCAAGCTTTATCATCTTCATCAGCCGCTCAGCAGCTCCGAAGTCAACATATTCGCTTGGACGTACAGCATGGCAACCGGTGAAGGGCGCTATACGGGCCTGAACCTTTTTTACCATGTGCTCTTTTGTTATCCTGTCAGAAATGAGCTCAAGCATGTGGTAAACCTCAATCGTACCCTTTACCTCTCTGCCTATTCTGCTCAGACCCTCGTTCACTTTTGCGCGCAGTCTCTCATCCATGTGCAGCTTTCTGTTTGCCACCCTGAGGGTCTTGTAGCAGCCATTGCACAGGGCCACCAGGTTCATGCCCTCCTCTTCTGCTATCGCTATGTTGCGGGCCGAGAACAGCAGGGCGGCGTACTCATCTACTGGCTCAGTGTTCAGCCCGCAGCAGTTGAAAGGTCTGTCATGAAGTTTTATGCCCAGCTTTTCGGCAACTGCCCTGGCGGAAAGTTCATACTGGTTCTCCCTGTAGGGTATGTTACAACCCGGAAAGTAGAGATAATCGTCGCCCATTTTTCAGCTCTCCTCACCTTTCATGAGCTTTTCAAATCTTGTTCCGGCGATGAGCCTGCTTATCTCTTCCTCCTCAAGAGGTTCTATTGGGGGAAGTCCCATGTCCTCCCGCATAAAGTTTGTAAAGTCATCTATCTCAAAAAGACGGCCAATTCTGGCGATGTTTTCATTTATCGTCCTGAAGGCAGCTGGAACTTTCCCGTGCTTTGCCGCAACATTCTTTATTGCCATGAGTACAGCAGCCGGCTTTACATCTCTGGGGCATCGTTCAGTGCAGAGGTAGCAAACAGCACAGTACCAGGGTTCAATGCTCTCCAGCACATTCTCCACACCCAGCACAGCCATTCGGATTATTCTCCGGGGGTTGAAGTCGTTTTTAAAGGGGTTTACCACACAGGTGGCTGCACAGGTGCCGCACTGGTAACAGCGTGATATGTACTCGCCTCCGGGCTCCTGCTTTATCTCCTTCACCAGCTCAGAGCTTACCTCCCTGTAATTGGGCTCTATCTTTTCCATTGCGATCCATCCCGAGAGGACGTGTTGAACACGTTTTCCTATTCTTAATAATTTATCATTTAAAAATTTATCGAAGCCGTGCCAGAAGATGCTGCAGCGCCTCTACCGCACCCTCACCATACCTGGAAGGGGTAACAATATCTGCAACATCTTTAAGTGAGTCATCCCCAACTGCTATACCGTACCCTGACCTTGCAAGCATATCCCTGTCATTTTCGCTGTCGCCTACTGCTGCAACCTCGTGCATATCCACTCCTTTCAGTTCCATCAACTCCTCCAGCGCTCTGCCCTTGCTCACCTCTGGGGATTTTATGTGGATTGCAAACTTTGTGTCCACCACCTCTACTTTGAAATTCCTGAGGCAATCTCTCACTTCCCCTGCAGTTATACCCCGGCGCAGAACAGCCACCTCCGTCTTTCTGAGCTCCGACATGGGCACGGGTGTTACACAGTACCTTGCAGCAAGATGGTTAAATGCCCTTCGCACCTCAACCACGTCCCCCAGGTATCGCTCTATCCCCATCTCCGGGTCTTTTATGATACCGCCATTCTCTGCAATTATGCCACCCGACACGCCGATAAAGGTGCGAGCAGATTCGGCAACGCACAGAATGTTGCCAGTTGCAAGAACCACCATAACACCGCGCCTCTCAAGCTCGCGCAGGATTGCCACAGCCTTCAGGTTCAGCCTCCTCCTCTCATCGGTGATGGTGCCATCTATGTCTATGGCCACTGCCTTTATCATCCTCAATCCCTTATACCATCGGCAGTTACTGTAAATATGGCCTCCCCCTCAGGGAGGTTGGGAGAGTCTATCAGTCGCGCCACCCGCTTGCCAGCCTTCGACTTGCGCAGGTATATCCTGAAGGTCGAACTGTGTCCCACCACATGCCCTCCTATGGGTGCGGTGGGGTCTCCGAAAAAGAAGTCGGGACGCATCATCACCTGATTTGTAACCACCACAGCCAGATTGTAGATATCACTGAGCTTCTGAAGTGTGTGCATGTGGCGGTTGAGCTTCTGCTGCCTGTCGGATAGCATTCCCCTCCCGGTATAGTCGCTTCTGAAGTGGGAGGTCAGGGAATCCACAACTATAAGGCCTATATTCTTCTCCCTGATTATATCCTCTGCCTTCTCGATAAGCAGCATCTGGTGGTCACTGTTGTATGCCCTGGCGACTATGATGTTTTCGAGCACCTCCCTGGGCTCCCTGCCAATCCCCTCGGCCATCTGTATGATCCTCTCCGGACGGAAGGTATTCTCTGTGTCCAGATAGAAGGCAGTTTTTCCGAGCCCCCCATCGTCCTCAGGCAGCTGAACATTCACAGCCAGCTGATGGCACACCTGGGTCTTTCCTGAGCCGAATTCTCCAAAGAATTCGGTAATTGCCTGGGTCTCTATACCACCGCCAAGGAGATCGTCCAGATTCTTGCTTCCAGTGGTTATCTTGCGCATGGTTCTGCGCTTTTCCAGCACCTCCACTCCTGTCATGAAGCCCATCTGGAGGGACTCACGGGCGGCATTTATTATCTTCATGGCTGCGCTCTCACCTATACCCGCGGCCTCCTTCAGCTCCGCTGGATGAGCCACCGCTATTGCCTCAACTGTCTTGAATCCCGCCTCACGCAGCTTCTCGGCGGTTGCTATGCCCACGCCGGGAAGTTCTTCAAGCTCCATATCAGCTTCCTCCAAGAATTGATCGTGTCTTATCAAGCAGGAGTCTGACCTCATCCCTGGGGTCCGGATTCAGATTCAGGTCTTCGACCACCAGCTCCTCCTTTCCCGTAAAATTGCTGGTCTTCACCCTTGCGACCACAACAACCTCTCTTCCGAGGAGCTCCTCTCTTCTCCGCTCTATCTCCTCCTCCGCATCTCCGGCCAGGATTTTTTCCAGAGGTACATTCAGAAGTGCCTCAGCAAGCTTATCATAGAAAGCCGCCCGCATGTTCGCAGAGCCGTCGTCTATAACCACGTTGAAAACCACACCCTTACCCTCTTTCCTTTCGAAAATCTTCACACCCTCGGCAACATCCACGATTGCACCCCGGATTTCTGCCCTGTCTCCCGGCTTAAGCTCCCTCATTTCGGCCCTCATGATTCTGTCTTCAGGAACCTCCGCAAGGGCCTCTGCACCCTCCGGATTCAGCACAACCTTGCCGAATCTGCCTACATGTATCTCCGGCTCCTCCATCCTGACCTTAACGTACCCCTTCACAACCTTCAGAACATCTCCAACCTCTATTTTACCATCTTCAACCAGCGAAACATCATCATTCCAGAGCACAAGTCTTGCACGTCCAGTTTCGTCTGCCACCACAAGATTAACCACCCTCCCAGAGCTTCCGTCATCCCTGGTAAATTCACGTACTTCATAAATCCGCAGCACCTTGCAGAGAACATCCACAGTGGACATGCCGTCTTCCAGCTCTGCTATTTTCCTTACATGAACCTCCGCTTCAGGGAACTGCTCCGGCTCCACGTCGGGAGGATTGAGTATAACCCTGGTGCGGCTTCCAATATGAAGTTCCGGCTCACCGTTGAGGTCCTCCCGGGTGTAGCCATCCCGTATTCTGATTATATCCCCCTCCTGGATTTTATCAAGCCTGTCCACATCTCTGCCCCAGAACACAACCCTTATGCTGCCCGTGTCATCGGCGAGGATTAGAGAGCACACCCTCCCGGTACTCCCGTCATTGCGGGTAAACTCCCGGGGGGTAAAAATGCGCCTCACCCTTCCCACAACATCCACGCTCTGCATACCCGGAATTATATTCTCTATTTTTATATCCCTGCTTCGTGATATGTCAGTAAGTAGATTAACCCCCAGCTCGTTTGCCACAACGTGGGCGGCGCCTTCAGGTGTTATCAGTCCACCCAGCTCCCTCTGCTTCTCCTCAATACGGCTGCGAATCTCCTCTTCACCCACACCGCTTTCGGATGCTATTCTGCTGACCAGCTCATCCAGGCTCATTGTCATTCCCCATCACACCTATATCCAGCACCCTTTAAAAAGCTTGGCGAAGCGCACCGTAAAAGTGAAAAGTTGTTGATACGTCCTGAGTTTCATCTATCGAAAGAAAGAAAATATGTTTTTCTACATGGCTAATCTTAAGGAAGCACCCGGGGTGTGTCCATGAAGCTGGATGTGAAGTCTCCCATCTTTGTAGCCATCGCTCTGGCTGTATTCAACTACCTGTGGTATCTGGCTCTAAGCAGGGCCTACATCATCGTGGGACACACCTACGAGAGAGCGGTGGTGCTTTCCTTCGTGACCTGGATTCTCTCCCTGCCCTTCACCTTCTGGCTCCCCTACTACTTCTCCGTGGAACGGCTTCGTGCCAGACGGCTATACAGGGATAACCTGTGAAAAGAGCATCGGCACGGCCACGGTTATCCCGGTGCCTATCCAGAGCATTGTAACATAGTGCACCAGTGAATTGTACATGTGCCCGCCGTCCACAATTTTTATTATTACCGCCGAAATTGCAGCATGCACAAGAAGGAGTATCCAGACGAGCACAGCAACACTGGACATCTCAAGCTGCACGGCTGTAAACTTCACCGGCATGAACTCTATTCCATCAAGCGATATGCTCCCCCCGCCGAATATCCCGCTGCTCAGGTAATCCACCAGCGCGACTATGATAAATATGGAGATGGAAATCCCCACCATGGCGCTGTACAGCATACCCTTCAGGCTGCTTGCCAGCTGGCGCCGGAACTTGCGCAGGGCTATCATCCTGGCGAAGCTGTTCCCCAGCGTTTCGCCTATCTCGGCGGTGTCTCCGCCGGAGTAGGCAGACTCTATGAAGATTCTGCTGAACTTGTCTATAAGATTGCTTCCTGTCTCGCCGGCGAAGAAGCGCCAGGAGCGGTTCACATCGCCCAGGGTGAGCCTGCGGTACAGCGCCTTGATGTCTTCGGTTAAAGCACCGTAGTTGTGCAGTCTGAGCGCTCCTATCACCGGCGTGAGGCTGCCCCCTCTAACACCGGCGCTCGCTCCTACGGTGCGTATGAAGGTGGGGAAATTGTCGTCCTTGCGCATGACCCTCGCCTCAACCCTGCCCGCGAGCACGCCCAGGAGCAGAAGCGGCGTCTGGGATATGGCGATATTTACAGGTGTCGAAAAGGGACGCGTAAATAGCAGCACCATAAATATGGCGAAGGAAAATAGCACCACAGGTATAACCGCCTTTTCCAGCATTTGCATGTCCCTGGACTTAATATTGAGATTGTGCAGCAGGTCGTCCTTTGGAGTTATCCGGCGGATAAAGAGCAGCATTGCGACATCTACCAGGAAAAACATGAGTATCATGCCGTAAATAGCACTGTTGATGTTCATCTCTGTAAGCATCGGAAAGATGAGGGCGAAGGCGGCGACGAAGGCGAGGGTGATTATCATATTTAGATACATGTTGTTCGCAGCCTCGATGTAGTACAGGGAGCGCTTGTACATTCGCTCATACTCGTTCATCACCACGGTAACTTCCTTGCGCAGGAACTCCTTGATGTCCTCGCCCGCCTGAAAGGAGTGTGCGAGGCGCTCCAGGAAGTCCTGGAAGATTACGCTGGGCGTGGTTTTCGCCACCGCCCTGCACGCCTTTATAAATCCCATGTTCCAGGCGTCGGCGATTTTAACTATCTTCTTCGCCTCTTCGGCAAGAGTCTCAAACTCCTCCTTTTCGGAAGCCATCTGGAACAGAATCTTTCTGCTTGGCCCGGTGGTTGCGAGGGTTGCAAGATAGGTGATAAACAGCGGGATGTGAGTATCGATGTTCTTTGCGCGGGCATAGATGTAGTAGAAGGGGTAAATCAGGGCAATCACTATGCACAGAAAGGGGAACAGGTATGGAATTAGCGCGATAATGCCATCAACCTGAAAATAGCGGAAAACTACCAGCCTGAGTACAAGAGACACGAGCAGCCCGAATACAAGCAGAGGCAGAAAAACGCCGAACATGTAGCTCCTTATGGTGAGTCCACGCCCTGCCTTTAGCAGAAAGCTGGAGAGCTCTTCCCAGAGCTTCAGCATCCTCTCCCGGAGCTTTTCCCTGAAGTCCCCCTCAAGTCCGCGCATAACTCACACCTGGAAGGGCAGCCCCTCTACGCCGTAGCGCCAGAAGCTCTTCACAATCTCGTACACCTCGTAGTAGTCGAAGATTTTGCGCCTCACGAGTTCCTCGATTATGCGCTTCCTGAGCGCGAGATCGTTGTATATCTCCCGCTTGTCCTCGTAGCCCAGCGTCGGAGCGATTTTGTTCTCCAGGATGAAGCTGTTGTACATCCCCTTGAAGAGGTGGACATCTTTGACAGGATCCCAGTCGAATATCCTGCGTGTCAGAACACCCTGGGCCTCACTGGAGTAGCCCTCAATCTCTGAGATTTCAACCACTCGCCTGAGCAGCACCTTTCCCCTGTACACGGCGCGCATTATAACGCCTATATTCAGGTTGTCTATGAAGGTGATGGGCACGTTTATAGGGTTCCCAGTTAAGCGCTGTATCATCTTCTTAACCGAGGAGGCGTGGAAGGTGCTCATCACCGGGTGCCCTGTCTGCATCGCCTGAAAGGCGATGGCGCCCTCGCTTCCGCGTATTTCGCCCACGATTATGTAGTTGGGCCTCGAGCGCAGGCTCGCTATAAGCAGGTCGTGCATGCTCACTATGAAGTCGCCCTTCATCCCCCCGCTCACCGTGGTGAGCTGCTGCCAGCAGTTGTGGGGCACCGTGACCTCGATGGTATCCTCGGCGGTGTACACCTTGGCGGTGGGCTCTATGAAGGCGCAGGCCGCGTTGAGCAGCGATGTCTTGCCGCAGGCGCTCTCGCCGCAGAAGAAGATGTTCATCCCGTTTTCTATCGCCAGCCACAGGTATGCGGCTATCTCGGAGCTTATTGTGCCGTAGTCCACTATTCTCGGGATGCTCAGCGGCTCAGAGGTCTGCTTGCGCACCGAGAAGCTCGAACCCCGCCGGCTTATCGCTCGAGAATAGACGATGTTCACCCTTGAGCCGTCTGGCATGGTTCCGTCCACTATGGGCGTGGCGTCGCTAATGGCAGCGTCCATGCGCTCGCCTATGCGGAAGCAGTACTCATCCACCTCCTGGTCAGACTTGAGAACCACGTTGGTCTTGAGGTTGCCGAAGAACTTGTGCACCACAAAAATCGGCCCCAAGCCGGAGGCGAATATGTCCTCTATGTAGGGGTCCCTGCTGAAGGGCTCCAGCACGCCCATGCCTATTATGTCCCTTATCAGCTGGTAGCGAATCGCCTGCCTCTCCTCCTCGCTCAGGGGGACCTTTTTTATGAGGGAGAGCTCAAAGCGCCTCTCAGCGGTGCTGCTAACCTCGCTCAGCGCGCGGTCTATGAGCTCCTTGAGCTCCTCCTCGTCGCGGGGCATGTCCGCATGCTGGGCAAAGATGAAGAGAGCATCCACCACCTGCCTGTACTTCTCCCTGAGCTCGCCCTCAAGCGCTGGCTCAATCGCTATGTACCTGGTCTCACCCCCCTCTGGCGGGCGGTAGATGTGAATAAACACGGGTACGCCGGCGAGGTAGATTAAATTCGGAAACTCGTCCTGGGCGACCTCCCTGCTCAGCTTCAGGTGAAAGCTGGGCATCTCCCTGCCCTGGGCAACGAACTCCTGCACATAGCGCCTCAGGTGGGGGTTCTCCTTCATGTGCTTCTCCCACACCTGGAGCTCCTTCACCTCGCCTCACCTCCCACACTTACGGGGAAGGGCAGCGCCTCTATACCTTCCTCGGTGTACTTACGTATCAAGCCATAGACATCGAAGTAGTCGAAGATCTCCCGCCTTATCATCTCCTCCAGGATGCGCGTCCTTATCTCAAGCTCATGGTAGATTTCCTTGGTGTTCTCGTAGCCCAGCTTCTTCGCCACCTCCTCCTCGAGCACGTAGCTGTTGTAGTAGCCAGAAAAGACGTGCTTATCTGTTCGCGGAATCCACTCGAACACTGCTCTGGTGAGGATTCCCTTAACCTCCGGCGAGTAGCCCTCAATCTCCACTATCTCAAGAACGCGGCGTATGAACTTGCCGTGGTAGTACAGCGCCTGCTGGAAGACCGCCAGGTTCAGGTTGCCCATGATTACCTGCGGCACGTTTATGGGGTCGCTGGTGAAGCGCTGTATCATCTTGCGCACCGACGAGGCGTGGAAGGTGGCCATCACGGGTCTGCCCGCCTGAATCGCCTGAAAGGCGATGGCGCCTTCCTGGCCGCGTATTTCGCCCACGATTATGTAGTCCGGCCTTGAGCGCAGCGCCGCCTTTAGCAGGTCCTGCATTTCAACGGTGGAGAGCGCCTTGCGCTTCGCCTTGCCCAGGCTGCCCCGCGTTATTAGCTGCTGCCAGTTCTCGTGGGGCACATTCACCTCAGGCGTGTCCTCGGCGCTCAGAATCTTTGCGCTGGATTTTATGAAGCTCGCTATGGCGTTGAGCAGTGTGGTCTTGCCGCTGGCGGTTTCTCCGCAGATGAGCACCGACATCCCGTTCTCCAGGGCAAGCCACAGGTAGGCGGCCATCTGCGCACTCAGCGAGCCCCAGGCAACGAGCTGGGTGATGCTTATGGGCACTGCAGTGAACTTTCTTATTGTGAAGCTGGAGCCCTTCTTGCTGGCGTCCCTCCCGAAGATTATGTTTATCCGCGAGCCGTCAGGAAGAGCGCCGTCCACGATGGGGTTGTACTTGCTCACGGGTTTGTCCAGGTACTCGCTTAGCTTATAGCAGTAGGCGTCGAGGTCGCGGTCGTAGAAGAAGCCCACGTTGGTCTCGAGGAGCTCGAAGACCTTGTGGAAGATGTAGATGTTGCCAATGCCTATGCAGTGGATGTCCTCTATGTAGGGGTCGCGTATAAAGGGCTCCAGCGCACCCAGGCCTGCCATCTCCTTCATGATTTTGTACCTGAGCTCGTCGAACTCCCGGGGCTCAACGCGCACCTTCTTCTTTAACTCCTCCCCGCGCAGCAGACGGTCTTTAAGCGAGGGACGCTCGTCACCCAGGTCGCAGATCTCCTCGAGCATGCGGTCTATCATCAGCTTGAACTCCCTGGGACCCTGAGGTTCAAGCTGGTGGGGCACTATCTCCAGCATTCTGTCCAGAATCTGGTAGTACTTCTCCCTCAGCGAGGAGGTGAACACGGGTTCTATTGAGATGTACCGCGCCTCCTTTGGGTTCTTCAGGATGTGCACAAAGATGGGGTCGCCCACGGGGTAGATGAGGTTGACCTCCTCCAGGTCGCGCATATCCCTGCTCAGGCTCACGTGGAACTCCGGCCTGGCGTTGCCTCTGCCCACAAATTCCTGAATGTACTCCCTGAGGTGGGGATTCCTTTCCAGGGCGCGGGCGTAGGCCTTGGCGTCTTCCATCGCAATGCCCCTATGCAACGGATGATATCTCTATCACAAACCCCACCCTGGGCTCCACCCTGAAACCTATGGTGTCAGCGACGGTCATCGAAGCCCCGCGGAAGCGGTACACATTTATAACCCGCTTTATGCTTCCCCCGACCTCCCGCATTTTTATGGCAAAGTATATGTCGGCTATGGAGCGCAGAGTTTTCAGCGTTTCCTCGTCTATTCCGCTGGGCGAAATGGTGACGATTATTGTCTTGTTCATATTTATTACCTTTTTTATAAAGGAGATTAGCGCAAATATGTCCTTCTTTGTGAGTTTATCTATTATCAGCGAGTCCAGAGTATCTACAATAATCGCCTGATTGCGGAATAGCGCCTCGGCGCGCATCAAGCGGTAGATGAAGTCCCTGCGCGGGACAACGCGGCCTATCCGTGGGAAAACAGGCACGAAGAGCAGCCTCTTCTCTGTGAGGTAGCTCGCCACTTTGTATCCCAGGGAGGACATCTGCTCCAGAAAGTCCCGGGTGGTGAGCTCCGAAGAAATGTAGGTGACGCTGTTGCCGTTCTTCAGGAAGCCGTAGAGAAGCCTCTGGGCCAATATACTCTTGCCAGAGGCGTTTTCACCCTCTATCACCATGAAAGAACCTGCGGGTATCCCTTTTCCTATTCTTCTGTGCAATTCATCCGTTTTAAGGGATATTTCAAGATATTTTGTCCCCTCCATTACTACGGTATAACCCCCGCAGGGTTAATAAACATTTTTTTTCTGCGGTCGAAACGACTAACATATGCGACGTTAGAGTTTCGGGATATATTTCACAGGTCGAAAGTTCCCCGGAGGTGTTGCATGAGCCCGCGGCAGCTTGCTATTGCATCCTTTATTCTGCTCGGGGTGGTTGACGGCGTGCTCACCTATATGGGGGTGAACTTCTTTGGTCTCATGGAAGGAAACATCTTTATGAGGGCTCTGATAGAACAGAGCTGGCTCTACTTCTTCGGGTTGAAGATTGTGGTTTACGCCCTGCTTGCAAAGGCTTCGCTTTACATACTGCCCAGGATTGCACCCGCAACGCTTGCGCTTCTCGGCACCGGTGTGGTTGTCCACAACATCTCGCTCATAGCCTCATCGCTATAGAGTGTACTTTCCAGAGCGCCTTATCCTCTCCACCACCTCCTTCACCGTTTCCAGGTCAACGCCAAGCTTCTCCATCATCTCTCCGTAGGTGGGTCGCTCGCCGCGCCTCTGATACTCTATATAGGTCCTCACAAACTCCCTTTCCAGCCTCTCCAGCTCTTCGGGTGATGTGGCTCTCTTCTTCCTCCACGGCAGTTTGATGGGCAGTCCCGCGGGCAGCCTTGGCGTACGCAACATCGGCATCCTGATGCGCAGCTTACCCTTTCTTTTGAGCACCAGCAGTATCAGCACCGGGAGGAGCAGTGCCGGAAGGATTTTAGTCTTCGCCTTCAGCCGTGTGAGCAGGCTCTCCCCGGGGATGCTCACAGGTATCCGCAGCTCCTCCAGGGATGTGGTATACGTGCCCCCGCTTTCGTCGCGGTATATGATATCAAGTCCAGGGAGCACAACCTCCGTGGTGCTGGAGTTCAGCCCCCTCTCCATGAGAAGAAAGCTCGTCAGCACGACTTTACCGGCCTCCACACTGCCGCTCCAGCTGCTGATGTTGAGCATCACACCCGGAGGCACCTCAAAACTGAAGCTCACAAAAGCGGTACTTCCGCCCAGATTTCGCAGGAGCACGGTGATGGTCACATTTCCCCCTCTTGTGAGATTTCCCTCGGCATACCACTCTGCAGTAATAACCGGTGGCGAGGCCGCTGTAGAGTTCTCCTGCCTTTCCTCCTCCTTCTCCTTCCGTGGTATGCTCACCTCCACCATGCTGCTATTAAGGCTGTGGATTCCGCCATAGCCGTCGCTGTAACGCACACTTGCTTCTGGCAGGGTATGGTTTCCCGCAGATGGCGGTGCGAGAAGGTAGGAGATGGCCACCATCCTGCCGGGAGGCAACACCCCCCTCCAGGAGCTGCTGCCGGAGAGCAGAGTCCAGTTGGCTGGCACACCGTCCTCAAGTACAACATCCAGTGCAGTACCGTCTCCCCTGTTGGTAAGCTTCAGGCTGATTTTTACGCTTCCGTTCTCCAGCGCGGCATTTTTCTCCAGCTCCAGCTCCGGCAGACGGAGCAGCGCATAGTCGTAGGCGATGAGTCTTCCCTCTGATACAATCGCCACATCTTCTCTGATACCATCCCCGTCGAAATCTGCCGCAACGAGCGCGTCTATCTCCACTCCGGTATCGAAGCTCCAGCTTATGTTTCCGTCATCCACTGCATATATCACAGTGCCCGCAGCTACCAGGTAGTAGTCTATCACACCGTTCCCGTCCCTGTCCACCGGTACAATTCCGTTCACCTTTCCATCCAGGGACAGGCTCCACACCTCATTCTTGTGAGAGTCCAGAGCAACGAGCGTGTCGGCTATTCCCGCCAGAAGGTCGTCAGCGGCGCCGTCCCCGTCAAGGTCTGCATGGGAAAGAGCCCTCACCTCCGCTGCGGCATCGTATCTCCACACCAGGGATGCGTTGGAGTTGAGCACATCTATGCGCCTGCCATAACCCACGGCAATATCGTTGCGCACCATGTCCCCCATTAGGTCCAGCACCGCTATGGCACGTACCCTGCTGGATGTGGAGTATTTCCAGGTGTAGTTGCCGGGATAGCCAGCAGGAAGCAGATAGAGGTTTCCGAAGCTCTCGTCGGCATAGCTTCCGGTGCCAACGAGCACCGCGTCCTCGTATCCGTCGCCGTCGAAATCTGCGCTATGAAGGGAGTATATCCGCTCTCCCACATCGAACACCCACCTCTTCCCGTAAGAGTCAATATTCCTCTCCCCCCGGGGCAGGAAGAAGGAGTAAACCCTGCCGTTCCAGGCGCCCGCGACTCCGCTGCAGGAGTACATTGAGGTCCTGACATAACTCAGCGCGTGCACCGGTGCGGTGAAGGTGTAGCTGCCAAGCTCCACTCCGGAAGAGTTGAACATAAGGACCTTCCTCGTGGTGCTCACCAGTAGCGCGCTGTAGGCGCCGCACCTGTAGTCAGCTGCCTCGATGGCTGTAAAACCCGTGTCAAACACCACCGGAAATCCATCCCTCAGAACAAACCCCGGCGTAGCAGCATGCACTGCGGTGAGAGCTGCAATAACAACTACCAGAGTAAGAGCTACCCTCGTCCCCATTATATAAGGTAGCTACGGTAGAAGGAATTATATAGTTTATTTTCACCAGCATGTTTCACCAGCTGAAAGACAAGGGATATAACCCTGCAGACAAAGCTAAGCTCATGAGAGGAAGCGCCGTACTCGTGCTCATCTTCATCTACGCCCTGGCATCGACGGTTGCCATGTACGCCGTGGAGGAGGGAACAAAGGCGAGGCTCAAAACAACACTTGAGGTGGTGGAGGTAAACAAGACCCACGTTGTGGTTAGAAATGCAGGCAACAACACGGCGACCATGCTCACATCTAACCCGCCTGCCAACTTTTCACCTGCGAGCATAGCTCCTGGAGAGGTGGCGGTGGGCATTTTCGAAGAGCCCATCTACAGCTACACAACGATACGAATTGAGAGCCGGGAGGGCTCAAGCGTGGTGTACACCTACCGCGAGGAGTGATGCTCATCAAGGCGCGCCTTGAGCTGCTCCACCAGCTCCCCGAAGTCAACCTCCTCAGCAAGCTCAAGCACCTCTGCAAGTGCCTCATACGCCTCTCCCAGCACTGGTTTGAGCTCCTCGACAAGCTCTGCCAGGGCCACGGCAAGCTCCAGCACCCTCTCCAGCTCCTCAGCGTTCTGCGCCACCCTGTGCAGCAACTGCGCCAGCCTCTCCATCTCCTCATCGCTCATAGACGAAAGCAATCTTTCCAGCTCCCGTGAACTCATATTCCAGACCTCCCCGCAGGAAATTCCCCGCCTCTGAGCCATAGATGCCAGTAGAACCACCTGGAGAGAAGCTTTGCGGCGTGGTTGAGGCGGGTCACCCTGTTGAAGTGCAGGGGGCCGAGCAGGGGGAGTGG